>ERZ1027604.1-NODE-1-length-98075-cov-12.214767_pt1 | contig 98075 bp, 102 predicted proteins | sample MGYA00520527_ERZ1027604 | MGnify/ENA primary metagenome ERZ1027604 (study PRJEB33329, sample SAMEA3488623) | human gut metagenome | biome: ENVO:feces | place: Malawi | collected 2008-09-19 | study: EMG produced TPA metagenomics assembly of the PRJEB9818 data set...
CCCCCTGTTATTTAATGGATTGGGAGCACTCCATAGCTTATATATTGTGAACTTTCTCTCATAGAAACTTAATGCTATGTTGAGACAATATGCTAACAGCTGTTTACTTTTCAGCACATTTATCACAAACATAGCAGTTTCATGATATGGTTTCCCATGCTCCATACAATACTGCATAAGTACTATACTGGCATCACTTTCAGTAAGTCCACCAAAGGCAGCTAACCTTGATATTCTTACAGTCTCATTCCTATCCATAAATCTCCCTCAATTTGTCTACTACTATAGACAAATCATTAGGAATCTCATCAGGAAGGTCATCCAATGCACCAAGACTGTCTTTAGCAGGATATTCTCCATCAAACTCCTTGACAAAGTGCTTGATAGGTCTCTTATTTTCTGCATCATACCCTACCTTGCCAAAGAGGATAATATCAAACTTACCTTCTGGTGTGATGTAATCGTCCCATTTTATGAAACATAACTTATGTAGGTAATCATTCTACTATGTTTCCTTAATATTTCTATTAAGATTTGACTATATCTTCAATAGATTTTCTCTTAGCCCACCAAAGTTTAATAGATTCACTTCTTTTTCTTTTACTTTCTTCACTTTGTTTTATTCCTTTATGTGCTTCTGATAATTTTATTTTTGTTTCTATAGAAGCTTTTCTTCCTTTATTAGCTAAACCTATTTTACTTTTATGTTCTTCACTAAGAGGTATACCTTTAAGTCTTTTACTCATAGCTTCCTTAAATTCTACAGAGTGTTTAGTACCAAGTTTTGCTTGTCTAATCTTCTCTATAGTTTTAGAATCATGAATAAAACCAATGCATCCATCTCCTCCAGCAGTAAGATTTATTAAATTAGGAAATTTAGAAATCCAATATTGTTCTCTTTCTTGCCAATTATCACTTTGACAAGTTTCTAAGAGTTCTATTATAGGTCTTTTACCTTCTTTTAGAATATTAAGAATCCAATTACTTAAATGCTTATTATGTTTGTTACCTTTAGCATTTGCAATATGATTTCCTAATCTTTTACTTAATTTTCTTACTGTTTTACCAACATATCTTATTTCTAAGGTATCTGGATGCTTTAATACATAAATGTATACTTCTCTATTGTCTACCATTTCCAAATATAATTGATTACTTTATAAATGTACTCCCCCACAACAGGGGATAGTCGATGAACCTTGAACTCATAAAGTCCCTTGGCTGCTGATTGCCCATTTCTCCATCACTAAGAATACAACTAATTTTCAAACATTCAAGCTTATTGTCACCAATTACTTTGTAGTTTAGTTGTCTTTAGGGTGTTCCAGCAATTAGATAGATAATGGCAGACTATGCTACCATCTTTCCAGTGGTCTTGAACTTATAGGAAATGGAGTCACCATTCTTATCCTTATACTCCTCATAGTGGGCACAGCAGATGATATTCTTATTCTCAGGAAGTCCCTTGAAAGCATCAAAGATGAGACCCATTCCATAGCCAATCTGCTTAGGAGTATCCCATCCACCTTTCATGGCATTTGCCATATAGAAATCCTGTGCAAGATAATTGAAGTCATCAATCACAATGTTCTTGAAAGGAGACTTCTTCAGCATATTTATGAGTTCTGCTATCACTGCAAACCTATCAAGACCTGTAAGACTATCTACCTGTACCCTGTTACCTGTACCAAGGGCATTTGCATTTGTAAGTTTCTGTGTAGGCTTACCTACATTCTCTACTCCAATGCTACCCTCAATCAGTTTGAAGTTAGGGTTAGGAACACCCCTACCAATACACTGGATAACATAAGTTTCCTTTGGGTCAAGACCTTTGATACCTAACTTCTCCCTACCACAATAGGAAGTAGTCTTTCCAAAGCCTGACTTAGCCAAAACTAAAATCTTTGCCATTGTTTTTTTTTTTGTTTTATAATGTTACTTTTACTTGAAAAGGGCTGCAAATTTACGAAATATTCTCCACCTGTGCAACTCTTTATTCATTTTATTTATTCCATAACTAAAGAAAGTCTTAGCAGTTTTGCTCTTCCTTGATTCCATATAGTTATATACTCTTTGTAGTGCTTCCTTATCATCAGGTCTTGGAAGTTCATAAAATGTACTCACTGCACCATCAAAGAATAAAGGACAGATTTGACCATTTGCTCCATAGTCTCTATCTTCAATCACCTCCATGAACCTTATATGGTTCCTGAACTTGGTTATATCATATCCTTCATACTCTCTTAGTCCATACTTAAATGGGCTATAAAGACCTATAACCATATTGGCATCTCTGGTAGTAGTCTTACAATCTGCAAGACCATCAGAAGATGGTTTGAGCTTATTCAGCTTTTGGTTCTCAATACCTTCTTGAGCCTGTGCTTGATGCTGAATCAATACAAAGATGAACTTTAATTGATTTCTGAGGGTAATACCATACTTGCTCATCTTATCAATAGTTTCCATCTTCTTCAATCCACTTTCAAGAGATAGATTTGAGGCATTGTCTATGATGATTATTCTTCTCTCCTCTGGGTCATCTGGGGTATAAGGATTGTCATTATCTACCACATCTGCATCTATGATTTTATCTGTGATAGGGTCTTTCCTCTTACCTTTCTTAAAGTTAAGATGTCCATGAGTAAGGGCATAGTCCCTACAGTACTTATTGATTCCTGTAGGATTCCTTTGGTCATCAATATACTCAACCATATCCTCAAATGCCTTGATATACCTCTGATATTTATCAGTCTCAAGCAATTCAAGAATCTTCTCATCAATAGGATGGTCTCTATCTGTACTTTTCAGTTCAGTAGGAGACACCTCTATCCCATCCAGTCTGAATAACAGATGACACAAGAACTCATTATACTTTTCCTCTGGACTCATCTCCAAAGTAAAGTAGAGAACCTTTACTCTCATCTCAGGATGCTCCAATATGAAGAACAGGGGTTCATATACAAATAGATAATCACAGAACTTTGATTTACCTACCTTCTGATTGGCAGTTACCACTACAAACTTAGCAGTTTCAATGCCTGGAACCCATGCTCTAAATCTTGGAAAAGGGAAAGGAATACAGTTATAGAGTCCATTAAGAATCCTGTCTCTCCTTAACCTTAGATTTCCCATTACTTGTTTGAATCTACTCATAATCAGTTAATTGTAGAAGTCCAATCATTTCTTAGATTCTCTTCTTGACCAGCATTCTCAATATAACTAATCAATTCTGAGTCTCCTTCAACCTCACCAGCAGCACCAACTTTCTCTTTGAATATGAAATACTTTAATAACCTCATATATGTATAGTTCCCATTGAAACCCTCCACATACTTACTGGTTGCCTGTATGATTTGCTCATCAGTATAAGTATTTCCATACTTCTTAAAGAATAACTTCAATCTTCGTACAATCAAAGCCACTCCATCTGCCCAATAATAGTTAGTACCATCTTTCTTGCCCTTAGGAAATATCTCCTTGAGCCTTGTAGCCAGCTGAACTAACCTGTCATTAGGTTCTTGTTTCTTATCAGAGTCTACAATTACAGAATCTATTACCTCAGTACCTTTATTAGTGAGTCTCCATCCAACCTGCTGAAACAGGTCATCCCTGTTAGCAGTTATATAGCCTTTCTTGATTAGTTCCTTTTGGGCTGCATCAAGGTCAGCATTATTATGGATGGCAAGCATTAAAAGAGCCTCAGCAAGACTAATGTTGTTCTTCTGGCACCCTTCCTTACTTAAACATATTGTCATAGCTTAATGTCATTAATACTATCAACACTAATGATAGAATCCTCAGGGTACTCCTCTATCATCTTCTGCACAAGTTCTTCTTCCCTTGTATCCTTGAAATAAGGTATGATGATAATAGGAGACTTATGTCTAAGTATTCTACCAACTCTTTGCTTTACTACAATCTCCGAACTATTCAAGTTGCAGAATATACCTATCCTACAATTAGTCAAGTTCACACCTTCATTGAGTATGTTGCAGGCAGTGATATGCTTAATCTTGTTAAGATTAAACATTTCAAGGTTCTTTACTGAAGCCTTATTCTTCGAGGTGATATTGTATTTACCTAACCTCTCTGACTGTTCAATACTACTACAGAAAGTCAAAGTCTTGTAATTCCTGAACTTGTCAAGAAGAGATAATACAAGGGCTTCCTTCTGTTCAGCACACCACTTCAGCCTTTTGCCTGCTGTTGAAAGCCATAAGTTCTTCATTCTCTCATTTCTTGAGTTAAAGTACTTATTTTTGTACCACTCTATAAGTGAAGAGACACTATCATAATAACCTTTCTGAGTAGTGATTATATCACGACCAAACTTCTTAACCTTATAGGTGTAATTAGTAGTGTCTAAAGTCAAAGGCAGTAGATATACTGTAGGCTCAGGCAATACTTCATCTTCTACAGCTTCCTTGAGACCACACTTAATGACCTCAGCCTTGTGGTTGTAGATGAAATAATCCCTCATGTCTCTCTTTATAGTGGCAGACAATCCAATGAAAGATTCATTGATATGAATAGTCTCCAATACATCAATTCTTGCTTCTGACAAATGCTGCATCTCATCTGTCACTACTACATCAAAGTATGAGTTCTCATAGTTCTTTAGTGACTCATAACACTCAATAGTAATATAGTCAGACTTGATACCTCCCCATTTCTCAATCTCATCCCTCCAAGTCTGCTTATGTACAGTCTTAGCTACAAGAATAAGTATAGTAGTAGGGCTTTCATCATTCCTGAATACCCTATCACATATATGATTAATGAGGTCTATTGCTACCTTGGTCTTACCCATTCCAGTTATCAACTCAAGTATCAAGTACTTAGCCTTATCTATCTTAGACGAAGCCAAGTTATTCACTTCTTCTCTTGTCATTTTTTGTTTACAATACTTTTTAATGTACTTATATATTCTTTATCACTTGCATAGTTAATATTCTCAAGAAAGGTATAATAGTTATCCGGAGGTTGATATTTCTTCTGTATCCACTCCTTATAAGCTACAACACTTTCAGACCAATGCTTGAACTTACAATATCTCTTTTCTTTACTATTATAAAGACCAAAGAGATTATTGTATTTCAAACATACCTTAGACTTGAAATGTCCAGTTTCAAGAACAGCTTGAGCATAGACAATATCTTTATGCTCTAAACCATAATAAGACAAAGCCTCCTTCATACCCTCCTTAGGGGTCTGGGAGAAGAACTTTGGTTGCTCATTAATAATGGTATCAGCTACCTCTATTACAGGGACAGTTTCAACCTTTGGCTGTTGAGAAACTATACTCTTAACTTGCAAGAGTAATGCAATTACTACACTCCACGGCACTACTGTAGCTGCTACAATGAGTGCTTTCAACCATTTATTTCTCATATCTTTCTTGAAAAGAATTTATCCTTGAATCTCCAATATATGTACCAAGTATCATAGTATGGACCTTCCTCAGGATTGAAATAGTATTTCAACCATACAATCCAAAACACAATAATCTCTACTATGTTAGCAAATGGAATGATACTGGCAATAAGCATAATAAGTACTATCCATAAAGGAATACCTATCTTTTCAGCTCCTCCCCAATCAAATGGAGTATCACCTTTTACTCTACAGGAGTAAGTATGCTTTAGTACATATATCTGAATTATGAAGGATATTAAACCAATTATAACCCAAGTCATAGTTACTCAATGCCTTTGAACAATGTAGGCAAACTACCATATACAGGAAGCTTACCATCCCATTTATCAATCCACTGCTGCTTGAGAATCATAGGAGTTAAAGCCTGTGTTCTAAGCTTATTAGCCTCTGCTTCAGCCTGTGCTGCAACTACCTTTTTCTCTGCCTCTGCCTTTACTACAGCTAACTCATTCTGAGCCTTCTGAGCTTGCTGAATAGCTGCATTCTTAGCATTAACTGCTTCTACAATAGAGTTAGGATATTTCAATCCTGAGGTAAGCTGTTCCAACTGAAAATTCTCCTTGAGCAATGCTTTAGACAAATGTGCTTCAATAGCCTTCTCTACCATATCTCTGTTTGATACAATCTCATCAGTAGTATACTTATTGAGCTGGATTCTGAAAGCATCCTTTACATAGTTAAAGAGAGTTCCATTGATTACATCCTTGAGTCCCTTCCTATACTTCTTGAATACCTGAGGTGACTTACCATCAGCAATCTTCAATGAAATAGTAGGGTCAATACTGAACTCTGAACCATCCTTTGCATTAATTGTGAAAGCAGGGTAATCTACTGTCTGGACATAAGTAGGATACTCATAAACCTGCTCAGTGAATGGATTATACCACACTGCACCAGTAACCAAAGATACATCATCTACACCCTTGTCAGAGCCATAGAGATTCACTTTAATACCTTCACAACCTGCATCTACTCTTTCATATCCACAGGATGTCATTGAGAACACCATAAACAGGGACAAAAGTCCCAAAATCAATTTACTTTTCATGTTTTCTTTTTAATTTAATTGCTGTTAAACACTTTGTTCTGACTGATAGATATAATATTGCCACTACCATAAAGAATCCTATCACATTCTCAATGGTATTAGGTGCTGAAATCATTTCAAGTCCTGATGTCAATAGGACAATGAAGATTACAAACCATACAGCAACTTTTGCTATTACCTCAGCTTTCATACTACTTCAATTACTTTCACATTATCAGGAAGTGTCTCCTTGTTCCAATCCTTATATGAATTGGTAAAGTAGACCTCCTTATAGTTCTCACTGAGAGTGGTAATGCCTTTGGGATTGACCATGTGAGTTACATAGATAGTTCTCTTCCTATCAGGATAATGGAAGCCAAGTAACTGTGCAATGCCTTTGAAAGTGCCTCCACCATCACATAAGTCATCAATGACTACAAATGGCAGATTGACATTCTTCTCAATGACTTCTGGATTCTCAATCTTAAAGCCAGAGAGTTGTCCTGTCTTTGGGTCTCTCACTTTACTGCATATCACATCACTATTAGGGTCTCCACCATATCTCTGTAATGCACCTTTGTCAGGATACACTCTTAGGTATCCCTCAAAACCTGGCATAGGAGTAGCTATGTCTCCACAATACTCATCAATAAGACCTTGTACCTTATGTGAATGAGGCTCAAGTACATGAACTGCTTGAGGGAACATATCATTTATTACTTGTGTAACTACACTAAGAGAGAATAGGAAGTTAAGGTCTACATCCTTAAATCCTGTCTTTCTTGCATGTCTTATCAACTCCTTCTTATACAACCTTGCAGTAGTTGCACTTGTCATAGGCAACCACAAGGTAGTTGAGATAAGAGTCTCAAAGTAATTAGTAAGCCAAAAGAAGTCAGGATGTGTGTTGATGAATGTCAATGCAGGTACTCTGATAGGACACAGTGTACCCTCAGGCAATGCTTTGATTCTGATAGGAAGATAACCAAGGTCATGCAACTCCTCAATGTGTTTTGTACCCACATTGTTAGGTCCCAAGAATGTATCTACTCTCCTCTTAAACTCTGCAACTGCCACATCCTTAGGCTTATTGAAAAAGTTCTCTTGGAATTGTTTCATCAGATACTCCTTGATAAAGTACTGAATACCAAATACAACAGCTCCTTCCTTGGCTTCAGGATAATAATGACAGCTTCTTGGAGTCCAATTAGAGTAGACATACTCTGTACCTTCAGGGTATTGCCTTCTATGGTCTAACTTATAGCCATCAGTCAATAAAATTGCTTCTTTCATGCTTTTTTTTTTGTTAAACTTATATTGCTTAGTCAGAGATTTTCTATTCTTTGGTCAGAAATACATAGTCAGGCAACTCCTTATTGCTTGACCATTTATATTCAGAGTAGGTGGTGTACCTTGGGTCAATATATTCTTTCCCATCTTGTGCTCTATCTACATAGAACCCAACACCTAATCCTACCTCTGCTATTTTGGCAATCCCCATATAAAAATAAGATGCCACATAGTCTAACTTTGCAGCTACATATACTGTAACCTTTCTTGTCTTATATAAACCAGTTGAGATGTAGAATGTACCAAGAAGTTGCTTCTTATGTGTCTCCTTAGCTCTCTTACATATATCATACAACTTTCTCTTGCTTGGAAGACTTCGAGTATTAAGTTGCTGTAATACAAAAGGTGATGGAGCATAAGAACCTTTAGGTCTTTTGCTTCTCTTCTTGTAATTGATAATGCCATTGGACAAGTAGAAACCTCCTCTACAGTCTATGTCCTCTTTTTCTTTAAACATATCATAGAATAGTTCTTTTAAGTTATACTTCTCAGTCCCTCTTCTACATCTCTGTAAGAACTCAGAAAACACCTTATCTACTGGTCTGCCTACATTCTTCAATAGGAATTTATGCAAATCCCCGTGGAAATGGTGACAACCACCATCAAGCCAATTATGAAAATACCATCCAGCAGCCTTCTCACTGCCTCTCTTTAATATTCTCTTTCTTGGGTACTTTTTAGCCCATCTTGACTTCTTTCCACTCCTGTTCCTATTAATGGTAAATTCTATCATATCTCAAACAATTTTATGTAAGTCCTCTTATACTGCTCATTCCAATACCATTTGTTATACCACAATAGTACAATGTATTTATTCCCTGAAATGACTATATCAATTTTTGGAAGATACCTATTGTACATTATAATAGCCCAAACACATAATGCAATGAGAAGTAATATATTATATACCATCATATTATATTGGTTTAGGACAACATATTACATACTCAAATCTTGAACAAATTTCTTTCCATTTCCTGTAATCATCACATGAGTTCTTCTTTAATGATTTTGCATCAATGAAGTTACTTACACAAAGCATATCATACTTATTAGATGAGGGATAACTCACCCAAGGCTGCCTATCTAAGTCCTGTATAATTGCTCTAATGGTTTCACCTGATGATATAAAGTCATCCACAACTATAAACCTTGTAGTACCAACCTTGTCAATTCCTCTTAATGAAGAACAATGAGCACTTGTATCACTGTCCTTCCTGACAATCAGGATATAGGTCTTAGTAGTTGGATTAATGTTGTGTAACTCATTAAGCATAGCACCTGCAATCATGGCACCTGATGTACCTCTTGCTACAAAAGTAATGCTTGTGCCTTCCTCAATGTCTTCTTTATATGTATTGAAGATTACTTTTGCACTCTGTTGTATATAACTATGCTCCCAATGAACACCAAATGGATATCCTACATCAATGAAATGGTCAAAGTGTATAAATTTAGGAACATATCCCATAGTCTCTTAGTTTTATCCCACTTAGTCAGTAGGTTGTAAAAAAAAGAAGGACAAGGGTATTATTAGTACCCCTGCCCTTACTATGAGAACATTCCCATTTAGTCCTCAAACACCTGATAGGTATATGATATACCTCCAAGGTATTCTACTGTTCTCTGCAAATGAGCTTCAAGTCTTTCCTTTTCACTCATTGCAGCCCACTTGCCAGGCTTAGACCATGAAGGACAAGAATCCTTGTCAATCATATACTCATAAGCCTCATTGCTCATGTTCAGGGACTGTGTAGCTGGTTTACACTTTCTTGTATGGAAAGTGATAATCTCTGGACTGGTGCCATTTATGTTAGCCACTCTCATAGAGTGCTTCTCCATCTTGTCCCAATCCTCTACTTTTACCTCAATGGTTTTCTTGTAGATTTTACCAGCTTTGGTCTTCTTCTCAATCACTTTGCGAGTTGTTTTAAGGCACTCCTCCTTGCTGAACATTGTGCTTCCCTGAAGCTCAACACTCAGACTTAACTTGATTTCATTCATGTTTATTAATCTTCTTTAGATTCTTTCTTTATAATTGCAGCAAGCATAAGAGCAGTCATTGCATCTTCTGCTGTAGCTTCCCCCTTATCTGCCTTTTCTTTCAGTTCCTCTACCATTTTGACACGGAGAGTATACTTCAAGGCTTCAATAACACCTGTCAACTCTCTTGCATTGAGGAATATTGCACTTGTTACAATCACCTCAATAGATGTTCGCGCTGTCTTGCCTTTGTAGCTTTCTACCAAGTTTTCAACAAGTTCAACATCTGTCAAACTACCACTCTCTTTGCCACCTTTAATGGCTTCAGCAGCATTTTCAAATGCCTTTTGTTCCAGATTTCTCTCAAGAACATTCTTTTCATTCTTTTCCATCTTTTTTTTTAGAAGTGAAACAATAAATATAATGTATCTTAGGACTCGAACCTAACCTTCATCTTAGATACAGGATTACTCCAATCCATGATGTGCTACCAATTACACCAAGATACAAAGACAAGTTACACATAGCAAATACCTACCAACACAAAGCCAATATCAATAACAAGAACCTGTCATTCCATCAAGAACAAGAACATCCCTCCATCAGTCAGACTTCATAGGGTTGATTACTTGGAATGGCAGACTACCTAATGGCTGAGCATTAGATATATTACTTTTCATTAGCCATTATATATATTCTATGAATAATACACAGATACCTACTATGTGTATTCAGTAAGGTTAGGGATTAATATCCCAAGTCCTTACTTACTTGCCCAGAGAGTTGATAGTATTATAAATACCTAATAGTGAGTTAGGTACTACAATCTTCAACTTGCTGTACTCTTGAGACTTTTCATCCTTCCATGTCCTGAAGGCTCCTAATACATCTTTGAGTTCAGCTTGGTACTTCTGTAAAGCAGCCATATACTCTGTGTTCACCTTATTAGTGGACTCATTGATAGCCTGTTCACAATTGTACTTCATAGCATTCAGTTGAGCCTGTACCTCTCTGTGCTTCTTTTGAAGTTCAAAGAATACATTATCTACCTGTGCTACATCTACAGTAGGAGTATAGGTATAGATGAGAGCATCCCTACCTTTACCATCTACCTTATGTGGGTGTTGGAGTTTATCTTTCAACTCCTTTCTTGCATCAGACAAGTGTCCATCAGGATGAATATACTTGCCTAATACAGCAGCCTCAGTCTCTAACTGATAGTATCTGTTTCTCTCCTTAATAGGAAGAGAAGCATAATACTCTGTCTCAGTCAGTACATGACCATAGTTAGGAGTTTCGGGCTTAACCATTCCATTCTCCTCACACCAATCTTCAAGGCTGATAGTCTGCAAGTCCTTCATCAGGCTCTCCTTAGCTTTGATGCCCTCTCTCAACCAAGCTATAAGGGATTTAGCCTGTGCTACTCCCTCAAGCAATGATTGTAAGTTATTCAAAACTTCAGATGTTTCCCCTGTCTGAATGGTGCTTGCACCAGTACTGCCTACCAATGCTACCTCAGCATTAAAGAAGCATATACTATTCAGTTGTGTCTCCACACCTTGAATATACTCCTTAGCCAAGTTAGCAATATGGTTAGCACTTGTAGAAGTCAAGGCTACTCCTTCTTCACCTTCCTTCTTAAAGAAAACTAAATCCTTTTGCATATCTTACTGTTTTAGTTACTCATGTAAATGTTTTAAATAATCCTTATCTAAGTCAGGATGTTTGTGTATCAAGAATTTGCAACTTATACACACTATCAGGTGAGCTACACCTTCTGCTGCTATAATTCCTATTACAATATCCTGCCACTTAGGAAGTGAATCCCAGCTTGTCAGGAAGAGTATAAGAATGAGCATAGTTATCCAAAAGGTACTACAATAGATGCAGAATCCTAATGGATATGCTATAAAATGTAAGAACCTATTGCCACTTTTAACCATAGGTACAAACACTTTACTGTACAAAGGATGGAATATCATATCCTCAACCTTCAGGCAATTCCTATAGAATATGCCCAATAGTCCACCTATTACTCCCAATAGCATGAACTCAAACATTAATGTGTAAAACATACTTTTTTTAGTTAATACTAAGATTATTTTGTGGAGCATAGGGGAATCGAACCCCTGTCTTACCAATCTTTAATAAAAGAATTACACATGCTTACTACTTTTTAATGTGGTTAGTTACCCACTGGGCTAACTGGATTTACAGCATTTCCACCACCTTATTTTATTGTCCATAAACAAGGAAAAGTTGAGTTACCTTCTGCGAGACCACAGCCTATTAATGCTCTTAAAGTCGGACCCTCAGCCTTAGTCTTCATTCAGGCTTTGCACCTTTCTGTTTCCAAGTAAGTGCTACTCAGCCTATTTAGGCAGCAACTCTATAAGAAGTATTGCCAGTTATTGTTTTGATGTCTTTCCATCAGTCTTTGCATGTTCTCTTACCAAATAATCAGCAATCAAAACCAAAATGCCCCATTGTGCAAATGATGGGAGTTGCTGATTATTAACCAAGTTATACTTAATTAATCTCCCATCATTGTAACTTTATCCTACACTCCTTTCAGGATTAGGTATAATCTCCCATCCATCATCCCATTCAGGACCTTGCCTCCATCTCCAGAACTCTTCTGGGTCACACATCACACCATCTTCTAAGCATAACATGCCATTAGTGCATCGAGTTACCTACTCTTCTTTACTGAAGTGTCTATGCCTTACTCTGTGAGTCTGCATAGCTTTAATTGCTTCCTCTTTTGTCATTTCTTTTCAAGCTTTACAGTTATAATTATAGGTTCAATATTCTTCCAATAAATGATTCTGTTACTATCTACAGGATTTCCTCCTCTAAATGTAGCAATAGTAATGTGAGGTACTTCATTAGCACAGATATTGTCCACTCCCTCAACTTTGAAAGCCATAGCCTTATCAGAGACACCTACTGCCACTAACTTAATGCTTATAGATTTTCCTAAGTTACTCTCCAAGTATGACTGCAATTCTTCATTACCTTCTAACTGGGATTTGTGCAACAATGTGCAATGGTCTATGAATATTCTATCTGCCACACCTAAGGCTATGTTATAGTCTATGTTGTCAGTTAGATTATCCATCAGCATATTCTTGGTATCTGTACCAAGAAATAAGCCATAGTATTGATAATTTTCCATTGATATATAATGTTTTTATGAATTTTCCAATTGCTTTGCTTCTTTTCTAAGAACAAAGTACAAGCTAAAACAAGAAACAGTAGCTTACCTACCAGCACCACATTTTCAGTCATTTTGCCATTGCATGGTCAGGAAATAGTAGTTAAATAGACATTGTATCTCCAGTGAGACTCGAACTCACAACCTACAGATTAGAAGTCTGTTGCTCTATCCAATTGAGCTATGGAGACATCATAAAAAGGTCAGATATTCTCACGAACCTCTGACCTGTAGTGACAATATGTCACCTTAACTAAAAATCCTTTACCTAAAAACAATCAAATTACCTTTACAAATAACACCTTAGTACTCCCTATTGGGCTTGAACCAATGACCTATGGTTTAGGAAACCATTGCTCTATCCAACTGAGCTAAGGGAGCATATACTTCTACCATAAACAGTAGAAGTAAATTCGTTTCTTCATGCCTACTCTTTCCAATATTTACCAATTAAATAACCGATAACTCCACCCATAAAAGCTATATATAGAATAGCTAGGGTAAGTATAATATAAAATCCAAACATACTCTATCTATTTATGCCTGAAGGCAGTTAATTATTATAATCCATACCATTTAGAAATAGTTATAGAAATCCCTTGTTTTTTGAATTTCATCCCACGTCTTTTTAAGAATGACTTACTTCGATGTACACAGTCTAAATACCAAAGAGACCTCTCAGTGTCGAAAAATTTTAAAGCATACAACATACCTACGCCTCTATTTCTGAATTAAGTTCTAGACCAAAGAAAAGGTGCTGTAATTCATGAACATATTGTATAATTATCATAGATGAATTATTATACACAACTATTGAATTCTCTTTTTTAACTATAATAAATATTATTTTAGCTCCAAATTTCTTTTCATAATAAAGTTTTGTTCTAAATGAGGATTCTTCATCTTTCTCCCATCCATTCTTCTCTAGAATCTCTGGAGTAATAGGAACACCTGATAACTCTAATTGGTGTACTGGATGACTTATACAAGATAACTCATAGTTATTTATACCAAGTGTATCCATAATTGTATGTATTTTGTTGTCATACATAACAATATCCCCTTTGATATATTCTTGCTTCATATACTTTATTTTTTATCCAACATTTCTTTAGCTTTATCAAATGTCTCACAACACATTTGGCAAACATCCTCAAGACTTCTTGTATCCCAATTATAGTATATTCTTCCGTAACTTTCGGTTATTACTACAACCTGTCTGTCACGGAGGATTCGCCATATCATTTTTAACTTCTGTTTCATACGCTTTACTCCTTAATTTCTTTAAAGATTGTATTAACAATTTAAGAGAAGCCTCTCATAGGGAACTTATGGTTTGCTTCTCAATAGTTATTCAAGCATCTTGCAGGTTGCATATTCCCTTACCTACAATTAACATGTACCAAGTTAAATGCTTGGGCTTTTCTAACTATACCAAATTTCTGGAATTTCTGGAATCTCCATAATCATACAATTTAATGTTCTAATCAAATAAGTTTTTCACTCTATCACCAAGAATCTTGGCTGCCTTGATTGCATCTTCTTGATTTCTGAAGTATACAATACCTGCATACTGTACAGTGTTGTGCTGATACACACCAACACCATTACAAGTATTAACTACAGGACCACTGCCATTGTTATAATTGCCAAGGAAATATCCTACATTGCTTGTAGTCTTCTTCCAAGAGCCATTGAAGAACTTAGCAATGACTGCCAAGTCTACAAGTGTATTATACTTCTCTGCTTCATCAACAGGGACATTGGCACAGAAGCATGTATTGCATACTTTACTGTTGATGTATTTGAAGCTGAGCTTCAATTCATCCTCAGTGTATGCACTCAGTGCTAATGTACGCAATGTACTATTACCACTATTATACCACTCTATTGCCTGTTCAAGTGTTACCTTGATGTTTCTTTTCTCTTCCATGTTATTTGTTCTTTGTTTGTCAATGTCAAAATCACTTCCTACCAAGCTACCATTAACCAATCCAGCAGGCTGGATAATAGCATGTCCATTTACCTTGGTAATATAGATGTCTTTCAGTGTTATTCCTTGTTGAACTCTACCAGTATCACAAGTAAATCCCACTACCAACATCTTAGTAGTGTATCTTGGGTCTTCTATCATATCAAGTGGTGATATAATATCATAGTTGCACAAGAATTTGTACTTTTTGTAGAGAGATACCTCACTGAGAGATATTCTCCTATCTGTGAAAATTACAATCATTGTCCGCATGATTCTTCTCCTATTATTTTGTTAAACCATCTGTACAAAGACAATACTTCAAACTCCTTCTTTGAGATTAGCTTACAGCAACAGAATATCATTACTGCAATAGCTATAGAAGTCTGAAAGAAATATCCATTGTCATAGATACTATCTACTCCTACTACAAAGAGTATAGTCACAAAGCCTGTTGTCCATAACAATATGCCTTTGATTATAAACTTAAATTTGTTCATTTTGTTTAATTGCTTGTTAAGTTGAAAATAATTCAAGCACATCTTCTGTACTAAATTCTACCTTATTCTTATAGTCTATGTTAGACTTACTCATAGACTCACTGCCTTGATTATTCATAATGTTGCTATGAGCTAAGGTATTATTATGCGCAGAGATGTGCTTTATATATTCATCAATGACCAGTCCCACACTCTTGTCAAGAAGAGCATGAGATTGGGCAAAGATATATAACTCTCTAATTGTCACTGTATATTTATTTAAGATTTGTTACAGTAATCAAATATAATATAGAGGATTATGGCATGGAATACCAAAGCCATCATAAATAGTATTACTTCCATATTATAGTCATCTCCTTTTCAAATCTTGCTACCTCACCTGGAGTAATAGCTATCAAGTTACCAAATACCTTAATATATGCCTGTCTCTTGATAACTATTTCTTCCTCTATTACCATTTCCATGAATACTTCATGATTTCTCTTTAACATATTCATGTGTAATTTCTTTGATTGCTTGTAATTCTTTGAACTACATATTGCATTAGGATTTACTCTATATCTTGCCATCACTTAGCCCAAGGGGGTCCTACCCCCGTAAGCTAAAATTAACATTATTAACAAATTAACTTTTTACATTATGGAAAAGAATCTGGTTTTCAATGACACTCTGACAGTAGAGCAGTTCAAGGCACAAATGAATGTATCACGCATTGATGTGAAGAAGAATCCTAAGACAGGCAAGCTCTTCTTCACCTATGGTGCAAAGACAGGTGCAGTTGCAGTCAAAGGCATTCCATCACATCCTATGCTGAGCAATGTCACTGGCTCTGATGGTAGCTCATTCTGGCTTCTGCATGAGGAAGGTCAGGGAGGAGCACCTGTATTGGCAAGCTTCTAAGCAGGGAGGCAGCAGGCAGGAATGCCTGTTTGCCTTTTCATTTCCTCTAAACATTAATAGTGTTTAATCTTTTGAACATTAATAGTATTTGTGTGTAAAGGTTATATGAGTAGGCATTAGTATGCTCTTAGTATAACTCTAAGATATGTTACACATTATATTATATGTAATAGGATTTAATTCTGTTAGTGATTAGAGGGAGATGAAGAATGCCCTATTTACATCTCTTCCTGACAAGAGGATTAGAGAGGTAAGTAGAGTGTTTAGAAGCTCAGTGCATTGAGTAAGTAGGATAGGAGATTAGAAATAACTCTTATGAAGCCATAACAAAGCTTCAGGGATATTACTATATACAAGAATGAAGAAGATAAGTAATTACATTAAGGATTCTATTAAGTGGTTATGGCAGTTTCCACAGAATATGCTTGCTCTATGTATAGAGGGCATATTGTGCCAAGCTGCATATAGAGAAGGTAAGGCAGATGGTAATACTATTATAGTGAATATTACTCTACCTTCAGCTATGTCATTAGGAGATTATCTCTTTGTGAATCCTATGTCATCACAAGAGTCTATCCAACATGAATGTGGTCACAGTAAGCAATCTGATATATTAGGTCCACTATATTTGATAGTGATAGGAATCCCATCATTACTACATAACATAGTGCATTATCTATGTAGTAAGATAGGAATTAAATGGAACTACTACAGTTTTTATACTGAATCTTGGGCTAACAAGTTAGTAGGAATTACTTAAAGAATATAGATTAGACCTAAAGCCAAAGCCTAACTTTACTCCTTCAAGACAAGAAAATGATGCTTGAATTAAAAATAATTGGGAAAAAGTTTGGTGGTTTCAAATATTTTGCTTACCTTTGCAGAGCAATTGAGAAAGAGAGATTGGTTTTAGGAAATTTCCATTATTAGGAATGTTACTTTAACCAGTTGTTTAGAGTAACATTCTTTTTTTTTTTATTGCCCCATAGTATAGTTGGTTATTACACGGGATTTTGGCTCCTGTAACATAAGTTCGAGTCTTATTGGGGTAACAATAGTAAAGGTAAATGCCCTCTTAGTATAATGGATAATGCAAGGGTCTTCTAAGCCTTTAATGGGGGTTCGATTCCCTCAGGGGGTACTAAATGTTGGGTTAGACGAAGTGGTTAAGTCACCACACTTTCAATGTGGAGATTATGGGTTCGAGTCCCATACCCAATACAATATAGAGCTATCTACTAATGGTTAGGTAACTGTCCTCTCAAGGCAGAAATTTGGGTTCAATTCCCAATAGCTCTACAACTTAGGGTGTGTAGCATAGTGGTTAATGTGCCTGACTGTCAATCAGGAGATTGGAGTTCAATTCTCCCACATCCTGCTAATCCACTTTTAATCTACTGAAGTCCTATCCTACAGAGGTAGGTAGGCAATGGAGAGGTAACTCAGTGGGACTGGGACTTGTCTTGAAAACAATGGGAGCAGTAAAATGCTTGGGGGTCGGGACCTCATCTCTCCGCAATAATAGGTGTTCTTTGACATATTGGTGAAGAAAAGTATGGAGAGTAAACTATCAAGGTGATAGTCCTATCTGCTAAATAGTGAGTACCCTAATAAGGTATTTGTTTCGAGTACAATGCTCTCCGCAATATATAGTAGTAGCCTAATTGGTGGGGCACTGCATTTGGGATGCAGAGGATGCAGGTTCGAGTCCTGTCTACTATACTAACGGGGTTTGTGGTGTAATTGGCTAACACACCTCCCTTGCAAGGAGGAGTTCAGGGTTCAAGTCCCTCATTCTCCACACTATGTTTTCATGTTTTCATAATGTTGAGCTTTTGCTTGAACCCTCTTTTGGGCAGTTAGAGGTTAAAGAAACTGCCCTATCAATGCTCCTTAGTTCAGTGGTTTAGAATAGTTCCCTTACAAGGAAAAGGTCATAGGTTCAATTCCTATAGGAGCAACATAATGGGGATGGAGCTTATATGGTACAAGCTACTGACTGTTAATCAGAAGAGAGTAGGTTCGAGTCCTATCTTCCCCGCAAAAACTTTTGCAAGGAGTTTAGTCAAGTAGCTTGCAATACTTGATGCCATCATTTCTGAAAGTTCTCTGAGTGCAATAAGGAGAAGTAATCAATGATTTGATGTTTTAGCAGGTTAGAGAAGTAGTTATCTCACTCCACGCATGGTGGAGGAATCAGTGGTGCAAATCCACTACCTGCAACTATAAATTGGTACTTAGTTTAATGGTAAAACCCCCAGACTCCAAATCTGGAAGATGAGTGTTCGAGTCATTCAGTATCTGCTATATTGGCATATCTTCTAATGGTCAGGAAGCTACTCTGATAAGGTAGTAATCAAGGTTCAATTCCTTGTATGCCAACTATATTCTGATGTATTTCAATGGTAGAAAGCTGCTCTCATAAGGCAGTAGCTAGTGGTTCGAGTCCACTCATCAGAACTGTGTCTGTAGCTTAATTGGTCAGAGCCTTGGATTGTGGCTCCAAGTAGTGTGGGTTCAAATCCCATCAGACACCCAAAGAAAGGAAAGGGAAAATCTGCGCAGCTGCCAGTAAAACTTACCAAAAGAAGTCCTAAGCCTTTCTTAAATACTCACATAGCTCAATTGGTCAGAGCAGGAATCTTATACATTCAAGGTTAGGGGTTCAAGTCCCTTTGTGAGTACTATCTTGGAGTACCTGAGTGGTCTAAGGGCACAGACTGCAAATCTGATGATTCGTGGGTTCAAATCCCACCTCCAAGTCTATGTGTTATGTAGATAAACTTATAAAGAATAATACAGGAGTTTCTTCAAAGAACTTCTTCTTAGTGGCAGTTACCTTAATAGGTTTAATCCTACTATTAGTTCCTGCTGTACTTCTTATAATAGAAGTATGTTATAACCATACTATACAGACAGACCTTAATGGTCTTGCTGCTTATATAGGTGCTGTTGCTGGAGTATTTGCATCAGCAGGTATTACTAAAGCATGGTCTGAAAAGTATGAAAAGAAATAATGCTCCTATAGCTGAATTGGTTAAAGCACCTGTCTTTTAAACAGGGGACTCAAGGTTCAAGTCCTTGTGGGAGCACAACCCCAACCTTGGCAAATATTCCCCCAAAGCATTGATGGTGGATGCTCTGGACTTTTAATCCTGAGAGTAAGGTTCGATTCCTTATGGGGGAACATAACATATTATTAACTCCAAATTTTTATTGTTATGAAAAAGGTTATTTCATTAATTAAGAGGGGTGTTAAAGCATACTTTAGACAGGCTGCTAAGGCTTATGCTTGGACACCTACAGGAACTATTCCAGTTGGAATATAGTTCCTTTGATGTTGGAGTGAGTAATAAATATTATATGGGGTAGCTTTAATGTGGTGAATTAGTGTGGACTGTAAATCCACTGCCTCAGGCTATTTAAGGTTCGATTCCTTTCTGCCCCACTTCAATAGAAATCTTTGTCCTTGACTTATGGAAAGTGATGTGGGTAGAGACACAAATAAGTCATTATGGGTACTGGGCAGGTATGGTTACATTGCGGAGGACTGAAAATCCTTAGAACAAAGTTCGATTCTTTGAGTACCCACTATATACTCCTGTGGTGGAATTGGAATACACACTGACCTCAAAAGTCGGGGCTTGAAATAAAGATTAAGAGTTCGACTCTCTTCAGGAGTACTAATGCCCTCTTGGTGGAATTTGGTAGACACATCTGCCTTAGAAGCAGACATGAAGTAATAGTAGTGTAAGAGTTCGAGTCTCTTAGAGGGTACTAAAAATAATTTGAAAATAATTGGGAAAATATTTGGTTAATTGAAATATTTTGCTTAACTTTGCACCATCAAAATAAGAGAATATGTTTGAAGAAGATAGCCTATTTACTCCAATGGAATCAAGCAGAAGTACAGAAGTATCTGGTTCTCAGTTCTTTATCAACTTCTTAAATCAGCTTGAAGGTTGGAAGACTAAGTGTAAGAATCTGCATTGGGCAGCACCTAAGAAGAATATCCATATATATCTTGATGAGTTTCTTGATATATTGTCAGATTATCAGGATGGGCTTGCAGAAGGATATATGGGAATACTTGGCAAGATGCAACCTAATGTAATCAAAGGAACTCCAAGTGATGCACTGAATGCTTTTGACTTTATAAGTGAAGTTAAGTCTGCTACTATTGCATTCTATGATAAGATTCCTCAAGAGACCATATATAAAGGTATAACATCTGAATGTGAGACCTTTATTCAGAATATCAATAAGTATGACTACTTATTCCACTTATGTGATATAAGACCTTATTGACAAGAGATGCTCTCATGGTGGAATGGTAGACACAACAGACTTAAAATCTGTCAATCAGCAATGGTTGTCTGGGTTCAACTCCCAGTGGGAGTACCATTTGCCTCCTTAGTGTTAATGGTTTAGCAAGCCTGTCTTGTAAACAGGAAGAGAGGGTTCAAATCCTTCAGGAGGCTCTATAATGTAGGTATGGTGTTAGTGGTTAGCACATGACATTGCCAATGTCAAGGGGTCAGTTCAAGTCTGATTATCTACTCAAATGCAGGTATAGTATAAAGGTTAGTATGTAACACTTCCAATGTTAATGTGTGGGTTCGATTCCCACTATCTGCTCAAATATACATCGTGGGGTGATAGCAATGGTAGCTAACAAGGCTCATAACCTTGAGGTTGAGAGTTCGAGTCTCTCCCCCGCAACTAATTTAGGTAATATGGAAGAGATAGAAAAGGCAAGGATGACAAGAACCAAAAAGACCAATGGTTCAGAGGTTCATCAAGTTATGACTGCATTAACTGATACTACAATCAGAGGTATTGTAAGGTCAGCCAATGAGGAAGGAATTAAGAGAGGGGATATAGTTTCTCTACTTAAAGAAAATAGTCAGTTTGTATTAATTTACTTTAGATAAAAACATTATGGAAATGGAAGAGCAGAAGACAATAGAAAGACCCTTGATGAGTGAAGAGGAGTTCAAGGATTACATAAAGAAGAATAGAGTAGATATTGTAGGAGATTTCTATGAAAGAGGTATTCTTCACCTGAGAACCTATGAAGCAGTAAGCAGGTTTAAGTCTGTAGGGAGAGCAATCAGAAGAAGTCATATATCTCTTGATGGATTTATTTATCCTAAGAGACCTTTTAACAATGCTAAGCATGGTAAGAATAGTCTGAATGACAGAAAGAAGATGATTTATGAGCAACTTAAACACAGAAAATCAGCCTAATGATTACAATGAAGTGCCAGTATTATACTGCAAGCATTGTCTATCATTGAATATTAGGAACATTCCAGGAATGGAGGATTCAGATTACTGTGATGAGTGTGGCTCCACTGATATAGGAGAATGTTCAATAGAGGAATGGGAGACCCTCTACAAGAATAGATATGGACACAGATACCTTGAAGAGTATTAACAATTTAATTATAAAGTAAAATGGAAGAGCAAAAGGGAAAGGTTGTAGAGATGCAGCCAACAACAAAGGAAACAGAGAGACCTGAGAAGATGTCTTATGAGCAGTTAGAGAACATAGCTCATCAACTTAGTGAGCAGGCTAAGCAGTTGTATATGAAGTTACAGGCTGCTAATATGGGTAATATGTTCAAGAGACTTGACTACTTGTTTAAGGTAGTAGAGAATGGACATATGTTCAAGCAGGACTTCCTTGAAAAGTGTATTGCTGAGATTGAGGAAATTATGACAGTTCCTGAAGAGACTGAGGAAGATAACAAGGAAGAGGAAACACCAGATATTAAAACTGAAGAGTAAATTACAAGATGAAGAAGGCTAACAATATAGTTAGAATCCCCACTTCATTAAATGGTAAATTCTTTAGATATTGGTTTGAATTTTTAGAGCCTTTTCATAAGCTAACTGATAGAGAGATTGATGTAATTACATCCTTTGTTAAGCAGAGATATGAACTCAGTAAAGTTATCAAGGACAATGAGATACTTGATAAGGTTACAATGAGTGAAGATACAAAGAAGAAAGTAAGGGAAGAGTGTAATATCACTCTCCCACACTTTCAAGTAATTATGGGCAAGCTAAGGAAGAATAAGGTTATCATTGATGGCAAGATTAATCCAAGGTTTATTCCTAACATTGATGAGGAGACTGGCACTTTCCAACTATTGTTACTTTTTGAATTGAAATGAATTATCCTGATATAATTGGTAAGGTTTCTGAAGAGTTGAATTTACCTAAAGAAGTGGTAGATAAAACATATAAGGCATTTTGGTTATTTATTAACCAATCAATACAGTCCTTGCCATTAAAGGAGAATCTTAATGAAGAGGATTTTGCTAAGTTAAGAACAAATTTCAACATTCCATCACTGGGTAAATTGACTTGCACTTATGATAGGATGTTAGGTATGAAAAAGAGATTCAAGTTTATAAAACAGATAAGGGAGAAGAAATGAAGAAATTGTTTATTAGTCAGCCCATGAAGGGTAAGACAAATGAAGAAATAGAAGCAGAAAGAGCCAAAGCAGTGGAAGAGGCTAAGGCAGTACTCAATGATGATGTGGAAGTAATTGATAGCTTCTTCAAAGATGCACCAGTAGATGCAAGACCTCTATGGTTCTTGGGTAAATCAATTGAGCTATTATCTGTGGCAGATGCTGCATATTTTGCTAAGGACTGGGACAAATATAGAGGTTGTAAGATTGAGCACTCTTGTGCTGTGGAATATGGTATAAAAGTCATTGAGTATGTTGAAGGTTAAGAAGATAAAGCCAATGTTCACTGCACTTATCACTACAATGGATAAGTATGAGCATGATATGATGGTAGGAGCTGGTCTTATTGATGTGACTAAGAGAGAAGGCAGCTTGAAGGAATATCAGAGAGTACTTGCAGTGGGTAGCTCTGTTAGAGACATTAAAGTTGGTGACTTGGTATGGGTTAATCCTACAAGATTTGGTGTAAAGAAGCACAAAGAAGGTTCTCTAAAGGATGGAGTAATCACTGATAACCCTATCATAACTTACAACTTTGATGTTGTTGAGATGGATGGAAAGCAGTGCCTATTACTACAGGATAGGGATATTGACTTCATTATTGAAGAGTATGAGGAAGTTCCTGACCCAACTCCTTCACCAATCATTCAACCAGAGAAGAAGAGACTAATTGTATAATTCAAAAGAGTGTATCAGGAAAACTAATCTTGATACACTCTTTTTTTTTTCTTAGATTATGATAAAATTGTTCAAATATGAAGGTTACAAAGTAGTAATATCTGAGGAAGCCTTTGCTCTTAAACCTTTCAGACAAATATGGCAAAGAGATAAGACTGTTAATAAGGATAAGGCTATTATGGAACTTGGCTTTATATACTTCTTTTGTGACCCAAGAAGTGACTATCAGTACCTTGTAGATGACAAGGAAAGAATGGAAGCTATTAAAGAGGGAGAGGGATTACCTCCTAAATGGGAACCAGATAGAATAGTAACAGAGGCAATGGAATTTTATAAGTCCTTTAAGCCAATCTCAGCTTTACTCCTTGAAGATACGAGGTTTATGGTTGATAAGTATAGGAAAAGATTAAAAGCCCAAGAGTTTGATGAACTTGAAATTAAGGACTTGAAAGAAGCAGGTGCCCTCATTAAGCAAATACCTTCTCTTGTGAAAGACCTCAATGAGGCTGAAAAGGCACTTAACTCTGAAATGAGAGAGTCAGGCAGAATGAGAGGACAGGGAGAAAAGACTATATTTGAGGATGATTTAGCACTATAATTATGAAAGCAGAAGATATAATAGAAGGTCTTAATAAACATATTGAGATAAGGAGAGGTGAAAGGGGAATTGAGAATGTAGGACATATTGTATTACAGAGGGAAATAATACCTCATTCCTCATTTAAGGTCTATAAGATTTATAAGTACACTCTTTGGTTTACTAAGAGAGGCAAGTCTTATGAAGTAATGAGGATACAATATACTGCCAGGGTTCCTGGTGGTCAAGAAGAGAGTATATTAGGGAAGATGAATATTATGTTGAGTACATCAATATTCAATTGGATTGGCTCTTATTTTTATGAAGCAGTTATAAAGGGAGAATATAATGGAGTTTCAGAAGATACCAATGAATGAATATCAAACTGAGCTGACTGAGGAATTGGTTAATAGCCTTCCTCAGGAGGTTCAGGACCAGTTATTTGATATTATAAATAATGTAGAGTTTGTCAAGAGATTGATAAGTCCTACAAGAGAACATGCCAAGGATAGACCAAGAGATGATAGAGGCAGAATCATTGTGGACTTGGCTAATCCTCATATATTGGAGGATATGGACTATTTCAGACCATCTGCTATACATTATGAGAAGTATGGTACATTTACTAACCTCAGACCTAATGCCAATCCTAATAGTGAGTATGGCAAATGGGTAAGAGAGGAAAGGAGAAGAATCTGGGATGGTTATGTGAGGGAAAGTGATGGAGAATGGGTTACAGGCTATATGTATTGGTTCCTTAACTATTCTCCTATGATGCTCTCTAAGATTAGAGAGTATAAGGATAAGAATGGTAAAAAGAGAAAGTCTAAAAGAGCTGATAGAATAGAAGCACTTCCTGAATGTTGGGAAGGAATCTATTGGAGATTCCATTGCTTAGACCAAGCATCAAATGGTGGCTTGTACAATAACTTTGAGGGAGGTCAGCACATGGCTGAGCTTGCTTCCAGAGGTAAAGGTAAGTCATATAGTCTTGCATCCATACTTAACCACATCTTTGTAGTAGGTGAAAATGAAGAAGCACACGAAAAGGTAAAGGGTATAGTAACTGCCTATCAGAAGGAGTACCTTACTAAGGATGGTGTTCTTAATAAGTTTGTGGATATGGCTAATTTCTGTGCAACCAATACCCAGTTTCCAAGAAAGAGATTAAAGAACTCTTTGCAGGAAATGACTTGGATAATGGGATATAAGGATGTAGACCTTGATATTGAAAGAGGTACTCAAAATACAGTACTTGGAGTATCATCTAAGGATGATGAATCTAAGTTGAGAGGTAAGAGAGCTGCTAAGATTCTTATTGAGGAGTTTGGTACATTCCCAAGACTTGTAGACTTGTATAATGTATTGTTACCTTCAGTACAAGAAGGTGATATTGTCTTTGGTCAAATCTATATGTTAGGTACTGCTGGTGATAATGAGTCAGACTTTGCTGGTGCTCAAGAAATTATGTATAACCCAAAAGGTTATAATATGTATGCCTTACCTAATGTATTTGATAAGTATAACCAAGGTAAACCTTACTTTGTATTCTTCTTTCCTGGCTATGTAAATAGAAAGGGATGCTATAATGAGAATGGTGTATCTGATGTGATTAAGGCTCTTATTGAGATTCTTATGAATAGGTACAGAGTAAAGTACAATTCTACTGACCCTAATACTATCATTAAGACCATTGCTGAGGTTCCTATTACTCCTGCTGAGGCTATTGTTAAGACAGGTGTAAATATGTTCCCTGTAGCTGACTTAACTGAAAGAGTAGGTCAATTAGATGCCAATCCTACAGAGTATGATGATGTATATGTAGGTGATTTGGTATTTAATAAAGATGGTCAAGTAGAGTACAAACCTACCTCTGCTACACCTATTAGGGACTTCCCCCATAAGGATAATAAGATAGAGGGTGCTATTGAGATATACCAAATGCCTGAGATTGATAAGAATACAGGTAAGCCATATAATGACAGGTATATATTAGGTGCTGACCCTTATGATGATGATGAGTCAAATACTATGTCTTTAGGTTCTATATTTGTATTAGACCTGTGGACAGATAGGATAGTGGCTGAATACACTGGAAGACCATCTTTTGCTGATGATTACTATGAGATTTGTAGAAAACTTTGTCTATTCTACAATGGTAGGTTGAATTATGAGTATAATAAGAAAGGCTTATTCTCTCACTTCTCGACAAGAAATAGTCTTTATCTCCTTACAGATGTTCTTGATTTCTTAAAGGAAAAGCAGATGATGAAGGATGGCTATGGTAACAAGTCAAAAGGTACTAATGCCTCTCCTGCCATTAATGCTTATGCAAGGAGTAGATTGAGAAGCTGGCTATTGGCTCCAGTTCCTATTATGCAGACTATTGATGGAGAAGAGAAAGAAGTGATGGTTCCAAGGTTATTTACTGTAAGGAACAGGGCACTGCTAAAAGAGCTTATTAATTACAACTCTGAAGGTAACTTCGATAGAATATCTGCTATGGGTATGCTGATGCTTCTAAGGGAAGATAGAATGATAAGATACCAAGGGGATGTTAGTAAGGAGAAGCAAGATAGAGCTAATAATAGTTATGCTGGTAATGACCCATTCTTCAAGAGAAACTATGACTTTAGGTTCAGGCAGTAAATTTAGTAAAAATGAAGACTAATGGTTAATAAATTACTTATATACTTGCATAGGTCAAGGATTTTACTTACCTTTGCACAGTAATTAAATTGAAGTATATGGGATATGAAATGATAAACTTGCCTCCACAGCAACTTCCCTTCAGTAAGAAAAATAAAGCTTGGAGGAAGAAGCACTTGGATTGGGCAGACAGTAAGACCTTCTTCAATTATAGCTTAGTTAGAAAATCTGTAATACATAAGAAAATTAACTATGACTTGCTCAATGGTAAACTCCACATGAGTGACCTTGAGATGATACTGAATCCTGAAAAGCTACAGGCAGGTTTCATACCTGATAGGATTCAACACTATCCTATTATGAATAGTAAGTTGAATGTGCTTAGAGGTGAGGAAAGTAAGAGAGTCTTTGACTTCAAAGTAGTAGTTACTAACCCTAATGCTATTACAGAGATAGAGAATAACAAGAAGCAAGAATTACTACAGAAGCTGCAAGAGTGGGTATCTAATACTTCTCAGTCAGAGGAGGAGGCTAATCAGGAGCTTGAAAAGATAAATGACTATTACAGTTATGAGTGGCAGGATATGAGGGAAATAAGGGCAAATGCCTTATTAAATCATTATGTAAAGGAATTAAATATCCCTCTAATGTTCAACCAAGGCTTCATGGATGCAATGGCAGTTGGTGAAGAGATTTATCAATGTGATATTGTAGGAGGTGAGCCTACTATTGAGAGATTAAATCCACTCAAAGTAAGAATCTTTAAGTCAGGATATAGCAATAAGATTGAGGATGCAGATATGATAATCCTTGAAGATTATTGGAGTCCAGGCAAAGTCATTGATACCTATTATGATGTATTGACAAAGAAAGACATGGAGTACATAGAGAAGATGCCTGACCATGTAGGTCAAGCTGCTACAGACTCTATGGATAACATAGATGAAAGATATGGCTTTGTCAATAACAACATGATAGGAGATGAAATAAGTACAGAGGGATTCTTTTGGGACCCATTAGGAGGATATGATGGAGTTAATAACTCACTTCTTCCTTATGATGTTGCAGGAAACTTGAGAGTACTTAGAGTATATTGGAAGTCAAGGAGAAAGATTAAGAAGGTAAGAAGTTATGACCCTCAAACAGGTGAAGAAGTATTTAACTTCTACCCAGAAACTTATGTAATAGATAAGGATGCTGGAGAAGAGGAACAGGTATTCTACATTAATGAAGCATGGGAAGGAACTAAGATTGGTACAGACATTTATGTCAATATGAGACCAAGAGTAGTTCAGTACAATAGACTAAGTAACCCTTCAAGATGCCACTTTGGAATTGTTGGCTCCATTTACAACCTTAATGACAATAGACCATTCAGTTTAGTAGACATGATGAAGCCATACAATTACTTGTATGATGCAATACATGATAGATTGAATAAACTGATAGCAAGAAACTGGGGTTCATTAGTTAGACTTGACTTTGCCAAAAAGCCTAAAGATTGGGATGTAGAGAAGTGGTTATACTATGCAAAGACAATGGGTCTTGCAGTAGAAGACAGCTTCAATGAGGGTAATGTAGGTGCAGCTACAGGTAAACTTGCAGGTGCATTAAACAATGCTTCCACTGGTGTAATTACAGCTTCTGATGGTAATCAGATACAGCAATACATTAATCTTCTTGAATTTATCAAGATGGAAATGGCAGAAGTTGCTGGTATTACCAAGCAAAGAGAAGGTCAGGTAAGCAATAGAGAGACAGTAGGTGGAGTAGAGAGAAGCATGTTGCAGTCTTCTCATATTACAGAGTGGCTATTTGTAGTGCATGAGGATGTCAAGAAGAGGGCATTAGAGTGCCTGCTTGAAACAGCTAAGATAGCATTGAGAGGCAGAAGCAAGAAGTTCCAATATACCTTGTCTGATAATTCAATGAGAATTATGGAGATAGATGGTGATGAATTTGCAGAAGCTGATTATGGTCTTGTAGTGGATAATAGCAATGGTGTTCAAGAATTAAACTCAAAACTTGATACTTTAGCTCAGGCAGCATTGCAGAACCAGACTCTATCATTCTCAACTATTATGAAGCTATTCAGTTCATCTTCACTTGCTGAAAAGCAGAGACTTGTTGAAAAGGATGAAAGAAGTATCCAAGAGAGACAAGCCCAAGCACAGCAACAACAGTTGCAGGTAAAGCAGCAAGAGATAGAACAGAAGGCTCAAATGGAACAGGCTAAGATGCAACAGGAAGATGCCCTTAACCAAAGAGATAATGAGACAAAGATTCTTATTGCACAGATGCAAGCCTATAGCAAGAATAGTGAAGATGATGGCATAATAGAGCCTGAATATTCACAAGAAGCTAAGGATAAGCTGATGGAATCAATAAGACAATTTGATGAGAGAATTAAGCTTGATAGGGAAAGGTTAGAGTTTGATAAAGACAAGGCAAGGTCTGATGCAAAACTTAAAGAAAAGCAGATAAACAAAACAACTCAAAAATCAAATAAATGAGAAGATTTAGAGATATTGTAGAAGATATTAAAGCACCAAGTACTCAAAGCTTATGGCTTAATAATGGAGAGCTAAAGGTATATGGGACTAAGGGATGGACTTCTCTAAATGACACTTCTGAAGATAGACAGGAGCTTGAGGAAAAAGTAGATAGTCTGGATAAAGAGGTAGGACAGATAAAGAAGGAATTATCAGTATTTGGCTCTGAGCAAGGTGTAGTTGAATTGGAGATAGGCAATTCAACAGAAATAAAAGCAGCTAATCTTAATAAGTTAAGAACTGTACAAAGTAATGACCATACATTCTTTACTGATATAAATTATGGATATGGTACTGCATCTTGGTTACCTTCTACTGGGGGTAATGCACTTATTATAACAGATGAGGGACATGCAGTAAAATATTCAATATCAGTAGATGGTGGAGTAAGTAAGATTAGTGAGTTTACTTTGACAGATAATTCTTATACTTTGCCTGCTGCAACAAAAACAACTATTGGTGGAGTTAAAGCAGGAATTAATATTGTTGATATTACTAACCCAGATAATGCTACAGCTCCACAAGTTGCAGGAGTATTAAATACATTATTAGGACAGTTAAGAAATGCAGGAATACTAATATCATAATATATGAGGTTTATAAAAGACATAGTACTTAGTATATCTGAACCTCCTGTAAATAATGTGGGGTGGCTAAAGCCATTATCAAATGGGACTTTTATGTTGTTTTTCTTTGGTGACAAAGGATGGACTCCTATCTCTATAGAATCATCAGGAGAATTGAAATTCCAATACATACAGGAGGTTCCAGATATAATAATTGAAATTCAATAACAATATGGGAAAAATAAAGAAGATTTTAGAAAATGAATTAGTAGGTGGTACTCAAAATACTGATGTATATCCTGTTACTTCTGTTAAGGCTGTTTATGATGAGAGTAATGAAAGACTTGATAACATTCTTAATAGGAGAGGGGTAGTAAACATATCTACTAATTATAATGCTGACCATATAGCAGAGGTTCTAACTTTAGAACAAGCTATAAATAAAGTTCCTTCAAGTGATAGAGTCTTAGGTTTTCAAGGAAAATTTTTATCAGAAAGTGGCTGGAATAATTATATATTTATAGGAGAATCTGTAACAGATTGGAGTGATAGTTCTAAATGGAGTAAATATTATGTTAAAGAAGAAATAGATAAAGTTCAAGAAGAACAAGATAAAAAACTTATTGAACTAAATGATAGTATAAAAGGAATAAAAGCCTCTGATTATACAATACAAGGTTATGTATCAACAGATGGAGTTTTAAAGACAGAGACTGGTAAATTATCAAATTGGAGAACAGATTTTATTCCAATTACTAAAAATGTAAAAATTAAAAATACTGTTTTAGGAAATGTATCTTCATTAGTATCTTCCGTGGCTTTCTTTGATTCGGAAATGAAGTTTATATCAAGTAGTAATGATTTAAATATTGAGATAACTCCTCCAGAAAATGTTAAATATGTTATTTTTACTAGAAAGGCTAACAGTAATTTTCCTCAAGGACTTGATGTTTGTATTAGTTATTTAACTGTTACCAACGCTGATATTTTACAATCTGTACAAGATGTTGAGAATATTACTCAAAACTATTATACAGTATCGTTTAACATAGAAGGTAAATATATTGCTAAACCTTTTAATGATAATCATGTTAGAGGCAATGTATATGATGACCCTAATTTTAAATTATCAAATAAAATACCTGTACAACAAGGGGATACACTTCATATTAATTTTGGCGGGTATTCTCCATACTCATATTGTTTGGCTGTATATAGAAGAGATAACACATTTATAGAAGGGTATGATACTGCTGGTGTATATACAATGCCTAAAGATGCAGCCTATGTTATCTCTTGTTACAGAGTTGGTGAGGTCCAATCTCCTATGCTTACAGTATATGGAAAGTATATAAGCGCATTGGCACAATACTTAGAAAATATTGAAGAAAAAGATTTACAATTACAATCTGAATTAAATGCTTTATACTCTAAATTAAATATTTTAGACATTAATGCAAATTTATTCACATTTAGAGGTTATGTTAATTTAATTGGAGAGATAAAGGAAGAACCTGGAGATACAGCAAATTATAGAACAGATTACATTAATGTTATTGGTTTTTCAAGAATTAAATTAATATATTCAAGTAATCAATCTTCTTTAGTTTCAGAGATAGCCTTTTTTGATAAAGATAAAAATTTTATAAGAGGAATAAGACATAGCAATGAATATAATTATATACCAGCTGATTGTGCATTCATTATACTTACAATAGGTAATAGATATGGAAATGCTGGAAAAGTAGGAGAATTAGTTTATTCAGATTCAATGGATGAATCTGTCTTTTACAAAGATATATTTTCTTCAGGTAAATATATTGCTAAACCATTTGATTCACAACACACTGATGGTGGTATATACAATGACCCTGCCTTCGCTTATACAGATAATATACATCTTACTAATACAAATGGTTACATTGAGGTACCATTTGGAGGGTATCCTCCCTATAGCTATTGTATAGGTTTTTATAAGAATGATGGGTCTTTCATTGTTGGATATGATGCTTCTGGGAAACATATAATTCCACAAGACGCTGCTTATTTTAGATGTTGCTACAGAGAAGAGGTGTTTAATGGAATCCCATATATAAAAATATTGTGTAAATCCCCAACAACCTCTGAAGGACTAGTTACTATAGATAACGAAAGTAAAAATAAAGACACACTATACGATGTTAATATACTTATGACTATGGGGCAGTCTCTTTCAGTAGGTAATCACGCAATTGATAATACTGGTAATTACTACACTACAAGAGAACTACAGAATCATGGAATACTTAGTTTTGCAGATAATACAAAAATTGTTAATGATAATAATTTTGTGTTATCATCAGAGGTAAGTCAGTATATACCAAATCAAGTTTGTGAAATGCCAGCAAGGGGACTTGTTATAGAGTATTTGAAATTATTCCACGAAAGTAATTCAGATAAGGCAGGAGAATATTCTAATATATTATTAAATATTGGAGTTGGAGGTATAACCCTTAAAAGTATATATAGTCAAATGTCAGGAACTAAAGCAACATTAAAGTCCTTAGTGGATAAAATACATTCTGAGGGTAAAACAGTGGGAATACCTGTTATAGGATGGATACAAGGAGAAGCTGACAATAGAGTATTTGATTATGGAGAAAGTTACTATACAATGCTTAATTCTTACTTTAATGAATTATCAAAATATGTTTTGTCAATTACAGACCAAATAAACCCACCTCAATTTCTATTATACCAAACAAATGGTTATGAGTGTTTTAGTGTAGAAAATAAAAGACTAAACATTGCGCTTCAACAGCTTAAATTAGCAGAGAACAGAAATGATACTTATCTTACTTCTCCAATGTACCCATTTAAATTTAAGTCTGATTCTACTCATGTAGAATCTTTTGGAGCAAGAAATGCAGGAGCAAATATGGGAGTATTTGCAAAAAGACTTACAGTAGACAATGATACTAATTTAGATTTTCTTCATGTGATTAAAACAACGGTATTCCAAGCTGGTAGTAAATGGGTAATAAATTTGCAATGTGCAGTTCCCATACCTCCTTTGGTTATTGATACTAAAGATGTAGAAAACAATTCACAGGATAAAGTATATACTAAGCATGAACAAGGTTCTGTTCAAACTCCTGTAACAGTAGATAATGCTGGATTTGAGATTATGACTTCTAATTGGACGCAAAAAACCGATACAGATATTATAGATGGTAATCAGTGGACTATAGGATGGACAGCACCTAAACTAACTAACTGGAATAAACTTAATATTATCGAAAATGTAGAAATCATTCATGGTACTAATATTAAGATTACTTGTAATGCAGACCCAAAAGGCAATGAGCTATGGTATGCAAGAAGGGGCTGCCAAGGTGGAGGATTTATACATGATAGTCAATCCGCTATGATAACAATTAAAGGAAAAGAGTATCCCGTATATAATTGGATGCCTGTGTTTATGATAAAACTATAGAATAATTTGGAGAGTTAGAAAAAAAAACAATAATATTTTTCTAATTCTATTAATAAATAAATCACTTATACTCTTGTGTAAGTGATTTATTTTATGTATATTTGCACCCTGTTAAAGTATATGCTTATGGTGAAGAAATATATAAGAATTGGGATAGTCATTTTAATAAGCTTGCTTGCTGTAAGTACATATACATTGTACAACAGAAACCAAGACCTTAAAGAGGAAATATCAGTATCAATGTCCAATCAAAAGGCATTCATAGCTGAGAACTCCTCCCTAAAAGAAGAGAATAGAGTATTCAAGTTCACTGTGGAGCAACTTAACTACTACAATGACTCTATCTTGCAAAAGATGAATGAGGTCAGAAAGGAGTTAAAGATAAAGGATAGTAATTTGAAGCAGATGCAATACCTTTTATCTGAGGCTACAAAGAAAGATACAATAGTATTTAAAGATACTCTGTTCAGAGAACCTACATTAGACATAGATACACTTGTAGGAGATAAGTGGTATCAAATGAAGCTTGGACTTAAATATCCAAGTACAATCACTACAGACCCTAAGTTTGTCAGTGAGAAGTATATAATGGTGGATTATAAGAAAGAGACTATAAATCCTCCAAAGAAATGTTGGTTACTCAGATTATTTCAAAAGAAGCATAAAGTAGTAGAAGTGAATGTTGTGGAGAAGAACCCTTATATTGAGAACAAACAACAAAGATTCATTGAAATTGTAGAATAATTATGATTGACTTAGGAATACTAATCACTGGAGGTATAGGGCTTATTACCACAATAGTCAGTGGCTGGACATCATGGTTCTTTGCAAGAAAGAAGTATGATAGTGAAGTTGATAGTAACCTCATAAGTAACATGAAAGAATCATTGGACTTTTATGAGAAGCTCTCTACTGATAATAGAGAGAGATTGGAAGAGGTGCTAAAAAGAAATACAGAATTGGAGCAGGAAGTGGAGGAACTTAGGAAACAAATGTTTAACCTTATGAGTTCCATATGTACTGACCTTACCTGCCAACTGAGAAAGAGAGACTTAAATCTTTTTAATGAGCATGGAATTAGTAGTGGACAGAAAATGGAAGAAGCAGAGCTACACCATAAGTAATCTTACTATTGATGGGGAGTGGTTCTGCAATGTGCTTGAAGATGCTGATAGAGGACTTGACAGTTCTATGAGCATAGCTAAGATTAGGGAGCTGAAGAAGCCCTCAATTACAGCTATACCAAGAGGTACTTATGATATTACCTTGGATGTAATTTCTCCTAAGTACTACACTAATAGTTTCTATAAGCAAGTATGTAATGGTAAAGTGCCAAGACTACTTAATGTAAAGGGATTTGAAGGCATACTTATTCATGCTGGTAATACTGACAAAGACTCAGCAGGATGCCTATTAGTAGGTGTCAATAAAGTTAAGGGTCAAGTAATAAACAGCAGAGAAACCTTCAAAGAGTTATACAAACTCCTTAAAGACAAGCATGATAAAGGTGAAAAAATAACCATTAAAATCTTATAATTATGGTAAAGAAATGTGGTTGTAAAGGAAAAGGTAAATAACTAAAAGTGTAAAATTATGGCAAGAGGAAAGAGAAGACCAAAGCCAATGTCACCAAAGGCTGGTATTAAGAGAACAAGGTATGGCTGTGGAGGAAAACTTAAATAAGAGTATGTGCAAGTTACTTATACTAATGCTTAAATACATACCTATGTTAATATCATTAGTATATGTACTAAACACAGCTTTATCCTACTTTTATATAGACATTCCTGTATTGAGCAATCTGGCAGGAATGTCTATATTGCCTTGGATATTTATGTATTTATCTGCAACAGTATTTAGGTTTTGTTTATATCACAAGATGTTCTTACATTATATCTTGGTAACTGATATAATAAACATAATTGATTACTATGTAGGTATTCCAATTGAGGACTTAGAGCTGTTGATGATTCATGGAACTATAACAGGATTATTCCTGTTTGTAATATTGTATTTATATGTTAAAAGTCATAAGAAGCCTACTATTAAAGATAGTAGATGATATTGATGCAGGTAATTCAAATATATCTGAGGGAGAAGCCCTTGAAATAGTAGATAGTTTGAAGAGGTTTACTGACAAGGAGAAAAGATTAAGCAAGTATGCAGCTTGTTAATATTTGAATGTCAGTAGAGCAACTTTTGATAACTACGTCAGAGAAGGAAAATTACCAAGAGGTAAGCATGAGATAGGCTTCAAAGAATTAAGTTGGTCTAAGAAAGAGTTAGATGAGTTTGTCAAGAAGTGTAGAAATAGCAATCTCTTGCACAGCAAGAAGCAATCTCTTGCTTAGTAATATGCCTATTGAGAACTTATAATATAATACTTAGGAGGAGAAAATATGATAACTCAAAAGAAGATGATAATACCTATATTTGATTACAAACTAACTGTAGTCATATTTGACAAGTGGGAGGAGTTAGGAAGATTCTTGCCCAAAGAAGAAATGGAGCAGGAAGGCAAAGCTATAACCATAAATCAATATGGAGCATCTCTTGTGGCTATCAATTCTAAGAGGGGAAGTAGCATTATCCATGAAGCTGAGCACATAAAGAACTCTATATGGAGATATATAGGCTATACTCCTCAAGAAGATAATGATGAGGTAGATGCTTACCTTATAACCTACATATATGACAAGATAACAAGTGTATTCTACAAGCATGATAGAGCAGCCAGATAAGGCTGTCTTTTTTTTATTCTTTTTAGCAACATATTACTAAGTTAAAGCCCTGTATATCAATATGATATATGGGGCTTTAGCATTGATAGGTATCCTGAGAAATATTACTTACCTTTGCACCTGTAAGCTTACAATAAGAGAGATAAAACAATAACTAATTTCAAAAATTGCTACTATGGAAATAATTGAGAAGCAAGTAGAAAAGGTAAAGGAAGTTCCTACTGATGGCTATTATGGTGATGGTAGAAGAGATGTCAATGGTAAGGCTAATGCAGGTCTTACTCTTGGTATCATAGGTACTGCACTTGGTGCTTGGGCACTATTTGGTAATAGAAGAAGTAGTGGTCTATTGGGTCTTGCAGGTTCAGGTATGGGAGGCTCAAACATTAATATCAATGGTCTTGAGACTGGTCTTGGAGCAGCTAATGGCGTAACTTCTCCTTCTGCTTTCCAAGCATGGGAAAAGAGCTGTGAGGATACCCTTGCTCTGCAAAAGGGTCTTTATGACTGGGCACTTATTCAGCAATCACAAAGATTTGCTGATAGACAGACATTGAATAGTGAACTATTTAATGTATGGAAGGGTCAGATTGATGCTGACTTTGGTCTATATAAGAGCACAAGAGACAGCTTTGATGTAATGACTGCAAAGCAAAATCAAGATGCTTTCAATCTGTATAAGTCTCAGAGAGATGCTGATGATAACATCAGAAAGGAATTAAGTGACTTGAAGGCTCAAGTAGCTATCAATGCTGCTGTAAGACCATACCAAGACAAGCTTATCCAATGTGAGATTGACAAGGCATTTACTGCTGGTATTAACTATACTGACAGAAAGACTTGCAAGGCTATCTATGGTGAAGTATGTCTACCTAACACTCCTACAGTCACAGGCTATGTTGGTGCTAACCAATGTGGTTGTCCAAGAGTAGTTAGTGGTACTACTGCAACTGTCTAAAGTAAGGGGGCAATTCCCCTTACTTTTCAATACTAATCTTAAAAATGTATAGATATGATTCCAATAAATCAGGTAATATTAGGAGGAGGGGACCCACTACTGGGTAATAGTATGGTAGGTAATAGTCTGGATGAGCAATTACAGCTTATTGAGAAGTATAAACAAAACCTTGAGGCTGCAAAGCAGCTAAGGCAACAAGCCCAACCTGCCCAACCTGTTCAACAACCTGTACCACAAAGGATGATATGGGATGAGGTAGATGCTGAAATAAGCCCTATGACAGATGAACAGAAGGCAAGAATGCTTCAAGATGAAGACTATGTAGATACTTATACTAAGATACAGGATATGGTTCAAGCAGAAATTCTTAACCTTGTTAAAGGTAGAATTGAGGCTACTCCAGAAGGTAAAGAGCTGCTACAAAGACAATTGAAGATAGTCAAGAAGTTAAAAGGAAAGATTATTCAAGAGACTAATAGGGAAATGGAAATGTTTAGGAAGTTCAGGGAGTTCAGTAAGACACATCCTGAAGTGACTTATGAAGAATTTATTAAAGCAAGTATGTAATTATGGTGACTATTATGCAATTGACTGATAATCTGAAGTCTTATATCTCACTTCAGTTGGAATCTATGGCTAAGACTAATCCTATGATTGGTTTTATGAAACCTCTTATTACAAGAGCATTGGATAAGAACTTTAGTAAGGTAAGCAAGGCTTTAGACCTTATAGCTGACAAGGATGGTAATATAGACATTGAGAATATCCTTGCTGAAATGATGGAGAATCTAATGACTACCAATCCATTCACCTTCAAGACCTCATTTGTTGGAGACATAGAGATTGGTGGAGGAGAGATTAAATTCAATCTTCCATTAACTAATAAAAGACTGGTATTGAATATGACAGATTTAGAGACTTTCAAGGAAATGTTAATCACTAAAGACTAAGAATATGGATGAACTTATGATGTATGAGTACCTAAAGAAGAAAGGTATGGGTGGTATGAATGAGCATGAGTTCATGGATAAATTCAAGGATTTTATGGGTAAATATAGGAGAAGTTCAATGAGACATGGTAATGAAGGAGACTTCATGCCTATGGATGACTTCTATATGAGGAGACATAATAGACCTGATGAGTTCATGGATATGTTTGATTCAAGAAGTGATAGATTCTCTGATAGATTCAATGAGTCTGGCATGAGAAGTGGTGATATGGATAGGATGATGAGATACATGAGAAACTCAATGAGGGGTTCAGAGAGTGAACACTTTACTGAATCTGAAGCTAAGTATCTTGTAGCTGATATGTATCATACTGAGAATGGCAGAAAGTACAGTGGTGAGAAGTTTGATATGCACAAGGCAAAGGAGATTTGTGAGAGATATAGGGGAATACTCCCTACATCTGCTACAGTTGCTGATGTATATGTTGCAATCAACTCTCAGTACCATGACTATGCAGAACTGTTTAAGAACTGGTTTGGTGATGGTATAGAACAGAAAATAGTTGAATCTGCTATTGTATTCTGGTTTAAGGATGCAGATTGCAAAGCTGAAAACAAGGTAGTAGAATATCTTGGAGAATACTAATAAGATAAGGGTAAGAGATAATCTTACCCTTTCTTTTTGCCTATATTGCAAGTATTTTACTTATACAAGTAAAAGCAATTTATTTACCATATTGTAGATATGCAAAACTTTACGTACCTTTGCACTGTTTTAAGAACAAAAAGGTAGAAGAGTATGGAAGAAGAACTTAGCTTAGATAACATCTTAGGAGCAGAGGAGATTGAGAATCTGTTTGTAGAAGATGATGAGACACAGGATACCCCACCTGCAAATGGGGAACCTCCCAAAAAAGAGGAGGAGCCAAGTAATGATAAAGAAGAAACTACTGAGGTTGTTGATGTAGATAACTTGTTTACTGATACACCAGAGAGCGTAGGTAGTGGAAAAGAAAATACAGAGGAAAAGGAAGACACCACTCCTAAAGGGGATGGCACTTCTCCCAAAAACTTCTACTCTTCCATTGCCAAAGCCTTGAAAGAGGAAGGTATCTTCCCAGACCTTGATGATGATGGCTTATCTAAGGTTAAAGACCCTGAAGACTTTAGAGATTTGATTGACCAACAGATAAAGGCAGGTCTTGATGAAAGACAGAAAAGAATTGATGAAGCCTTGAATGCTGGAGTTGAACCTACAGAGATTAAAAAGTATGAGAATACTATAAACTTCCTTGATTCTATTGAGGAGGAGAATATCTCTGATGAAGGTGATAAGGGAGAGAAACTTAGAAAAGACCTAATTTATCAAGACTTTATCAATAGAGGTTATAGTAAGGAAAGAGCTACAAGAGAAGTACAGAAGTCTTTCAATGCTGGTACTGATATTGATGATGCAAAAGAGGCTTTGAAAAGTAATATTGACTTCTTCAGAGATAAGTATGATGAGCTTGTTAATGATGCTAAGTCAGAAGCAGAAGAGGAAGAGAAAGAAAGAAAGGAACAGGCTGAAAAGCTTAAATCATCAATCCTTAATGACAAGGATGTATTTGGGGATTTATCAGTGGATAAATCTACAAGACAGAAGATTTATGATAATATAGCTAAGCCTGTGTATAAAGACCCAGAGACAGGAGAGTACTTTACTGCTATCCAAAAGTATGAGATGGATAACAGGACAGACTTTCTAAAGAACATTGGGTTACTTTTCACACTAACTGATGGCTTTAAGAACCTTGATGGTTTGGTGAAAGGTAAAGTAAAGAAAGAAGTAAAGAAAGGTCTTAGAGAGCTGGAACATACTCTCAACAACACAGCAAGAACCTCAGATGGTAATCTAAAGTTTGTGAGTGGAGTTGATGAGGACCCTGAATCTTTCATAGGAAGAGGGTGGAATCTTGATGTCTAAGCCTATAGTATAGAGTAAAATAACTGATAAATTTAAGTAAAAATGGCTGGAAAATTAGGTAAGTTTCAAATGGTAGGCTTCCAACACTGGAAGGGTCTTACTAAGGAAAACCACCTTGGTTCTATCTTTCAGTTAGCTCCACAGAAGGCTACAAACCTAATGGTGCAACTGTTGGCTTATTACAGAGGAAAGACACTTGACACATTCCTAAATCAATTCCCAACAAAAGAGTTTGAGGATGATAATGAGTACTACTGGGATGTTATTGGTTCTTCAAGGAGAAACATTCCTCTTGTAGAGGCAAGAGATGAAAATGGTACTGTTGTTACAGATGCCAGTGGTATGGTTGGAGTAGGCACTGCTCCTTTCTATTTAGTATTCCCTGAAGATTGGTTTGCTGATGGTGAGTACATTGTAGGTAATCTGAATGAAATCTATCAATTCAGAATACTTGGAGACCCAAAAATGGAGGGTACTAATGCAGTGTATAAGGTAGAGCTTGCTGGTGGTAATACAGCAGGTGTTCCTGCTGAAAGATTGCTTGCAGGTGAGAGATTCTCAGTTGAGGCTGCATTTGTTGAGAAGGAACTTTCAAGAAAGGTTGGTGATGTAAGATTTACAAGCCCTGTTTCTATGAGAAATGAGTGGTCTGTAGTAAGAATCCAACACAAGGTTCCAGGCTCTATGTTGAATAAGAAGCTAGCTGTAGGTATTCCTATTGTTAAGGAAACTGAGGGTAGATATACTAAGTCAGTTGCTACAATGTGGATGCACAATGTAGACTGGGAAGTAGAGCAGCAATTCTCTGAGTACAAGAATAATGCACTTGCATTTGGTAGAAGCAACAGAAATGCCAATGGTGAGTACATGAACTTTGGTAAGTCTGGTAATGTTATTAAGACAGGTGCTGGTCTATTTGAGCAAATGGAAGTTGCTAATACTATGTATTACAACACATTTAGCTTGAAGCTTCTTGAAGATGCTCTATATGAGCTTTCTGCTTCTAAGTTAGACTTTGGAGACAGATACTTCTTGATTAAGACTGGTGAAAGAGGTGCTATCCAATTCCATAAGGAAGTACTAAAGACAGTATCAGGTTGGACACAGTTTGTTCTTGACAACAGCTCTATTGGTGTTATTCAAAAGACTCAATCTAAGTTGCACCAAAACTCATTGAGTGCTGGTTTCCAATTTGTTGAGTACAAGGCTCCTAATGGTGTTAGAGTTAAGATTGATGTAGACCCATTCTATGATGACCCAGTAAGAAATAAGATACTCCATCCAAATGGAGGTGTTGCATTCTCTTACAGATATGATATTATGTACATTGGTACAATGGACCAACCTAATATCTTTAAGTGTAAGATTAAGGGTGACAATGAGTATAGAGGTTATCAATGGGGTCTAAGAAACCCATTCACAGGTCAAAAGGGTAATCCTTATATGTCATTTGATGAGGATTCTGCTGTAATTCATAGAATGGCTACTCTTGGTATCTGTGTTCTTGACCCAACAAGAACTATGTCACTAATCCCTGCAATTCTACAGGGCTAATGATAAAAGGGGAGTAGGACAAGCTCCTACTCCCTTATTTTATTTCAATAAGTTAAGGAGAAGATATGGCAGAAAAGAAAATGGAAGAGAAGGTGGACTATACTGTACCTGACTTTGATATAGACAATGCAGAAACTCCACTACAGGAAGTACCAAAAGAAGAGGCTATTGTAAAAAGCCCTAAGAAGACACAAAAGAAAGTAGAGGTATCTGATGATGCCTTAGTTAGTTGTCTGAAAAATGAGAGAATTATTGTAAGACATGTACCTAAGCTGACAGGTATGTGGGGTAATAACCCTAAGCATGTATTGTCAGGAGGTATGGCAGAGGGTGCAATTAGAACATTTGTAGTACCAAGATTATCTTCAGGTATGTTTGTTAATGTCCTTACAGACAAGGAAAAGGCATTTCTTGAGGAAATAATGGGTCTTGAATATAATGCACTAAGTATCTATAAGAAGGTAGATAATTTCTGGGATGATTCCAATGAGAATGGTATCAATAAGGTAAGATTGACAAAGCAGGATAACTACTTCAATCTATCTGACCCAGAGGATTATATCAGATATAAGATACTATTAGCTAACAAAGATTATATTGCTCCTTCACTGCAAGCATTGCAAGATACTCCTAAGGCTACTTATCAGTTTGTTATCATTTCTGAGGGTGAAGAGACTAAGGTTGCTAAGAATAACATGAGCACTACAATGATGTGCTATAAGGAGTTTGGTAAGATTGAGGATGATATTGATACATTAAGAGTTATTATTGAGACTATTGATGGTAGACCTACATCACAGACTGCTAAACTTGAGTTCTTGCAGACTAAGGTTAATAGCTTAATACAGGCTGATAGCAAGATATTCTTGAAGGTTATTACTGACCCAATGCTTTCTACAAAGGTTCTTATTAAGAGAGCTATAGAGGCAGGTCTGATTTCTAACAGGGGTAATTACCTATATTTGAGAAAGGATAATACTCCACTTTGTGAGGCTAATGAAGAGCCTACATTGAATGTAGCAGCTAAATACTTAAACTCTCCTAAGCATCAAGAAGTTAAGTTTGCTTTGGAAGCTAAGCTGAAGTAGAAAAGAAAAAGAGTATGACAACTGAAGAATTTTCTAATGAGTTTGATGTTCTGTATAACAATATAATGAGCAATCAGGCTCCAGGTCTTGATGAGTATGAGAAGTCTGTCTTCCTAACTAAGGCTCAGTTGGAGATATTGAAGAATTACTTCAATCCTAAGGGTAATAAGTATGGACAGGGATTTGATGAGAATGCTAAGAGACAGATAGATTTCTCTACTCTCATTACTGCTGCTAAACCTTCTTTATACACAGCTCCAACAAGCTATGTTAAATTTGATGATAGAAGTGAACTCTATAGAATGCCAAGTGATATTCTCATCATGCTTAATGAGACTGGTATTAATACTGTAGATGGAGTTAAGAGATTGATTAGTATAATTCCTATGAATTATGAAGAATATGCAAGGTTAATGTCTAAGCCCTATAAGCAGCCCTTGAAGAATCAGGGTTGGAGATTGTTCCAATCTACTGGTGGGGTTGATTTTATCTCTGAAGTTGTTATCAAGTACAATAGTACTTTAACTGACTACAAGATAAGATATGTGAGAAGACCTAAGCCTATCATCCTTGCTAATCTGTCAGATGAATATTCTAATGTCTCTATTGATGGTAGAACTACCATAACAGAATGTGAATTAGACCCTATTCTTCATCCAGAGATTCTTCAAAGAGCAGTAGAACTTGCAAAGTCTGCTTATACAGGAGACTTGAAGAGTAGTGTAGAACTTGGTCAAAGAAGTGAATAATGACAACTGAAGAATTTTCTAATGAGTTTGACACCTTACTGAATAGCTATTCTACCATAGAGGCATTTGGAAAGACACCAAGCACTGTTGAACTTGATGAATATGAGAAATCTGTATTTCTCACTAATGCTCAAGAAGAGATAGTGATAGGCATGTATAATGGTAAGAATCCATTTGGAGACTCATTTGAGAGGACTGAGGAAATCAGAAGATACTTGAGTGACCTAATAAAGACTTACACAACTACTGATAAGAAAGTAGGATATACAGGACTGTCCAAATCCTCTGTATTCTTTGAATTACCTGATGACTTGTGGTTCATAACTTATGAATCAGTTAATTTGAAGGATGATGGATTAGGATGTATGAGTGGTGAAGACATCTCCGTAATACCAATTACTCAAGATGAGTACCATAGAATAGGGAAAAACCCTTTCAGAGGTACTAATGAGAGAAGAGCTTTAAGGCTTGATTTGAGTGGTAAGGTAGTGGAGATAGTATCAAAGTATAATGTGGAGAGTTATCTTGTTAGATACCTTTCAAGACCTGCTCCCATTATATTAACTGATTTGACAGATAACCTGTCAATCAATGGCATAAGTGTAAAAACAGAATGTGAATTGAACCCTGTAATACATAGAGCTATACTTGAGAGAGCAGTGAAACTTGCCATCATAAGTAGGGTTCCAAATACAGGAAAAGAATAAAACTATTGTATAATTTAATATTAAATTAAAATGGCAACATTTAGTACAAATCAAGTAAGACAGCTTTATGTGGCAAAGGCACTGAAGACTCCTAATGTACTTGCATCAGATGCTGCTGGCTCTATTGCAGTAAAGAATGATACTGCAAAGAATCACCTGTATTTTGGATACAAGGGTGCTGACAACTTGATGAGAAGTGACCTAATTGACATCAAGAATATCCTTTATGCTAAGGCTACTGATGCTGATGATATGGCACATGAGTTGAAGGCAGTTACAGTAACTCTTGATAGTGAGGTAAATGCAGGTACTCCTGTAGCTGGACAGGATTATATCCTAAGAATTGTATTTAAGCAGTATGTAGGTATGTCTGATGAGGACCAGTACTTCAAGTATGGTATGGTACATGCTTATGCAGGTATGACAGCTTCAGACTTCTATAAGAAGTTGGCTCTATCACTGGCTAAGAACTTTAGTAGAGAGATAGTTCCCCTTGTTAAGTTTGTCTTGACAAATTCTGATGATGGGGCAGTTTCTGTAGATGCTACTACAAAGGAAAGTTCTCTAACTGAGACTTATAAAGCTCTTGTTATTGATGAGGTTGAACAGCCTTGGAGACTTGGTATCATGGAGCAAACTCCTGTATATTTTGAAGTACAGCCTGTTCCAATTACTGTAAATGGTGATGAGAGAATTTGGGGTAAGGTAGAAGATACTGAGCCTGCTGGTACCATTGCTAATGGTAAGAAGATTGCAGACCTTGAGTACTTCTGCATGGGTGAGAGAGGTGACATGTATAGAGGAGTTGGATTCCCTAACAATATTCCTACTACTTACCTTGTAGACCCAACTGTTAAGTATAATGTGATTGATATACATTATGCTTATGTAGATAGCAATGAGTCAGTTCAAAAGTCTGAAAAGACAATTACTCTTGTAGTACCAAAGGTAGGAGCAAATAATCAAGTTAGCAATAAACTTGCTAATGACATTATTAAGGCAATTAATACTGCTACAGGCTTGTCTATAGCTACTCTTAGTGAAGCAGCAGGATAAAATAAACTAATAAGGGAGGCTATTAAGTCTCCCTTTCTTTTTATGTAAGCATTTGATTATGGTAACATTTCAAGAGTTAAGAATAACCCCTGATGGGCAGAAGCTGATTATAGATGTATCTGTCAAGGACTTAGAGTATTATACAAATGTATATCTTGATACTGTACAGATAGATACTCAAGATACCTTTGTTGAGTCTGGTCCAAGTAGTAAAGTTGTATATACAGAAGTTATAGGAGGAAATACTAAGTCAGTCAGATTAGAACTAGGAACAGGAGACCTATTACCAGCTCTTAATGACAATCTTTTCTTTGTGTATATTAGGACTAAGGGCACTCCTGCTGCAAATACTCCTTGTGGGATGGATAACATTACTACATTAGGAGCTGTATCTAACCTTTATCCTCTGTACCAACATGCCTTTAGTTACATCAAAGAATTGGGAGATACTTGCTCTATTCCTAAGAATTTTATTAACTACATACTTCAATACAAGGCATTTGAACTTGCTATAAAGACAGGTCATTATACTGAGGCTATAAAGTATTGGAAGAAATTCTTTATGGGAATGAAGGATTCAGTGATAACTTCTAATTGTGGATGCTATGGACAAGGTACTTAATGAATCACTTACAAGATATTTCAATGTCCTATCAAAGTTAGGATATATGAGTTATTCAGAAGTAGATAAGTTATTAGTGCTGATATTCATATATGATTTACTTGAGAGTGATTGTAAGTCCTTTATAACAGAAGAAGAGTATAGAATCATAGACAATGCCTTATATTGCCTGTATGGTTCTACCTGTTTAATACCTTATCCAGAGTATATAGCAAGCACTTCAATCTCTTGTACAGGCAAGTCAGTATAATTATTACATTAATACTTCTGACATAAAAATAGTAAAGTCCTTGCAGATATAAGGAATTATGCTTATATTTGCAGGGATTTTTAGTTATAGCTAATAAATAAAATTATGAGTACATATAAAGAATTAACCTACATGGTACTTGATGAGTTGAAACTGTACTCAGATGATGCCTTGTACACAGAGGAGCATGTAATGTTTCTACTTGGTAAGTATAGGACATTTCTATTGAAACAGAGATACTCAGATGTAAAGAAGCAGATACCTGAGAGTAACTATCAGACTATATGCTTGGATTTAATTGAGGTACCTGCTATATCAGGTGAGCCTTGTGAAGGTGGTTCTTATCTAAGAAGCAAGGAAAAGATTCCTTTCCTAATGAAGATAGGCAATCCTATGGTGTATCCAGTTGATTACTATCAAGGAGAGATTACCTATGTAAGCAGGGAAAGAATGAGATATGTAGGGTATAACAAGTATCTGAAAAATATCATTTATGCTTCCATTGGTCCAGATAATTACCTGTATTTTAAGTCTTTCAATCCGCAGTACTTGTATCTTGAAAAAGCAAGAATGACAGGTATATTTGAAGACCCACAGGCTGCATCAGAGTTGCAATGTCCTGATGAGAGTGGTGATACAGTATGTGATGTATTAGATAAGACTTTCCCTATTGAGGATGCTCTTATACCCCCTATGATTGAACTTGTAGTCAAGGAGTTATTAGGTGCTGAGTACAGACCTAAAGATGAATCCAATGATGCAAAGGATGAATTGTCAGAAGTAGCATCTAAATAGTGAGTTATGGAGTCTTGTCAAGAAGAGAAAGATAAAGGATTGGTTGATTTCCTAAAATCCATTAAAAAGGTAAATGAGCCAAGGGTTCACAGGGTTAGAGGTTCCTATGGTGTATATGATGCCTATAAGTGGATAAGAAAGAATAGTTGGCTTAATATAGGAAGATGTCTTACAGAACATGAGTTCTATAGCATTATAAGGAAAGTCAATGATTACTTAGCTGATAGTTTCCTTCATGGTAATGATATTAAGTTACCACATAGAATGGGTAGAATAGAGCTAAGGAAATATGATGTGAGAGTTAGTCTTGATGGAGAAAAAGTCAAGACTAATCTACCTATAGACTGGGATAAAACTCTTAAATTATGGTATGAAGATGAGGAAGCCTATAAGGAAAAAACACTTGTTAAAGTGGAGGAAAAAGAAATCTTTAAGGTCTACTATAATAAGCAATTAGCAGACTATAATAATCAGGTCTTCTATGAATTTAATGTCAATAGAGAACTGAAAAAGAGATTAAAACAAAGAATAAAAGAAGGAAAGATAGATGCTTTCAAGATATAATTATGGTAAAAGAATATAACTACATAAATATAAGAGAAGCTCTGAGTAGGGTACTAAGACATCCTCTTCTTCAAGATGTAACTCTTGAGCAGGCTGTACAATATACCATTGACTTTATTGGTATATTTGGTATGCCAAAGTTATATCAAGATAAGGAGGAAGTACTTCATATAGAGGACTTTAGAGCTAAATTGCCATGTGACCTAATATCTATCAATCAGATTAAGGAATGTAAGACTGGTGTATGCCTTAGAAGTATGACTGATAATTTCATGCCAAGAGAGCACTATGACAGAAGTGCTGGTTATAAGATACCACAAGAATTGTCCTTCAAAACACAAGGACAAGTACTATATGTATCCTTTAAGACAGGAGATGTATCAGTGTCCTATAAGGCAATCCCAGTAGACAAGGATGGATTTCCACTACTTATTGATAATCCTGTATTCCTGAAGGCACTTGAGGCATATATAAAGAGAGAGGCATTTACCATTCTATTTGATATGGGTAAAATTACACCTGCTGTATTGCAGAATACTCAGCAACAATATGCTTGGCTGGCTGGTCAATTGCAGAGTGAATTTACCATCCCATCACAATCTGAGATGGAAAGTATATCAAGAATGTGGAACACACTTATACAAAGGACAAGTGAGTTCAATAATGGATTCTCATCTCTTGGTAATAAGGAATACATTAAACTACAATAACTATGCAGAAAGTTGTACAATTCAAAACAAAAGGAATGCAGAGGGACTTATCAGCTTCTGCATTTAACTCTGAATATTCTTATGAAAATAAGAATGTTAGGGTGATGCCAACTGATGAGAGTACTCTGCTTAGTTTGATAAATGAGAAAGGTAATAAGAAGTCAGGTATAGCAGGTGTAGGAGACCACATTAAAGGTATTCCTATTGGGCAAGCTTTAGTTAATAATGAGCTTATTATCTTTGCTGCTGGAGATGATGATTACAGATTAGCAGATATAACTCCTAATATATTTGAGGCACCTGACATATTCCCTTGTGATGTTCTCATTACTAACCTTACTGCTGGGGAAGATACTGCAAATGACATTACTCCTGACCTAAGTTCTGTCAAGGACATTACATTTATAGATTGTCCATACAAGCTAAACATAGATGTAGACTCTATGTTAGATGACAGAATTTATAAGTTGTGGTTCAATAATGGTGTATTAACTGGAAAGAGATTATTTAGAGGAAATTTAGGATTCAATTATAAACACCCTATAGAAACTATTTCATTCTATGAAAATGCTGATATAAGAAAAGTATATTGGACTGATGGTCTAAATCAGCCAAGAGTGATTAACATAGCTGCTGCATCTGATATAGTAAGCAAATGGAATACTGATTCATTCAACTTTGTGAGGACACTTAGTCTGAATGAGGAAATCACTATCGAAAGGAGTATTGTAGCTAATGGTAGTTTTGCTCCTGGAGTTATACAGTATGCCTTTACATACTTTAACAAGTATGGTCAGGAGAGTAATATCTTCTATACTTCTCCACTTTATTACATATCATACAATAATAGAGGTGCAAGTCCTGAGGATAAGGTAAGCAATAGCTTTAATATAGAAGTTGTTAATGTTGATAGAAGATTTGATTATATTAGAATCTACTCAATACATAGAACAAGCATAAATGCAACTCCAGATGTTAGAAGAGTTGTAGACTTGGCTCCTCCTACAGGAAGGTCAAGTTACAAACTTAGCAGTTATGAGATTAATCTTCCAGCTAATAAGATGACTATGCATAAGAGGGGCAGTGGTGCTGAAAAAACACTTGACCAATATGAACCCTCTTACTCAGGTTCAAACCATAAGTCTTGGACATTTAATACTAATGAATATCAGGGTATAAGCTTTGGTGGGGACTACTTGACTTGGGGTACAGGCACATCATTCACTATTACTATTACCAATGGTAATAGGGCAAGTATGCAATTGGCTAATAGTGGTAATATGACTGGTGTTCTTAGCATAGCCAAAGTTACTTATACTGACAGTGGTTTATCAGGAGATTCAGTAGACCCTACTGAGCTATTATATATTGGAGGTGAGGAAGTAGTATTTGGTACAATGGCTCAGAAAGATAATACTTTGTTCCTTGGAGATATTGAGACAAAGAGAAAAACTCTTGACTCTACTATTAGAAGTTACTTCAAAGGTAAGAGCATTACCTTCTCTACCTATAATAAAAGTATAAGTTCTCCAGAAGCTAAGGGCTACTATCCTTACAGTAACCAGCTTAAAATGAACTCCTATCAGTTCAAGACCTTTAAGTACCTTGAATACTATAGATTTGGTGTTCAAGCACAACACTATACAGGTAAATGGTCTGAGCCTATATGGATTAATGATGTTAGAAATACTGTACACATAGATACCACTTTCTATAGTTCTAATAACATTGGTCTGCCTGTAGCAGAGTTCACATTGAATGATAGTACTATTATTAATAGACTCCTTGATAATGGGTATGTTAGGATAAGACCTGTTGTAGTATATCCTACTATTAATGATAGAGAGGCTGTATGTCAGGGTATATTATGTCCTACTGTGTATAATATATCTGATAGATTTGGTAATTCACCATTTGCACAGTCATCTTGGTTTACGAGACCTAATGCACCATTTGATGAATATAAAGCCTTCCATTATCATCAAAATAATGAAGGTGCTTGGGGTGGAGACTGGGTAGGATTAGGACAATTCTTAGGAAATCCATCTGCATATTCAAGGGCAGGTATTATGTCCAATAATAGGACTATAGTTACTTTAGAAGAGAAACAATACAATATTGACATAGTTAATAAGGGAGCTTGGGCTGAGTTTAGACATAATAGACCTATCCCAGGCAATAGTAATAGAAATGCAGAAATTCAATGTATTTGGAATCCACCTTCTGGTCCCTATGTTGATGATACTGCAACTGATTCAGATGTTGCAAGTTGGGTATCTAACAATGCAGAGAATTACTACATTGACCAATCAATACTTACTTTCCACTCTCCTGACATAGAGTTTGATAATGAAGTAAGAAGTATTGATACATCAGGATTGAAGTTAAGGATAGTAGGTATGGTTCCTCTAACTGCATTTGCCTCAGATATTGATATTCAGACTTCCACTCCTGTTAATAACTTCTATGATAGTTCAGAGTTGCCTGCTGGATTCTACAAGGAACCTATTGGTGCAGAAAATGATTTTAGTTATGATGGGATTGGAGTACATCTTGGTGATTCTCATTTTGGATGGAGAGGATTAATCTCTGGTGCCTTTTGGTTTGATGAATTAACTGCTTATAAGAAAGATACTGGTAATACCAAGCATCTTACCACAGGATTTGTTGTATACCCTTGGCATAGGAATGGTTCACTGAATAACACCAAGTATGCTACTGATGGCTATAGGTCTGCTATGCTTGACAAGAAGAAAATGTCTAATATGAGATATTCATATAAGTCAGTCTACTTGGATTCAGGTAATATATGGAATGCTTATGCAAGTGGTAGTAATACAAGAACTGGTATATCAGGAGTTGTAGTATTTGACTCTAATGAGGTATCACTTGTTAGATTACCTGCACAAGAGAACTCAGGTCTTACAGATATTAACTACTATGGCAATGTAGATAAGCTTCTTACTATCTCAAGAATTGGTGATAAAAAGGATGGCTATCCTATTATGACTACTGGAGTTCAAAGTGCAGAGACTAATGCACATACCCTGTTTAGTAGTGGCTATACACAGGTAGATAGTAGATTTACTGACCAAATTACAGGTACTGACCCTGTTAGGATTAAGTATAAATCTACTCCTCATGCTGTGTTAGCCTTGAACTATACTACATCGGGTGCTCAAAGAATATTACCTAATATTAAGGATGGTAACTATAATGATACTTGGTCTGTAAATGCACAGAACTCAGGTGCTCCAAGTGGTCAGCACATGTATTGGGATAAGTCAGGAAGTACCAAGAGTGTATCACAAGACACTATTATTGCTGGTGCTCCAAGAGGTCCTATATCCAGTGTATCAAGTATTCAGCATGGATGGTTATGGTTAGGAGAATTGTATAATGACAATGTACAGAACAGGTTTGGTGGTCAGACAGAAGAAGCCTTTGAGAATAATACATGGCTGCCTTGTGGAGACCCAATTTCTCTTATAGATACTAATAATGGAGTCAAGAGTAGTATTACTATCAGGTGGGAAGAAGGTGATACCTATTTCCAAAGATATGACCACATCAAGACTTATCCTTTTACTCTTGAAGACCAGAATGCAGTGACTGATATTGTATCATTCATGTGTGAAACAAGAGTGAACATTGATGGTAGGTACGATAGAAACAGAGGTCAAACAAGTAACTTCTCAATTACTCCTGAGAACTTTAACTTGATGAATGATGTATATTCTCAGCCTAATAACTTCTTCAACTATAGGACAATTAATCCAAACAAATTGAACTTGGATAACTTCCATAATTCAATCACTTGGACTAAAACTAAGACTGCTGGAGAGTTGGTAGATACTTGGACTAACATTACTCTTGCTTCTACCCTTGACCTTGATGGTGACAAGGGCACTGTAAGGGCATTGAGAAGGTTCAATAACAATATATTTGCCTTCCAAGATAGAGGTATTAGCCAAATCCTGTATAATGAGAATATGCAGATTTCTTCTACTGATGGGGTTCCTATTGAAATTGCAAACAGTGGAAAGGTTAATGGTAAGAGATATATCTCTGATAGAATAGGATGTACTAACAAATGGTCTATGTGTGAAACATCTAATGGTATTTACTTTATAGATGACATCACAAAAGGTATATTCTTATTTAATGGTCAATTGGATAATCTATCAGATAGATTAGGTTTCCACTCTTGGATTAACAGAGCTTCTGATAGTATAGATATATGGAACCCAGTAGACTTTGATGGATTTGTTACTTACTATGACAAGGTTAATGGTGATGTATTCTTCATTAGTAAAGATGAGTGTTTAGCATTCTCTGAGCCATTAGGTCAGTTCAGCTCATTCTATAGTTATGAGAAGATGCCTTATTTTACTAACCTTGAAGACAGGGGAATTGCCTTTAATGTTGAAGGTACAGGTACACTATACAGACCTTGGCTACATAATGAGGGTGACTATAATATGTTCTTCGGAGTATATCAACCATTCTATACTACTGTAATAGCTAACCCAGATATGCCTGTAGATAAGATATTCAATAACCTTGAGTTTAGGTCAGATAGTTGGGATAAGAATGATAATCTACTCAATACAACATTTGATACTTTAACTGTATGGAATGAATATCAACAAGGTACTTCTACTCTAAATAACATCTTAGGAAGACCTTCTGACCTAAAGAAGAAGTTTAGAATCTGGAGAGCTAATATACCAAGAGCCAGTGCTATTGGTTCTACTAAGAAAGGTAGGGATAGAATGAGGAATCCTTGGTTATATATTAAGCTGTCTATGGAAGAAGAAAATGTAAATAAGACTGTATTGCATGATATGATTGTGCACTACTTTGAATAATAATTAGGGGGAAGGTAAGTTTATTACTTATCTTCCCTTTACTTTTTGGATAATATCCTTGTGTAATTCAAATATTTTGTTTATCTTTGCAAACAAATTAGTATGATATGGCTAAAAGAAAAATTATGAGAAGGTCTAATAGACCATTTACATACAACCCCCATTACTATAATTGGGGTGGTGATTTCAAGAATGCTTTAGGTGGAACTAAGCCTTTTGACTTGAAAGGCACTTTCAGTGGAGGCAATGTTGCTGGTATGCTGAAAGGAGGCTTAGCAAGTGGCATAGGTAGTGCAGTGGGTAATATTGCAGGTGGTGCTATTAGTGGAGGACTTGAATCAGGTGCAGGTAGTGCAATCAGTAATATTGGTGGCACTATAGGTGGTGCAGTAAGTGCAGTTAATCCTGTACTTGGAGGCATTATATCTGCTGGTACTGGTATTATTGGAGGTCTTACAAACAGAATGTTTGGCTCCAAGTTAAATAAGGAGAAGATTGCTGAGGTTGAAGGAATCAACAAGGCTATGAATACTGTTATGGTAGATAACAGCAGTGCTGATTCTATAGAAGACCAATGGGCTAATCAAGATTTTGGAGCAGACTTTTCCAAGTCAGATATTGGTAAGGATGGTCTATTTAGCAGTAAAGCTAAGAAAAAGTATAGAGCACTTAAAAAACAACAGGGCATTGCAAGAGAGAGAGCCTTGTCTGCATTTGAAAATGCAACAGAGGCAGCAGACACTCAGTCAGACCTTAATGCTATGGCAAGTTTTGCAGCCTTTGGTGGTCCTCTTGGTATATGGGAAGGCTATGGAAGTGGAGCAATAGGCTATGAATTAGCTAAGGAGAACTTGGGTATTAAAGCTCTCAATGCTGCAAATAAAGGAAGATTAACCTCATTACCTAACTCATTTGAATCTCCAGAGTTAAATACCTTTGCTGAGGGAGGCAAAATACATATCAAACCCTCTAAGAGGGGAACTTTCACAGCAGCAGCTAAAAAGCATGGAAAGTCTGTGCAATCATTTGCTTCACAGGTATTAGCTAATAAAGAGAATTATTCTCCTGCTATGGTGAAGAAGGCTAACTTTGCAAGAAATGCTGCTAAATGGCATAGCTTTGGAGGAGACTTAAATACTCATGGTGCTGACTTTACTAATGGACAAATTATAGTAGGTAATGGTGGAACCCATGAGGAGAATCCAATGGAGGGTGTACCTATGGGAATGGATGCTGAGGGAAATCCAAATCTTGTAGAGCAAGGTGAGGTTATATTCAATGACTATGTATTCAGTAATAGGTTATTTGCTGATGGTGGTCTATTGGAGAGTTTTAATCTCCCTAAGTCTTATGATGGACATTCTTTTGCTGCAATAGCAGAGAAGTTAGGTGATGAATCAAAGGAGAGACCTAATGACCCAATAAGTAAGAGAGGACTTCTAAGTTCTATGTCCAGACTGCAACAAGCCCAAGAGACTGTAAGACAACAGGCTCAAGAGGGTCAAGAAGGAGTACAATATGCTCATGGTGGTAAGATGGGTACATTATTTGATGGTTTGGGAAATAAGAGTAATAATTTAAAAAGGGCAAATTTCTTCCTTGAACCTACAGAAGATAATTACAGTTATAGCCCTTTTATAGATATGAATTATACAGACCCTGATAAGAATACTTATGACATTTATAAATATGGAGTAGGAATCACTCCTGATGGAGAATTTGTGGAAACTCCTAAATATATGGCAAGGGCTGCTGCTAAGAGAGCAGGATATGATGTAGGCATCTCTTTGGATGACTATAATAAAAACCCAATTAAAGTCCCTGAGAAGAAAAAGAGTGCTGTATCAAGATTGCTTAGTAATTTAGATGATACAGACCTGAGATATGCTCCTGTAATAGGTGCTGCAATAGGATTAGGTCAGAACTTATTTAGTAGACCAGATTATACAAGTGCAGATACAATACTTGAAGCAGCTAATCAGTCAGGAAATTACACTCCAATAGGTTATACTCCAATAGGCAACTACTTACAATATAGACCTTTTGATAGGAACTTCTATCTAAATAAACTCAATGCACAAGCAGGTGCTACAAGAAGGGCTATTATGAATACTACAAGTCCTTCAAGGAATGCAGCCTTACTTGCAGTAGACTATAATGCTCAAGGTAGATTAGGGGACCTTGCAAGGCAGGCTGAGGAATATAACTTGGCACAAAGACAAGCTGTTGAAACCTTTAATAGAGGTACAAATCAAGTCAATGCTGAGATGGGACTCAAGGCTGCAATGGCAAATCAAGAGGCTGCATTAAAGGCAAGAAGTTCAAGGCTAAGTGGTGTTGCACAGGCTATGGCAGTAAGAGATGCTGTTGATGCAAGAAGAGGTGCAAGTATGAGTGCTAACCTTACTAACTTCTTTAATTCTCTTGGAGATATTGGTAGAGAAGAGTATAGCAGAAATATGATTATGAGTAATCCTGCATTATACTACTCTATTGACAGCAAGGGTAATATTACATATAAGAATGGATATGAAACTCTTAGTGAAGCAGAGAAGAAAGAAGTAAGGGATGCTGCCAACAAAGCTAAGAAGAAAAAGAAAGCTAAGGGTGGTTATTTAACTATTAAGAAGAAGTAATATGGCTAATTATAGTTTAGTAATAAATTCACAATTCAAGCCATTCTCTTACCAAGAGATGTTGGCTCCAACCTTGATGGCTACTCAGGCTCATCAAGAGTTGGAGAACCAGTATGGAGAGCTTGCTACTAAGGCAAGTGTATGGGAGGAAATGGCTAATGAACAGACTGACCCTTATGCTTACAAGATGTATAAGACCTATGCAAATGACCTTGAAGAGCAAGCTGGTCAGTTAGCAAGAGAAGGACTTAATGCTGCAAGTAGAAGAGATATGCTCAATATGAGAGCAAGGTATAGCAAGGAAATAACCCCTATTGAGCAAGCCTATACAACAAGACAGAAACAAGCAGAGCAACAGCAACAAGCACTCCTTCAAGACCCAACATTGATGTTGAGTAGAAGAGCTGCAACTACAAGTCTTGATGATTATATAAGGAATCCTCAATTAGCTTATGAAGCATATTCAGGTAAGTTAATTACTGCACAGGCTGCAAGTGCTGCATCTGCATTGGCTAAGGAAATGCAAGAGAAGCCAAGGAAGTGGAGAAGCATCTTGGGTAACTCATACTATGAGGCTATGATGCAGAAAGGCTTTAGTTCTCAAGCAGTATTACAGGCTATACAGGATAATCCTAATGCTGCTCCTCAGCTTACAAGGATTGTTGAAGATGCCATTAATTCAAGTGGTGTTAGGAACTGGGGAGACCAAGCTACTATTGCAAGAGCTATTGACTATGCTAAACAAGGTCTATGGAGTGCAGTTGGTGAAACTCAATATCAGACTCTTGATAACTGGAGAGCTAAGATGGCTGCTCAGGAAGCTATGCAGATTAGAGCAGAAAAGAGAGCTGCTGCAAGACAAGCAGCAGAGCAGAAACAAGCCCAACTGAATAATCTTGCTATCAATCCTTTGAATATCTATAGTAGTAGAGAGCTGAGTAAGGATGAGAAGAGGTATAAGGAGAGTATGAAGAGATACTCCAAGTACTTTTATAAAGATAGTCATGGTCAGATGAGAATGACTTATGCAGGATGGAAAGAGTATAATAGAAAGAATAAAGGTACAATAGCAGGAAAAGTTATGACTACTCCTGAAGGCACTACTATTAGAGTTGCTGATACTCATAAGGGAGAGACACCATCAGCATTCAGAGTCTTTATGGACAGCATAGGTGCTCATAAGGTAACAAAGGGTAAGTGGCAACCTGGTAATCTTGGTAATGTATGGAGCAGGTATGTTAATTCTTCAGCAGGGAGAACTTCAAGGTATGATGCTACAAGAGTTACTGAGTATGACTATTCTATTGCAGGTAATCAGCAGGGTGATATGAAGGATGCTATTATGACTGCTGGTAGAGGATTAAGTTTGAAAGAAGTAGATTATGATAGCAAGTCTAAGAAATTCAAGGATACAGGTGAGGAAATCACTATGGAAGACTTGAAGAGTGATAAGTACAAAGTAACTGCTACAAGGTTCAGTCCTTATGGTACTACTGTAATGATACAAGATGATAAGGGTAATGTAAGAAGATACAGAATGCCTGCTGGTATCAATACAACTAATGAACAGAATAGGGATAGGGCAATGACTGCTGCAAATCAATGGCAACATGTAGTCAGTACAGGTAAATATACTGATGCAAAAGGTAATGTACATCAGGCTACTCCAGATGAGATTACTTATGCACAGCAACAATATGCTAATTCTATACAACAAGCCTACTTATTCCACTCTCAATTAGGAGTACAGAATAAGACAAAAGAACAAGAGTTTAATCCTTATGGATATTAAGATATGGCAAAAGCAACTAAAGTAAAGAATATAGATATTACTAAGAGTGGTCCAATGACTTTTAGAGATTTGCAAAAAGCAAATCAAGAGCCATACACTAACCTTAGTCCAGAGTTTAAGTCATTCAGTATGAATGTAGGAGCAAATACTGCTCCTACTTCACTGTATGATGCAAGGGCACATGGTGAGCAGATGGTACAATCATCCTTAGAGAGAACTGCTACACCTTGGGGTGAAAGTATGTTTGATGAACCTACTGCAACTGAGGCACAGTTTCAAGAGTTAGGAGATATAAGAGCTGAAAACCAACCTTGGTATGCACAGATAGGAGCAGGTCTTGCTAAGGGTGCCATACTTGCAGGTACTACTTTTCTTGATGGTACTGTAGGCTTAATATTTGGGGCTGGTACTGCAATAGGTGAAGACAGATGGTCTGGTCTTTGGGATAATGACTTCTCTAAGGCTATGCAGTCTGTTAATGATTGGTCTGAGCAAGCATTGCCTAACTATTATACAAGGGCAGAACAAGAGCAGCCTTGGTATGAAAATATCTTCACTGCCAATTTCTTAGGTGATAAGTTTATCAAGAACTTAGGTTTCACAGTAGGTGCTTTCTATAGTGGTGGTGTTACTGCTGCTGGTTTAAAAGCAACTAAGTTACCTCAACTTATTGGTGCTATTGCTAAGTCTTCAAAGGCTCCAGCAATAGTTAATTCTGCTGTAGGTGCTACTATTTCAGCAGTAAATGAGGGTAGAATTGAAGCACTTAACAATAGTAAGGATTGGTTTGAACTTCATAAAGCACAGCTTGATGATACTTATAGAGATAGGGTACAAGCTATACAGAATAGGTATGAAGATACTAAAGGTACTCTTGTGAGAACAAGAGAAGGTCAAATGGTAGACCCTGCATACATAGAATATCAGAATGCTATAAAGAAAGAACAGGAGTCTTATAATGCAGCTTTAGGCAAACTAAGTGAGGACAGATTGAAGATGGGTAATGCAGACTTGCTTATGAATATACCTATCCTTACTGCATCTAACATAATTCAGTTTGGCAAGTTATATGCTAATGGATTCAAGACTGCAAGAAAGGCTACTAACATAGTAGGTAAGGCAGGAGAATATACTGCTGGTACTACAAGATTAGGTGCTACTGCTGCAATAACAAAAGGTGCATTATCTGAAGGCAATGAGGAAATATTACAAGGTGCTGCAAGTAGAATAGCAGGTAATTACTACTCTACTGATGTAAATAACTTCTACAAGTCAAAGACTGACCCAGAGGCTGCACAAGAGACTTTGAGTTGGACTAAATCATTTGCTGAGGGAATTAATGAGACAGTAAATGATGGCTCTGCATGGGAAGAGTTCTTTATTGGTTCTTTGACAGGTGCATTAGGTATGCCAAGATTTAGAGGAGTTAGAAGTGAGTCAGGTTCACTACAATCTCCTATTACTATTGAGGGTGGTGCCATAAATGAGTGGAGAGACTATAATGAGAAGATAGCAAGGGAAAATGAGATTGCTAACTACATGAATAGTAGGATAAACTCTCCTGAGTTTAAGAACTACTATCAAGGTCTTATCAGGCATAATAAGTATCAGAATGATATGAACAGGGCTGCTGAGGAAGGTGATGAGTTCAACTTTAAGAATGCAGAACATGCTCAATTAGTATCTGATATTGCTATGTTTGATAATGCAGGCAAGATGGAAGACCTTACTACCTTGATTGATGCAGCTTTTGACACATCAGATGAGAACCTTGCCTCTATTGTAGAGAATACTACAACTACTCTTGAAGATGGTTCTAAGGTAGGTCCATTTGTTGATAAGAATGGTAATCCTGTGTATGCTACTCCAGGGGGTAAACAGGAGATGATAGAGAAGTTGCAGCAGAACCATGATGAAATGACCAACACTATCAACAATTATCTGAAGATAAAAGATGAGCTTGATATTAAGACAGGTCAGCAATTATCAGATGACCAGCTTGAAGAATTGACATGGATGAAGTCTCAGATAGGCAACTGGGCTGAAAGGGCAACAGCTATGTCTGGAGAGGTAAAGTCAGCTATTGGTAATGTAATAGGTAACTTAAACTCATTCCTTAGATTCAATCAGCAAGTCAGAGACTTTGAAGGTCAATCCCATGCAGATATAACAGAGAGATACTTACAGGCAGATAAGAATGTAAGAGCCATTGAAGGTGCTATCAACACTCTTAATATGGTTAGAGGTCAGGATGATAAGGTACTGGCTCATACATTAGCAACTAATCCTAAGTTTGTAGATGGTCTTATCAAGGAAATTAATGAGGTAGATGAAACTGTACTTAGTGCAGATGAGAAAGAGGATATTACAACTAAGCTGAATGATATTGTCAAGTTAGGCAATGCCTCAAAGACATATAATGCAAAGTTAAAAGAGTACCTTGAGAACCCTCAAAAGCAAGCAGAAGACCATGCAAGAGCTGATGAACAAGCTGCACAACAAGAGACTGAGAAGAAGTCTGATGACTTGAAAGTATCTTTGAATGCTGCACAGAATTTACAAGAGTTCAGGACTATATTAGATAGTCAGGATGATATAGAGAATAGGGATAGAACCCTAAAGGCTTTAGAGGATGAGGGTAGTGAAATGGCTAAGAACCACAGAGAAACTTCACAATACAATAATGAAGTGAGGAGAGTTCTTAATGAGTCAGATGCAGAACCACAAGTTAAGCAAGATGCTATGAAGCTCCTTCAAGACCAGTTCAGTAACTCTGAAAACCTTGAACAGTTAGCTAATCCTAACTCAATTTATATCAACAATGAGAATGCCTTTGATGAAGATTCTGAAGGTGATGTTGAGTTGTCTGCAACAAGATTCCAGGAAGCTCAATATGCCTTGCAGAGTGCAATGTCAAGAGTAAACAATGACAATAGATTCAAGGATAGATTCTCACCTGAATATAAGAAGCCTATAGAAAAAAGAGAGGGAACTGTAAGAGGTGATGATAGGACTGCTACAGGAGACAGTGGTACATCTACTACTCCTGCTGTAACAAGTAGTGGAGACTTACCCACAACAGAATTGCCTGTAGGTAATATAACTGCTGAGATGGTTAATGAGGAGAATAAGAAAGCCAATGAAAGGGTAGAAACTCCACAGAGACCAAGTAGAGATACTTCTAATCAATTCTATAGACCTGCTATACCTGAATTGCATATAGAAGCAAGTAAAGAAGGAGACTTTAGACCATTTGATATTGTAGTAAATGAAAGAGAAAAGAATGTAGATTTCTCTGGCATCTATGGTTATCTAAGAGACCAAGGAGCATTCAGATATGTAAATGAGGGTAACTTAAAGGCAGGTGATGAACTTGGCTTTATGATTGACCCAGACTATAATGAGAATACAATTTTCATTGTAGACAAGAGGAACAACCAAGTAGTAGGTAGTTTAGATGAATCTGACTATAGTGTCTCAAGGTATGAGGGTCTGAAGGGTCTTGAAGAGAAGATAAGAGGTGAGTATGCTAACAGGCAGAATAAGACTGGTAAGTTTATTGCCACACCTGTTACAAAGGTATCTAAGGTAATGGTAGGTAGAATCCCTTATAGTAATACTGAGAGAAGTCTATCTGAAGTACCTAATGTATCTTCAACTGATAGAAAGCCTATTTTTGGTATTATAAAGAATGGTGTTCTTACTACTAATAGTAAGATTGATGACAGCCTTATCATCAAGCCAGTGGACATGAGCCAAAAGGAAGGTAGATTATATCTGCTTATACCTAATGGGGCTGGTAAGTATTCCCCTGCTGCTGTAAGAGTTAAGCACTTCAATAATGAGGAGTTCAACCTAGATGACAGTTCAGTAAGTTCTACTCCTGTTGGAGAAGATATAAAGAATGCCATTACTAAGTTATCAACTGCTACATCACAGGATGATGTATCTGCTGCTATGCAAGACTTGGCACAAGACTTGTATATGCAGGATATTATGGTTACTTGGTTTAGTAGTAAGGCAGGTGATGGTATTGTTATCAGTAAGAAAGTAAGAAAGCCAGATGGTACTTATGAGAAAGTAATCATTAATGGAAAGGAGCAAATCAAGGAGGACAAGTATGATGTATATTTCTCTACAAGTAGTAAGAGTGCAGAGATTGGAGGTATAAACTTTGATGCAACTGCTCTTGAAGACTTGGGAGATACAAGTGCATTAGGTACTCCTAAGAATCCTGAGGATATATATAATGAGATACTTGGACATCTTATCAAGTTCAATCTTCCTTTACAGGTCAGCACAAGAAGAATAAATGAGGGTGCATACAACAACAGATTGGTAAACTCTAATATCCTTACTTCAAATATTACTGAGGCTTCAGTAAGAAGTAACTGGTTCACAACTGATTACTTTGATAATGAGGGTAATCTGCATCAGGCTATAAGCCCAGCTTCTGTAGCCCCTCAGCCTAAGAGGAAGATAGAGACACCTGTAGGTGGCACTGAAGGTGCTATTACAGGCACAAGGATAGTATCTACATCTTCAAACAAGCCATACTATGTGGACTTAAAGACAAATACTATTAGGGATGACCAAGGCAGGACTGTAGAAGTTACTGACAGTAACAGAATATTGCTTGATTTAGCTTGGGCACAAGATAACTTTGGGGATTCTACTAACTCTTCAATGATGGTAGATAACAAAGTCCTTACTCCTGATGGTAAGGTACTTGACAGAAGTAAGCAAGTATATCTTAGTGGTCAGGATGCACAAGATGTAAAGGATACCATTGCAGGTAGAAAGAAGGAAAGAGAGGATAGAGTTGCCAAGTCTAAGGAGGTTGTCAGTGAAATATATGAGAACCAAAAGAGGGTAGATAAGACAAGAACTGATGGTGAATTTTATTATGTACTTGAAGATGATGGTGAGTATCATCAGTATAGTAGAGTACATAGCAGATTAGGCTCTAATTGGGTAGAATCTGACAAGCAGACAAAGGCTCTTGAATTAGCAAGACTTAATCTTAGCAAGTTTGTAGATAATCCTACTCAGTATGAGAATTACCTGAAATACTTGGAGAACAAGTTTAAGGTAGACTTGACTGCCTACAGAGGTAAGACTGATGCCAAGAGTAGAGATACTATTGTGAATATAGTAAGAGACAAGATGTCTGGTACTAATTCACAAAGGGCACTTGATGCTGGCTCAGCAGTAGATAGTATCATCAGACAGTACTTTACTATAAGAGATGTATCTAAGATAGCAAGACCATCCAATATGTCAGAAAATGCTTTCATAGATTTGATTACTTCCCTTAATAGGATTAAGTCAAATATGGAGCAAATGGGAGAGAGATTCCTTGCTGATAATATTGTATTGTTCCAGAAATATCCTGATGGTACAAGAGTTGCAGGTGAAGTTGATATTCTTTCTATTGACAAGGATGGTAACTTTAGAATCTATGATGTAAAGACAAGCAGATATAGTTTCTATGACTTTACAGACAGATATGGTCACAAGGTTAATTACTTTACCACTCCATCTGCTACTCAAAGAATGAGTGCAAAGGATTACTATACTTTACAACTTTCTGCTTACAAGAACCTATTTGAATCTCAGTATGGTGTACCAGTTACTAAGTTAGCTGTAATGCCATTTGTATTGAGTTATAATAAGGAGAATGTATCATCAGTACAAAGTGAAAAGGGTATTCCTATTACATATAATCCTGCTGTTAATGTGCCTTTGGTAAGTGCAGTTAAAGTAGATAAATCTACAGAAACTCCTGCTACTCCAGCACAAGCTCAGATAGTGTTACCTATCTTTGAAACTTCATTAGAGACACAGAACCCTATTGAAGATTTGACACCTGAACACAGTATGAATAATGCTGATGAGGGAGTAGGTTACTTTGAGTTGGATGGTAAGTTACATAAAGGGTATTTAACTCCTGTTGCAGGTATTACAGAAGTAGATGTCCATATAACCAAGGTTCCTAATATAACCAAGGGATTTGGCAGACAGGGAGAAGCAGCCCATGTAGCTTCAAATAATTACTATGCAGTATTTCCTAATGGTAAAACATTCTTACTTATAAGGAATAATCCTGTGCAAGGAGGTATGAATGAGTCTCAAGTTGAGGATTCCATTAGAAAAGCCTTATTAGGTAATCCTAAAAGAATGAAAGACTTAGCATCAGAAAAGACTATATTGTTTGACCCTGATGCAGTACCTACTGTAAGTGTTGCTCCTATTACTACTGTAGAGACTCCTGCAACTATTAATCAAGGTAATACCCAGACAGGTGCTGCCTATACTGCTCAAAAGGAAAAGGCAATAAATGACCATGATGGGGAGTTTGAAGATGAATTTACTTTAAGAAGAGTAGATGACACAGAAGCTACAGTATGGAATCAGGAAAAGGAACTTAATTGGATTAGTAGAGTGCTACCTCAATTAAGTAAGAATGATAGAGTACAAGTAGTAAAAGGTCTTATTAAAGTAGGTAGACAAGGTGCTTTAGCTTGGGGTCAATTTGATAAAGGTGTAATTACATTGTCTGACATAGCTGCTGAAGGTACTGCATATCATGAAGCTTTCCATGCTGTATTCAATCTTCTTCTTGACAATGATGAGAGACAGGCACTATATGATGAAGCAAGGAAATTATATGGTGAAAAAGATAATCTCTCATTAGAGGAAGACATGGCAGAGGGATTCAGAGAGTATGTAATGACAAGGCAGAATAGAGGCTTAGGCAGGAGAATACTTGATTTCTTCAAGGAACTCTTTACTAAGGTTACTAACTGGAATAACATAAGACCTTCTCTGATAGATTACTATAGAAGAATTAATGAGGGTAAGTATGCAGATAGCACATTCAAAGCTCCTACTATAAGTGAATTAAGAGATATAAATAATTATACTGTAGAAGAGAGAAACATATTATCAAAAGCAAAAAGAGATGATAGGGGGAAACTACTAGCTCCAAATGGAAAACCTACTAATCTAACAGAAGCACAGTATGCACAAGTCAGAACTAAGGCTTTCAAAGATTGGTTTGGTGATTGGGAGAATAACCCTAAGAATGCCTCAAAAGCTGTAGATGAAAATGGTGAGCCTTTAGTAGTGTATCATGGTACCCCAGAGAATTTCAATACTTTCAAAGATGGAGCAATATTTACAACTTCCAATGAGACAGCAGCAGACAAGCATTATGGTAAGGCTATGCCTTTATTCATTAATATAAGAAACGTAAAAACTATTGATTACAAGGGAAGAGATTATACTAACAATCCATTAAAGTCTGAATATCCTAAGCCAAGGAATAGTTTTGAGACTATAGATAACATGGTTAGGGTAAATAAGGAAAGAGGGTTTGACGGTACTATTGTCTTGAATGTAAAGGATTCTACATCTTATGGTATAGATGAATATATAGCAATCAATCCTAACCAAGTAAAGTCTGCCACAGAGAATATAGGTACCTACTTCACTACTAATAATGACATTAGATACAGGAAAGTACCCAATTCTTCATTTGAAATGCTAAATTCAGGACTACAAGAGAATTTATTGAAGAAAGGCTGGACAGCAGAGAAGTTTGATTCAGTTTCTCAAGAGGAAAGAGACCAAGCCATTAAGTGTATAGCCTTTTAGTCAGTAGGATGAAATTTTTTATTAGGGAGGTAACAGAAATGTTACTTCCCTTTTATTTTGTAGGAAATAAAAAAAAATAAGGGGAGGAGTAGAACTTAATCTACTCACTCCCCCTTTCTATTATTAACAATTAACTTTATTGCTTAAAGAATGGAATACTCTCTTCTGGGTGTAAACCCCTATATATAGTCTTATTCATAGGAATTAATGGAGATTCAAACCATAACTTAGTTGCTCTTGAATCACCTTTAAACCTACCTGACTGAATAATAGCATCTTCACCCGCAAAAGTTTCATAGTTCATAGGATTCAATAATCCTACCATATCCAAAACGTTCTCTACAGTATTAATACAAGCAGCAGGAGACTTTAAGATTTTAAGAGCCTCTCCTACCATTTGAGGACCTGGAACCTGAGTACCAATTTCAGTATAAAGTCTTCTTGCTTGATATTCAATCATCTTCTGTAACCAAGGTCTATCCTTATTATCATCCCAATCCATGAGACCTAAGAATGCAGCAATAATTAAGAAGTGACCTACTTCAGTAGCAGCTCTTTTAATATTAGCTTTTTCTGTCTTTGTAAGGTTTTTCCAATTAGCAGCTATTGCAAATTGACCTTCCCTCAACTCTTTGGCTAATTGCCACATAAATCTTCCTGTAGTATTGTAATAACCTTCTGTCCATGCTTGCAAATCATAGTTATATGTGGCAGACTTGAACCTTCTGTTAAGAGATGGTTTAATCCACTTTCTGAACATAACACCCATTCTACCTACAGCTAATCTTTGCACTGCACTTCTATCAGCCTTATTGTAAATACCGTGCATTCTCTGATTTATAGCAGCAGATTTCCTACTAAATGCTATAATATCATCCTTTGTAAATGCAGAGCCATCTTCCTTAGTATAACCTTGCTTTAACTGCAACTTAGCACCTAACTTCTTGTTGTTCTTATCTATAGGAACCACCTCCATAGCATCCCATAAGGAAACTATTTTACCATCAGGAGCTTTCATCTTATAAGCATCTGCAAGTGCTAATGAAGTTCTATTCTGCATCCAATGCTCACCAGCATTATTCATAAGGAACAGGGCAGAAGTACCAAACATTCTACTGAACCAAGTCTTTCTGTCAAAGTTTACTTCTCTAACATCAGCTTCATATTCCTGCAATACATTGAATAATTCATCCCACAAAGCAAGCTTGCTTGTCTTGACTCTGTTACCTATCTCAGCTAAGTACTCTGGCAATGCTTTACCATAATTTCTATCAGCATGTAAGGTATTGGATTCATTATAGAACTCACCTGCAAAGGACTCAATTCTCATCATGATTTTACCAGTAGTAACATTTGATATGCCACTTAACAGGTTTAGACCTAACATATTAAGAGAAGTAACTCTATTAACAAAGTTAGCTACCTTTCCTTTATCAATCTTAGTATTACAAAATGTACCCTCATCAGCCATATACCTGCCATATACCTGCATTTCAAAGAAGTCATTCAGTCTCTGCATGAACCTTGTTTCATCACCAGACTTAGTGAGAGTAGATTCTACTTTCCTACCTACAGACTTGAACTTTTCAACCAATGGTTTACCACCTCTTGTCTGTATAATCTCCCTTTCTTTCAGCATATCTCTGCCAAGCTCAAGAACATCAATTACTTTATTCATTTCATTGAAGTCATTAGCCATAGCTGCATAAGCTGTGAGAGTAGATACTATATCAGTAGATAAGTCATTAGGACTTTCACCCTCTTTCATCTTAGTATAGTAGATAGGAAGTACTTGCACCTCTTTACCTTCAAAGTCCTTTACTGTAGCTCTGTCTCCAAACTCAGTGTCATCAGTCCTCCTAATGAACTCATCTTTTACACTTTCCCATAGTTGTTTGGTTCCAGACTTTACACCATCAGAGGATTTCACTCTTTCAAGTAAGTCCTTTCTGATTTTAACTGCATTAGTTAAGGTAGTGTACTTGTCAGGAAGGTATGAATCTAGCTTGGCTTTTATCTCCATAACTCTATTGTAGTATTCTTTTTGGGCAGGATTCAAATTCTGATAAGCCTTATTGCCATAGATTGATACTTTAGGTTGCTTCTTTCCATTGACTACTTCCATATTAGCATCAAACCAAGCCTGTCTCTCTTTTCTGTACTTCTCTGCATTATCTCCTACAGGATTCTTGCCATACTTCTCATTGAGGGACTTGAACATTTCCCTGACTTTCTCCTTGAATAAGCCTTGGTTAATCTCAGAGATATAATTACCTGTAAGATTACCTTTGCTGTCTCTTTCAAACATCCAATCAGTGTTCTTAATTCCAGCTTGCTCTAACTTAATGGTAGCAGCTTGAAGCTCCTTCATAACATTGATAGTCTCCAACCTTGCATTTTCTTTACTCTTCTTGACAGCTTGGTCCATAACTTTCAGCATATAATCTGAAGAGTCTGCCATAGAATCAAGCCATCTATCAAAGAAAGATATATCCTTGTCAGCTATCTTAACCAAGTCTTCAGCAGTCATAGTCTTACCCTTGTACTTGCCAAAAGGAACAGTTATACTTTCCCCTACAAAAGGTTTAATAAAATCAACAAAGAGAGGCATTGCTACATTGTTGTATCTGACAAACAAGTCTCCAAGTAGTGTAGTTGTGTTGTCTAACACAACCCTTACCCTTTGACCATATCTATTGTCTGCATGTCTCTCTTCATCAATAAGAGCCTTTCTAATATCATCAGTAATATGCTTGTAACTGTACAAGTAGTTTCTGACATCTCTTAGAACACCAGCTCTTTCATTAACATTGGTAGCAGGAGTATTCTGCAACATAGTAAGCCTATCACTTACCTTGGTTAATTCTTCAAGAGCATTCTCAACAAAAGTATAGATACCCTCAATCTCATTGTTGTCAGCTAATTCAATATCCAATCTATCAATGAGTAACCTTTGATTAGCACTAAACTGGCTATTAGGATTTCTCTTTTCATAAATCTTCAATCTCTTCAACTCATTCTCAATGATTCCTTGAAGCAGCTTTTTATCTCTTGCCACTCTCTCTGAGGTATTATAAAACACCTCACTTGAAGTAATATTGCTAATGTCAATAGCCTCATCCATACTACCATCAAGGATTTGCTGTGCTAAAGAACCAAAGTTCTTATCAGCCTCCTTCATAGCTCTTTGTATAGGACTTGCATTCAGATTCTTGAAGAAATTCTTAACTGCTTGAATTACTCTTTGCAGCAGATTACTGTAAGGAGCAGATGGAACTTTCTCTCCTTGAAGGAGATGTTTTGCAAGTAATTTACCCGCAGCTTCCTTTGCCAACTTAGCCTCATCACTATGATATAAGGTATCATAGGTGTCATAGTCCTCACCTATAATTTCTCTTGCCAATCCATTGGAAGATATGTTATTGATAAGTCTATTGATAAGTGGATTATCTCCCATAGCTTCAATGGCAAAGTGTGCAAATTCCTCAGGAAGTGCTCTTTCACCTTGAATACCATTAGCAAGCCTAATCATTTCAACAAGACCATTTGCTGCATTTCTTGCAACATCAAAGTCAGTTACACCATGAATACCCATTCTCTTTTCAAGGTCAGTCAAAGCACCTATCCCTATTCCATGAGATTCAAGAATACCTCTCAACCTATTATTAAGGTTTTCATTGTATTCCATCTTATCTGCATCAACAGAGTTAAGCCTGTTTCTTTTCTCAACCTTTACTCCAATGAATACTCTTGGAGATTCAGAGTCTTGTATCTTGATTATGTTAGCTACATAATCATCCCTATACTCTGAGTTCTGATTAAAGGCTATAGCCTTCTGTTTCAACTTCTGATAATTCTCATCATTGTTTACCCATAAGGCTGGTCTGTCCATTCCCTTCTTATAGTACCCTATTTCTCTATTGAGCCTTTCAAGTACTTTAGTCTCTGGGATGACCTTACTAAGATTAGTCTGCTTTAGCAAACTCCTCAATGTAGGTTCATTGTTTTCATCTAATGTTAATCTTGGTTGCCAGTCCTTTATGAACTGACTGCTTTTTGTGATAAGATACAGTCTTGTAGTTTCACTTCTATTGTTAGAGGTGAAGGACAGCAAGTCCTTGAATAACTTGCTGTCCACTACCTGACCATTTCTATTCTTCACCTTTGGAATAATTGCACAACTTCTTGCCATATCTTATAAACTATATAATGTTGGAGCACCACAAATATTATCACCATTCTCATCCTTATACTCTGTATTAGGCTGAATAGCTGTTACATCATCAGCCTTAGGAGCAGAAGTATCAAGAGGAGTGCCATATACCTGTTGGAAAGCATCAGTATCTACTTGTGGAATAGAATCCCAATACTCTTGGGGCATATTCTGATAATCAGGCATAGAATCATAATCAACCTCAGCATCTCCAAGGTCAAATCTTGACAATGTATCTGCATAAGGGTCATAATCTTTCCTATTCTTATCAATTACAGTCTCCATCTCCTCTACATCCTTGCCATATTCATATTCAATGAAGCTGTTTCTGAAACCTAATGGTTCAATCCTTTCATAGGTTGCAACATTAGTTTGTTCAGTACCTACAGATGATAGTTTGTAATAGACATAACTTCCTCTGATTCTTCTACCTATATACTTAAAGAAGTCATAAGCAGGACCATCAGGAGTATCTATCCTTTTCTTGATAACTTTCTTATCTCCAAAGGTAGCATTATCATCAATTACAAATGTAACTTCATCCTTAACTTCATTATCCTCTCCTATGAATTGGACAGAGGCTGTATCAGGGATTTCAGGAACCAACTTTCTATTATCCAAGTGGTTATAGACATACTGGTCTACAAATTGACTATAGTCATCACTTGATGACAAGAGAGTTCTCAATGTACTTATGTACTCTGGGATAGCATTTCTCACTGCCACAGGTGCCAAATGGATAAAGGTTGAAGGTCCAAATGCAAAGCCATTCCTGTAATAGCTGTATCTGAATAAGTTAAGAGCAAGTTTCTGAGCTTCTGGGTTACTCATATACAATAGAGATGCCCAATCTCTCATATATCTTTCTCTCAAAGTAGGACTTAACTGACCTACATTCTTAAACACTACTGTGTCTACAGGATTACTGTCATTTGCCCTGATTACCTTGAGTCTCTTAATAAATTCAAGGTCAGCTATATCCTCATTATCTGTAACCACTCTCTTGAAGTATTCAGGGAAGTTATTGATGAAATCCTTTCTCTTGTCAGAGGAAGTCACAATAATATCACCTACTTCTGAGTCTGGGTTTACAATCAATTCAGAACCAAAGAATCCATTCTTTGACATGATGTAGGCAAGCAAGTCATTATAAATACTGTTCATAGTCTTTACATTTAACTTACCAGTCTTTGTCATGTCTCTAAGGTTATCAATTACAGCTCTGAATGATTCAGTATATTGAGGGAAGTAAGACCCTAACATTTCTTCTGTTTTCTGTAAGCCAAGAGTATAGAAAGCCTGTAAGAAAGGAAGAGGAGCTGACAATAGTCTTTCTCTTAGAGTGTCAGTGTCAGGATTGTCTGATAACAGACCATCAAGTATTACATTGGCATTCTTCAATGGGAACTTGGCATTATTCTCTATCTGGTCTAACAGGTCTTTCACTTTCTGCATCTTCAACTCTGTATCTGCAATAGTAGGACCAGCAGCACCTCCTTGGGTATCAGACCTTGTAGCCTGTACTAACTGTCCTAAAGCATCAGCAGAGTTCATAATTCTCTTGAACAAATATCCAACTGCAACTTGTTTCTGATAGAACTCAATCTTTCTGAAATCAGAAGTCTGAGACCTGTCAGTAACAGCCTCCTTAGCAAGCATTATATTGTCTGCAAGCTCTTCAATATAGAAGCTATTATTCTTGTAGTTATCATAAGTCAAGTCATTATTAAGAGCAGCCTTCTCCTTATACTTATCCAGTACTTCATCAATGATAGTATCTTTGCCTTTGCCCTCTCTACTCTCCCTGAAATAGGTCTGAGTAATCTCTTGTACAATAGGCTGCATCATTAACAGACCTATCTCAATAGGATTATAACCTAATCTTGAGAGAAGCATAGAAGCATCAGCAGTGAAAGTATTCTGATTAAGTGCTGCAAGCACAGGGTCTTTAACATTATCCACAGAAGCAGCCAAGAATCCAGCATTATTCTTTGAGATAAATTCCTTGTCACCATTCATAATATCATGTAGAGATGTAAGTCTCTTTCCATTCAATACAAATGAGCCATTTTCTTCATCCAAAGCTAACTGAGTATGTTGCATCAAAGCATGGTTTGCATTATGGTTGGCATAAATACCAATCAACTTAGCACCAGTCATGTTCTGTTGGTGTAACATTACCTGAGTTCTTGGTGATAATGGGTCCATCTTGACCTTTGTCTTTTCTGCCAACTTATCAAGAGTATCAAGGTCTAAGTCAAATAGATATGAAGCAATAGACTTGGGATAAGACTTTACACCTTTCTGTACAGTCTTATTAAGTTCTACACCTACATCCTTTAATGCTTGAGCCAAGTCACTCTCATAAGAATCATTGAGAATGGTCATTATTCTTGCAGACTTCTTCTGATAATCAAAACCACCTGGGTTAAGAATCTTTGAAGCTGTATCTGCATTAGTCAAAACTCCATACATCATATCTATCAGCAAGTTATTTCTTGCTTCAAGACTATTCTCCTGTGGAGACTTGTTGAAGTCATACTTTACCTTGCTTATAACAGGCTTGGCAAGTCTGTACTTCTCCTTATTCTCCTTGAACCATTCCTTAAAGTCATCAGTATCTGCATTGAGAATATCTTCTGCCAACTGGCTATGAGTGAACTGTGACAATACTTGATTGAATAGGCTATTCATTCTTGCATAGTCCTCTCTTGCCTGTCTCATATCATACTTTTTAACTCTGAACTCAGGTAACATGATATACATCTTATCCACATCAAAGTCAGAACCTGACAGGGTAGTAATCTCAGCAGGAAGCATAATTGCAGAACCATTCTGTTGAGGAAGAAATCCCTTAATATACAGAGGAGCCATTGAGTACTTATCCTCTGTTGGGACTCTATATCCAATCAACTTTCTCAAATCCTCAGGAAGTTTAGTTACATCAAGCTGGTGAGTATTTGGGTCCATGAGAGGCTCATAGAACTCTCTACTATATGCAGGCATATAACATTCAAGATACTTAATCCTCTTGTTAGCACCTTCACCTTCAAATACTACATGAAGTTCATCAGTCAAGCCATAATCAGATACCTGAATTAAAGCTCCTCCTCTAATCTTCTGTTTAGTAATTCTACTCTTGATTACACTATTAAGGAGTGTCTGTACTCTTTGAGATTGCACAGGGTCAAAGAGAGGAATATTGAAGTTGTTGTTCTCATCAAGAGTACAAGCCCTCATCATATCCATACCATATCTTTGATTACCTCTTATCTCTTCAAGTAAGATTTCCTCTACCTTCTTTGGGTCTTTGAATATCTCATCTGCATCAGCAAATGCTTGAAGGATGTTCTCAGTGTTGATGGCATTGTACAGGTCAAGCCACTCTTTCTTAGTCATCTTCTTACCATTAACCTCAATGATTGTATCATCAGAGATGTCAGCAGTAATTAGCTTTCTAATCTGAGTACCTACCAACTGAACAGCATCAATAGCATGTTCAGGAGTTGCAGTCTGAATACCATAATCTTCATAAGATACTTTATGTACTACATTAGGATTCTCATTACCAAATCCAATGCCTGTAGCATCTTTAAGCCTCTGAATTACATCAGCTTCTGTATTTACATCATTCAAATCTATTACACCTTGTTTTCCAACCTTAGTAGTAGACTCAAACTGAGCTACATCAATCTGATTATCCTCCATAAACTTGTTTATGGCTTTCAGCTTGCCTGACCTTCCTAAAGGACCAGCAATTAGTTCGTGCATAGCAAGTAATAGGAACTCTGAGTTCTTATGCTGTACAGGAGTCTTAATTCCAGTATGACCTTCAATGCCACTGTTATTATTGACTTGTGTATAAACATAAGGCTTCTTAGTCTGCCAAATGATATTGAAGTCTTTGATATTCCAATCTCCATTCTTGAAGTTGTTATATGCCTGCTCCATATCATCTGTCCACTGACCTGACATACCAAGTATTGCCCTATAGGAACTCAGACTTCTATATGCCTGAGCATCTGCTACATTCACATTTCTAAACTTGCTGATGATATTATCTCTGTCTATCTTGGTCATTTCATTTCTCCTAACCCTTTCATCAAGTACAGTCTTGATGTCTTCAAGTACAGAAGATACTATCTCATCATCCTTCAAGTAGATAGTTCTTTCCCAGTCCCTACCAATTCTCTCACCTTTATAAGTAGCCTTAGTATTCAGTCTGAGGGCAGGAGCATGAACCTCCTTATATCTCTTCTGAAAGTCCTCAAGATTCTTATAGAAAGCAAGGTCTGTAGTAGTAAGCTGGATAATTTGTGAAGTAGCTAACTTACTGTTCCAATAGTATTCCCTAAGTGCATCCTTAGCATTGTTCTTAACAAACAGGCTTCTTGAGATTGACTGAGCATCTTTCAACTCCATCTCACCTCTTGTTGCCTTATCTGTAAGTAATGCCTTGATTTGCTCCATTAGGTTATTAGCCTCTCTGCTATCAAAAGCACTATTATTGTTGTAGGCTCTGAGCATTAGTTCCATATTGGTATTCCACAATGAACCTAAAGCATCCTTAGCCTTAATGAGTGCCTTTGCAGTTATTGCATTCTGCTTGGACTGACCTTCAAAAGGAAGATACTTATACTTGCCATTAGGAAGTTCATCAAGCAGTCCTGCCCTTGACCAATCTCTGTAGGTTTGTTCAAAACCATCTTCCATCATGTCATTAAGAGCAGTTCTTAGAAAGTTTCTGAGTTCAGCACCAGTACCTGTGGATTTAAGTCTGCTTAACCTATCAATGAATGTCTCTCCATTGTCATATCTGAGGTTGTTAAGTGCAGGAAGGAACTTAAATTCTGCACCTCCCATACTCTTTATACTACCATCTTTCTTTCTGACAATATCATAGTTTGCAATAGGTTCTACACTCTTATCTCCACTCTGATAAGCCTCATCCCTTTCTCTAACCAGCATGATTCTGTCATACTCTTGATTAACCAAGTCTACTAACTTGTCAAGGATAACATCATCATAGGTTCTCTTCTTACCATTTTCATCAAGTACATCACCTGTTGTGTACTTTCTGAATCTGATAAATTCAGCAGAAGGGCTATCTGAAAGAATAGGAACATGATACCAAGCATACTTTATACTTGACTTTGCAGAGTCAGGGTCTCCCCAATACTCTGTAAGAAGAGCTAAAGTATAGTCCAAATCATCCCAATTGGTATAGTCTACTTTGTCAGAGTTCAGCACTACTTTATGGTTAAGACCTCTTCTCAATTCATCAGACTCTGCAAGCTGTCTTAGCCAATCATTTCTCCAATGACCATCCTTAAAGAACCACTCATAGTCTTTGAACTCAGTCTGCATAAACTGTTCAAATCTCTCCTTGTCATTCATAACATTCTTGAGATTCTTAATAAGTTTACCTAAGTAGTTAGGAGTAACATGAGAATAGTAAGACTTATCATTCTCTCTGACACTACTCTCAATAGCATCCTCAGTTACTTCTGCCATCATACTTGCAATCATGTTGTAAGCAGAGCCAAAAGTATTGATAAGGTCTCCTCTCTTCTCAGTACCATCCTCTCTTGTCTCAGACTTGACTTCACCTTTCTTAATACCACTGAATATAACATTCAATTGTGGTAAAAGAAGCATAATTGGGTCAGTAAATGTAATACCTGGAGCTGTCTTTATATCAGTTAATGCAGTCTTTAATACAGAAGGATTGGCATCAATACCTAACATATGAAGCAACTTCATTATGGTATTCCATACATCTTCTCTCTCCAAGAGTTGAAGTCTGGATTCTGTATCAAGGTTCTGGAACATATTATTCAATGTCTCAGTCCATTGTAAACCTTTAGCTGCATTATCCTTGTTTATTTCCCCATTCTTCTCGTATACACTATCATCATCAAGCTGTACTCCATTCTCATAGTTATCTCTCCAAGCATCAAGGAGATAATACACACCTTCAGGCTTATTGATGGCAATAGTTTCCATCTTGAAAGTACCATCAGGCATCATCTTCTTCTTTTGAATCCAGTAAGGCATAAAATCCTTTCTGAAGTCTTGATAGAACTGAGAGAATAAAGTCTCATCACCTTGAAGTAACTTGGTTACTTGCTTAACCCAAGGCTTGATTCTTTGCAAATCCTGCATCAAAGGAAGCATATCATCAGAGTTAATCATGTTCCTTAACTTGTCAATGAAAGTAGCATGAACATAGTCAGCATCAAGGTATCTTGTGAAACCTAAATCATCCTTTTCATACTTACCTCTATAGTCAAGTTTAGGTACCTGTCTGATTACTTTTCTTACAGCTTGTGACAGAGACTCATGTGAACTTACCTGTCTGAAATTAGTCATCCATCCATCCTTATAAGCCTCTTCTTGTCTCCAATCCTCTGCTTCATTATCTACCTCACTGTTACCATCAGGGTCATCATCATTGAGGTTTGCATCAGCAGGTGCAATGTAGTTGGGGTCTATCCTAATACCCTCAGTCATTACAAGCAAAGTACTTGCTTCCTCAGCAAGAGCCTTGTAGACATAAGGGTCATCAACTATCTTCTTATATTCCTGATTCTTATAAGTAGCTTTCTTCTTGGCAGCTTCTAATTTCTGCTCATCAGAGAACTTATCTGCACCTCTCATAGAATTGATTGCATTAAGTTCTTGCTGTATTCTACCTTCTTCTGTATCTTGTACATAAGAATTGAAGATGTTAGCTACTCTCTTGAATATACCAGCAGGAGTGTACTTCTTTATAGCAGAGAATCTATCCAAGCTATTAAGTTCAGCCTGCAATTCTTCTTTCTCTACACCACTGGCATCATCAATTCTTCTCTTCAAAGAATCAGTCATTTCCTGCAAGGCATTATCAACTTCATTGCTGAAGAATCTTGCAATAAGAGTTACTCTATCTCTTCTTGTTCTTGGGTCAAAGAGTAGGTCCACCTTTTGCTGCTCCTCAACAGAAGTAATCCTTGGAGTATCAAAAGAACTGCTAAGTGCCTCATCAAGCTGTTCAGTAGCCTCACTACTTCTCAGCTCCTTAATAAACTCTTGAAGTTCATATCCCATTGGAATATCCTCAATAGACTTATTATTCTTTTCCTGCCACAGTCCAACCAAGTTAAGTACTGATTGCTCTGTTTCATTAGGAAACTTCTTAGCTAATTCTCTAATTTCTGGTGTTATAATTAAACAACTCATATAATTTAAAATATTATTTGTGCAAAGGTAAGGAATTTAATTGTAATATGCAAGCTTTTATTTAAAAAGCTAAAGGGAGAACAAGTATTTAACTTATTCTCCCTTATAAGATTACTCAACAATGTACTTGACACCATTGAATATAAGCCACTTGATAGTGTTGATATTGACTGGTCTAATACCTGACTCTTTATCAGTCTTGGTAATATCCATATCTACACAATCATATCTGCCATCTCTTGACTCAAATTGAATCTTATAGCCTCTAAGGACTCTATCTTCACCTTCTTCATAGGGCAAGATAGGCTCTTTGATAAGCTCAGTAATGAGTTGCTTAGCCCTTTCAGCTACTCCCTTCTTACTTGCTTTAACCTTATCAATATCCTTAGAGAACTGGTCTACAAGATAGTCAATCTCCTCATTGAGCTTCTTCTTACTCTTAGGCTTATCCTGCTTCTTGAAGCATACAGTAAATGCCTGACCAGAGTGGATGTTCTCCCAGATACTTCTAATACCAAGAGTACCATCCTTCTTATCTTCCTTAGTTACCTTTACTGTAGTTTCAAACAAGTCGGCAGAATTAGTATAGTTCTTCAGATAACTCATACCAATCTGAACCTCTTCACCACTTTCAAAATGAGTAAGCCAAGCATTAGAACCTGACACTCTGTTCACAATATAGTGAGAACTCTCACTAATAATGGAACCTTGCTTTAACTGATTTATTTGTTCAATCATATTAAATAAGCTTTTCTATATTAGACATAAATGTTTCAGCCTCTTGCTTAGTAACATCAATAGTTTTGATGTCCTCCTGCAATGCAGCAATTTGAGACTCTTTCTTTGCAATCTCTTGCTCCATTTCTGCATGGAGGTCACTTGCATCCTCATGTGCAGTCTTAAACATAGACTTAATGCTTGCCATTCTTTCACTAAAAGGAGGAGTGGCTACAGTTATTTTCTTCGTACCAAAAGCCATAATCTTTTTTTTTAGTTATTAATATACTTTCTTGCAATAAATTCCTTCATTAAAGGTTCTGCTAATTCCTTAGCCTGAGGATGTGGAGCACCTGTGGTACCTCTTGCTCTTAGGTCAAAGAAGTGATTCCAATCAGATGTAAATCCAGTTACAACCAATTCTGTCTTTAAGGAGTTAGGTAAAACAGCTCTTGCTTGTTGAGGAATCCATCCTTCAGATAATAATTCAAGATATACATCTTCTGATATTTTCATTGTTTGAAGGAATATATGTCCTGCCTTATCATTTTCGTCCCATATAGGACTTGTCATCCAATTAGGTAGAACAAAAGTAATTTCTCCTCCAAACTTATCCTTGGAGTAGTTACAATACCTCGTACTTTCCTGAGCAAAAGACATTACTCTATGTCTTACAAATTCATGTGATACACCTCTATCACATACAAAGTGTACAGTAACTCTTCTCTCATGATACTCTGTAGGTTCACAGATATACTGCAAGTCATCAAGCCAGCCATTATCTACAAGAACTCTATAGTTTGTAGTTATATAAACTTCCTGTGTAGCTTCAAGTTTCTCCTCATAACTATTATACTTGGGATATTTACCAAAGATAACTTTAGAATAAGGATTACTGATATACTTATTTTCTACCTGATTCTTATCATAATTATCTAAAGAAAGACCCTTGTTGGTAACTTTGAGATACACAGTACCATGCTCCAACATAGCACCATGACCAGACTTAATCATCCTATCTACAAAAGGCTTGGCAGAATCTTCTGTTATCTTATCCTCAGACTTATAACATACTCTACCTACTTTCTCAATCTGTTTATAAACTCCTTCAAGACCAGCAGGCTGTTCCCATATCTCAAAACTTGGTTTAATCAGCTTCATTGCAAAACTCTTTTAATTCTTGAATACCTAACAGACCACTATGTCTTTTTACAACATTTCCCTCATCATCTACTAAGATGAGAGTAGGTACTGTCCTTATCTCATACTTGGATGCAATATCCTCACCCCGTATAGACTGAACATCTATACTTTCATGTGGAATACCTGCAAGCTGGAGATTGCTCTCCAGCACCTTGCAGGGTCCACAAGTTCTTGAATAAATCTTTAATACTTTCATTATACTTCTTTAAGTTTAGTATTCCTCAATCACTTCAAAGTCATCAACATTCCAGTCCTTCAAATCAGAGATGGCTTTAACATCCTTCTTTGTTTTAGGAGCTATGTAATTCCAAGCTTTCTGAGGCAATACAATTTGCTCTTCAACTGCACCTTTAAGGTCACAGTTTGAGTAATCTATATTCTCAAAATGCTCACCATCTTCATCCTTTCCAGAGTCAGTAATCTCGTAGTCAGATACCTTAATCTTTACAGTTTTACTAAGGGTGACACTTACTGTGACCTCAATTTCCCTTTCAGGATTATCAACCTGATTCCAAGGTGCATTAGGGTCATGTTCTGCCCCTGGAGGATAATATCCACTTTCAGTCATTTTTTTTTCTTTCTTTTAATGTCTGTTATCAAGTTATTCTCTTTAATCAGTCTTCGAGCAATTACACATTCAAGATTCTTAGGTATGCTGATATGCTTCCCCTTATCATTCACATAGATAGCATGGTCTCCATTATGTCTGCTATAATAGAAACCATTAAATTCCACTATCTTTATGAACTCTCTTGATGTATATTGTCTCATACTACACTTTCAGAATGTCTTTATACTTCTCATAAGTCTTTCTTATGACCTCTTCTCCTATTGGATTAGGTCTCTTTGAGTCCCTCTCTATACACTTTTGAAGAGGTATAAAGAAGTCCTTAAATTCAAGGCTGTACTTTGGTCTTACTACATCAGGCATTGCCCACTTTGGATTATTCCAACCATCAAGCACTCTATTATAGTACTCCAATTCCTTGGGATTGAGATTCATATTGTCAATAACAATATCAAAACCATAGGACATAGAATTTAACAAGAAAGCACTTCTCAAGCTTTTTACTAAATCCTCTCTGCTGGGAACCCAATACTTACCTAACATATTTCTGATGTCATCATTGTTGAATCTTACTCTATGTTCAGGGTCTTCAAGTGCCCATTGTTTAGCCCATGTAGTTTTGCCACTACCTTGAATACCTCTACATAAAATTATCTTTGGCATTGTCTTTCCTCCATGTCTTTATGTTCTTTACAATACTCACTACCATCTACAACAGGTTTCCCACAAAAGCATCTCTTCTTGGCATTAAATCCTAATTCAATACTTGACTCTGTTGAATCTCGGATTATTTTTCTAATGATGCTAAGGGCAGTATTCAGCTCATTCCTTTCAAGAGGTGTAAGTACTCCTTCTTCAAAGGAAAAGCCTGTCATACCTTTTAATCTAAAAAGTATTCTATTCCTTTTCTGCCATCTCAGTTGCTTCTCTGTCATATTATTTACTCTTGCTGACTACAGAGTTCAAAACTAACAAAGCATCCCTAAGGGTTTTCTTCTGAGCAGGAGTACAGTTACTCAATTCACCATACTCCTGTTCAAAAAGAAATGACCTTAGGTGGTTAGATAGTTTCAGAGTCTCTTTAGCCTTTGTTTTAACACTAACCTTAATTCCACTCATCTTTCTACCCTCCTATGATGGACTTAGAAAGATTCAATGTATTCTGCATCAGGAAATGTAGCATAGACATCATCCCAAGCTGCATCTCTCTCATGCTCTACATCCTCATCATACCTATTACTATAGGTTTTTCTATGTCCATCTTTGAAATGAATTATAAATGTCATACTTCACCACCTAATTGTTTTATCCTGTCCTTGATATACCATATAGCCTTCTTCAAATCCTCAATTTCCTTCTGATTATCTGTAAGGCTTGCATCCTGCTTATGTCCTGCTCTAAGTATATACTTAATAGCATTGCCTAAGCAAAAATCCATGTGTCTTACTATATCAATCACCTCAATCCCACATTTATCTTTAAGCCATGTATAATGTGGAGGATGATTAACATTGTCCACTCTCTTTTGTTTCTTTTGTTTCTTTTGTTCCATTTTCCCAATCTGAAAGTTTCACAAACTTGTCAAAGAAGTCTTTGTACTCCCTGACATACAACTCACCATCATCCATCCCTTTATAAATTAGAGCATTAAACCATTCTCCAGATACAGGATTCTTCATCCTGCACCTGTAGAGTGGCATATACTCATGACCTGTCTTAGGATAAACATAAGTTCTATTTCTAATCTCTTTTATCCTTAGTCTTATTACATACCATACACCTATTGCACACAGTATGAATATTACTACAGGTATAGCTATTCTCCAAGTTTCCATATCAATGTACCCAATGGTCTGCTAATTCTGGCACAGCTTTAATAGTTACTTTCTTACAGAAGATTGCTGCTGCATACTCCATACACTCACTTAACTTCTTAGCTTCCTGCTCTGCAATTTCTTCAGGTGGCTCTATCAGATACTCATCATGTACATCATTAGGAATGAGGACTTTGAATATAAGCCCATCATTAACCAAGTGAGTAAAGTATCTAATACCTGCTATCTTAGTCATTGCAGCAGCAGTACCTTGGGAAGGATAGTTACATGACTGATTGTCAGAAGCACTCTTCCTCTTCCATAAGTGTTTCATCACTGACACATATACAGTCTCCCTGTTAATATCAATGAATCTTTCCTCTACCTTGCCTGCCTTTTTAACCTTATATGAATACCTAACAGCTATTTCTTCGATAGGAGCACCTTGGGCAAACTTCTTTGCAATTTCTTGCATGACAGATGGTGGAATCTCAGATATTACTCTACCACTATCTCTTGCAGCTTTGTATATATCCCAGAAATCTTCCATACCATTCTTTCTCCTTTCAATACCTTTCAGTATAGGATAGTCATAGATGTATGCCCTTAGTCCAGTTATCTTTGAGATTAGGATATAGCCTCTATTCCACATATCTCTCTTTTGTACCTTGAAATAGCTTGCTATACCATTAAATCTCTTGAAATAGTTGTTATAAATCTCAGTTGCAAAGTCCACAGGAATGTTACAATTAGTTGCCATTGTAGGAGCCTGACCATTATAATTGAAACAGAATCTTGCCTTCTTAGCCAAATCTCTAAGGTCTTTTCTTACCTTCTTGACATCCTTCTCTGCAACCCCATCAAGGTCTTTAGGGAAACACATCTTGGCTACAAAGGAATGTCCATCTCTCTGGGCAGGGTCATTATAAAATGCAATCCATTCCCTATCATTGGATAGTTCAGTGAATACATGACCCTCTTGGTCTCCATAATCACAATCTACCAGCAAATGACCCTTTTCAGGTACAAATGCTGCCCTTGTTTCTTCTGTGGCTGGCAGTTGTTGAACATTAACACTCTTATCATTTGCTTGTGTAGAAGTGTCTTTGTTCTCATCTGCCTCCTCTGCAATATCATCATCTTTAGTCTTACCTCCCTTGCCTTTTCCTCCTGAACCACAACTCAACCTACCTGTATCCATCATTTGATTGAATGTTGGGTGGATTCTCTGTGTAACAGGATTAATGGCATCAAGGAAGTTCTGACCAAAAGATGTCACTACCTTGAAAGCTGCTGAATACTCCAAGTATAAAGGAACAATACTACTCTTACTTGCTTGCAACTCTATAAACTTAGACTCTACAGACTTTTTCATCTTGCCTGTTTTCTTGTCTTTGACTAATAGGTCAAACCCAAGTTCTTCAAACAATCTGATTACCTGCTTAGAACTATTCCAGTTAATGATACATTGAGGTCCAGTATCAAACTCAGCAAATAATGAAGGCTGTGGTATTGCCACATACACATTATCTGCAAGTTTGGCTGGCTTGCCTTTCTTATGAGTATCATAGTTTCTTGCTATGAGAGAAGGGTCACCCTTCTTCATTACATAATCCACTACCCACTCATTAAGTTTATGTTCAGCAACTCTTAACCTCTCAGCATCCTTATCCATCTTAGCCTTCCATTTAACAGGGTCAAGTTTAATACCACAATATTCAATATATGCAAGGACTCTTACAAACTCATTTTCAATGTCAAGTGCCACTTTCTGACCTCTTGCAGTGATAGTTTTGAGCTGTAAGTTCATAATATCCTCAAGATGTACAACATCATTTGCTGCATAAACTATAACCTCTTCTGTCATACCTGCATGTATCTGTCCTCTAACAGTCTTATCAAGAAAGATACCTAAATACCTATCACAACAAGCCTGCAAGGACAAAGATACAATGCCAGGTGGGAATCCAAGAAATAGAATTTTTTCAGCTAAATAAGTATCATAGACATTTCTGACTACAATATGTTCCTTATACAGCCATCTTAAATCAAACTTTGCATTATGAATGATGAATAATCTGTCACTTTCAAGATAATCCTTATACTGCTTGACATCAGTAGTCATACAGTCTATTACAACTTGATTTTCCTTATTACCAAGCTGGAGAGTAAGCAATTTACCCTGCCATATCTCTGTACCTGTAGTTTCAGTATCTAAACCTACCACTCGAAGAGGCTCCAATATTTTAAGAGACTCTTCTACAGAGATACACTTATACTTAGCATTAGGAAACTCAAATAGTTCTCTCTGACCAGTAACAAAATATATCATCATTCAAATGTTATAGTCCATCCATAACCCTCAACAAAGTCTATAGATTTGACAACTGCCTTGGCTTCTTCAAGCTCACATCCTACCACAATCATTGGACCTCCTGATGGGTCAATAAACTTATTTCCTCCTTGAACTTCACCTACTCTTAATGTGGGTACATCAGTTTTAAGTACATAAGTTTTAGAATCAGTACCATCAGGTTTAGGCATTTTCTTGAGGTAGTTTATAGCTTCATATCTGGACCTAAGTTTTATAATATCTTCCATTATTTCTTAGAATAAGCAATAAGACTTTCAAAGTCAAAGACATACTTATACTTTTGGAAGAACAGGCTACCAAGAATACCATGAATCTGTACACCAGACTCCTCCTTGACAATAGCAAAGGCATCATCCAAGTCATGAATACAGAAATCACCTACAAACTCTTGCCCTTTATAAGTGATTGTCATTTCACAGAACTCAGTGTTCACCTTATTACCTTCAATTCCTGTTACATCCATGTCTTTTTCCTCTATCTTCTTATGGTCAAGAAGAGGAAGAATAGAGCTGTTGATTTGGGAGATGTTACTTCCAGTGTCCAACAAGAAGTTAAGTTTCTTATCTCCATTATAGAATGTTACCACAGGCAACTCTACCAAATCCATAGCCTCTTTGAAAGACATATTTACCCTTTTACTCTGCTTACAGTAATCTTCTATACCATTAATGATAATAGATAGAATGATTACTGCAAGCATAATACCAATTACTTCTAATACCATGCTTCATGCTTTCTTTTTTAGTTATTATTTGACCCCAGAAGTACCAATTCCCCCTCTGTTATCATTACCCAAGTCATCTACTTCCACAAGTTCAATACCTGAACTTAGCAGCCATTTAATCTTCTGCCACATAGTAGCTTTCTGACTAAGTTGAATCCTGAATTGACAGATTCTATCTCCTTTATGAATTGTAGTATCTCTTAGTGCAGTAGCCCAATACTTCCATTCATCATTATTTCCATTATAAACATTGTCTATAACAGCTTCTGAATTAGGTTGAAAGAATCCTAATTTAGGAGTACTACTTCTTGGTAATACTTGAGCTTCAAATCCTTTAGGAAGTTCCATTGCAATACCTAGTCCAAACAATTTAGTATCAAATGACACATCTCTATGAGATATTTCTACACCATCAATAATCTTCCTCTTTAATACATCTGCTTGAGGGGCTTTTAATACTATGTCTTCTGCTGCCCTAAGGTCAACCCAATCACCATTCTCATTAATCACAGGCATACAGCCTTCAGTCAATACTTTTACTTTAATTTTCAGTTTCATGTTTACAAAATTTACTTGTTATGTCTACCAACTCCTTGCCATTGACTTTATAGAATCTCTGATTAGTAGTCCTACTGTTAAGTGGACCAAACTCTTCCTTATAGGGTCCAAGTTTTATATAGTCAAAGTTGGATAGGTCAATGCTATTACTTAACTCTTGTCTCCCACTATACCAAGCTATCTTCACAGGATAATGATGTGCCCTAAGAAAAGAGGCTAAAGTATTAATCCTACTTGGGTCACTATCTCCTCCCATGAAAGCCACACAACTAATTCCCTTATTCTTTTCAGTAATTAGTTCATGAAGAGACCTAAAAGAAAGCCTTTTCCCAATATCCTGTGCCAAGTAAGAGCTATGACAGCCCTTACATTGACATGGACAATTAGATATGTTGATAGCAAGAGTTACTTCATCTGGCACTTCAGCAAAGACTACTTTTGCATCTACATACTTTAGCATATCTACTCTAAATTAATCCCTTCTATCTTAGCCCTTATTTCAAGAATATCAAGGTACTCCTTCATAGCTCTCAACTGAAAATTATATGTAGCCCTCGGACAGGTAGGAGTGAAACTAAGGATACCATTATCCCAATTATCAGTCATTCTTTTTAGTCCCTCATATCTGTTTTTAAGCTGAATATATTCAGCCTTAAACCTATCTTTGTAATTTTCACTTGTCATTAATGCAGCAGTTGCTGCTAAAACTTCATTCTTTGCCATATTATTAAATATTTTTACTATAAACTCTTTTACTTGCTTCTATTTGTCTATCCTTACCAAAGGACTTAATAGGTCTAAGATACCCAATTACCCTTGTATATTGGGTAATATGGTTACTATGACACTTTGGACACTCAGTGATAGGATGCTTAGTAATGTAGCCACAATCATCACACTTACTATTAGGAATATTAAATGTGAAGTAGTTGGTTCCATTAACTATAGCAAAGTCTATCAACTTGAGATACTGCTCTTTGCTTAGATGGTCTTCAAGATTAATGTGAGCTGCACTACCTCCATCAGTATATTGATAAGTCTGTCTTCCATGAAGTATGAACTTATCAAGTACTGAGGTGTCATCATGTGCATCATAGAAGTATGAATTATACAAATTCTCATCCTCAGGAACCCAATAACCATCTTCCTTATCCCAGTTATAGTTCTTACCACCAAGACCTTCAGCAGGAACTACCTCAGAATTGAATAGGAATGGTCTATTAGCATCATGGATAGAGTGTGTCTTATTCTGCTCCTTGATAGTACCAAGAACCAGTTGCAAGAACTCAATATACTCCTTATTGTTACCAACAGTCATACCTAAGAATCTTGCAGCCTCATTCAAGCCATTGATACCTATGGTACTGTATAACTTGCTTATGTAAATATATCCACCATTTGAAGCAGCAAACATGCCTCTATCTTCAAGCTCATAGAGCATTGTCTTGAATGCAATATGATACTTGTAGACTCTTTCAAGAATCGGAATTAAATATTGCTTAAACTTATTTGCCCACTCCTCACTAGAATCCAATTCATCAGGAGTTAAAGGTGATTTTATCCAATCCTGAACAATCCTATTGATATTAAGGGTGATGACATTGCAGCTACCAGTCATTACACCAGTAAGACCTGATGTAGGATTGAAGGTATTCTCTGCAAGTTCATTCCTCAACCTACAACATGATGCAAGACTATCAGCACTATCTGATATATAGGTGAAGAAGCTATGACCTTCTGCATACATTTCAGCAGTAAAGTCCTTATAGTCCTTATCTATAATATCATTGGTCTTAGGGTCATACACCATAGCCATTGTCTCTACAGGGAATGTAAGAATCTGCTTGGTTCTCAACTTATTGAAGAACTTCATAAATAGTCTTTGCAGACAATCTACTGCTTCCCATTGAGGCTTAGTACCATCAGGGTAGTAGAACTCTCCAAACAATGAATCAAAGTAGGTATGGTCATAATAAGACACATTAGTGAATGGACTCTGATAAGACCTATTGCCAGCAGGCTGATTTACACCATAGATAAATTGTTTGAATGCCTTATATATAGCATCTCTGATAGTCCTCTGCTTACTGCAATGGTCTGTAGTAGTTACTACATCCAACTTTTCATACCAATTAGGTCCAAACTCCTGTACAATGTAATAGTTAAGGGCAATAAAGTATTCACCTACTGCCACTGCACCCTTACACTGAGAGGATAACAAAAAGATAAGATTGGTTACTTGACCACTGAATGATTGCAAATCATTAGGAGGTGTTGGAGTGATACCATCAATATTACCTACTCCTTCCATCATAAGAGGATATAGACTCACAGCCATACAATACTGCTTCAAGACAGGAGTGGTTGCTTCATCATGTGTATAAATGATATGAGAGTTCAAATCCTCTTCATACTTCTTTGCTACTTCAGGATACATTTCATTCAGCTTGTCTTTCATCCTTTGCCTCTGAATAACCCTATTAGTAGTCTTATACACTTCACCCTCAAGGTTGGCAACATTCTTCATAGTTACATTTGCATTACCATCTGTCTCTGATGAAGTAGCTGCATTCTCATTGGATTGACTATACTCATTCATATAATCAATTCTTTCCCTAATGAACCTTGCCTGCTTATGTTGCTCTCTATAAATGATATAACTCTTTGCTACATCAAAGTGTTTGTCATTCATAAGAACATCCTCAACCTTATTCTGTATCTCCTCAATACCTATAGTATCTCCTTCTAAAGTGCCAAACAGGGCACCTATCATATCATACAGATACTGAGGCATTTTCTTGTTACAAGACTTAAAGGCTTTCTCTACAGCACTTATAATCTTATCAACATTAAATTCCTCTATACTGCCATCTCTTTTTACTACCTGCATATTACAATGTATCTAACCATTCTCTTAAATCATTAGGACCAGTTTCACTAATTCCCATAGGCACTTTTGGTCTGGAAGTGAGATATGAAGAAAGCTCTTCTCCTATTACAAAAGGGCTTCTCATTTCTATTTGACCATTCTTTCCAAACTTCAATGTACCTACTGCCTGTACAAATGGACAAGTCCACACCAATGGGACAAGGATTCTCCTATTGACTACAATGAAATCATAGTCAAGCAGCTCGAAGTCTTTGAAGTACTCATCCTTATCCATATTCTGCCTTATAATAGCCCAATATAGTCTGGCTTGAATATCATATCTCCAATCTACAAAGGATTTATAGAAATCCCACTCTGTATGGGAACTTGTTTTCAAATCTACTGGCTTTACCCACTTCTCTTTATGATTGACTATAATTAAGTCAGCCATATTTCTATACTTTACACCATTGAACTCTCCTTTGAACTTCAACTGATAGAATCTTTCAATATCTGGTTCAAATGGATTATTCTCTGCAAAGTAGAACTGAGTGGATTTGCTCTCTTTCAATGCCCTTACTGCATTGCACACATCTTGATAGGTCTGAGTATCAAGTATAGTCTTACTACCTGCTATAAATAACAGGTTATAGTAGTCAGCACCTTTCTCCTTGATAACCTTAGCCCTTGTCTCAGGCTTCCAGTTCATCTGATAACTCTGATATTCAGTCTCCTTAATGATTGCATCATCAGGAATTGTAATAAGACTCCTATAAGAATCTCCATACTGACTGAACAAAGATTTTACCATCTTTGTAATAGAGTCTGGAGTAGAAGGAAACTCAGCAACCATAAACCTTTCATCAAACTCTTTTTGACCACCTGTGATAATACTGTCTACAGCACTACCAAAAGTAAGAGAAGGTGTCTCTAACCTGTCAAATAATTTATCCAAGTTATTGAATCCTTCCCTCTCATATCTTGCAAGGGTTGAATAGCTTAATGCTGGGTCTGCCCTATATGTTTCCTCAGACACATCCCAAGATATACTTCTTAAAGATTTTCTCTCCATTAGTAATAATCTTGATTATATTCTTCACTACTGAAATCTTCATATTCCTCCTGCTCTGGCAATTCAAGTGCCTCACAATAGGTGTCTACTTCTGACTTCAACTTTCTCATTTCTCCAAGGTCTGCTTTCAGATACTCCTCTTTAGGACTTTCCTTACTACGACCTTTCTTTACTCTGACAAGAGATGAATCAACTAAGAGTTGGAGAGACTCAAAGTCCCTGCTATTCAGGAACTCATGTGCAAGCCTTGCATCTCCTTCAGGTAATGAAGAGACCAAAGCCTCTATTCTGTCTATTGGTTCTCTATTGTCCATAACTCTTGATAATTTCTACTGCCTGCAAGAGTTGTTTCTTGGTATATACCTCAAAATATATAGACCTCTCACCCTTCTCAATATACAGATTATCAAGATATTTTATAAACATCTTTTTCTTGATATAGAATACATCATTCTCTATTCCTTTGGCTTCAATGTAAACATTAAGGTCTTTATACTTGAAATAAAAGTCTGGTGTATATCTGATACCAACAATTTTACCTGTTTTCTGAATAAGTATCTTTGAAGTACGGGTGTCTATGCCATCTGATAATCTTTTGGTTTTCTGCTTATCAGTCTCCTTGTCATAATATGGGGTAATAGGCTCAAAACCCTCCCACAAAGTAAAGGTAGTTGGCTCATATTGAGGTTCAAACCCTTGTTGAAGAAGAGTATTGTATATGCTCTTCTCCAACTGGGATTTGAATGTTATACCCTTAGAACTACTCTGTGTGGCATTTCTAATTTTCTTATTTGCCACTTTTGAACATTTCTTTGAGAATATCCCTTGTAATCCTGCAAGCAATCTTAGCATCCTCAATGGTTCTGAATGCTGCAAAGTTCCTGTAGTTCTTGATGTGAGCCTTATTAGCCTTTGTAATTCTACCATCAAGCATAGAGATTACATAAATCTCAGGACTCTTCTCAATATGGTCCTCATACTTCTTATCCAACTCAATGGCTATTTCTCTAAGTACCATAGAGAATGCAGCAGCAGGAAGGATAGCATCTACACTATTGAGATAGTTATAGACCTTCTCAACTTTCCAGCCAAGTTTGTCTGCAATCTTCTGAATGTAGTACTCCAGTTCCATAGGAACCTCAGTCTCAACTACAGACTTTGCAGGTTTGGTAGTAGTAACAATATCAGCCTCAATGAGTTTAGGAAGAATGTCCTCAGTCACTACAATGTGCTGAGCTACAATGCCCTTACCAAAGAAGGGGTCTTTCACTTTAGATACTTTAGTCAGAGTGTCTCCAATCTGTACCTCTTTACCATTTGTCAAATAAATCTTTTCCATTTTGTTTCTTATTGTTTAGTTATTAATACTCTTCATACCATTTTATTGGTACACCATAAATTCCTTTTACTCTATTACTTATATCAATAAATAGTTGGTGTGGCATCTTAGTGCCACTCCTTGCAAAGTATGCAGGATGCTCAATCTCTATAATGTGATTGAATCTACTATTGATATAAGGTTTGAAAGTCTGAGCCTGTCTGCCAAATAGCACATATACTATGGCTGTGTCATATTCAGACAGGTTCTTCAACAATTTAGCTATGAAAGGTCTCCATATCATCACATGGGAGCCTATCCTGTTCATCTCTACAGTAAGAGCAGAGTTTATCATTAGTATCCCTTGTTTAGCCCAACTCTCTAAAGTTTGGTCAAAGGTAATACAATAATGTGGAACCTCAAAATTAATGGCTGCTTCTTTAACAACATTTAATGAAGGAGATAAGTTATCCTCATCAACTTCCTTCCTGTTACCAAAAAGTATGCCAGTTGCAACTCCCTTTTGTGGATAGGGGTCTTGACCTAACATAACTACTTTTAAGTCCTTGAGGGGACAAAGCTCAAATGCTCTGAACACATCAGATTGGGCAGGACATATAGGCTTCCTCCTATACTCCTGTCCAACCTTAGCCATTACATTGTTTAGCTCTGCCCTATCAATTACTTTCATCCAATCTCCAAAGTATTCATCTAATGTCATATCAGCATCATTATGTCGTCTATATTGTCAATAAGGCATTCATTCAGTGCATCATTAGTAGTGGCAGATGGAGTAGGCTTGATAGGCTCTATAAAGAACTTATCAAAATTATCTACTACAACTTTCACCTTTTTACTCTCTGGATTGACACCAAACATACGATTAGGAAGACTTACTTCTTTACTTGTATAGAAAGGAATAAGTTTCTTAATAATACCTTTGTTAATCAACTTGTCAGACTCTAAGAATACTTTAGGGCTAACATGGCATACAGGTCTATAATAGACCATATTATCACCACCTTCTTCTGTATGTACCTTTCTTGCAGTTAGTGTACATAACAGCAATGGAGCATAGCTTTCATCAAAGATAATGCCTTTGCCTCCATAATACACTTCACCTTTGCTGGTAGTTATCTTCTGCAACCTCATGTCAAATCCTACATTATTGAACATTTGCATTATGACACTATCAAAGGTTCTTCTCTCCTGACTTGGTGCATTATCATACAATGGCAGTATTATCCTCTTGGTTCCTACAGTTAATGGATAATTTATCTTCTCTGACACTAAGCTCTCAAAGTGTTCTCTTGCAATCACAGGAATCTCTACCTCATCATCATTTACTTCAATGATAAGACTCCTCCTAAACACATTATTACTATCAAGAGATAATTCTCTTTCAAGTTGGATTGGATTATTGTGGTCATTGCTGTTGAAAACACTACTAACACCACGTGCAAATCTTATACTAAATTCCATTATACTTCAGTTTTGAGATACATTGTTTCTGCATTATATGTGGTGAGGAATGGCAGGTCTCTGTCAATGAGAGGCTCACACTGATTAGCACAGAAGTTCACAAACAAATTGACCATATAAGATGCAATCATATTTGCACAGAAGGTAGTCTGCTTATAGGAGCATATTGTCTCATCAGCTTCTGCATCAGAGAATAAATACTCATTACTGTACCTATTGATGTTGTACTCATCATCTCCCTTGATACACAATACCTGAAACTCCTCTGCTGCCAACCTACCATCAATGAACAGGCAATTCTTCCTTTCCTCCTCTGGTTTAGACTGAACATGGTTTACCCATTTATTAAAGAAGAGTCTTCTTGCTGCCATATTATCAAAGCCACAAATCATAATGTCTGATGCTTCAGATTCATTGGTAAATCTCTCATTTATTGCAAAGACACTACTATAGCCAGCATAGTTTCTAATCATCTCAGCCAGTGCAGATACTTTAGCTCTGCCTAAATCAGACTGACCATACAGCTGACCTGACATATTGACAGCTTCTACTATGTCATCATCATAGATAAACATAGAATCTGGCTTCATCCTTGCCAATAAGAAGCCTACATAACTACCAATACCACCTACACCTGCCAAAATGACAGTCTTCTTCTGAATATTCTCATACCAAATGGCAGAACTAAACCTACTTGTAGCTTCATCTACAAGCAAAGTTGCAGAGTTTGTAGGTATTTCCTGATGTGCATCCTCTACAGCTTGGTCAAGGATAGCCTGTTCTTCTTCTGAAAGTCCAGAGCTAATATCATCATCCTCTACAGGTGCAGGAGCAGGTTCCCCTATAATCCAATCCTCAATTACTTCTTGTGGAATTGTTACTTCTTCATTCATAATATTAAATATTTTTGAAGTGCATCAATATACCCTTTGATATAATCATTTTCAGGGAGTTTTGTAAGCTCCTCTATCATATCATGGGCACAAATAGCACAAATTTCTGTTTCATCAAAGCCAAGCTCTTCCAACTTCTCATCTGTCACATACCATGTCAGATATTCTGCATAGGTATCTGCCCACATTTTGAAATTTTTCATGCCTTCTTCACCCTTACCAAATCTCTTTTCATACAATGCAGGCATTGACTTAGCCCATTTGGTAATGTCAATCTTACTATCATTGGAGATAATAATGCTGCCTGTAATCAATTGAAGTACAAGAGACTTCAAAGTAACTTTATCAAATGTTACCTGACCATAAGGTATTTCATATCCCTCTTCAAATGGCAAGTCATTTGCATTATCAAAGAGAGTTGGCTGAACTACCTTAGGCTTATCAGCTTCCTTCTTGACAAGATTTGCTGGACCTGCCTTTGTACCATAAGAGTTAGCAATAACAGGCTTATAGCCACTTGAATATACAGGTGTCTGAGCTTTCTTGGCTTTCTCTGCCTTAGCTTGCTTGATTTCCTCAAGTCTTGCTGCCATATCTGGAAAGGAATAATTCTCACCTTCTTTCTCTATTTTAAGATAGAACCATTCAATCTCATCTGCATCACTTACATATTTCTTAGTGTCCTGTTTTTCACCATCACCAAAGAACTCGTAAGATACAGATTCCATGACCTGCTTTGACTTGATTCTCCTTGTGATTGCAGCAGTATAGGAACCTGCATTATTCACAATAAGAGACACAAAATTATTCCTATCCCTACCTTCTTCCTTTAGAGTAGCAGTGTCTGTTCCACTAAAGAAAGTACTCATATTGTTATGGGAATGTATAAGACCCATCTGACAATCAAGCAATTCAGGATTTTCACACATGTAGGATATTACATCAGGGTTCATATCAAACTCTGTATAGGCTTGAGTTCCAATATCCATGATATAAATGTCCACACATCTTATCACAAGGTCATCATTCTCAAATGAACCTTCATGTGTAAAGAACAATGTACCTGACCATTCAGTATTCCATACCTTCTGACAGGTAAACCTTATCTTTCTTTCCACTTCTGCTGGAATAATCAGCTTATAATTATAGGTACCTGACTTCTGTACCAAGCTGATTACCTTCGTGGGTTGCTTTGTTTCTTCCATATCTGTAATTTAATACTTTGAGTATTATTGTTAATATGTATAATGCAGTCTGAGTATCAAGAATTATACTCTTGTTCTCATTCCTCACTTCTGCAATATCTGTAATATCTACAGTTATCTCTTTTCCCTTGAATACACAGACTTTCTTGCCTATATACTGAGCATAGCTGTTTACATTATTCCTGTCTCCACCATAGTAAATCTTTCCATTATCTATGATACACTCTCTCAAGATACAACGGCTCTTCAAGTCTGCAAACCTGGTAGTTAGTTCCTCTTTATTGAACTGGTCATTATACCATTTAATGAACTCATTACTGATGAGTACAATAAATTCAATAAGTGACATTCCAATAGAATAAGAGCCATTGACATAGTTAAATTTGAGCTTCTTAGAGTTAATAAAGTACCTTACAAACTTCCTGAATTTACTGGGAGCAAGTACACTTCCATAGTAATTAGGAGACAGATATGTAATGAATCTATCTATACCTACTCCCATATCATTGGTACCTAACTTCTCCAAGTAATTATAAGGTCTTCCAGCAACAGATTCTACAGTTACATACTTACTCAGTTCAAGGCAGAACATATTCCACATATCCTCATCATAATCCCTATTGAGGGCACTAATAGTACCATTAATAGGACCACTGCCTGTACAAGGATTTTGGAATTGGGTGAAATCCCTTGTAGGGATTCTGGGAATATGACTGTGCATGTAACCACTTCTGATGTGAAGCAGGGTATATTCTGACCTGTTAAGTGTGAATCCTCCATTCAATGTGCCATTATACATCACTTTCACCTTAGCCCACAGGTGGTTAATATCTACAAATCTGTCATGCTCATTAGTTACTCTTACATGAGGAAAATGTACAAGAATGAATATGTCATTGAACTTAGCATTACCAATTCTTTCCTTTACTCTATTATCTGTAAGCACATTAACAACCTTTTCTACCTGGTCTCCAGGTAAATCAGCAATAGCCTGTGTTTTATACATGCTCCAGTCATTACTGTTCATGCTTACAATATCACCATTAGGGATATAAGTAGATAAAGGCTCTATATTCATCCAAGATTTGAACTTGTCCAAACTCCAATATCCTTGCATATCAACTTTATCTTCCCCAAAGAAGTCATTGAATATGCCTAATACTCGAAGTGGCTTGTCCATCAAGGAGTTATATAGTTCCTCTATCTTCTCCTCAATTAATTTAATTGTTTCTCCACTCATATTACTGTAAAAAAAAAGTAGGTAAGGGGGCATTTCTAACCTCCTTACCTACTATTACTTACCTTTGTTAATTGACACCCATTCCTGCGAACATATCATCAATCTCATCATCAGAGTAAGGAGAAGCTGACTTAGGCTTGTACTCCTCAGAAGGTTCAGCACTTACTGCAACCTTACCCCCAAGAATGCTAAGCACTTCCTCTTTCTCATCCTCTTCAATTGTGCCATTGTCCTCAAGAACTTCCACCAACTTACTGATAGCAGCTCTTGCTACAGTATCAACACATTCACCACCATTACTTGCAGGTGTTTCAGGAGCACTTGCTTCAGGAGTGTTTACAGGTGTTTCCACCTTTTCCTCCTTCTTAGCCTCAGCCTTAGTTTCAGCCTTAGGAGCAGCAGGTGCAGGCTTTGCAGCACCATTACTCTGTACCAGTGCAATAAGGTCAATAGTCTTACACATAGTGAAGTTCTTACCAAACTTCTTTACGCAGGCATCCTGCAAACCCATAGACTTGATGGCACTATATGCCTCAGCTCTGCTCATTGTAGCAGCACCACTTCTGATTTTCTTGTTGGTGTTAGTAAGCATGAAAACCAACTCATTGGTGACAGTTCCCTTGTAAGGAACATCATGTGGCAGAACTGAAGCATCATTCTTCAATTCAACCTTTGATGTGCCTTCAAAGAAGGTCATACCATCATAGTCAATACCATTGGCTCTCAAGTCACTTTTCAACTCAGCAAGGGTCGTGGCTGCTGACATAATAACACTCTTCTTCTGATTCTTAGTCTGTACGACTGTAATTTTTCTTGCTTCCATGTTTTCACTTTTTTTTTTATAAATTGAACTTATTGAAACTTTAATCTATACAAAAGGGCAAATCATTCCAATCATTGTCCTCTTGTCTTGAAGAGATAAATAAAGGCTTGATTATTCTAAGGAACTCATCTTTACCCTTAGCCTTATACAAGTCTGAAATATCTTTCCCTTCATTAAAGGGTGGTAATACTACATTAGTAAACCCTGTTTCTTCAGATAATTTCTGAGCATCTTTTAATCCTGGCTCATCATTATCCAAGCAAATGAAGACTTGTTTATATCTTCTTTTCAGCTCACTAATTGCAGTATCACTCATCCTATATCCCTCACCTTGAATGGCAAGAGATGGAATACCTGTGTTAGCCCATAAACATAAAGCATCCTTCAGTGAAGAACAAATGCAAATCTGTTCTCCATATTCAGGAACTTTAGTCCATAGGCTTACTACAGAATTGTCATGCTTGTTACTCCACTTATAACCAGCTTTATTGAAGGGCTGATATATCTTTAGAGTAACTTTTCCCTCCTTGTGTTCTACATAAGCATAGGCATATTTATCAGCCCCAAACACATACCTATGACCATCTTTTATGACAATCTTATGAGATATGGGATAAACCTCTGCATACTTGAGCCATTCCAAAGTTATACCATAGGAAGCCCAATATTCAATATCATAATCTCTCCAATCTCTGACTTTGCACTGCAAATCTGTATCTTTGTTGTAACTACTTGTACTTCTTACAGCACAGGGAGTATATGAATGAATACTGGCACCACCACAGAACTTTGAAATATCCTCATTAATTTTACTCAAGACCTCCTTAAAACCACAATTCCACATTTTACCAAGAAGGTCAAACAGACCTCCACTATCCTTTGTAGCTAAGTCTATATAAAATATCCTTATCCCATCAGAAGAGTAAAGACCAAAGGAAGGTCTCCTATCCTGCCTAAGGGGACTATTGATTATGCACGGAACCTCCGTGACTCCCAAGTAATGTGACAGGATGTCTGCCTCTGTCACTTTACTTAGAATATCATCAAGGCTCACAGAAGATTTACCAGAACTGAATGCCATTCTTTTTTTTTAGAAATTACTACTTACTCTTACCAAAATCCCAAGGTGTACCACCAGCATCATTGCCAGCAGGGAAAGGCATATCACCTGATGCACCAGAGTTACTAAGGTCAGTAGATTCTACATCATACTCCTTCAAGTCACCTACAGTAAACTCAGTAGTAGGATATGCACCAGCAGCCTTTCTTTCTTGCAAGTCTGCATCCAACTTGCTGTAGTCAGTGATATTGTTCTTCAAGAACATCTGATTATAAACAGCCTGATACTGCTTGTTATCATCAGTGGTTCTTACACCAAACAGCACCTTAACCTTGTTATTAGGCTGCAATGCAATAACATCTCTCAGCTCCTTGAAGTTACCCTTGAAGTACTCATCAATACTCTCAAGTCTTGCCTCACAATCCTCAGGTTTATCTACCATAACCCAAGTATTATTGACATACTTCATTACATTAGGAATGTTGAGGTATGCCTTGATGAAGTTGGTAAGCTCTTCCTCACCATGATAAGCAGGTCTATAGCCCTTATCAATGTTGGCAGGACCATTCTTATATACAGGAATTTCATGTGCCTTAGCCTGCTCTACAGTAACCCAAGCAGTTCTACCATACTTATCAATTACCTGTACCTTAGTCTGGTCTCTGTTGTATCTGTACTCCTTTCTAAGGAAGAAAGCTACCTTAGTGGTAAATTCAATACCACCACACTTCTCAGCATCAGTCTTAACAACGAAGTCAAGTCTGACATTCTGTACCTTGTGCTTATCCTCACCTACCTCAACTTCACCCAGATACTCAGGGTCATTTTCAAGTTGGGTATTATACAGCTTCTCAAGCTCTGCTTTGTCAGGATTTACAGCCAAAATAGATACAGGAGCTACACCTGTATATCTCTTTACTGCATTGCCTTCAGTAGATACTTTACCAGCAGCAAATGCCATAAATGCAAAATTTGTCTTTTTCATTTTCTAATGATTTTTCTTGTTCTTGATTCTATTTCTTACTACTCTGATTACTCTTCAAGGGACAGTTTATTACTGTTCTGCACCATTGTTGAAAGGATTAGTAGGGTCAAAAGGAGACTCTTCACCAGCCTTTACTTCTGTCTCAGGTGCCATCTCAGTATCATCTACTGCCCCAGGAGCAACATCTTCAACCTCAGGCTCCTCTGTATGAATCTCATACACATTAGCCTCTCCATTGAATACTACTGTACCAGCCTTAGGCTCATACTTAGTAACCTTTACAGGCTTACCATCCTTATCAACCTTACCAGTATCTTCTACCTTCTTGACAACCAAGTCTTCACTTGTGAGACCACCTGTCAAAGCCTTGACACCCATCTCATGTCCCTCAATCTCCTCAGTCAGAGCATTATACTCTGCATTGAGTTCATCAATCTTGGCAGCAATCTTATTCTTCTTTACTACCAAAGGATTAACATTCTGTGCAATTCTCTTTACACCTGCAAACTGTCTTACTGTCAATGTCTTCATATTTTCTTATATTAAAAGATTTGTAATAACTTTCTTTCTTGCCCCCTGTTATTTAATGGATTGGGAGCACTCCATAGCTTATATATTGTGAACTTTCTCTCATAGAAACTTAATGCTATGTTGAGACAATATGCTAACAGCTGTTTACTTTTCAGCACATTTATCACA
>ERZ1027604.2-NODE-2-length-77315-cov-10.747759_pt1 | contig 77315 bp, 125 predicted proteins | sample MGYA00520527_ERZ1027604 | MGnify/ENA primary metagenome ERZ1027604 (study PRJEB33329, sample SAMEA3488623) | human gut metagenome | biome: ENVO:feces | place: Malawi | collected 2008-09-19 | study: EMG produced TPA metagenomics assembly of the PRJEB9818 data set...
AGAAACTACGAAGAGATTATCGCTGAATGGAGAAAAATCACAAAAGAGATCGAAGCAGACATTATTGTACAGGATATGCCATTACTTAATACTACACAGAACAAAGATTTGACGGGAACTCTAATCGCAGATATTGTTTTGCAACTTCTTTCATATGTGGCACAAAGAGAAAGAGAAAATATCCGCCAGCGTCAGAAAGAGGGCATCGCAATCGCGAAAGCTCAGGGCAAGTATAAAGGACGGGCAAAGAAAGAAATCAATAAAGAACTTTTTGATAACACCAAGCTCAGATGGCAGAATGGAGAAATCACAAAAGTTCAATTTGCTGAAATTATGGGAATATCAAGAAGTACGCTGTATAAATTATTGGAGGATGAGTGAAATGATTGATTTTACAAACAAGTCTATTACCACACAGAATAATGTCGAATCAGAACGGCTCCTGAAAAAGGCTGTGGCTCAAGGATTCAAATTGCCTAAATGCGAAAAAGCAATAGAGTCATGTAGATTTTTTAGATTTACCGGAAGTCCTTATAAACAGGTTATATATACTGAAGTGGAACAAGCCATTACTTATGTCGAACTTTTCGGCGACGAAGTGGAAGAACTCAGAACAATAGCAGATATGGCTGCAAGATGGTGCAGGGCGTACGGATATAAGCATTTGAGTGTGTATGCGAATGAAGAATTTGAAAGCTATACAGGAAAAGGAATCGCAAAGATGGAAGATGGCACGGTGCAACGAGTAGAGGTTGAATTAAAGAAGCCTCGTAAGATAACAATACAAGAAATAGAGAAGTACTTCGGATGTCCAATCGAGATTGTCAGCTGAGGATACTGCCTATGAAAAAGCATAACCCACAGGGCGAATCAATTCGGATCCGGTTGCCGTATCAGCTGGAGCAAAAACTCATTGCCGAGAAGAACCGAACCGGCAAAAGCGTATCACAGATCACACGGGAAGCACTGGCAGAATATTTTCGAAAGAGGTAGATAAATGACTGAATCAAATTTTTCTGAAAAAAATAAAAAAGGGGTTTCGTCTTTTGCTTTTCCAGACGAACCGATTGACGTAGCAAGAAAACTTATCCAAGCAACTGTCACAGCGGAGATACCGAAATACGGAGAACTGTATCAGGTTCTGGAGACAGAAAGCCTTGAGATTCCAAAATACGATGTTATCCAGCTTCAGGAGATTGCAGACCATCTTCTGGCGTATTGCAAAGCACAGGAAAGGGGATGCAAAGATGCCTGTTGTGAAAATTATAAATCCGAGTCCGTATGACTGGAGGGGGACACAGTGCTTTATTGATGGACATAAAGTACCGAGAGTGAAATCAGTTGATTTCCATGTTTCGGTTGATGAGGTTCCGACATTTGTATTCGAGATGATGGCAGAGCCGGATATTGAAATGGAGTGCCTGGCACAAATTAGTTTCACTTCTCAATCAATTACTGATGCAATTTCAGTTTTAAGACACGAACTGTTGCAACGCGGGGAAATTTACCACGGCTTCAAAGCAAGCCTAAAATCGGCTTTAGAACATTACAATTACTGTGGATTACCATTTGAGCCGGAAGATGATGTTGCGAGAAAGATACTTGATTTCATTATAGGAGAAGAATTCTAAATACCATATTAATCTGCACAGCGAGATAAATAAAAAGACTAGAGGAGGATATAAACAATGAAATTTTCAGAAGCATTTAAACTCATGAAACAGGGGGCTAAAGTAAAACTCCCAGGTTGGAATGGCTACTGGTGTTGGGATGATGATAAACAGACGATTATGATTCATTGCAGACCGAAAGATTCTGATGCAGGGCATGGAGAAGTCCTTGATATCCGTGAAACGCAGAGAGTGGAATATACTTTCATGCACACGCAGAGAGATGACTGGATGATTGCTGATGAGAATAACTGTGGTGTTCTTGGCGGTCAGTCGACATTTGGATTTGGCGATGCTATCCGTTATCTAAAAAGGGGACTTAAAGTGGCTCGTAAAGGTTGGAATGGGAAGAAACAGTACATTCAGCTTGCCACTGGTATTTCTTATAAGACAGTAGATGGAGAGCTTGTGAACTGCGAACATGATGCTATCGGGAACATGGCTATTGCATTTGTTGGAACATCCGGTGTGCAGATGGGATGGCTTGCGTCTCAGGCAGATATGTTGGCAGAAGATTGGATTTTTGCAGAATAAGAGGTAACATATGCTTTTAGCATTTCCGATGTGGATTATCCCGTATCTCATCATAGAGCGGGTTAAACCAATAGAAAAACCTATTTGCATTTGCAGGCAATGTCCTTATGTAAAACGATATGCCAGCAAACGTTCCATGCATCCGACATAGTGGGGAATTCAAATTGTTTAATTTTATAGTTTATTAAGATGCAAAAAAAATACCTCATATTATGTGTCGCACACGATTCCCGTCGTATTTTGAGATGGTGCTTTCTACGGCGGGAGATACTGGGCTATCGCCAAACGGTAAGGCAACGGATTTTGGTTCCGTTATTTGTGGGTTCAAATCCCACTAGCCCCGTTTGCCAAGTAATCTTGGCAATGTACATTTTGCCTTTCTATTACTACCGTCTAGCTCAACGGAGCTGACTAAAGGGGCTTCAAACGTCCCGGACGGTTTTTCCTGAAAAAGTATAACAGGTGCTTAACAGGAGCCTTTGTTGCGGCTGGTGGTCAAGAACCGCAACAGTAGAAGTCCGACAGCTTCTACTCAGGAAATTTAGCTCAGTTGGTCAGAGCAACCGGCTCATAACCGGAAAGTCCAGGGTTCGAGTCCCTGAATTTCCATCTCTTTCCTGAATGCCATTCGTACCGTAAAACGAATGGAAAAAACTTGCCGATTGAGCGTTTTGGCAATGTCTGTGCGAGTGCGATACGGCGTAGCTTGTGCAAGGGATTGTTTTTCCGGTCGGCGTGCATCTCGGAGTAGTAATGTTTGGTGTAACGTGCACTTGGCATGGTGAGTTTTCAAGAGATGCAGTCCTTACAGGATATACGTATACAGAATCCGAAACAACTCCGTGGAGCATACCACGGTTACCAAAAAGCCGTCAGGTTGGCAAAAATACGATAGTCCAAGTTATGAAAAATTGCCTAGTGGAACGCATAACACGAAAAAATCATTGCTAACCCGGGGTGTCCGGGTTGACGCAGGATGGAGTACAGGTAACTCGCGGGCCTCCTTAGCCCGAAATGGTGGTTCAATTCCGCCTCCTGCAATTAATCCGTCTATCGTTCAGCGGATTAAAACAAATTCTCAATACACCTTCTTTCTATGAATGTGGAACTCAACCCAATTGCTCTTTCATTGGAGTGATTGACCGTGACAGGCGGTACGGAATGTAGCTCAGGTGGGAGAGCGCACTACAAAAGTGAGGTCGCAGGTTCGAATCCTGCCTTTCCGATTCCATATAGTGGCGGAATACGTAGACGCTATTGTGGTAGCATAGGTTTGAACCCACAACTTAGGTGACCTTAGCCGGCAGCATGAGAGTAAAAGGGTGGAAATCCCCTCCTATATGGACGTTTGATGCATTGAGTGATAATGCTCTGATCGAAAAGTGGCGGAACTATTGACGGTGATGAACCCGATACAATAGAAAGGCAGACGCAGAGGATAGTACATCGTAATGGGTGAGTATGTGTCTTTGGACATGGGATGTACATGATGGTTCAAATCCATCCTTTTCAATTATCCACTTAGATTTACGCTGTCTGCTTGCGGGCGGTCTATGAATCAGGTGGATTGCATGGAAGTATAACTCAGTGGTAGAGTTCCACACTTTTTAGTGTGCAGTGACAGGGGTTCGATTCCTCTTGCTTCTGTTCCAATGAACTGCAATCATTGGAAGGTAAATTCTCCTAAAGTATTATGATGGTTTCCGGTGGTTCACGTTGGGTGACAAGTTGTGGTTCAAGTCCATCCGCCGGATTTTTGATTTAAGGAGGACGTAATGAATAAAACAATAATACTGTATATTGCAATCGGAAACGAAGATGCAAATTTCTTTTTGCACAATCTCCAAAAGCAATTTTGTGATTATGAATCTATAAAAGTTGATTACTTCCGCAAAAGATTAGAAACTCCAAAACATTTGGTAGAGGTCATTACTCTCAACAATGTTGGCGGTATTGGTAGCCTTTTTGGAGCAGATTACTTTTTGATGAGTGAAAAGCTGTTCCAGACCAGCATATCAAAGTTGGAAGAATTGTACGACACATTGCAGTTGATAAAATCAAGACTGCATTTGGGTGCAGAAGAAATTGCCATGTGCAAACTTATATCCATGTTGAATATGTTTGAAGACAAACAATATTGCTGTACCTGCAAATGGTACGATACAGACAACGGAACTTGTTTTAATGGAGACAGCGAACATCGAGCAGATTTCAGATGTCTTGATGATAGCTGTGAATTTTGGGAGGAATATGAAAATGACAGAATCTGAAATGAACCGTATAATTGCAGAAAAAGACTACCAGATCGAAAATTACTGTTGCCAACTGGAAGGATATCAAAATGCCTTTAAAAAGTTGGAAGAAAGATGTTCGCCAGATGCGCTGGAATATTGGGGACGAAATCTTTTCCATTCCCTGACCATTCATGCGAATAGTGAAGAATTCATTCAGGTTCCTCACGAACCAATGAAGTTTGCAGACTGGCTACTCAATCTCAAGAACGAAAAAAGGATATAAGATGTTTAGTAAATCCGAAATTAAACAAATTATCTTACATTTGCTTATTGAACTGAATTGTGGTGGAAAAAGATGAAAATACGGGGAAAAGAAATTAAAGACGAATGCTCCCGGTGCGGAAATATTCTCGAATGTGAGTTGTTTCGACAGGGACATGGAATAAAACAGGAACGTGAGAATGTAGCAAAGATGATTGAGTGCCAGATGAAGCACAGGGAGGAAAGGGAGAAATGAACGAACTGAAAGTACTAAATGAACAGGAAGTATTGGGAAAACAGTTTCGTGTTTATGGAACAGCAGAGGAACCATTGTTTCTGGCTAAAGATGTAGCAGAGTGGATTGAGTATTCAGTTTCTAATGTAAGCAAAATGCTTGCCGTTGTTGATGATGAAGAGAAAACCATTCGTACAATTGTTACGAGCGGTTCAAACTACCAAACAGAAGCGTGGTTTCTTGCCGAAGATGGACTCTATGAAGTCCTGATGCAGTCCAGAAAGCCGATCGCAAAACAGTTCAAGAAAGAAGTCAAAGAGATTTTGAAGACTATCCGCAAACACGGCATATATGCCACAGACAATGTTATTGATAATATTCTCAATAATCCAGACTTCGGCATCGAACTTCTGACCAAACTGAAAGAAGAACGTGCTGCAAGAGTAGAAGCTGAGAGAAAGAATGCCATTCTGATGCACGTCAACAAAACTTATACCATCACTGAGATTGCTAAAGAACTGGGACTGAAATCAGCAATGCAGCTAAACCGGATTCTGGCAGAGAAGAAAATACAGTATCAGGTGAACGGTACGTGGCTTATGTATTCCAACTACAGTAACTGCGGATATGAGGAAATCAAACAGGAAGTATTAGATTCCGGGAAAGTAATCTACCATAGGCGAATTACACAGATGGGACGTGAATTCATTCTTGGATTATTTGAGAAGACAGCTTGATTGTGAGAGGAGGATTGTTATGAAAATTGAAGATTTGAAGAACTGGACGGTAGATCAACTAAAAGAAGAAGTTGTTCGTTTGGCTGATGAGAGGGAATCAAAGCAACATGAAATTTTGGACAAAAATGAGAAAATCAATGAGCTTCAGACTGAACTGGATAAAATGTGCGATTATAACGACGAGTTAAAGAAACAGTTGGATGAATTGAACTCCATTTCTGAATTTATGACTCCAGATATTGATGTACCCTTCGAAGAAGTAAAAAACCTGAAACGCACTCATCAGTCCGATTGTATCACAATCAATCAGCTCCAGACGGCATTGGACGTAATAGTTGACCGGTATGCAAATCTTAGAAAGATTCATGGGGTAAGTTGATATGAGTGAAAAAGGCACAGAAAACTTTATTGTTGGCGGAGGAGTTTTAAAACGAAATTCTGACGGTTCTTTCACCGAGGTTGAATCTTTTAATATGAATATTGGAATGAACTCTTATGATAAAAAGAATCACAGGACACAGGTACAGCAAGAATTTGTCAAAGAAATTGCTGATTTTGCAAAATCATATCCGCACAAGTATATGAGAAAATGCTTAGAGCAATATCCGTATTGGGGAAACAAATACAATGGTTTTAATCGACAGAAAATTTAAGGAGATTTTTTAATGAGCATCAAATCAGCATTTGAATCAGAGGGAATAGACTTCTCCCAAGCAATGAACCCACCTGAGCCGTGGGACGGACGGGCATTAATAAAGAACATCAATGGAAAGTTGTGGTACTGTTGTCCTTTTTGTGAAAAGAAAGCACTTCTGATTAGCCCAGAGACAAAAATTCAGCATCTTAAATTGAAGTGCAAGGGTAGTAACTGCAAGAAAGAGTTCGAGGTGAACGTATGAAAAAATATGGTGTAGTGAACTATCCAATTAAGATTATTGATGAAAAAATCATTAATGCACTAGCTGACATTGAAGTACATCATGAAGAAGTCAGACGGATTATTTGGGTAGAATGCGTCATGAATTACACTGATCTTCCGGAGGAATGCATTCTTGAAATTGGATGTCTTAAAAGAAAATTCAAAATCATGCATATCGACTCAGCTACAACAGAATCTGGAATCTATAAACTTAAATTTATGTTTGAGCGAGTAGAAGATGTAAATGAAAAAGACGAGTGGTGGGATTCGCTTAGAAGTATTGTGAGGTGAACACATGAAAAAGGAGGGTATTCTTGATAAACATATTTGGTGGTTTAGAAAATAATGTAAATTTATTCGAGGTGAATGTATGAATACTTGTTATGATTGTGCGTGTTCAAAAATTGAAACAGACAGCAACCACAGATTCCTTATTTGTGGAATTTGTGCAAAGCATTTTTGCGTCCCGTTCTCACTTCCGGTGCCAGATATATGCAATGAATTTCAAAAACGAAGTGGATTCTCTGCATTAGAAGTACTTACTCCTGAGGAAAAAGAGAAATACTTCGCAATATATCGGAAATTGCCTTCGTACAATCCAGAAGTAAGCCCAGAAGAATTTTTCAAAGGCATGGATAGTGGATTTTTCGGGATATATCCGAAAAACACTCCAGACATTGTTAAGACTATTGATTCTATGAAAGTGCCTGATGAAGATGCTATTAAATCAGTTGCCAGTGATTCAGAAGAACTTCAAAAGACTAAGCCTATGGAACTGGACGAACTTTCGGAAGAAACCAAGTTTCGAATCTATAAATTAATTGTAAATGAAATTGGAAAACATTTTTACAATTGCGAGATGCGTATGTCATATAAAGACTTTATACTTGTTGAGGATTGCATCAGAAAAGTTTTACAAGGAGAACAAGATGAACACAAAACAGATTAAATGTATTCTGACAGGTGGATGCAAGTTCAAAAGTTCGGATACAGAATCGAAATGTAATGACAAAGAAAAGACTTGCGCTATTACGAAAACTTGCTACAAATGCGGAAAAAAGTATAAAGCCATATTTACTTACAAACAGTTAGGGATTCCAGTGAGGTGAAGGGAGAGTTTATGAAGAAAATATTTTTTGCTGCGTTATTATCAATGATGCTGTTTGGATTAACAGCATGTCAATCGGCAACAAAGAGTTTGGGTGGGACAACCACAATAAAATTAAAACCAGGTGTAAAACTGGAAGAAATCACATGGAAAGACGATGATTTGTGGTATCTTACTCGACCAATGAGAGATAACGAATCAGCCGAAACACATACATTTGACCAGTCAACTGATTTTGGTTTCGAAGGTCAAGTAATTATTATTGAGAAAAATAAATAAACATTCAGAGAGCCACACGAGAGCCAGACTAAAACCTAAAATAAGAGGGGAGGTCTGGCTCTATTTTTATGTCAAAAATTACAGAAGGTTCGCTCGAATGGTATCGGGCGGTATTAAATCAGGTTATCAGTGGGGATATGTCGATATACCAGAATCAGAAAGACTGCCTTGATTTGTTACTGAATATGAACATGGATCTCCCTTTTAATGAGAATCCAGAAGCAAGAAAGATTGCAATAAAAACCAGTCAGTACGCACACAATCTTGCTGAAAGGCAAGCTGCTATTACCGGTGATGGAAATTTCGATGATATTTACTGGGATTATTTGTTACTGGAAGCTCCATGGGCGTTCGAGAGTTATTTGTTATACATGGAGAAGAATAGACCGGACAGCAAAAAGTTTTATATTCCAAGAAAGAAAACGCTCCAAGTAGTCGCTCGAGATTTACAGGATTTGGAAGATAGGATAATTGAATTTTACGGTCTATCGTTACCAAGTCGTGTTGGCAAGAGTACTATGTGCATATTTTTTATGTCATGGATAATGGGAAGACGACCAAACAGTCACAATGCAATGGGGGGTCATTCTGGAAAACTGGCAAAGGGCTTCTATGGCGAACTTCTAAATCTCATAAACACACAAGAATATACCTACAGTGATATATTTCCAAAATCAAAATTGCAAAAGCAAAGTGCTGATGATTTTGAGATAAATTTGGACAAGCCAGACCGATTCGCCACAATGACTTGCCGCGGTATCGAGGGAACATGGACGGGTGCTGTTGATATTTCGTCTGATGGATATTTGTATGTGGATGACCTTGTTCGAGACAGGCAGCATTCTTTAAGCCCTACTCGTTTGGAGAATACTTATCAAGAATATCTGAACAAAATGGTTGACCGTAAAATTGATGGGGCAAGAGAGCTGATGGTTGGAACAAGATGGAATCTGTACGACCCATTAGGCAAAATTGAGAAACTCAATCGAGATAATCCGCTGTATAGGTTCCGTAAGATTCCTGCCTTGAATGATGATGGTGAATCAAACTTCGAATATGATTATGGAGTTGGATTTTCTACAAAGTATTATGTGGATATGAAAGCCAGACTTGATGCTAACGAATGGGAGGCTAAGTATCAACAGAAACCATTCTTACGTGAAGGAATCATGTTCGCAGAAGATGAACTGAGGTATTATAATGGAATTCTTCCAGAAGGCGGATTTGTAAAGAACGTATCTGCTTGTGACGTTGCATGGGGCGGTGGAGATAGCTTGTCTATGCCGGTTGGTGCGGAATTTGAAAACGGAGATGTATACATTTATGACTGGATTTTTAATACAGGCCCGAAGGAAGTCACACTCCCGCTGGTTGTCGGAAGAATCATGGGAAACGAAATCCAATCTATCAATTTCGAAGCCAACAATGGTGGAGATATGTATGCGTACTATGTCAGTGGAAGACTGAAAGAACACGGATATGCTTGCAGCACTACCAGCACGAAGGCTCCGTCAAAGCAAGCTAAAAAAGAAAAATTAATCAGTACTCTGGAGATGTTAAAAGAAGATTCATATTTCTGGCACCTAAATACCAAAACAAGGAATATTCAAAAGCAATGGAACAGTTGACCACTTTTGTATATATTGGAGACAACGATCACGACGATGCACCAGATGGTGTTACGCAGCTTATGATAACTCTAACACAAAAACGATTTGCAGAAGTCACAGCAACTAAGAATTTTATGTGGGGAAGGAGATAAAAAAGGAATACAAGGGAATATCTGAACCAAATTCAACGTTACGAGAAAATCATTCACAACAAGTACATAGAGCGAGAACAACTGAGGTCTCATGCAACCGGTCTGAAATCTTTCTGCTACGAATCAGAACGAGTACAGACATCTGGCAGCCACGACATGATAGGTGATTTGGTGGCAAAGATTGTTGATCTGGAATCCGAAATCATAAGCATTACAAATGAGTATATGGACAAGAGAATGGAAATTATACGCTTAATTGACTCTGTGGAGAGTCCGGTTCTGTACGAGATTCTTTTCAAAAAATACATTGAAGGTAAACCACTGGATGTGATCGCTGATGAAATCGGGTATTCCTACCAGCGAACCAAGGAACTACATTTATGTGCTATTGAAACCGTAAAGGAACTTGGACGTTTTGATTCCTGAAACATCATACTGAAACATACTTAAAAATGTAATATAATGTAAGGTGTAAGAATACATGAAAGCATCGGAGAAAAATCTTCGGTGCTTTTTTCATGCCTAAAAAGGAGGACGGGCAGTGGCAAGAAATAAATCAAAGTATATCAACCTCTGCCAAGGCGAATTTGGAAGAAAGGTAGCTTATACCGGAGTAAGCAGAATTACACCTAATAACGTCTTGAAAGTAATTGCAGATACCATCGGCACTCACAACAGGAACCGGACAATGATCGACTATCTGTACAGATATTACAAAGGAGACCAACCAGTCCTGTACAGAGAAAAACAAGTCAGACCGGAAATCAACAATAAGGTATGTGAGAATCATGCACTTGAAGTTGTACGCTTTAAGGCATCTCAGACTTATGGTGAACCAATTCAGTTCGTCTGTAAGAAAAAGAATGCAAGTGAAGAAACCAATGCACAGGTGGACTTGTTCAACGATTATCTGGACGAAGCCAACGCAGAAGCCAGAAACATTGAGTTAGGAACATATCAAAGTGCTGTAGGGACTGCATACAAGTGTATTCTTCGTGAAGAGGACTGGACAAGCGACTCAGATATGCCCCCGTTCCGATTATTCATTCCGTATCCTGGAGATTGCTACATCGTATATTCTAGAAATACCGGCAAACCAATGCTTTCCGTGCAGATACTGAAAGATGAAGAGAATCAGCAATATTATCAGTGCTATTCAATGACACAATACTTTATCATTCAGAACGGTAAAATTACAACTTCGGGGCTGAATGGTTTCGGAGAAATCCCAATTGTTGAATATCCAAATAATCATGACAGGCTGTCAGATATTGAGATTGCCATAACTATGTTCGATACAATCAACGTCATGCAATCAAACCGTATGGACGGGGTTGAACAGTTTGTGCAGGCATTCATGAAATTCAAGAACTGTGAAATTGATGAAAATGAGTTTTTGAAAATGGTGAAATTAGGAGCTATATCTGTAAAAGACACCGGATCCGGTTGCCAGTCAGATGTAGAATTAATGACCGCGGAGCTGAACCAGTCCGAAAGCCAAGTTGCAAAAGATGATATTTACAGCAATATGTTGATTGTTGAGGGGATGCCGGACAGACAGCAGAATACAGGTGGAGATACCGGACAGGCCGTATATCTTCGTAATGGTTGGGATTTTGCAGAACGTAGAGCCAAACTTGACGAACCATTTATCCGTGAAGCTGAGAAAATGTCTGCAAGAATCATTCTAAAGATCATTCGCAATACCACCGGTGATATAAAACTTTCCACCAGAGATTTTGATGTAAAGATTACCAGAAATCCAACAGACAATATGCTTGTTAAAGCACAGGCACTGGATTATCTGGTCAAGAATAAAATACATCCACTCATTGCACTGATTACTTGTGGGTTATTTAGTGACCCGCAGAAAGTATACGAAATGAGTTTTCCGTATATGCAATCTTTGTACGAGAATCCAGAAGAGGAAGTGCAGAAAGCACAAACCTTGCTTACTAAGGATGTGGTTACTGAATGAGTTCGGTAATGAAATTTGACAAAATCAACGCGTTGGATTCGAACAGGCGGAGTGAACCGTACAAAGAGTATTTCGATAAAATGTCTATCTCTGATAAGCAAAATAAACTGAGGATAGCTTTTTCCGAACAAATGGAAGAAGTTATCCTTTATATTTTATCACTGATAGAAACAATGATCGAAAGCGAATCCATTGATCAGAAATATGTAGAGGATGAGTTGTTTGAACGGTATCTTCTGATAGCAGCTACTTATTTTCCTGTAGATGATTATATTACTGATTACGCAAGGCAGTTTGCCCATGAAGTTGTGCGAGCAACTTTTGACCATACCGATGAAGAATATTATTTTTCCAAGGACAGGGCAATGTTTATTTCCGAGTGCGAAGCCAATACTTCGTTGAATTATAAGGAATATGCAGACGCAATCAAAGCTGGAAAGACCCTCAAGACATGGAAAGACGTTAGGGATAAGAGAGAACGCAAAACACACCTCGAAGTTGGTGGAACGACAATTCCTATCAGGGAATTATTTGCAGTTGGTGACAGTCTGATGCTTTTTCCAAAAGATAGCTCGGCAGGAGCTGCTTCGAAGGAGATCGTGAACTGTCGCTGCTCAATTCAATACAGTTAATTAGGAGACGAGAAATCGTCTCTTTTTTATTACACAAAAATAAATGCAACCCGAAAGCGTGAACATGGGAGACACCTTGTGCTGAGCGAACAGCGTTAAAAAGCGTATTGGTGATAGGAGATTTCAATGACAAGAGAAGATGTTAAAAAAATTTTTCCAGAAGCAACCGACGAGCAGATTACTTCTTTTCTGAATCAGTCCAATTCTGATGTAGCTAGAGAAAAAGCAAAAGCCCAAAAAGTAAAAGAACAAGCTGACAAAGCAGATGCACTGGAAAAAGAACTAGAAGCATTAAAAGAGCAAAACATGAGTGAGGCGGAAAAAGCTGAATTAGAACGTCAGAAAGAAAAAGCAGCTAACGAGAAAAGAATTTCTGATCTCGAATTTGCACTTGCAACTTCACAAAGAGAGGCACTCGTAGGAAAGATCACTTCTATTTTTGCTACCGCAGGAATGAAAGGAGATGCCTACACAGGGGCAATCAAAGCGTTTTCCAACATGAAAGCAGATGATGCTCTCAAAGAAGCGCAGGCATTTGTCGATGGAATTTCCACAGAAAATAAAACCGCTCTTGATACTGCAAAAGCTGCATGGGAGAAAGAAGCCCTCGAAAAAACGCCAAATCCGGGCGGCGGAACTGGTGACGGCAAAACAGAAAAGAAGAGTGAAGCATCCGAATATGCAAAAGCATACTCAGCAAGAATGAACCCAGAAATCAAGCCGGCGGACGATAACACACCGGTAAATATTTAATTCAAGCAAAGGAGATTTAGATTATGGCTTTTATGAAAACAGAGCAGTACGAATCCACCCCAAATATTCTCGAATCTGAGGTTGGACTGGTACTTAAAACTTACACAGCAGAGCAGACAAATGCTACAGCCGTTGGAACTAAGAAAATCATCAAAGCAGGTTCCGTATATCCAACAAATGCAACCGGTGCAAAAGGAATCGTATTTGAAGATGTTGACATGACAGACGATGTAAAGAGACCAATTTCCGTAATTGTTGCAGGACGTGTTCTTGAAAAAAGACTTCCGGCAACTGTTAACACTACTGCAAAAGCAGAACTCGAAAAAGCGGGAATTGTTTTCGTAACCACAACAGACCCAGAATTTTAAGGAGGTATAACAGATGCCATTTAATGTATTAGAATCAATTACACAGGAAGAAAGATTTAACTTCTCTCAGGATTTCAGCGTAAAAAGACCGGGCATTCTTGACACCATTTTCCCGGATGTCAAAACCCAGTATCTGAAAGCTGAATACTACAGACTTATGGCTGGACAGCGACTGCCAGAGGTAGCATTTGTTCATGCGCTTGATACCGAAGCAGAGATCGGAACCAGACCAGGATTCGAAAAAGTACTGACTGAAAAACTCTTTATTAAGAGAAAAATCAATCAGTCCGAAAGCTTACAGCAGGCAATCGAAAACGGCGTGCCGGATGACGAGAACTTAAAGAGATTCGTATTTGATGATGCAGCCAACCTGTTCGAGGGCGTTATTGCCAGAGCAAATGTTATGAAAGGACAGTTCCTTTCTACAGGTGCCGTAAAAGTCAAAGAGAACAATGTAGATCTGAATATTGATTACGGTGTACCGACTGGCGCAAAAGTCACTCTTACAGACTGGTCTAGTCCAGATGCGGACATTATGGGTGATATTCAGAAGATGGTTGCAGTTGCAGAGGACAATGGTTTTGTTGTAAATAAGGCACTCACATCCCTCAAGATGATTAACTACATGAGAAACAATACTGCTATGCAGACAGCGGTTCTGGGAGCGGCAAATAAACGACTTCTGACAAAGCAGGAACTTGTAAACCTCATCATGCAGGAATATGGATTTACCATTGATCGCTGTGATGAGAAATTCAAATACAGAAAAGCAGATGGAACGCTGAAAACCGGCAGATACTTCAAAGAGGATGTATTTACCCTGTACGAATCCGAAGCAAATGGTTCTTTCGGTACAGGTCTCTGGGGCGTTACACCCGAGGAACTTGAATATAGACAGTTTATCCAAGAAGAAAATCGTTCTTTCGTAACACTTTCCATGTGGGCTACACAGGATCCAGTTGCAGTATGGACAAAAGCATCCGGTATGTTCGTTCCTGTTGCCTCAAAAGCCAATGGCGGTATCGTAATTGGTACTAAGGGGGAATAAGCGGGCATAGTCTTGAAAAAGACAGCCAGTCACCGTCTGTAGCAAGTGTGGATGATACATCAACACATAAGTATACAGAAAGCGAGTTGTCCAACATGACAGTGGTTCAGTTGAGACAGCTTGCGAGTGACAACGGCTATGCCCTGTCCGCAACAAACAAGGCTGGTATTATCACGGAAATCCTGTCTCAGCAAGGGTAGGTGATTATGAATGAACGAAGAACTTGTAAATGATCTGACGGTTTATTTAGCTGATGAAGCAGATTCGCCCGAGATAATTCTCTTTTCTGTGAAGCGCGCAATTCGTTCATTTAAGAAGAAAAGAAATTATCCGTCAAGTTATACAGAGGAAAAATAAACAGCGATATGGAAAGCTGCTATGATTGCATCTTCGATTTGGCTCTTTACTTTCTGGCAAAGCAGGGGGCTGAATTTCAATCATCCCATTCTGAATCATCCGTAAACAGAGGATGGAATTCAGAGACGGATATTTTTATCAATCATGGTGTCTTTCCATTTGCAAGCGGTTTAGGTTGAACAGATGGGATGGAACGTAACTCGCTCTTCCTCCCAGCGGGTTGCAGGGTTACTCTTTTAAAGCAGGGAATGAGTAAAAAATCTGATAGGGGGAGAAAGAAAGGAACTGGCGATGGGATGTGAACATGAATGTTTTAATGAACACCGCATAGAAGAACTAGAAAAGAATTTTCAGTTAACGGAAGCAAAACAGGCTAATCATAATAAAGAATTTTATGATCGTATCGGAGCGTTGGAAAGAGAAACAGCATTAAGCGAAAATGACTTAAACCACATCAAAGCAACAGTTGACGAAATGAATAATAACTTGAAAATTCTTATGGCAGTCCCCGGCAAACGTTACGACACCATTATTGTGTGTGTTATTACTACCGTTGTTGGAGCGATTGTGGGTTTTGCACTAAGCGGTATTTTTTAATTCCACTCGTAAGGGAGGATGGTGGAGTTATGGATTATAAGGATTTTACGGAAAGCGAAAGAAGATTTTATCTGCAAGAAGCAGGTTTCAATAGTCGTGAAGAAAAACTATTCCGATTACGGGTTTATGGAGAAAAAACGCTGTGGGAAGCATCTGAACTGATGGGGTACAGTCCGAGAACCATAGACCGGATTAACAATCGAATAAAGAAGAAAATAACAAAGGCTGCCCCGATGTATTAAGTCGGGGCAGCCTTTGTATTGGCGTGAACGTGACGTAATTATGGCGTGTAAATTAATTATTCGCTCATATATAATATAAGCATAAGGAGATAACGATTATGCTTGTATTAGAGAATCCCTATGAGGGGTTATGGGAGAAGCGTCTGTCTGTAGATGATATGGACATGATTCTGGAATCCCGTACAGGAGGGAATATTTATGGCAAATTATCCATATTACCAAACACCAGTGATGGCAAGCCCGTATCAACAGATGCAGACGCAGCCGTATCAAGATAGACTGGCACAGTTGCAAAGCAATTACCAACAGGTAATGCCTTATGGACAAATGCAGATGCAACAGCCAATACAACAGGTTCCGCAGATTGCCATGTTACAAGGGCAGATGGTTGATGGGATTGATACTGTAAAAGCAAAGGACGTTGATATGTCCGGTAATCCTGTTTACTATCCAAAAACAGACGGAACAGAAATATACAAAAAACAATTACAGGCAGATGGAAGAAGCAGGATTTTTGTTTACCGACTTTTAAATCAAGACGAACAGCAGCAACCGAAGCAGGGCGAGAAACAAATCGACATTGAATCTATGTTTAATCAGCTTCGGAACGATGTTTGCTCTGAGATTTCTGGAATAAAAGATTTGCTACCGACACAAATGTCGGTCACAAATGATTCCCCAAAACAGCAGAACGGAGGTAAGCAGAGATGAATTTCAGCCCAAACGCCATGATGAAAAAACAATTTGAGAAAATGATTTCTCAGAGGTTCGGAAGTGTTGATAACATGATGAACGATATGAGTAAATTTGCAGGAAATAATCCAACATTGAAGAATGCATTGGATTTATACAAAAAAGGTGATACAGATCAGTTGCATCAAATACAGCAAAATGTATTTAATGAAAAGCACTTATCACCAGACGGAATTATCCAGAAATTCCTTGGATTATAACATTTCCCCATAATTGGGTGATTAAAAATCGCTACAATTTGGGATGACAGCCGCGGATGTCTCCTATTGTAAATAATATTTAAGGAGACTAAAAACATGATGAATGGTTCTAATTACAGTCTTAGCGACATTGCCGCCGCTACAGGCTCTAATAACCGTGCCAATGATATGTGGGGCGGCGACGGTTTTTCACTTATCTGGCTTGTGCTGATCTTCGCAATCTTCGGATGGGGAGGCTTCGGCGGCTGGGGCGGTGGCTTCGGTGGTAATGGTGGAAACGGTACAAATGGTGCAGGATTCCAAGGATGGGCAACCCGTTCAGATATTAGCGAGAGTTTTGCTCTTAATGATATTCAGAACGGTATCAGAGGCATTCAGCAGGGTATCTGCGATAGCACATATGCTCTTAACAATACCATGCAGAGTGGTTTCAACGGCGTAAATGTTGGAATGCTTCAGGGCTTCAATGGCGTTCAGCAGGCAATCAATGCTGATACAGTGGCTAATATGCAGAACACAAACGCATTGCAGTCTCAGTTAGCAAATTGTTGCTGTGAAACAAGAGAAGCTATCCAGGGTATCAACTATAACATGGCTACCAACACTTGTGCTCTCCAGAACACAATGAACAACAACACAAGAGACCTTCTGGAAAATCAGAACAGCAACACAAGAGCAATCCTTGATTTCTTGACTAATGATAAGATTGCAACATTACAGGCAGAAAACTCTGATCTGAAACGTGCTGCATCTCAGGATCGTCAGTCTGCACTGCTTACAACTGCTATGGCTTCACAGACTCAGCAGTTAATAAATGCAATTAATCCGGCTCCAATTCCGGCATTTCAGGTACCGGCTCCGTATGCTTATGCAGGATGCAACGGATATAACAGCGGATGTTGCTAAGTAACTCACCCTTAGAGGTTGACTAATTCTAAGAGGTGGGTTGCAGCTCACCTCTTATTTGATTGAGAGGTAGAAATATGAGTTGTAAAAATGTTTGTAAGCTCTGTAATCATCTTGTGATAAGCCAGTCTGTTGCATTTACTGGCGGGAATCTTGTTGTTACACTCCCGGCAGGCAGTTACAATAATGGAGAAAAGTATTGCATTGTTATCGCGCAGAGCATACCAGAAGCCACTACGATTGCTGCCCCGGTAATGATTCAGATAGGAACAGGAGAAACTCTGTATCCATTACAGAATCGTTGCTGTGCACAGGTTACAGCTTGTGGCGTAAGAACCAGAACAAAATACGCAACCAGAGTAGCTACGAGTGCAACTGGTGGAGCATTCAAGATGTTAGGAAATCCGGCTTGCAGTCCGAGTAACAATTTGACAGCAATTAATGGTACAGCCCCAACAACAGATACACCTGTTACACAGGCTGTCAGAAAGGGGGCAATGTAATGCATAAAGTTGCAATGGAAATGGGAAAATGGGCTATGGAAAAAGCCAAGGCACATGGCTTCGACAATCTCAGTGCTCAAGACTGGGACGATCTGAAAGACTGCATGGAATCCGTAAAGTGTGCGATTTGTGCAGATAAAGATTACAGAATCGTAGAAGCTATGGACGAATGCGAACAGGAAGAGAAGTATCTTGGACGCATGGGATATGACAGGTATCGTTACGCAAACGGCAGATTTGCCCCGAAAGGCAAAGGAAGTCGCATGGGATATAAACCATATCTGTACATGGAAGATGATGATTGGATGGACGAGTATCTGAACAATCCAGAGTTTAAACGTAATATGTACCGCATGGGTTATCATCCAGACCGCAGTGACATGAGGATGGATGGAATGAACCATAAGCAGTCCAGATACGGTGAAACCTACGACAGATACAGCGAAAATCGCAGGCATTACCACGATTCCAACGACACGGAGTCCAAGAGAAAAATGGACGAGTCCATGAAAGAGTACACACAAGATGTTATCCGCACGATGTCCGAAATGTGGTCGGATGCAGACGCGAATCTCAAACAGCAGATAAGAACTGATCTGACCCGTCTGATACAGCAGATGAACTAAACAAAAGATAAAATTAAGCCCTTGTTGCAGTAATGCGGCAGGGGCTTTTTGATGGAAAGGATGGTGATAAATCATGCTAAGACAATTCTATATGAACGGGGACTTATGGAAAGTCCGCTTTGTTTCGCCCTATGATAGTGTTCTGATTGACCGTACAGGGCAGAGGACACTTGCGGTATCAGATTATTCTACAATGACAATTTCGATCGCAAATAATCTGTACGGAGAACTTCTGAACCGTGTATTTATTCATGAATTAGGGCATTGCGTGATGTTCAGTTATGGTCTATTGCCAGAACTTCATCGTATGGTCAAAAAACGATACTGGGTAGATGCAGAGGAATTTGTATGCAATATTCTGGCAGACTATGGACAGTTTGTTATTGGCACAGCCAGAGATATTTTAGGAAACCGATTTACATATGTGGCTCCTGTTGGGGCAGAAAGGATGATTGTTTAGAATGTCAAGAATAGCAGAGAACACAGTGATCGTTGACGGTCAGGAATATAAACCGGGAGATGTGATTCCAGACTTCAAGAGTATCAAATGTGTTGATACGAGAGAACCAAGAAAATATCAGGGATTATCTGCGGATGTTTCTGTCCTGAATGATGTTATTGCAAAATACGCTTCGGGCGGGGCATCCTGTTTTATGTCCGATACAGGAGAATACTATGAGTATGACCGTGAGGAAAAAACATTTAAACTTATCACCAATATCACAGAGCGTGGATTTGATTCCGAAAAGGCATATGGTGCTTTAAAACATATGCTTAAGAACGTCACTGTGAGTGATGAGAAGATACAAAGTGCTGTTACGAATTATCTGACGGTAAATCCAGTGCTTCCCGGAGCCACCACAGAACAGGCACAGCAGATCGATCAGAACAAGACGAATATTGAATCGTTGAAAACATCATTAAGCGATGTAGAGAAAAATGTCAAGAACCAGTCACGAAGTATCACCAACATCCAGTCGGCAATAAAGGAACTCAATAAAAAAATGTCAATCGACACGTATGATGAACTAGCAGAAGCTTTGGTTACCGGAAAGATTGAGGGATATGTGAATGCAGGTGACGAACTGATGGTCAACCAGATAAAAACTCTATCTATTACGTCGAACAACGGAAATTTGTCTTTTGAAGTATCTGACGAACAGAAATTTATTCGTAAAGTTGGAAGGATTGATGAGGATACCTATGTGTTGGAATACAGAGGAAGTTCATGGATGTATCTGGAAGAAGCCATAAACACAAGTGATTTTGGATTCGCTGTCAATGGAATACCTTTTGAAACCGATTTGATCTATGTAAAAATGAATTATGAACAGGTATCATATACATTTGTTGATTTTGACCCGACTGGAGAAAATGTAACTCACCCAAAAGACCCGGATGTGAAACATTTCGCTGTAGTTGAACAGACTTATGTACTAGATGCCTTTAATTACGATTATCCAGAGTCGGCTCTCTGTATCACTCCCGGATATACACTTTCGAAGGGAAAGTATTACATATACAACACCGCAAATGCTACGTCTGACTGGTGGTGTAATTATAAGAGGCTGTATTATGCATTCGAAATTTTAAATGATATCGTAGCAACAGAAGAAACAGGAGATATCCAGTTGCAGTTCTACTCCAGAGGAGACAGGGAAACAACTGGAGATGCAAGAGGCATATATGAATTGACCTGTAAACCATATTGCTGTGCTACAAAAGCATTTTATAATTCTGACACTGTGAAATTCGTAGGACAGGTTGCACATCCCGGAGAAGAATATATAGACATTAGAACGATTGAGAATTTTACAGTCAATCAGTCAATGGATTCCGTTGGGATCATATATAACAATCTTGGTCATGTATGCTACGGAAACAATGAATGGAATGTGTCAAATCTGAGACAGCGCATGAACAGTAATGAAAAGAGCATGAATCCTGTCCGTACACATAAAAATGATGTGTTGAACGGAATGTACAATGTGAAAGGCTCCATGTGGGGGCTTGACCCAAGATTTACAAATCTGATTAAACCGTGCATTGTATCTCTGGAACATGGCATGAATGATGAATTTACAAGATATCAGCTGTATACCTGCGAAGATGTTGCGACATTGCTCAGCATGAAAGAAATGTCATTCAACATGCAGACAGATGAAGGACAGATTACAAAGCTTTATGGCACATACACAAATAATCAGCTTACTAATGATGCTATTGCATCACGCGCTAAAGCTCGTCAGGCAGGTGGAACTCCGCAGGATTATAGGCGGAGCCGCTCTGCGACCGCCGACAACTCGCACAACGCGAGGCTTGTGGCTCCGTCCGGTGCGTACGACGGCAGTATTGCGAACAGTGGCTACCGCTTCGCGCCCGCTTACATAATTGGCGTAGCCGACCATCGAGAATCAACTAAATCGGCGGAAGCGTGAGCTTCTGCCGTGTGAGAGGTAGCAAATGCAGTTAAAAGAGAAACGAACACCCACAAATGTTGAATTGGATGCATACAACAAATTACTGAAATTAACGGACTACTCAATGAGCGTATGCAAACCCAAACAAAAGAGAGATAAAAATGGCATCCTGCACGATAACAACCACCATGTTCCGCAGAGGTATAACCAGATAGGTGAGTTTATCGTAAAGACTTTGATAGGCATAGGAGCCATAGTTCTTGAAGCAAACGGATATTATGTAGGAAACAATCTGAACAGAGAAGAAAGGATGATGAATTTTAATGAGCGGATAAGATTGCAAAGAACGGCAATCGCTCAAACTTATCGGATAGAGCATTGCATCAGGGTGCTGCATTTCCATAAACCATTTGCAGACTCAACCATCTCATACTGGATATATTTATTAGCAGAGACCAGAAAAAGTCTGATTTCATGGAAAGATGCAACTGCCCGCAAAAGAGCAGAAATCAAATAAAATCATGGGGTATATGTTGTAAATTTCTCCGGGTGGAGCCGCTCTGCGACCGCCGACAACTCGCACAACGCGAGGCTTGTGGCTCCGTCCGGTGCGAACGACAGCAGTATTGCGAACAGTGGCTACCGCTTCGCGCCCGATTACGGTGCGTTAACTTTATGCAACGTAATATTTGATAGAAGTAGTCCTAGAAAGGAAGAAACTATGCATGGTAATGCAACTGTAAGGAACGTATATCCCGGCGAAAGCCAAATAGAAACCGCGGTACAAGAGACCGTGTGTAAATTTACAAATTTGCTTCTGGCAGAACAAAGATGCCACAGAAGCGTCGGATACAAGAACTCTGTATCCAGATTTCATATGTATGTCTTAAGCAAGACGTATGAACTCCGCCGTTCTCTGATGGACGGAAGCTACCATACGCAGAAAGGCGAGAAATTTGAAATCTTTGACCCTAAATACAGGATTGTAACATCAACAAAATATATAGACAGAATCCCACAGGCAAGTTTCGTGGTGAACTTCATGTACGTAGACGTAATTCCAAATCTGATAAGCAATAATTTTGCATGCATAAAAGGAAAAGGTGTAGACAACGCAAGAGAAGCATTTAAAAGCATTTTGAGGAAAGCGCGCATGGATGATTATTGCGTATGTGCAGACTTGAAAGGATATTTCGATTCGATTGCACATGAAGATTTGCTAAAAGAAATGAACCAGTATATATTCGATACATGGGCTTTCAGATATTATACAGATGTGATTAATTCGAACGGTCAACAGACAGGCATTGGACTTGGAAGTGAGATCAATCAGCTGTCAGCGGTATCGTTTCTGAATAAACTCGATCATCTGCTTGATAATGGCTCATACGAGAGATATATGGACGATTTCAGATATATCGGAACAAAAAGTGAATGTGAGCAGATGCTAAAATTGATAGAAAGTGAATGTGAAAGATTACATTTAAAACTGTCAAAAAATAAAACTTACATTCAACCTGTAAAGAATCCAATAAAGTTTCTCGGATTCACTTTTCTAAAGCATTCAACCGGCAAGATCACGATGAAAAGAATCAAAAGCAAGTTGAATAACGAAAAGCGTAAACTGAGAAGAATGAAAAAATCAAAGGTTGCCTTCCAGCAGATACTGGAACATTATGAGTGCGTTAGAGCGGCTATGAAGAAAGGGAGCCGTTCTGGAGTTGTTAAGTTAGACAGATACTTTAATAAGTTGTTCAGAAAGGAGCTGGAAGATTATGCTAATCAAGAAAAATAACATAACAGAAAAAATGAGAACAGACACTGCATTATCATTAAAAATGACGATAGATGAAGTCCAGGATGCACTGATTGAGTTAGCATCCATGATATCAGATCAGGATGATGCATTGGTGGAACTTGCGGGAATCATAGCCGAAGAATAAGGAGGAAACGGAAATGAAGATAAATCCAATGGCGAAAATTTTCAAAAATAGGATTAAAGATGGAATCATGACACTTGATGAAGTTCCAGAAAGATGGAGAGAAGCAACAAGAGAATTGCTTAAAGAATCAACTTTAAATCCAGATACTTTAGAACATGAATTAATCGATCGCGTTAAAAATAGTTAGCAGGAGAAAAGACATGAGAGGATTAAAAAGACAGAAACAGACCGTGTATTGGTCAAAAATAACCGAAGAACTTGACGGGATAGATACCGTACCGTCCTACAGTCAACCACAAAGTTTTAAGTTTTCCGTATCATCCACCGCAGGAACACCAGAGGAAATATCGGCAGGAATTGTGCCAGATTACGATAGATATATTACTTCTTTTAACCGTTCTTTCCATCCACAAGAGGGAGATGTATTTTGGATTGATACCGTTCCACAGGTTGACACACTGGGAAATCTGGTTCTGGAAGATGGTATTCCTACAACACCGCCAGATTACCGTTTGAAAAAGGTTCTTGATACTCAGAGGGGTAACGTTGCCAGATATGGGATTAAGAAGATAGGTGCAGAGAATGAGCAAAAAATTAAATGTACATTGAGTTCGGAATCCATCCGAAATGCCATTAAGCAGTTAGAAACATACCAGAACAGATTACAGGATAAGAATGAGATATTCGTGCAAAGACTGGCAGAACTGGGGATACCCATTATAAATGAAAATATTGCGTTGGCACAGGGGGATTCTGATAAAAACCACAATACCTACATCAAAATCAACAGGTTTGGAAACTATGCACGGGCAACTCTTGTGTGCGAGGGAACTGACTTGAGTTTTATTGAATTCGGTGCTGGTATTCATTACAACACTCCGGCAGGCGCAAGCCCACATCCAAAAGGAGAAGAATTCGGATACACCATCGGTTCCTACGGACAGGGAAAAGGAAAAACGAATCGTGGGTATATGTAGCAGATTCTGGCGAATGGGTACGTTCTTACGGTACGGAGGCTACAATGCCCGTTTACAAAGCAAGTGTAGAAATCATGCAGAACATCCGCAGAATCGCAAAAGAGGTGTTTTCCGCACAGTAATTCATGGATGAATAACCTTTCCAGAGTCCATGTCTATGATGAGGTCTGGTGATTCTATGTCGTAGCACTCCGGGTCGTCGGGGTCTAGTATCTTACAATCAATCAGCACTTTCTTTCCTTCACATTCCGCGATAAAGGACACGGAACCAGTTTCCGGGTTTTGTGGAGGCTGACATATCAGCAGATACTTTTTTCCGTAGATAGTGACTTTTTCGTTGATCGGATTTATGTAAGATTTGAACATTTTAAAATTTCTCCTTGTCACAGATTTTGCACCAATTATACGCCCGTACATCTGCTGTGGCAATAGCAATTCCATACTGAAACATACTTAGGAAAATGGTATACTATAGTATATAAAAGCATCTGCCGGAATGGTAGGTGCTTTTTTCATGCAAAAAGGTAGGGTGATAAAAGGTTAGATACTGTAAAAAACCCAATTGAAGAAGTGTTTTCCCGATGGTCAAGAGCAATCGAGCCAGTTGTCGGCAGAGGAAATTATTCCATGGATGAAAGCCAGACAATAGCCTCCACCAAAAAGACATACGCAAGGTTATTCTTACTTGGCAACCCTACAGTAAGAAGCAATCTTGAGGGAGATGAATGTGCCACAATGCCATCGTTTCAAACCGAATCGTATGCATCCGGGGCAAAGGGTTCCTCAAAAGTATACGACATTGATGCAGTTAGCCATGAAACTATGGTCGGTATGGGATTTCGAAGAACATACGGGCCAGTCAAACAAAGCAATGCTGATAACAGTATCAAGCGAGTTGTCAGCAGATACAGCCGGATATATACCGGCTCATTACTCTAGGAAAGGAGTGAACGAATATGGAACAGATTATGAACTATGTGAAGCCGGAACTTCTGATTGTCGCAGTTGTGCTGTACTTCATCGGAATGGGTATTAAAAAGTCCGAAATTATCCCGGATAAATATATCCCGGCAATCCTTGGTGCTTTAGGAATTCTGATTTGTGGAATTTACGTGATCGCATCTTCCACAATGTCTGGTTCTCGCGAAATTGCAATGGCAGTTTTCACCGCAATCACACAGGGAATTCTTGTCGCAGGATTAAGCAACTATGTGAACCAGATCGTAAAGCAAGCAAATAAAGAAGAATAATTATTTATGGGTCGAAAGACGGAAAGGAGTATGTAAGGGCACGATTAACTACACTTGGTGTAAAATTTTCATACGCCGTTGAAACGGTAAAAGGTACAAAACCGACTAAATTCACACAGTTGGAAGAGGCTTCTTCCATCGGCGGTATTTCTCTTGAAACAGAACAGATTGACGTTTCCGCACTGGAAGATTATCTGACTCAGTATGCGGCAGGCAGACAGGACACAGGTGGTACTTGGGAGATTGAGTTTATCATGGATCCAGACAAATCCGTTAAACAGATCAAGAAACTGTACGAAGATTCTAAAACTGCAAAAACTACAGGACTGGCAACTTGGTTCCAGGTATCATTCCCGGATATGTCCGACGCATTCTTTGTTATCGCTGAATGCGGTCGTGAAATCCCAATGCCGGAAATTGCACAGAACGAAGCGGCAACCATGTCCATTTCTCTTATTATCAATAAGTATAAGGGACTGGATACCAAGGTTGAGCCGACAGCAGCTGCTGAATAAGATGTAAAAACAGGGAGGGTAATTCATGTTTAGTTTCTCAGTAAATGATAAAACATACAAAGTAAAATTCGGATATGGCGTACTTACCCAGTCGGACATTCTTACACAGGTGTCCTCTATGGGGTCAATCACCAATCCGAAAGATATGATTAAAATGCTTCCAGAGCTGATTCTGGCAGGGTTGCAAAGAAAACACAAAGATGAATTCGGGTACGAAACCGAAGAAGAAAAGAAAGTTGCATATGAAAAGGTATGTGACCTTCTGGACGACTACGAAGATGAATCCACAGAGGAAAATCCTCATAATGGATTTACTTTATTTGAAAAAGCAAGTGAGGAGCTTGAGAAGAACGGTTTTTTATCCGGCATGATAAATGCAATGGAGAAAGCGGAGGAGAAACTTCCGAAGACTCCACAGGATCACAAGAAGAGCTGACTTTTTCTGAAGTAGTCCACAAGAAGCTACTTCCGTTGTACTTATCAATCGGTGTTTCTGAAGAAAAGTTCTGGGATTCCACACCATTTGACCTTGAACCATATCTCGATGCTTACAAATTAAAACAGCGGCAGTGGGATGCCCAGGCATGGCAGTACAATATGTATACTATGTGTGCTGTCCAGACTGCTGTTGCGACTGTACTTGTTGGCAAGAAATCCAAGGCGAAGTATCTTGATAAGCCATTCTTGCAAGATATACAAGAAGAACAAGAGAAAGGTGAAAATCTTTCTGAGGCAGAAAAGAAACGACAAAGAGAAAAATTACTTATGACCTTGCAGCTTATGCAAGCAAATTTCGAACTGAATCACAGCAATGATGATGAGGGCAGGCAGGATTAAAAGTCTTGTCTGCCCTTTATTTTTTTGATTAAAAGGAGGTGTTTCAAGGGCTGACAATACCATAGATACTCTTGATATACAGATAACCAGCAGCACTGAGAAAGCAGTTCAGTCAATCAGAAATTTATCCAAAAGCCTAACTGGATTGAATAAATCATTAGGAAGTGTTAATGCCAGTGGCATCCAGAAATATGCAAATGAACTTCAAAAGGTTGTATCTGCATTTGATTCCTTGAACTCGAAAACTTCTGGATTGTCGACAGGGATGCAACGGGTTTCGGAATCATTATCATCTATTGGAAAAGTAGATTTTAAAGAGACCGGAGTAAACTCATTTATCAATGCCATGAACCGTTTAGCTAAGATAGATATGAGTAATTTTGATACTTCAAAACTCGGAAGTATGGTATCTTCTTTGTCTGCCTTGGCAAATATCCCGAATGTTTCATCCGGTGTAAATCGTTTTGTCTCTTCTGTGGCGAAATTAGCTGGAACTGGTGATTCTATTGGAACGGTTTCTAAGGAGATCACAAGCCTTGCAGACGGATTAAAAAGAGCAACTGAAAACATGAGTACGGTTGGAGATGTTTCTGAATCTGTCAACACATTTGTTCAAGCCATTGCGAGATTGGCAAGTGCGGGAAACAAGACCGGGCAGACTGCAATCCAGTTGTCTGTGCTGTCCAAGGCGTTACTTGAATTTTTTAATGCCATGCGTGATGCACCAAATATCAGTTCCGATGTTATCCGTATGACAGAAGCATTAGCACAATTGGCGAGAGCAGGTGGAAATATTGGAAGTGCCACCAGTTCTGTGTCGAATTCGTTCAGTGTTATCAGCACTTCTTCTTCGAGGACAGAGATTGCTATACGCGGAATGTCACGGGTGTTTTCCACATTTGCTTCAAAGACGATTTCTCTTGGGCAAAAAGCCGCATCTGCAATCGCAAGGATTGGAATATCCGCGATCAATACCGCGTCCAAGCTCAAGAAGATGTCTGGAGTTTTTACTACAATTAGCAACAAAATCAACAGCTTGTATATGCGAATGTTCTTCCTACAGAGGGTTGGTTCTACACTGTTCAAGCCGATAAAATCAGCTGTCAATTACGTGGAAACTCTCAACTATTTTAACTCCGCATTCAAGCAAGTAGCTGAGAATGTGGATACGGACGAATGGAAGAAAAGTGGTATAAAATCCGCTGAAGCATATGCAGATTCGTTCCAAGAAAGAGCTAAGCAACTTTCGCAGAAACTGACAGGGTTTGAAGTTTCAGATACCGGCGAACTGACCAGAACCAACACTGCCAATCTTGGGCTTGACCCGGAAAAGACTATGCAGTATCAGGCAACATTTGCACAGATGGCATCTTCTATGGGAGATACATCAGAAACTGCATTGAAGCTGTCAAATGCCTTGACTATGGTTGGTGCTGACCTTGCTTCTGTACGAAACATGGACTTTGAGGATGTATGGCAGGATATGGCATCCGGATTGACTGGTATGAGCCGTGCAATGGACAAGTACGGCATCAATATCCGTAATGCTAATATGCAACAAGAATTATACAATCTGGGAATCGACACCAGCATATCAAAGTTATCTCAGGCAGACAAAACAATCTTAAGAACGATTATTTTGCTGAATAACTCACAGTATGCATGGGGTGATTTGGCTAAAACGATTAACGGGTCAGTAGTGTAATAAATGCGTAGCTACTGGCAAGTCGCTCATATCGAAACCGACAAGTAGGGTATGAGTCATCAGTGATGAAATAAGCTGGAAAGCCGTTTGCAACGGTAATCAGAGAGTGAAGGCTGTGATTAAAACCGCAGTCAACCGCAACGCGTAGGAAGTGAACCTATAGTTGAGATACTACAGAATATAATCTTCCCAAGAGTCATCACTATCGGTCGGTACGGATGCAGAATCCGTGGTAAAAAGGTACGCTGGACTTGTACTGTAATGGTGCAGAAGTAAGGATAAAAAGCCTTACGATAACAATTCGAGAACAGCCAGCAAACCAGATTCGTATGCTTCAATCTAACTTCGCATCACTCGGAAGAACAATAGGTTCTTTGTTCATTCCTATACTGCAAACAGTTCTTCCGTATATTAACGCAATTGTAATCGCACTGCAAAGAATGTTTGCTTATATCGCTAAACTTCTTGGCGTTAAACTATCAAACTATGTTGCTTCTACGGGTGGAATTGCCGTTGATACAAGTAATATTGCAGACGAAATGGACAATGCCAGTGATTCTATTGATACTGCAAATAAGAATGCCAAAAAACTTGAAAAAACATTATCCGTACTTTCTTTTGATGAACTGAATCAGCTTAGTGATAACTCTGATTCTAGCGGTACGAGTACTCCAACATCCGGGACGAACGGCGGTAGTGCAGCTCATCTTCCGGCGTTGGATGCAGCACTGGATGCGGCACTTGCCAATTACCAGAAAGCATGGGACGAAGCATTTAAAAAGATGTCTAACAGGGCAAACGAGATGGCAGATGCTATTGTTAATGCTTTTAAGAAAAAAGACTGGAAAGGTCTTGGAAAAATAATGGCCGATGGCATCAATTGGGGTATGCAAAAACTCTATGATGCTATCAACTGGAATAAAGTTGGCTCATATATCACGAAATTTACCAGTGCATTCACTCAGACGTTCAACAGCCTTGTTGATAACATCAACTGGGATTTGATCGGGCGTACTTTTGGTGCTGGTATTAATACTATTGTTAATACGGCAAATCAACTTTTAGAGGGAATTGACTGGAAGAATCTCGGGGCGAAATTTGCTTCTGGAGTCGCGGGACTTGTAAGAGAAGTTGACTGGGAAAACTTCGGAAATCTTATTGGCAACTCTTTTATGCGTGGATGGAAAATCTTCGCGGGATTTGTTGAGAATCTTCCGTACAGCGAAATTGGTGTTGCTGTAGCGAATGGACTCAACGGAATCTTCCGTAAGATAAGTTTCACAGAGATTGCAGATGCACTGGCAACCGGACTGAATGGTGCTTTTGATACGCTTGCTTCTTTCACTGCGACTTTCGACTGGGATGAAATGGTTGACAATATCACAGGCGGTATTGTGACGTTCATGCAGAAATTTGACTGGAAAGGAAACGGAGCAAAACTAGAAGATTTCATAAATCATTTGCTTACTGCACTGATTGACATTGCCGAAGGTGTTGACTGGGAAGCATTTGGACACAATGTCGGTGTATTCCTTAGCGAAATCGACTGGGGAAAACATCTCGCACAGTTACTTTCTGTATTGACAAGTGTTCTTGGCGGCATTTGGGAAGGACTTGGAAGTACATCTGCCGGTACATTCATTCAGGCAATAGCTATATTTGCAGTCGGTTCAAAGTTGATGCCATTTGTTAATAGCATTACGAAATTTTTGACCGGTTCAACCGTAACAACAAAACTTTCTACCGCAATTCAAGGAATGCTCAATCCAGCAATAACATCTGTCGCAGAAACGGCTGTTCCGGCGTTAGGAACTTCTCTTGGAAGTCTTGTTGCGACTGGCGGCGGAATCGCATTAGCAACAGTAGGTGCAGTTGCACTTACAAAGAAACTTGCAGGACTTTTTGAGACCATGCAGGGCGGCAATGGAATGACCACACAGTACGGCGGTTATCTGCATGATTATGCAACTCAGCTGACTAATGTAGCAAACCTTACCAACGAGCAGTCAGAAGCATTATGGCAACTGATTGAAACCGATGAGGAACTTGGAAAAAGCCATGATGAAATGTATTCAGACATGGTTGAAAAACTGAAAGAATACGGCGTTTCCGCAGATCAAGCCAGAACTGCTCTCGGACTGTACGGAACGCAAGCGGGTGTATCAGCTGAGTTTGTGGATGGCATGACAAAGAAGATTGCAGAGCTTGGTGAAGGAGTATCAGAAGCTGCTTCTAAATTCGACACATCCAAAATCAGTATGTCTGACCTTAAAAACGAACTGTATATGCTGAGTTTACAGTCTGATGAATTTGGCGGTTCGTACAGGACTGCTATGGACGAATTGGATAACGCTAATAATGGCGGTACTATCACGAGCACAAAAGATGCATTAGATGCAGTTTACACTTCGCTCAAAAATGCCGGAGTTCCGCTTGATGAGTTGAACAATAAACTGTCAAAAGATTTTCCTGATGCAACTGTCGCAACAAAAACTGCGATTGAAAAGAATATCGTTGGGGCACAGAAAACCATTTCTTCCTCTGCCGGAAAAGCATCTAAAGATACTACGACAGCAACAAATGAAATGGCAAAGACAGCTACTGATGATTTTGCAGAAATCCAGAAACAAGCAGACACTTACATGAGTAGTGTTGACACCACAACGTCTATGCATTGGGGAAATTCCTCGAGAGAAGCAACCTTGAAAGCCAGAGAAATGAAAGTTGCAGTAAGTACGGAACTTGGTTTCATGGACAAATCTGTAGCGAGCCATTTCAAAAGTCAATACAACATTGCATACGGCAAATGGGAGTCACTTGGAAAAGCTGTATCTTCTTACATTTCAAAGGATATGAACAGCAAAATCGGTAGTTCCTTGAATAGTGTTGTGAATACAATTAAGAGCAAGTTTACCGGGCTGTATAATGTCGGCAGAAATGCAATGCAAGAGTTGGCGAACGGTATGAGGTCTGTCCATATCATCACGCCGCATATGTGGATGAACATGAATGCTTCTACAAGCGGAAACCATTATTCCTACAACTGGAATTCTGGCGTAAACTGGTATGCGAAAGGCGGTCTGTTCGGTAAGGCATCTGTGATCGGTGTTGGCGAGGCTGGTAACGAGGCTGTTCTTCCTCTGGAAAACCGAAAAGTAATGAAAGGCATTGCTGACAGCATCATGTCTGGTTACGACGGTTCTATGGGGCTGTCGGCTGAAGAACTTGCTGCGGCAGTGGAACGCGGTGTTGTTACTGCGATAATGAACAATGGTGGAATAGGTGGTTCTGCTCCTGAGTACATCATGAACAGCATCAAAGTCAGTGAACGTGAACTTGCGAGAATTGTCACAAAAGCACAGGAAAACACAGATTATCGGATGAATCCGTCACCAGCCTATTGATTTTTGTGCCAGAATATGGTAATATATAAATACGCATAAGGGATGTTGAACCCGAAGGCATACTAAGGATAAAAGAGGCAAAAGCCTCAAGACTCTTTAGTATGCCTTTTTTTATTGCAAAGAACTCTGCCTGCATATGCAGTTGCGAACGAAAGGAGTTATATGGAGATAGTCAATATTAAAAACAATGAAGCATTTACTGATAGCAGAATAATCGCAATAGGTACAGATAACAAACATCATTCAATAACAGCAGTTATTCAAAAGTACATGACCGATTTTGAGGACTTCGGAAAGGTTCTATTTAAAATGGAACCTTTGGCAAGTGGTCAGAAGGAAAAAGTTTATATGTTAAATCAGCAACAAGCAACGTTACTGATGACTTATTTGCGAAATAATGAAATCACTCGAAAATTCAAGAAAGAATTAGTGCGTCAATTTTATTTGATGCAACAATTTATTTTTGAACGCCAGAGCAAATATTGGATTGAAACAAGAGAACAGGGAAAACTTACGAGAAAGGCCGAAACCGATGTTCTTAAGCAGCTGGTCGAGTACGCTGAAGAACAGGGATCTTTGCATTCCGATAAAATGTATGTCGCATACACCAAATTGGCAAACAAAATTTGCGGTATATCTGGAAGAGATAATGCCACAGCTCAACAACTCAGTAGTCTTACTGTTGCGGAAAATATTATTCTTCATTGTATACAAGCTGGTATTGACGAAAACAAGCATTACAAAGACATTTACAAGGACTGCAAAAAGCGTCTGGAAATGTTCAAGGATATTGCTTATTTAGAAGTGGCTTAAATTATGGGAGGAAAAAATATGGAAAATTATATTTGTGCTATAAAAAGCCCATTTTCAAAATATCAGCGTTTTGTATATGTTGACCATAAAAATAGAGTTGCGCCAGGATTAATGAAAAAAAGAGGAATCAAAGAGTATATAAATAGAATTGCTGATATCAATAACACAAATTATCTTTTGATTGATTGCAATGTAGAATCTCAAGACATCTGTTCTTTTGTGGAAATGCTTGAAGAATTAAAAGGCGTAATGGCAAATGGGAGACGCAATGATTACCAGGCAACATATGAGTTTATTCTCGGCACCATGCGTGACATGATGAATAAGAGCAGAAACAAATAATTTTGGTAAAACCAGTAGGCTAGGGTAGCTCCCGAAAAGTGCAAACCGTAATGCATCTGCCTACTGTTTTTATAATTACGGATTCTGGTGTTTCATGGCACACCAATTAAACCAATACGGAGGTTATCTATTATGAGAAAAGAACAGTCTATTTCCGAAAAAAGAGAACGAGATTTCACAGGTGTTTTTATACCTTCGCGATTATATCTTACGAATAAATTCAGCCCTAGAGAAAAATTTTTATTAGTAGAAATATATAGTCTTCGCAAGAAAGATAAAAGCGGAGATTGTTTTGCAAGTAATCGGCATTTCGCGGATTTTATCGGTGTATCTGAGCGTACTGTCCAGTCAATGCTTAATGGATTAAAAACAGAAGGATATGTAGAAGCATGGTATGAATATGAAAAAGAAAACCCGAAAGTTATTCATTGTAGACACCTTGTTTTGACAGAAAAATTTTACGAAGAATTTATCAATGAACATGAGGTAAAACAGCCTTCTGAACACGGTGAGAAAAAACACATGGGGGACGGTGAGAAAAAACGCACCTCCCGTGGTGAGGAAATCTGCATGTATAAGTATAACAAGGGATTAAGTATAACAGAAGAAAAGAATACAGATAAAGACTGTACTTTATCAAGTATAGAGGAAAAGACTTTACCATCGTCTGGTAAAGGAGTAAAGACTTCTGCTCCTAATAATATAAATATACTAGATATAAATAATATACCACCTAGAACGAAAGAGCAGAAGCAGGAACGGTACAAGCAGACCTGGAACAATCTCTCTGAAGAATACAACAATGAAGATGTACCGCAGTTACTGTTTGATAAATTTAATTCGCTGTATGGGGATAAAGAGGACTTTTTTCAAGACCATGATATTTGTCTAACCGTGGCAATTATCACTTACTACTTCAAGCAGTACCGGGAACACATGAGCGAGCAACATATGATGATTTCCGCTGACTATGCAGATCAATTCTTGGGAGTCATTTCCAGTGATGAATCGCCGTTGATAAAAGCAGCCATTGAGGAAGAGGACGAACTGGAATTTTATCGAGACATGATTGACGAATTCTTCCGTTCGAAGATGGGAAAACGCTCCGGAAAAGTATATGACCGTCACATCTGGCTGTTCTTTACCGAGGAGAACCAGAGAATCTTGTGTGAACGAGTGAAGCAGAAATGGGAAGAGTAAGAATACACTGACTAAAACAAATCAAAAACTATTTGAAATATCGCAGGTGATAATTTCCTCACATGTCGTATTCAAATTGATTTTGGCAGAAAAATGTCAATCAATAACAATGATTCCAGACAACCTGCGGATGCCACCAGTAATTCTTCTGGCAAGCAGTCCTTTTCCATACTGAATCATACATCCCCGCTATGGTACAATAGAGAATCATAAGACGTTCACTATTGTTTCAAGAAAGGGGAAAGATAAGGGCAGACATTTTTTTAAAAGTCGATGGCATTGCGATGCCTTGTCCGTCAGCATACACATGGGGGTTGAATGATATATCCGCTTCAAAGTCCGGGCGTTCCGACGATTCGCTGATGCATAAAAACCGAGTCGCACAAAAAAGAAAGCTGGCGTTGCAGTGGAATGGCAAGGACTGGGCAACCACAGCGAAGATTTTGCAGGCATTCAATTCAGAATATATCCAGATAACTTACCCTGACATGATGTCGGGAAAATACGAAACCAGAACATTCTACGTTGGTGACAGAAGTGCCCCTGTAAAATGGTGGTGGATAGGAAACCAACGGACGGAATCTATCAGTTTTGATGTGATCGAGAGGTGACAAAAGGCGAAATCTATCTAACGCTTGGAAAGAAAAAGTAAATAACGGGACAGATATACAGTATCTCAAATATGCCGACATCACTCTAACGGATGGAACCGTACTTAATCTGACCAGTTCAGATTTGTGGGCAAACGGCGTAATGTTTGAGGATTCCGTATCTGGAGATAACAGTTTCGACATTGGATCCGCGATCATTAATGTGCTGACTTTAAGTATCAATAACTTTGACGGTCGGTACTCAGACTATGATTTCGACGGGGCAGAAGTAGTTTGCTATATTGGGCTTGCTCTCGATAATGGAACGACTGAAAAAGTCCGCATCTGCACTGTGACAGTTGTAGAACAGCCGGAAGTTGAAACTGTGACCATAGATCTTACGTGCGAAGATAATATGCGAAAATTCGATCGTGATTATTCCGAGAGTAAATTAATCTATCCGGCTACAAGAGAACAGATCATCCGTGATGCGTGCAGTGTATGCGGTGTTACCCTCTCGACTACTTCGTTTGACCGAGATGATTATGTTGTCCAGAAACGTCCTGCTGATGATGCACTGACTTTTCGACAGGTATTGCAGTGGGTTGCTCAAATCGGCTGTCAGTGGTTGCGATGTGATGAATATGGAAGATTATGCGTAAAATGGTTCGATACCGGAAAGACAAATCCGCAGGAAATCAATGTCACGTATAATTTCACGCCAAAACATACAGATGTCGTTATTACAGGAGTAAAAGTCACAGAGTACAGTGATTCTTCGGAAGATGTGGCAGGAAGTTATATTTCCGGTACAGAGGGGTATGTGTTGGGAATTTCCGACAATAAGTTGATTCGCAAAGGTGATGGAGAAACGGTTGCGTCCATAATTGCCGAGAAATGCGTGGGAATGGTATTCCGTCCGTTTGAATCTCAATGTCCTACGGACATAGCTTTGGAAGCCGGAGACACGATCACAATAGAAGACCGGAACGGAAAACTGTATAACACCTACCTCACAACAACTACATTGCATCCCGGCTCAGGACAAACAATTGCCTGCAATGCCAAGAGTGCAGCTAAAAATAGCAGCACCCGGTATAGTCAGGCAACACAGACGTATGTGGATGCACGGAACTTGGTAGAAAAAGAAAAAAATGAAAGAAAAAAGGCTATTGAGAATTTGCAGGAATCTCTTTCTGTCGGAAGTGGACTGTTCGCAACTTACGTTCAGCAGGAAGACGGAAGTACAATCTCATATTTTCACGACAAGGGCACTCTGAAAGAATCGAAAAATGTGATCAAAATCACATCTGAGGCAATCGGCGTGTCGAATGATGGCGGCAAGACCTATCCGTTTGGTTTTGAGTTGACCGGAACGATGATAACCAAACTCCTGTATGCCGAGGGAATTAATGCGGATTATATTGATTCTGGTGCATTGACAGTAAAAGACAAAGGTGGAAATATTATCTTCCAGGTAAATATGGACACCAATACAGTGTACATGAATCCAGACATTTTGATTATCGGCAACCAGACTCTGACTGAAAAGTTGACTGCTATGGACGACAGCATTGCGGAAGCAAAAAACATGACCATGCAGTTGACCAACGACTACCAGAGTATCACCACTGATGCCGATGGAAATATCACTGGAACATTTCCAACCGTGACTACTACGGCTCAGGTCATGTATGGAACTAACGATGTGACCAATGATTGCACCTATACCATTACGAAATCCAATAACGTGACTGGCTCATGGAATGATTCCACACATACTTACACCGTGACCGGATTAAGTGCGGACAATGGATGGGTGGACATCAAAGCCACTTATCTACGGGCATTGTCAATCACGAAGCGATTTACGATTGCGAAGTTAAAAGCTGGAAAGAATGGACTTCAAGGTGAAAAAGGAGATCCTGGAGCTGAAGGAAAGCCAGGAAGAACATACATGATCGAGCCGTCCTGTACAGTTCTGAAACGCGGAGCAGATAAGGTTATCAGTCCAAACTTCTTGGAGTTTAACGCATATTACCGCGATGGGGATTCAGCTACCAGATACGCATATAGCGGTAGGTTTGTAATTGAGGAAACCGCCGACGGGAACACATGGAAAACTATTTATACATCGTCTGCAAATGAAACTTCAGTCAAACATTATCTGTATACTGTTCTGACAGATGGAAATGGTCAAACCATAACAGATGGAAATGGTACAACACTTGGCATACCACGCGATGTAACTAACATCCGGTGCAAACTGTATGCGGCTGACGGTATTACAGATATGCTCGATATGCAGAGCGTTGCGGTAGTTATTGATGTTGACAATTTAACGCAGACGGACATCGTTAATATCCTGTCCAACAACGGAGCATGGAAGGGGTTGTACTACAAGAATGGTCAGCTGTATATCAGTTTTAGTGCGGCGTTAGGTGGCGAACTGGCATTGGGCGGAGCGAATAATGGAAATGGTATCCTTGCGGTTTACGATGAATCAGGAAATATATTATATAAATTAACTAACAACGGAAACGTGTTTTATAACGAAACGGGGCAATGTACCGCCGCGATAGTGGATGGAAAAATGCTTTTTCCAGACAACCCTTTTACAGTTACGACAGGTCAATGGTCTAGTACACAAAAAGGTTTTATTTATGGTTCAAAAGGACTGAACCGGTTCAATGGTCGTGTGTACGGAAATACAGACGGTACAGTTAAATTTGATTATACCACAGAATCTTTTGATGGATATTATGAACCTATTTTTCTTCGGGGTGATAAAATCAACGGTTTTTTTGACGTATTAAAAGCGAAACAAAATTTAATAACTAAAGAGTTGATGGGATTACCGGATAGCGATGGAGTAGTTAGAGTAAAAGTCACAAGTGCCATAGATATTTTAAAAACACTCAGATTATACAATCTAACACACGTATCATCCGGCGGTCATCTGGTTCTCTCGCAAGATGGAGCAACGGTAGCTTATCTATCCTCATCTTCCGAACGGTATAAAGATGTTCAGGGATATCTACAGTGCATGGAGCAGTGGTACAATATCCAACCGGTTCGTGCGAGATATAAAGATGGTTATCTTACGGAAGATGATCCTTTTAACGGGAAAGATATGCCGATGTTCCTTGCAGAAGATGTGAAAAAACATATGCCGGAGGCGGCTGTATATAAAGACGGCAAAATCGAGGACTGGAATTATCGTGTGATGATTCCGGCAATGTTCGCAATGCTGAAACAACAGAAATCAGAGATAGATTCCCTCAAACAAGAACTGGACAAAATCAAACAACTTTTGAGAAAGGAGTGATACCATGACACCTTCATTCAAAACAGATGTGCTGAGTGCTTTGCCGGCGGCCACATCTTTGCAGAATACAGATTTGATTCCGGTCGGGACTGGTACCGGAGCCACACTTAAAAAAATGACAGCTGCGGACTTGAGAAAAGCATTGTTCGGTTTTTCCGGCACTGGTTATATGCTTCTCGAGGCAACTACGGTCAATGTAACTGCACCGTCGACAGCGGCAGGAAAATCCACTGGTGCAGTTACAGCAACGTTCACCAAAAACGCGAATGCAGACCTGCTAATTCCAATTCAGAGAACGTCCGGTTGGCTGACCTGTACAGGAATATCCGTATCAGGAAATACACTGACTACTTATTTCCTCAACACGACAACAGGAACGCATTCTGGAGCGGCTACATTTTTGATATTGCAGCTTAAAAAAATCACAGTATAAGGAGGCAAAAACATGGAAATCAAAGCAATTGATGTATCGTCAGATCAAGGCGAACCAGACTGGGCAAAAGTCGCAAAATCCGGAGTAAAAGTAGCAATTCTTAGAGTCCATCAGAGATATGGCGTAGATTCCTCGTTTGAACATAACTACAAAGGATGTAAACAGAATGGTATTCTGGCAGGTGCATACAAATACAGCTATGCCTTAACGCCGGCACAGGCCATTGAAGAAGCTGAGAATGTGATCGAAGTGCTGAATGGACGCGGACTGGACTTTCCGGTGTTCTATGACCTTGAATGGAAACAGCAGAGAAGCCTCGGCAAGCAGGCTATCGAGAATATTGCGGTATCATTCTTAACCAGAATAAAAAAAGCAGGATATAAGGTTGGCATCTATTGCAATATGGACTGGTATAATAATTACCTGTCCGACAACCTCAAGAAATACGATCTGTGGCTTGCAAGATATGCGAATAATGACAACGGGACTATTCCAGAACGGCTCAGACCGTCCATTGGTATCGGCTGGCAGTATTCAGAGAGTGGAAAAGTAGCGGGAATCAATGCAAAGGACGTTGATATGGACGTATTTTATACGGATTACCGGACAGAGCAAAAAGGGGAAAACAAGAGCATGACAAAGATAGAAGTCATTGAAAAAGTCATTAAGATTGCCAAAAATGAAATAGGTTATCTTGAAAAGAAGAGCAACAGCCAGCTTGATAGTAAGACCGCCAATGCCGGAAGTGCGAATTATACAAAATACTGGCGAGACGTGAAATCATCGTATCAAGGACAGCCGTGGTGTGCAGCGTTCGTGAGCTGGTGCTTTATGAAAGCGTTCGGACTGAATAAAGCAAAGAAACTCTTGAAACACTGGCCTTATGTATATTGCCCGACTTTAGGACAGCTTTTCGTAAAGAATGCTAATCCGAAAGTTGGCGATATCGTAATTTTCTATCATAGCGGCACATTTACCCACACTGGCATTGTGACATCTGTAAATGGAGACAGATTCTATACCATTGAGGGCAACACATCCGGTGCATCCGGTATAATCGCAAATGGCGGCGGAGTTTGTGCGAAGAGTTATCTCAACAGCCAGATGCCTGGAACAAAATTCTGCACACCGGATTGGAGCATTGTATCCGATGTATCTATAGATAATTCGAGTAATACAACGGCTACCACAGAAGATTCTAAACCGTCCAAGACACCTAAGTTTGTGGGTAAGGTAACTGCAAATAAACTCAATGTTCGCACATGGGCAGGAACTGAGAACCCACAGCTCAAAAGCTATCCCGTACTTGCAAAAGGAAATCTTGTTGATGTGTGTGATACGATCAAAGCAAAAGATAAAACCGACTGGTATTACATCAGAATTGCCGGAAAGTACTTTGGATTTGCTTCCGCGAAATATATTTGCAAAGTGTGATAAATGTGATATAATAAGTGTACCATAATTCAACTCCTCCCCAGAGTTTGAACAGGGACTCAAAAAAGAGAGATGGTCTGTTTTTATTCCTTGACAGATCATCTCTCTTGTTTTACTTAATAATATATTCCAAATATTGATTTTTAATATCCGCATATCCATTCTTACGAATCAGTACTTTATCCCCGGAAAACATCGTAAAATCAGAATCCAGCTTTTGCACATAATCCATGTTTACAACAAACGACTTATGGCAACGCAAAAAACGCTTATCAAGGTATGGTTCAACCGACTTTAAAGCTTCATACATATTGTGTATAATCCCGTTCGTGCAATGTACAAAGACCTGCTTATCCCGTGCCTCGAGGTACTCTATTTTATTCAATGGAATCCTTATGATGCAATCTCTGTGCCTGATTGTGAGCATCTTGTGTTTCATATCACTCAAGGTATTGTCAATCATAGAAAACATTCTTCCGTGTTCATTTCCCTTGATGATATAATGCGTAAACTCAACGTCCAACGCATCAAAAACGAAATCCTTGTGAGCTGTCCAGAAAGCAATTTCGCCCTTATATCCACACTTTCGGAGTTCTTTGGCAATATCTACGCCATTTTCGTTTTTAAGTACTACATCCAAAACAATCATATCAAACCATTTTCCATCCTTGACATCATCTATCAAGGGCTTTCCACTGAAATAACCGTCTATCGTATAATTCCGGTCACCGTTTTGCCTTAAAAACGGTTCGATTCGATGTTTAAAATACTCAACCTGTAGTTCACAATCGTCACAAATAGCGATTTTCATAGTAATCACCTTCCGTTTATCGCTTACACTTCAACTTTCATCAGATTATCCTCATCTAAGTAATTAATTATGGTAATATAGTAGCACCGAAATGAAAATGTGTAAATAGTTCAGCGAAATTTCGAAAAAATTCGACATCTTAATACGTTGGTACAGCCTGCCAGATTGCTCTGGGGAGGAGACGTGATCGTGAATGCAGGTTTTACCATAAAAAGAGCCGGGAAGTAAAATCCTCGGCTCTTTGCTTTACAATGAATTATTTTTGATATGAAATTAAGTCTGTAGTATATTCGTTACCATATTCTGCTAATGGACGAATCGTTAATGCGAAATCTACGTTTGACACATCGGAAATTCCGTTTGCTGCAAGAAAATCATCTGTAGGAGTTAGGGTCACAAGAGTTTTACAACCATCTAATAAATACTGATTGAATATTTCATAACTATCTGACATTGTAAAATCGTTATAAGTCTCAGAAGTTACATCGTATGCGAAATACTGTCCAGTAGTGTTTGTGATACAAAATGTGAAGCTGTTACCCTCTGAGGAAATGAAATCGACACTAATGCCGTTCTGGTTATACAAATTCTGTGCATTGTCAAATACAGGGGAAGAAACTACAGCAGCTCCAGTTACATCAGCGTGAATCTGACCGCTGTCAAAAGCCTTGAAGCTCTTTGCATTGTCGTAAGCCCACAAGAGAACGTCGAAGCTATCTACTTCGTTCATCTGGTAGTCTTTGAAGAAATCTTTGTTTTCCCATGTATCTATCAGCTCCAAAGTAGAATTCGCTTTCTTTCCGGGTGCTACATCAGAGGAGTTTATGCCATACTGATCGCCGCCTGCCATAATACCGTTTATGGCATAAGCATAAGGAGCTATGCCTAAATTCAAATTAGAATTGTTTTCGATATACAGTCCTATAGTGCCTGTGGACGGGGAATCGGTTAATCCTTTTGTTTCAACATGAATGCCGTTCTCTTCGTATAACACAAAATCTTCCGCAAAAACATTGGATGGCATGGATACAAGTAAAATACTTGACAGCCCAATACTGGCTAAAAACTTTGCTTTCTTTCTCATAAAAAATTCCTCCTTAGTAAAATTTGCATATATTATACCGCAAGATTCAACAATATCATAGTCAAAACCGAAATATTTTTCACATTTTTATCCATTCAAAATGCAGTTTTATCGTTTTGCCTGATTAATTTGCACAAAAAGTGGTATAACTAAGTACATAAAATATAGACTAAAGAGGTATATATTATGAGGAAGATTGAGAGATTGCTGATCGCAGTAGGAGTAATCTTCTTTGCAAGCTACATCATTCACTTGCCGATGTGCAATCAAGATTATTTGCGTAAAAGCTCCATCCGCTTGGCAGAGGATATGTGCAAGTATTCAACTCTGAGCCAGAAGATGAAAGAGATTTTAAGAACGAACGATATTGCAGAAAACATAGAAAATTCATCAAAAACGAACTTTATATTTGCGAAAGTAAAGGTTATATTTGAAATTGCAAACATTCCAGTATACCACTGGCAGCTGGCAAGAGGTAACTTGGATGCATCCCGTTTTATTGGACTTGCAGGGTGATATAATAAGAACAGATGTTCGACAATATATTTCCCACTGACCAGTGTATGCCGGACGGAAAACAATTGTTTTTTAGAGAGAAAAATATTTGATATTAAGAGAAATTTATGTTATATTAAAAACAGTTGTTTCGGATTCTGGCTCTTAATCAGTGTTATTTATGAAAGGATGGATAAGATATGAGCTATAAAGAACAACTTATTGAAATTATACAAAGGATAAATGACGAAACACTGGCAGAACGCTTGTTTGTTTTCGCGAGAAGATTTATAAAAAACTGGGGAGATTAATCCCCAGCTTTTTTTTCGGAATATACGCCTTCTATAAAACCATATACTCTGATTTTTTGTTCTTTTGACATTCTAGCGATTTTTCTAATTGCTTCAATCAGCTCAGAATCTCCGGAAAGATCTGCCATAAATTCCATTTCTGCGTTCTCTGGCTTTTTCCAACCCATAAGAAATCCTGGAGTTGTATTTAATACTTCGGCAATTTTTTCTATTTTATCTGACGGGATATTAGTGACAACACCAGTTTCGTATTTATAGAGAGTTTGCTTCGATACGGAAATTTTATCTGCCAGTTGAGTTTGGCTGATGCCTAGAGCAGATCTTCTTTCGCGTATACGCTCACCTATAGTCATCTTTTGTATAACCTCCTTTCTATTTGATATATTCATTATACTCCGTAAAAAGTTACAAGTCAATAAAAAAATAACTTGACAAGTTACGAAAAAGTTATTATAATGTGAGTAACTTAAAAAGTTACATCACTCTTGAAAGGAGGCATAACATGATAAAGACTAATGAGCTTCGAGGCATTTTTGCAAAGAATGGAAAGACCCAAGCTGACGTTGCTAAAATGCTTGGGATTACGCCTAAAACATTCTATGGAAGAATGCAAAAAGGCGTTTTTGGAAGTGATGAAATTCAGACTATGATTGATGAGTTTCATATCGAAGATCCCGCGGCAATTTTTTTTGCTAGAGAGTAACTTAATAAGTTACCATTAATAAGAAAGGAGTAAATTATAGAAGATTTAGTTTACATCAAAAACAACGAGCCTGTGTGCGATAGTTTACAGGTGGCAAAGAAATTTGGAAAAAGACATGATAAGTTGGTTACTGAGATTGAGCGAATGTATTCTGATTTAATTGGAAAAGGGTGTGCCCAAAATGGTGGAAACCCCTTGTTTATAAAAAGTAGCTATGTACATTCTCAAAATAAGCAGACATATCCAATGTATCTAATGAATCGAGATGGTTTTTCTTTGTTAGTAATGGGATTTACTGGAAAAAAAGCTCTTGAATGGAAATTACAATACATAAAAGCATTTAACCAGATGGAAAATTTTATTCGCGAAAAATCAACTCAGATTTGGATTGAAACCAGAAAAGTAGGGAAACTTACCAGAAAAGCCGAAACCGATACAATTCAGAAACTTGTGGAATATGCAAAAGAGCAGGGAAGTAGCCATGCAGAGATGCTCTACATGACATATTCAAAACTGGCAAAGAAAATGACAGGTATCAACAATAGAGATGAGGCAACTGTAACACAGTTGAATAACCTCTCGTTAATGGAAAACATTATTTTGCACGAGATCGATTTAGGAATCATGCAAGGAAAACATTACAAGGACATTTATAAGGACTGTAAAAATCGTTTGGAAACGATCAGGGATTTAGCATACTTAGAAACGGCTATTTGATTTAAGAAAGGAGACTAATGAACGAATTACAGATTTTCAATTCAAAAGAGTTCGGAGATATTCGAACAGTAACAATTGACAATGAACCTTGGTTTGTTGGCAAGGATGTAGCAGAAGCATTGGGATATAAGAAGCCGGAAAATGCTATTGCTAATCATGTTTCCGATGAAGATAAAACCAGTACCCTGATTCAGGGGAGTGGTTCAAACTATAAGAGCAAAGCCACCATTATCAACGAATCCGGTTTATACGCTTTAATTTTCGGAAGCAAACTCGAATCAGCCAAAAGATTCAAACGCTGGGTAACTAGTGAGGTTCTTCCGACAATTCGAAAGACAGGTTCTTATCAGAAACCAATGACAGTGGCAGAACAGATTCAGCTTCTGGCTCTTGGTAACCAAGACCATGAGGAACGAATCGAGAAACTTGAGAATACCATGACTATTGATTACGGTCAGCAGAAGTACATCAGTGATCTAGTTTCCAAGGTGGTGATCGAGGTTCTGGGCGGCAAGAAATCCAATGCTTATGATGAGATTGGAAAGAAAGTATTTGCAGAATGCAACAGGGATGTAAAGACTTACTTCGATGTAAATGCCAGAAATAACATTCCCAAGTTGAGGTATCAGGAAGCAGTCGAATATATCAAAGAGTGGACACCGTGTACCAACACAAAGATGATGATTCGCGACTGCAATGCCCAGATGACAATGTAGGGAGGTGGGAATATGAAAAAAAAGACAATTATCAAATTAAAGAGCGGAGATGTGTTTGAAATCGACGGTTCTTATGGTGATCTTGTCAGACCATCCGTATATCCAGATATGATTATGTTGGAATTTGATAAGAATGGAGAAAACCATTTGCTGAAAATTTGTTTAAATGATGTGCTCTATGTGGACACAATCACACAAAGCACATCAGATGATTAAACGTGTGGTGGTTTTATTGCATTTGCCTTGGCTAGTTTAATCGGTTCTTTTGACAAGATATTAAGAAATTCTTCGTTGTATTCGTGGTACAGCTTAATGATTTCTTTAGCATTAGAACCATCTTTAACAGATTTAGCAACAGCCAGATCATGAGCAATTTGGTTAATATCCATTGGTCACACCTCCTTCCTATAGGAGATTATAACATAGAAAGGAATGATATGTTGGAAGAAACTAATGCATTACTCAAACAGATTTTAGAAGAGCTTAAAGCCATTCGTAAAGAGATTGCCCCTACGAGAACAAAAAAAGTAACGCACACGGTAAATATTGACGGGAAGACAATTACCGAATGCGTTACAAGCGGAGTTAGTTCTGCGATTCAGAAATCCATTCGTGATACTGGCGAAGCAGATTCACAGCGATTGAAGTAGATAATCCAGTAATTGCAGATACGAAGTTGTCTGTGTCTTCAATTGCGTCGGCTGTTGGCAGAATCAGCTTTTTCATATCAATGGTTTTTAAGAAATCATCAAAATCTTTCATATTAGCACCTCCCTTCGAGGGAGATTATACCACAAACTAGGAGGAATAAGAGAATGATTAAAATTAAAAATAATAAGGTAAAAATGGAAGGAAACCGTCCAGATTTATTAACAGATTTAACGTGCATCGTTAAAGGGCTGAAAGAGTGCTTCGAAGAGAACGGGACATCAAAAGAAGTGTCAGAAAAACTTATCCGCGAAGCTGTTGATATTGCATTCTGGGATGAGGAAAAACTTGCTGAAGAAAGTAATAAATTGGTCGAGAAGCTTGCTTTTCTGGTAGGGAGAGTAGCGGCACTCGAAGCCGTAATAAACAAGGATGACAGCGACTACATCGAAAAAGAAGATGTGGCTGCGATTCTTGGAATTGAGTTCAAAGGTAAAGAAGAGTAAGGTTTGGCTCCGCGGGTACGGCGAATACCACGCAGAGCCGCGTATCTAACTTAATTGGGTAAGTTAAATACAGGTAAAGTATAACATACCTTCCTGTATTTGAAAAGAAAAAATAAACCAGGAGGGCATTTTTTATGTCAAAAATTAAAGAAAACAAAACTCTTGCAAGTGAAATTATCGCAGATCAGGAGTCAAAAAACAAGAAGATGGAACTCGCAGTTGTAGCATTATCCGTTGCGTTACTTGCAACGGTGGTCACGAAAGGAAAAGGGAAATGAGCAAAGTTTTGTGCTTTATGGGAATTATGGCAGAAATAGGAGTATTTTCCACAGTGGCAATCGTGCTGTGGTGGACAAGTAGAATGGATGTATGGAAAATCCTGTGCATCAGTGCAGCTGCTTCAAGCCTTATTTCTCTTCCCATAATGCTCCAGATCGAGAGGTGGATAGAAGATGGGAGAAAACAATAAAGCCACAGTGGTTGGAAGGTTCACAAAAGGATTTACCTATAGCTACTGTATGCATGGCGAAAATTTCTATACCACAGAAATTGCGTCAGAGCGGTTGAGCGGAAATTATGATTATATTCCGGTTACAATTTCCGAGCATCTGATTGACGTGAGAGAGGACTTCACTGGAGAACCAGTGGAGCTTGTGGGAGATTTTCGTTCCTATAATAAGCAGGGAAAGAATCGAAGCCATCTAATTCTTACCTTGATGGCACAGGAGATCACGTTCGTAGATGAAGAAGCGTTTCCAGATGACAAGATATTCCTTGATGGATTCATCTGCAAGCCGCCTACATACAGAAGAGCTCCTCTCGGAAGAGAAATTGCAGAAATATTACTTGCAGTGAACAGGCCTTACGAAAGATCAGATTATATACCGTGTATCTGTTGGGGAAGAAGTGCAAGATGGGCAAGGAAACTTCCGGTTGGAATTGGGCTTACCATACATGGAAGAATCCAGAGCCGGGAATATGGAAAAGAACCAAAAATGGCATATGAAGTATCAATTAACAATATGGGAGTGAGAATTAATGAAAACAGTGGAATTAAAGCAGCTCAGCGTTGAGAATTATAAAAAATTAGAGTCTGCATCTTACCAGTTCACACCAAGAACAATGGTATCTGGAAGAAACAGGCAAGGAAAATCTACGTTGATGGATGCGTATTTCGACACGCTGACAGGAAAATTGGAAGACGGTACACTTCCGAGCGGTGTCAGGAGAAAAATTGATGGCGAGGAAGTTGATGGTGATGTAATCAGAGAACTGGTTCTTCTTATTGACGGAACAGAAACCGTAATCCGGAAGGAAACGAAGAAAGGTAAATCTTCCAGCACTACAAAGTATCAGGTGGATGGTTTCGATTATAATAAGAAGAAATTCGAAGAATATCTGAGCAGTATTGCAGATCCGGAAGTAATTCTGATGTGCAGCAATGCCAGAATATTTCTGAACGAAATCCGAAAATCTTCAGTGGGAGCAAGAGGACTTCTTGAAAAAATGGCGGGATTTGATATTGCAGAGTTTATGAGAAATCATTCCGAAGTATTGAAAATCGCAAAAGGTCATTCAGTAGAAGAAACCATGAAGAAGCTCAATAAGGAACGACTTGACTGGAAGAAGAAACTGGATGCCAAGAAAACAGAGGTTCAGTCCGCGAGAAGCAAGGAAATTGAGTATACAGACCGAACAGAAGAGAGAGAAAGTCTTCTGGACAAACTGAATGAGTTGAAACAGAAAATGCAGCAGTTGTTAGATTCCAGTAAAGCATACGATGAACTGTCCTATGAGATTACGGGATTGAAGAAATCCATGAATGCACTGGTTGCGGATGCAGAGAAAGAACGAAGAAATGTAGCTTCTTTATATAATGACCGCTTTTTTAAGAAAAAACAGAAAGAAGAAAATCTTCGCACGCTTGAAAACCTTCTGGCAACTGCTGAAAAGCCGGAACGTATACAACAGAGAATTACAGTATTGCAGGAGAAATACAAGCAGACATATGCATCCAGTTTCGATGATTCTACACTGAAAGAAATTAAAGCAGAGGAATTCAATCCAGAATCGACTATCTGCCCGACTTGCGGTCAGAATCTTCCAGAAGATCAGATTGAGCAGCTTAAGTCCAATTTCGAGAAGATTAAACAGGTCAGAATTGATGCAGAACTGAAAAAGAAGAACAGTTCGAAAAAGACAAACAGCAGAAACTCAGAGAAATCAACGAAGATGGACAGACGGAAGTCTCCAGAAAGAAAGAAGTAGACAAGTCACGCGGAGAACTGGAATCTCAGATTGAACAGACAAAGCAGAACATTGCAACACTTGCATCCGAGGTTGTTCAGATTAAGCAGATGCCAGAAGAACCGGATATGTCCGGAAACGAAGAATACCAGGCATTGTTAGCCGAAGTCCAGAAGAAGCAGGAACAGATGGACAGCATGGCAAATAACTCTGATGAGAAAGAAACCGTCATGCAAGAGCGGATGGAAGTAGAACGCCAGTTAGCACAGATAGATGCAGATATTCGGCAGCAGGAAAAAATGAAGCAGGAAAAAGCGGACGAAATCGAACAGTTAGCAAAAGAACAGAGAGAAATTTCCCAGAAAGAATCCGATGTTCAGTCACAGATTGATTTGTTGAAAGAGTTTTCCATTCAGAAGAATCAGGTACTTGCAGATACAATCAATCCACACTTCAAACATTTCCATTTCCAGTTTTTGGACTACACGCAGGACGGAGAACCAGTGGAAGTATGCCGGATGATCGTAGATGGTATTGATTACTTCAACGGGCTGAACCACTCTGATCAGATTCTATGCAACATTGACCTTGTGGCAGGATTGCAGGAACTGAACGGATTGAAACTTCCAATTTGGATTGACGATGCGGAATCTGTGAACGAAGAGCGTTTTCCAAAGATGGAACAGCAGGTTATTTACTTGAAGGTATCCGACAATGAATTAAAAGTGGAGGGATTTTAACATGACATACAATATTCCAGAAGCTATCAAGGCACAGGAACAGTTTTGCGACAAGAACGAATATCCGCATTTCGCACCGGATAATGGCATCTGTTGGGACTGCCATCAGAATATCTATTCCGAAAATGGAAGAACCAGATATGGTAAAGAAACTCATGGTATATCAGTAGAAAGTGCTGGACACCATCTGATTACAGGATGCCCGTTTTGCAGTAGAAGCTATTGTGATTAATTGATAAAAGTGAACTGCAATGGATTGGCTGGGCGGTGAAGTGTAGCGCGGCGCAGGGCAATGGAGGAGCAGAGAACAGAGTTGCTGTGGAACTGAATAGAAGAGCCAAGCACAGTTAAGGAATAGTACAGATATGAGTGGCAAAGAAACGCGGGGGAAATGAAATGCGAGGAGAGGTCTAGTAAAGCAAAGGATTTGAGAAGCGAGGCGAAGTGGAGCATTGAAAAAGATATGAAAAGTGACGCGACGGAAAAGTGCTGACGAGTGACGCATAGCGTAGGCAAAGTGGAGTGGTGAGAGGTCATGTAATCTGATGCAAAGCAATAATTCATAAAAAGGAGAAAAATTGAGATGAAAGAAATGAGAGTTAGATTAACATTTTTAGAGGAAGTTCTGGGAACTGCAAATGCAGAAAGAGATATTCACGAGAAGTTCATTGCATCTAAAGCACCAGATGCACCATCCCGGGAGCAGGAAGTCGAATCTCTTGGAATTGAAGAAGTTATCGAAAAAGGAAGAACTATATTCCCGAAAGATGAAAACGGCAATCCGTTCTTATGGGACTATCAGATCAGAGGATTTTTCAAATCAGCTGCACAGGCAGGTTCTTATATTGGTGGAGCGAAGAAACTTGCAGCATACAAAAAGAAAATCGACTTGCTGGTATTTGTAAACGAACGTAAGATTCCATTTATTCTTCCAGAGGGCACAGAGCTTTCTGACTGCCAGAGACCGCTGAGGGCACATACCGCACAGGGCGAACGAATTTCGTTAGCAGACAGTGAAACGGTTCCGGCAGGAACAACAGTGGAATTTACAGTCAAGGTACTTGACGATTCACTGATGAAATATGTAATTGACTGGCTTGATTATGGAGCATTCAACGGTATTGGTCAGTGGCGCAACTCAGGTAAAGGCCGCTTCAACTGGACTGAAATCACGAAATAAGCTACGGCATGGCTGATTGTAGTTATGATAGGTAAAGCAAATGCGTGGAATGGCCGGGTATTGATCTGTTTCGGCGAAGCGTAGCTTAGCAAGGTAATGCAAGGGAATAGTCCTGAAAGGCGATGATGTGTGCTGTATAGGCATAGTGCAGAAAAGTCATGAACAGCAAAGGCGGAGCATAGAATGGAGTAGTAAAGCATTGGAGAAGCAAAGAATGGAAAAGTAATGAAATGCAAAGGCGAAGTATGGTGCTGAACGGAAATGCGTCGGAAGAATAATTATAATTATTGAAAAGGAGAATTAAAATGGCAAACAAAACACAGTTAGCAACAGTAGGAGAACAGCAGGCAGCAGTTGTGATTAACAATCAGTTTATTGACGGATTGACAAAACAGCTTGAAGAAAAATGTAAATATGGTCTTTCTTTTCCAAAGGACTACAATCTCAGTAATGCACTTATGGGAGCATATCTGGTACTCAAGGAAACAAAAGACAAAAATAATAAGCCGGTTCTGGAATCTTGCACATCCACAAGCATTGCAAATAGCCTTATGAATATGGCAACTCTTGGACTTTCAGTGCAGAAAAAACAGGGATATTTCGTTAGTTATGCCGGTCAGTGCCAGTTCCAGAGATCGTATTTCGGAAACATTACAATCGCCAGAAGATACGGAATGAAAGATATTCACGCAGAGATCATCTACCAAGGAGATAAATTCAAATATCATATTGAAGATGGAAACAAGATTCTGGATTCTCACGAACAGGATTTTATGAACATTGACAATGACAAGATTCTTGGAGCGTATGCGGTAGTGCTGATGGAAGACGGAACAAAGCATCTGGAAGTAATGAATATAAAGCAGATCAAACAGGCTTGGTTACAGGGTTATGGTTACAAGGAAAATGGAAATGGCACACACCAGAAATTCACTGACCAGATGGCAAAGAAAACCGTTGTCAATCGTGCCTTAAAGCAGATCATCAACACTCATGGTGATGTTTTCGTACAGGAAGCGGACAATGATACAGAAACGGTTTCAAGAGATGACGCTTTTGCAGCTGATGTTGCATATGAGATCGAACAGAACGCCAACAAAGAGGAATTCATTCCAGAGCCAATGGCAATCGAGGAACAGCCGAAACAGCCGACAGTTGCAGAAGTTGTCCAGTCAGCCGAGAAAGAACCAGTTCCGGCAGCAGTTGTCGAGCCAGAGATTCCAGATTTTATGAAACAGGAGGAAATGTGATATGGACAATAAAGAAATTTTGCAGAAAGCAAAGGAACTGGTTGAACTTCTGGAAAAGCAGGAAAAAACCGGAAATGTTGAGTTGTCAACGCTGAAACGAGGAGAAGTATTTCAGACCACTGGAAAGCGTAAATACAAGGTTCTGGAACAGTATGGAGATACAACAAAAATTATTTCACTTGATCTGGTGAAAGAAAATGTGAAATTCGGAGACAACACGGATTACAACAAATCAAATGTAAAGAAGTTATGCGACACAGAAATCTTAAAGGATTTTGAGGAAGAATTTGGTGCTGAAAGCATCGAAGAGCATACGGTAGATATTATTACCGTGGATGGACAGAAAGTCGGAAGTGTAAAATGTAAAATCCGTCCAATTACATTTGATGAAGCACGAGAATACACAGATATTACACCGAACAATGATCTGAACGACTGGTATTGGACGTTGTCGCCATGGTCGACAGAAGAACGTGGTTGGAGTAAAAGCTGTACCGTTGCTTCCCCTTCGGGCAATTTCTACTGCCACGATTGCGTCGACGAAAATGGTGTTCGCCCAGTTTGTATCTTAAAATCTAATATCTTTGTATCTAAGGTGAAGGAATGATTATGAAGAAAAATCTGAAATATTTCGAGAATGAATTATCTCGGTTGAATAAAGAATTTGCAGATTATAAGAAAAAATATATCGGAACACCGGAAATTGGAAAAGTTATTGAACTTGCTGGAATGGATTGGCTGATTCTGGATAAAACAGAAAAAGGATATTTTGCCATTTTGAATGGATTTGATGAAAAAGAAAGAACATTTGATTCAACTTCAAATAACTGGATTACAAGTAAACTGAGAAATGAGTTAAATGCTCGTTTTCTTAAAAAAATTACGGACGAGCTTGGGAAAGATGCAGTTATTGAGTTTGATCGAGATTTACTTTCTATGGACGGTCAGACGGAATACGGACATTGTAAAGATAAGATTTCATTTTTGACGGTTGATGAATACCGAAAATACAGAAAATTACTTCCAAATATGGATAAATGGTGGTGGCTGCTCACTCCATGGAGTACACCAGTAAATGATTTCAGCACAACAATTACCGTTGTTTCCCCTTCGGGCTATGTCAGCCGCAGCTTTTACAACGGCGATTGTGGTGTTCGCCCAGTTTGTATCTTTTCTTCTTCAATCTTTGAATCAGGAAGTGATGATTAATGGCAAATGAAGACTTAAAGGTAATAACAAAGGCTAAGCAGCTCGCAAAGCATACATTAATAGTTACCAGCAATTGCAGACGATATCCAAAGAAATACAGGTTTTCGTTGGTAGATAAGATGCAAAATAAAGCATTAGAAATCTACGAGCTGATTTTTGAAGCCAACCGAACTGATCTGAAAGATTATAAAAGAGAACGGTTAGAACTGCAAACAAAAGCTATTACTTATTGCGATGAGTTGATGTACTTTATAGAACTTTCATATGAATTAGGAATTATCAATTCCGGTGGAATGGAAGCATGGTCGCAAATGGTAAAAGATATAAAGTACATGACTATTTCATGGAGAACAAAAGACAGAAAAAGATAATTTTCACAGGTTATGCACTGCGAATACCGTTGTTTCCCCTTCGGGCAATATCAACAACAACAATTACAACAACGAAAATGGTGTTCGCCCAACATGGATCACATGCAGACAGAGTAAGCGTAAAGCTGAAATCAGAAAAGATACAAGCAAATGCATAACCTTTCCGCAATGGACAAATATAAAGGAACAAAATAAATGGATAAAGAAATTGTTGCAAATTTTGAGAATTTATATCGTTCTTACAAAAAGGTTAAGAGCGGCAAGAGATTTAATTCAGGTACTGCAAGATTTTCTAATTTGTCTCTTGAAGGCATTCATCTCTTGAAAGAACAATTGGAAAGTCAAACGTATACCATAAATCCGTATAATAAATTTCAAATTCATGAGCCAAAAGAGCGAACGATAGAATCATGTGCATTTAAGGACAAAGTAGTGCAGAGATGCTTTTCTGATTACATTCTGACACCAAAACTTGAAAATATCCTGATTAAATGGAACACTGCCGGGCAGCAAGGAAAAGGGCAACACATGGCAATGGACGGGTTGAGAAATCAAATGTTGGATTTCTATAAAAGAAATGGAATGAATAGTTGGATTGTAAAATGCGATATTCACAAATACTTTTATTGCATAGACCATGAAATCATGAAAGACGTTTTGGATTATTACTTTGATGATGATTTTACAGTCTGGTTGAACCATTTGTTTATTGACAGTACAGGTAATCCCGGGCTTCCATTAGGAAATCAGGTAAATCAGAAGTACGCATTGTTGCTTTTACATTCACTGGATCAGATGATAACGATTGAATTTGGAAATCCATATTACGGACGATACAACGATGATTTTTATGTGATTTGTAAAACGAAAGAAGATGCCAGAGAAATTCTCGAAGCAATCCGAATGATGATTGAAAGTCTTAGACTGGAATTAAACCCTAAATCACAAATTGTACCGTTTCGCATGGGATTGTGTTATCTGGGCTTTCATCATTACGTGACTGATGAAGGAAAATATATCAGAAAATTGCGTGGTGATAAGAAAAGAAAAACACAGAGAAAAATCCGAAGATGGGTACGGGCAGTGAATGACGGGAAGATGTCGATAGAAAAATTCAATGAAAAATACGGAGCATGCAAGAATCATATGCTTCATGGGGACTGCATTAAATTATGCCACAGTATGGATTTAGAAATTGAAAGGAGAATGAAGTGAGATTAATTAGTCAGAATGGGGAATTTGATGTTCCTTATGAAATCGCAGCATTAAGTAGAACAGAAAATATCATAAGAGTATATGTGCCGATAGTTGGTGAAAAAGGAACAGTCATGGCTCGTTATTCGACAGATGAAAAAGCCAAGAAAGTTATGGAAATGTTGCATCGCGCTTACCACGATGCGGTGACACATGATAATGTATCAGCATTTCGATTTCCAAAGGATGCTGAAGTATGAAATGCGAGTATTGCAGACCTGTACGAGACGATAACGAAGACTTGATTTACACAGAAGTTAATGGAGACTGCACTAATTTTACACAAATCAGATATAAAGGCGGAGAATACAGGCTTTACACAGTAAATGCATTCATCAGAATTAATTACTGCCCGATATGTGGAAGAAAATTGAAAGCGAGGTGATTCAAAATGTTCATGCGAGTAATTTCAACAGGAAGTACTAAAGGAAATTGTTACGCTTTGCAGTCAAGTACAGGCGAGATTGTTCTTCTTGACTGCGGATGCAATTACAAAAAAATCCTTAGAGGGATTGACTACCAGATAAGCAATGTTGAAGCTGTATTTCTTTCACATGGGCACGGAGATCACACCGAAGCATTCAAGGAAATAATGAATGCAGGCATTCAGATTTACACCAATGACGAGACCGTTGAGGACATGAACATTCGAACAGGCGAACTGATGAAAGGTGTTCCAGAAAGATACCCATTTAGAGTTGGTTCGTTTATCGTGACTCCATTTGAGCTGCCACATACGACATATGATAAAGAATCAAAAATACTTATCCCGTGCCCGAACTACGGCTATCTGGTACAGCATGAAGAAATGGGAAAACTCCTGTATATGACCGATTTCGAATTCTGCAACTATAGTTTTCACAGAATGCAAGTTGAGCATCTGGTAATTGAGTGCAACTACTGTGAAGAATTGGTGAACAGGTCAGAAGCTAACTACAGACACAGAATAAAAGGGCATTGTTCTTTGTCAACTTGCAAGCAATTCATTAAGCAAAACCGCACAGAATCACTTCGAACGGTAACACTGGTACATTTGAGCGGTCAAGCGTCAGATGCCCGTAAAATACAGCGAGAAATAAAGGAAGTCGCAGGAAACAATGTTCTGGTTCAGATTGGACGGGCTGGACTGGAAGTTGGTTTGAATTTATGCCCGTTCTGAAAGAAGGAATTTTTATGGAGATGGCAGAATGTAGCAAATGTAGATTCCGTAATTGCTGTACATTGGCATGGGATTACGGTTCACTTTATTGTAATGATTACGAGGAGGAAGATACATGGAACATTTCTTAGAAGCACTTAAAAAACTAAAGAAGCCGTCAACTCACAGCAATCCAGAGGACGTTGACCCATTATTTTGCAGGTACAACAAGGGTTGGAATGACGCAATTGAAAAAGTTGAGAAACTTTTTACAGCAATTTCTAAGGAGAATAAACATGAATAAAGTAATTTTGATCGGACGTTTGATCAAAGATCCAGATGTCCGAATGGGAACAAACGATACTAAGATTGCCAGATATACACTTGCAGTCAACCGCAAGTATCACAAAAACAATGAACCCACAGCTGATTTTATCGGCTGTGTGGCTCTTGGAAAGAATGGTGAATTTGCTGAGAAGTATCTGTACAAAGGAATCAAAATCGCAGTCACCGGAAGAATTCAGACCGGCAGTTATACTAATCGTGATGGGCAGAAAGTGTACACCACTGACGTATTAATCGAGGAGCAGGAATTTGCGGAAAGCAAGAAGAACCAGTCAGAAGAACAGCGTCCACCGATTCCGAGTCCAGAACAGGGTGCAGATGATTTTATGAGTGTTCCAGCGTTCACAGAAGATGATGAGCTTCCGTTTAGTTAAGGAGCGATGATGGAGAATCTAATTATAGACTGCTTTGCCGGAGGTGGCGGAGCATCCGTTGGAATCGAGATGGCACTCGGCAGACAGGTAGACATAGCAATCAACCATGACCCCGACGCTATCCTGATGCACAAGACGAATCATCCTGGAACGCTACATCTAACAGAGGATATTTTCAAAGTAGATTTGCAGAAATATGTTGGAAATCAACACGTAGCATTGATGTGGGCGAGTCCTGATTGCACAAGCCATTCAAAAGCAAAAGGCGGTCAGCCAAGAAAACAGGGACTTCGCATTCTTCCATGGGCTGTATATAAACACGCAAAGGTGATTCTTCCAGATGTAATTATCATGGAGAACGTGGAAGAAATACAGCAATGGGGTCCGCTGGACGAAAAAAGGCATCCGATCAAGGAAAGAGCCGGAGAAGATTACCGGAAATTCATTTCGGCAATGGAAAATATCGGATATGAATTTGACAGTCGCGAACTGGTAGCTGCGGATTATGGAGCACCAACAACGAGAAAAAGATGGTATGCAGTATTTCGTAGAGACGGGAAACAGATAGTATGGCCAAATCCTACGCATAATCGTTTTAGTACAGATGGTCTGAAACCATATGAACAGTGTGGAGATTATATTGATTGGTCAGACTTAGGTAAAAGCATTTTTGACCGTCCAAAGCCACTGGCAGAAGCAACGCAGAAACGTATCGCAAATGGAATCAAGAAATATATCATTGATAATCCGGATCCATACATTGTGAAGAGCAAAGATGCATTGGCATTCATAATTCAATACCACGGAGAAACTAGACAGGGCGACTCCAGGGGACAATTGCTGACTGAACCGATAAAAACCATTGATACATCGAACAGATATGGTCTTGTAACAGCTTTTATCACGAAATATTACAAAACTGGAATCGGTCAAGGCTGTGATGAGCCATTGCATACAATAACCACATCGCCCGGTCACTTCGGTATAATATCCGCTTTTCTAGTCAAATATTATGGGACAGGATGCGGACAAGTACTTAACGAACCGCTTGGAACCATTACCACAAAAGACAGATTCGGACTGGTAAATGTTTTGGTTGATATTCATGGAGAAAAATACATTATTTCAGACATTTTCCTCAGAATGTTAAAACCGGAAGAACTGAAGGTAATGCAGGGTTTTCCAAAAGATTACATCATTGATCGGGATTACAAATGGAAAAATTACCCGATTGCAAAACAGGTGGCAAGAATTGGAAACAGTGTTGTGCCGGTTATGGCAGAAGCACTTGTAAAAGCAAATTGTCCGTACTTGAAAGTTGGAGAACGCAAAGCTGCACCGATGATTTATATGCAGAATAACGGACAGGTAGCGTTCGGATAGGAGTGATTAAATGGTAACAACAGGACAGATTATTTATTTTAGCGATCAAAAGCTGATGTGCTTTGGGGTTGAATCTATTGAGGATATTACTGACCCGGAAGAGCAAATAGAAACCACATCGGTTTATGACGAAACAGGAACATATGTGCTGTCAATAATGAATCCAACAACTCTTATGGTCACTGGAAAGGAACTTGTAAAACTTGACCCAACAACCATGAAACGTATTGCCAGATACAATCTTGAAGAAGATAACGCAGCACTGTTTAAAGAAATTGAAGAACGCAAAAAGGTTATTGATGATCTCGAACAGAAAGAACAGGTTTTGCGTGATAGGCTCAAAAAGGCAATATCTACATTTAAAGAAATTATGGAAAATGGTTACTATGATGATGGTGAAGAAGAGGATGAAGATGAATGGGAGTGATTAAATGAAACCAGTTTTGGAAACAAAATCTACATACAAAGGTTATCCATATGTAGTTCTGTTTATGCCTGGAGCATACAGATGCGGATATGTTGGAGTATCTTATAGTCACAAGTTAGCAAAGAAAAATGTTGATGACTTAGGCTATCTTAGCTGCCATGGTGGAGTTACTTATGCAGAATCGCATTTATATAATTGTGATGATAAAGATACATGGTGGATTGGATTTGACTGTGCTCATTGCTTTGATGGATATGATGTTGATGCAGCGAAACAGTATTTTGAAGATGATCCAGAGTTCAAAAAAATTTTTCACACAATGGAAGACTTCTGGAGAGAATCTAACAAAGATTCAGAAACTAAAATCCGTTCGCTTGCTTACGTCAAAGATGAGTGCAAGAAACTCATTGACCAGATTGAAAAGGAGTGATGCTAGAGGAACTATAAGGACATTCGGCAGAGAAAAGCAATCGAAGCCAATAACAAGAAAAGACTTTTGAAAGTCAATTCAAAACTCGACGATGGAAGCGGCATCTACTTTCTGACTAGAGTTGACGAAAACGGAATCCCGTTCTTTTACATCGGACAGGCCGTACATATAATTCAGAGGATGTGTTCACACCTCACGGGTTATCAGCATATTGATTTGTCAATAAAGAAAAGAGGGTTCTACGGCGAAGACAATCCTTTTGGCTGGAAGATTAATTTCATTCATTATCCAATAGATCAGCTTGATGAAATGGAGCAGTTCTGGATTCTGGAATACACAAAAAAAGGTTATCAATGCAGATACAATAAGACATCTGGGAGCCAAGGCGAGGGGAAAGAAAAGATTAATGAATTCAAACCAGCCAAAGGATACAGGGATGGAATTAAGCAAGGCAAAATAACCCTTGCAAGAGAATTAAAACATATTATTGATACTCACTTAGAAGTATCAATCAGACCAGAAAAATCAAACAACAAGGTGTCCATAAAGGCACTCGAAAAATTCAACAATCTTCTTGATGAAGACTCTTACAAATGATAAAGCTGCCGGTTCTGGTAGAGATAAAATTCTATACAAAAAATAATTACAACTGAATAATACACGCCCCCCTTGGGACTGGAACAGCGTAACTTGCTTCCTGGCATAGTACGCTATCCATTCTCGGAGGGTAAAAGAAACGAGGTAATCATATGGTAAGTAAGTATAACACCGAAAGAAAGTATCACGAAGGGCAGGAGAACCGCAAAGAAATCTTCAAGTTCATTGAAGATTACATCGAACTTCACGGATATTTCCCATCAAACCGCGAAATTGAAGAAACCACCGGATTATCAAAAGCGACCGTACAGAGGCACATGAAGAAATTCGAGCTTGACGGGATTATTGCAACCGAACATCCAAACACGCCACGGGCATATCGGCTCGTAGGATATGGATACAGGAGAGTAAGAGGATGAAATTGTATAGTGTTTTCGATAATGACCAGTGGGTTGCAGATATGACAGCGGATGATATTGCTGAGATGATCGGATGCACCAGAGAGCAGGTTATCCGTGCAGTCGCAAATGCATCGGTGATTAATGATAGATATACGTTTGTGTACGATGGCGACACCATTGTAACAGGAAATACGCCGAATGACCGCAGGCTCTTAAGGGAATTCATTCTGGCTGCATTTCAAATAAAAGGACTGGTGGGAGTATGAATAGGGCAGAGCGAAGGAGACAGCAGAAAGCAGCTGAGAAAACACGCTTAAATGCACCGTACAATTTCAGCAATTTCAGTCTGGAGCGAATATCAAAGGCAACAGGGGCAAGGGTTGAGTCCCTGAAATTGTATCTGGAGCAGCGTGAAGATGAAATGCGAGAAGCGTTAATTAAAGAATCGCAGGAAAAGCTGTGGAAAGCAGAGGACTATATCGCAGTGGCAAATATTCTTATCAGTTTATTTGCAATCAAAAAAACATGGGGATTTACAAAATCCAATCAGAGATTCTTAGAAAACCTAAACGCTGCTAAAGAATACATTGAAGAAGTTGGAATTGAAAAAGCGTATCAAGAAGCAAAAGAAACAATGGGGATTGAACTTGAGTTCGATTCCATGAACATAAATAAGGAGTTCGGCTTCGGAGAAAGAGAGGGTCAATAATGGCAGAGAATTGTAATGAATGCAGTATCGCGTGGATTCGTGGCGGTGAGTATGCAGAGGTATCGGCATACAACGGAAGCAGATTAAAAGGAAGAATCCTTAAATTATCAGAACAGTTCCCGGATGATGTGAAGATTCTGGCTACGAACAAAGACGGTTCAATCTTTGCTCACGTTCCGGCTAAGTATGTGAAGTTACGTGCACCGAAAATTTTGACGGAAGAGCAGAGAGCGGAACTGATTGAGCGAGGTAAGAGTATGTCGAGAAGCAAAGCAATTGATTGTGAAGAAAAGTCAGATTTCGATTCTGACGATGAAGATGAGGAAATGTTCACGTTTTAAAGAAAGGTGGTTTTGAAGAAAATGAGCAAAGTAAAATCTTATGGATTAAAAGCATATGTATCTAAGGCATTCGGACTGGATGTCGGAAGCCGAATTAAACGTACTAAATGTGGAGAAGAAGAAAAAGAGCATATCTATGAGGTAAAGCAGCTTTTTCCACATTGCGTTTTACTGGAAGATATTTACGATCACACAAGAATTTGCCCTTGTTACAGTAAATTAAGTTTGATGTTAAGAGGGATTGAATAACGTGATAACAGTTAAAAGAAAGGAATAACGAATCCTCGGTAAACCGAGGTTGTATCAAGATTAGAATGGTGAATTGATACATAAAGTTTGACGGAGTGGCTGTGCCTAAGTAAGCACTTAATAATGAATCCAAGCCGATTATCAGACTATCCACGCACAGGATTTGTAGCGTGGTGTTATGAAAGTATGTTGGTTTTCAACAGGAATAAGCAGTTTTGTAGCGTGTTATCTGGCAAAGGATGTTGATGAGATTATCTATACTCATGTATCGAATCAGCATCCCGACAGCCTGAGATTCTTGCATGATTGTGAGAAGTTGTTGGGTAGAAAGATAACGATAATCCAGTCGGATAGGTTTGGCTCAGTGGATGACGTGATGGAGTTCACGCACACAATGAATACTCCGTTTGGCTCTCCATGTACGAGATATTTGAAGAAAGAAGTAAGAAAAAATGGGAATCCGAGCATCCAGATCACCACACCTATGTATGGGGGTTCGATGTGAATGAAAAGAGCAGAGCAGAGAATACCTGCAAGGCTCTAAGCGATTATGACCATGAGTTTCCATTAATTGAACACGGATTAACTAAGCAAGAAGCACACGGAATAGCGGACAGGTTAGGACTAAAACGTCCGATTATGTACGATTTAGGCTATCCGAACAATAATTGCATTGGATGCGTCAAAGGTGGCATGGGCTACTGGAATAAAATTAGGAAGGACTTCCCCGAAGTATTTCAAAAGCGTGCGGAGCAAGAGCGTAGATTTGGAAGAAGCTGCATAAACGGAGTATTTCTTGATGAATTAGAACCAGACAGAGGAAACATAAATACAGAAATCATGGAGGACTGCACAATAGCGTGCCAGTTGCTTACATGGGGAAAGTGAAGGTGAAAATGGAGAAATTAAAACCTTGTCCGTTTTGCGGAAAAGAGATAGATACAGAGAAAAATGTATACATTCCAGAAAGAGACTGGGCACCGTCTTTTTACGATCCTGACAGTGGGGGAAATCCAATAGCCATTCACTGTGAATGCGGATTAACATTTTGCACAGACACATGGGATTGGAAGGAAGCTATTGAAATATGGAATAAAAGAGTAAACAAGGAGGACGAAAAATGAAATTATATTTCTACATTTTGGACAGCGACAGAAAAACAGATGAATGGAATCTTCGTCTTGAAGAATGTGAAGTAACAGAAAAGCCGAAGACATATAAACCAGTAACTAAATTTCCTGACGGAATCTACGCTTCGTTTATAAGAAAAGAATCAATAGGTAATTTCATTAATGAATACAGCAAAGCGGTTGTTCTGGATACACCTGATTATGAAGAAGCAAAAGAAGTATTTTTTAAAAAATACGATAATGAATTAAACACGCTAAGAAAAAGAATTAATTTCTATGAGAAACTTAAATCTGCAATCGAGGATTATAAGGAGGACGCAAAATGTTAATCAGAAGTCAGGATAAAAGAATGATCGTAAATTTCGACAATATTTGCACAGTATCAGCCTTTCCTGAAAAGGATAGTGAGGATATCTATGTCGAAGATGGCACAGGCTCACTCATGGTCGGAAGATATTCCGCAAAAGAAAAAGCTATCAAGGTGCTGGATATGATTCAAGAAGCATATGCAGATTTTGAAGCATCGAAAATCACTAACACAGGATTAGCAACGGCGGCATACACAGGAAGCTATAAAACTCCTGATAGTGTATCAGTTGGAATCAAGGTGTTGAAAGGGTATGCGGAAATGGTAAAAGAATCTGTAGTCTTTCAGATGCCAGAGGATAGTGAGGTGAAAGCATGAATGATGGAATGACACTTGTTCAGAACCATATAAGGAGGACTAAATGGGATATTGTAAATTAGAATGCCAGGACGGTGAAACACAGTGCTGCATCTGCTGTGCGAAGCGGGAAGAATGCGATTGCAGATGTGATGATATGGACAGTTATGAATATGCGGAGGAATGCGAAGATTATATCAAGGAGGAAGAAGCATGATTACATTCTTATTAGGATTCGCCATTGGAACCATATTTGGAATGGTTGGTCTTGCATGTGTGGCGATCATGTACGACAAGCACCACCCAGACGATTAGAAAGGAGAACGGTATGCTGACAAGGAATAAAAAGCTGAAAGATTACGGGATCCCGGCAGAGGACATTGAAAAACTGAATACGATGCTGAAAGACTTCCCGGCAGAGTACGGATACCTGCTTTCCGGTGCCGCCTTGTCAGCTTGCCCGAAAAACACGGTGATAGCGGATATAGTTATCGAGAATATCTTGCACCGGAAAAGCTACAGGAAAATCAGCAAAGAAAGATACATCCCGATGAATCCAAAAGACTTCTACGGATACAGACGCAAGACCGTCGCTGTACTATATGAGAGGATGCGGCTATTGGGAGTGTGGGAGGATGAATAAATGCGTTTAATTGATGCAGACAAAATAATTGACTCTCTTGGAAATTCGGATATGGATTTTGCAATAGGTGCAGTTATTGATGAACAGCCGACAGTTTTTGATGTAGATAAGGTTGTGGAGCGGTTAGAAGAAGAAAAGAAGAGAGCATTTAAACTATGTTTGGGAACTAATGACAGCACGCAAAGACTGAAATACATTGAAAAAGAACAGACGATAGCTTTAGCAATCGAAATCGTGAAAGGCGGTGGAGTTGAATGAGCAACGTATCAGTTGAAACATTAGAAAAGCTAAAAGATAGCATGGTTGGAAGAAGATATAAACACTTCAAAGGAAGAACCTATATTGTCACCGATATCGCAGTACATACAGAATCTGATGAAATCATGGTGATCTACAAGTGCTTTGTAGACCCACTTATAACATGGTGTAGACCGTTGACTATGTTTACGAGCGATGTGGACAGAGAGAAATATCCAAATGTCAAACAGAAAAGAAGATTTGAACTACTTTCGAGAACACAGGAGGATAACACTATATGAGAGAAATTCTTTTCAAGGCAAAGCGGATTGATAATGGAAAATGGGTCAAGGGATATCTTTTTGACAATGGATTTGGCGGAGAAGAGAAAAAATATTTCATAGGTATTTTGATTATTGAGAAATACAATGGAACTGCTTGCGATGAGTGGGATATTACAGGAATTGCTTTTTGCGAGATTGACCCAGAAACACTCTGCCAGTTCACAGGACTTTGCGACAAGAATGGAAATAAGATTTGGGAGAATGACATCGTTAATCATAACGGAGAATATGCCCCGGTAAAATTTGGAATGTATTGTTCGAGTTTTGATTACGGAAACTATAATTTTGGATTTTATGTTGATTTTCCAGAAGATACATTTTACCGAAAAGAACTTGGATATTGGTGTAGAAAGGTTGAATCTGCCGGAAACGTGTTTGACAACCCAGAATTATTACAGGAGGAATAAGATGAATAAATCAGCATTAGTGATGGATACACCGAAAAACTGTTATGACTGCCCATTTGGAACTGAATACTGCGGCGATTCTGAATATGAGGGATGCTGTGAACTAGCTGAGTGCTTAGATAGTGACATGAGACTTATAACAGAAGAGCATTATGATTACGAAAGTAAATCAAGACCGGCTTGGTGTCCATTGAAGCCATTGCCAGAGAAGATGAAAGTAACTGGGCTTTATAACGGCGAGTATTTCAAAGCAGGAGGTAAACCGCCGAGCTATAAGATCGGCTGGAATAATTGTATTGATGCAATTACGAAAGAGGTGAAATAATCATGTGGTTTTTGTGTCAAGAACCGTGTAAAACATTAGATCAGGCACGGAAAAGAGCGATGGAGATTGGACGAGAGAATTTTGATTCAATCCATAAAGAGTGTTACGGTTTATTTTTTAAAAGAACAGTATATGTGGTTCTCTGGTGGAAATGGATTGAGAAAGGAGAGGTGAAGTAGATGGTTGATTTAAGAAACACATGTGTTCTGGTCAGGACAAAAGAAGAAAATGAAATGCTTCTCAAAGAAGCTGAGAAACAGGAATTTCATTGGTATAGAAAAGACCATTGTGAGCCATTACAAACACAATATTTTCCAGACATTTTAAAATTTTATGAATATGATATAACTTATTCGGCAAGTGTCAGATCAGACTTTGCTTTCTATGAGGCATCAAAACTTCTCGGGACAAAAGAAATGACAGTAAGAGAGTTTATTGAGCGGATTGCAGATGTTTGTAGATACATCGAAGCTGGCAGCGGAGAAGTTGAAAGAGGTGGAGTAGATGGAGAGATTAACAGAAAAGCAACGACATATTTTGCAACAAAAACTTTGTGATATGAAAAGACGTTGCTATAATCCAGAAGAAAAATTTTATAAAGATTATGGTGGACGTGGTATTAAAGTTTGTGACGAGTGGATGGATAAAAAAGAAGGACATAGCAATTTCCAAAAATGGGCAGTTGAAAATGGATATTTAAGAAAAACAGCAGGCAACGCATACGACCTGCCCCTGTTCAAAGAAACCACAGGATATGGTAGAACGAGAAAGAGAAAGACATACGAAAGAATATAGAGAATGGCGAAAAAAGTCTTAGAACGTGATAAATATATTTGCCAGATGTGTGGAAGACCAAAGTCAAATATAGCTCACCACAAAATAAGATTCAGAGACTGCTATGATAATGAAAATATTGCTCATGATGTAAGCAACGGAATTTGTTTATGCAAGAGATGCCATAAGATGGTGCATGGAGGTGGAAATTATACTAATGGCTAAAGTAAGTTGGATTAAAATTGAAACAGAAATGTTCAACAACAGCAAGATTGGACACATCAGAAACTTGCCGGAAGGAAACAATATTGTTTTGATTTGGGTAATGCTTCTTACAATGGCTGGCAGATGCAATGCGAACGGACTTATCTTTTTGACCGAGAATATTCCGTATAATGAAAAAATGCTTGCTGATGAATTAAGATTTGATGAAAGTGTTGTACGGCTTGCACTATCAGTCCTTGAAAAATTCGGAATGATTACACGAGATGGAAATTTACTTACAATTCCAGGCTGGGAAGAGCATCAGAATATCGAAGGTATGGATAGGATTAGGGAGCAGAACCGTATCAGAAAACAAAAACAGAGAGAAAGGCAGAGAAATATGATTGAACAAGATATGTCACGTGACGCGTCACGTGATGTCACGCAACAGAGTAAGAATAAGAAAGAAGATATAGATAAAGAGAAAGATAATAAATTAATAGTATCTAAAGATACTATACGTCAGACTGATGTCCGACGTGTTATCGAGGAATGGAACAAATTACAGGAAGTTGGCATCAATCCGATTCGTGATATTAAACCGTCATCAAAAAGATGCCAGTTACTTAAAGGGCGAATCCGTGAATACGGAATTGATGAAGTCCTTAATGCGATCAACAACGTCCGCAAGAGTGATTTCCTTCGAGGGGAGAATAACCGCGGATGGATGATAACATTTGACTGGTTTGTTAAACCAAATAATTTCCTTAAGACGTTGGAAGGAAACTACAACAAGGAGGGGCAGCATGGAACTTGCAGAACAGTTACAACACCTGTCAAACCACTTATCCCATTCGATCAGTGGAATGGAAGCGACGAGTCAGACACCCCATTCGCAGACTGATTGCCCTAAATGCGGCGGTACTGGCTGGATATGGTCAAGGAATGAGGACGGAATCCCGTATTGCGAGGAATGTCTCTGCGGAATTCGTAAGAAAATAATCTTGCAGAATCAATTACAGTTCGCGGAAATGCCAGAAATGTATAGAGACTGTACCTTTGCGAACTTGAGAAGCAATGTGTACCAATCTCCAGACAGCAAGGAAACATTCACCCAGGCTGCAAAAGCTGTGAAGTACTGGCTTGAACATATCGGAGAGATGCAGAAGCAGGGAATGGGATTATATATCTGCTCTGGCGTAAAAGGGTCTGGAAAGACAAGACTTGCGTGCAGTATGGCTAATGAACTGATGCAGAAATATCAGAAATCAGTTAAATTTACCACTTCATTGAAAATTCTTGAAGAAATCAAGTCCACATGGTCAGCCCGTGATAATGCGACGGAAAGCAAATTGATTCGTGATCTAACATATGCAGACATTTTGGTTATTGATGATTTCGGAGCGGATTCCGGGAGAGATTGGATTAACAAAAAATTCTATGGGATTATCAACGGACGGTATGTGGATAGAAAAATCACTATCTTCACAAGTAATTATCGCATATCGCAACTTCCGTATGATGATCGAATCACGAACAGGATTCTGGAACGGTCTTATGAAATCCCGTTTCCGGAAGAATCCGTAAGAGAGCATATCGCGGAGGAAGCAAGAAATAACATGATTGCAGCTATCCAGAAAGGAGCAAAATGAGGAAATCGTGGGGATTTCTAAGTGAAGCAGAGATTAATGTGCTGAAGAAAAACCAGTGCATGAAATGCAGATACTTTTCCAAGACAAGCAAAAACAATACGTTCCTGGCTACGTCGGTATGCAATTATATTCTGAACAAGGGCCACAGCCGAAAATGTGATCCAAGGGACTGTATCAAAAGCGGACGATTCGAGGAAATGGCAGGACGCAGAAAGAAGAGATGAAAAATGAGAAAAGTAAGTGAAATGTACCGAAGATCTGGCGGTACTTGCTGGCAACATATCTGTATGGAATGTGCGGATTACCTTCCGTGTAAGAAACGGGGAAATGCCGGAACTATGAGCTGGACGTTCCATGGAATCCGAACTCCGTTGCCTGCAAATTTTTCACAAAAGAACACGAGGAAGAGCTGAAAGGACAAATGAATATTTTTGATTTTGTGAAATAGGGGTGATCGCATGGCAATCGTAACACTTGACGGTAAACCGGTTGACATTGAAAAAATCGAACTGCCGGAGGAAATTGTGGAGTTAATCATGACGTGTCTGGATTGACCAAATGAATAATGTGGTGTAGAATGTGTCGTAACATGATATGTGCGGCACATTTTCTACACAAAGGAGGAAAACGCATGGAATGTGTTGCATATTTGCGTGTATCTACAGAGAAACAGGCAGAGGAAGGAAACGGACTGGACAGTCAGCGGCGTGATATTGAGAACTACTGCCGAAAAAATGAACTGATAATCAAGAATTGGTACGAAGATGATGGATTTACTGGCTCGAACATGAACCGACCAGGATTACAAAGACTTATCAATGATTGCACCAGAAAACGAATCAAATGCGTAGTGGCATTTAAACTTGACCGATTATCACGAAGTATGGTGGACGGAATCTATCTGATCGAACGAATATTTATCCCAAATGGCGTGGAATTCAAATGCGTCCATGACAGTGTGAGTTACGATAGCCCAATGGAACAGGCATATACACAGATGATGGCAGTGTTCGCTCAGCTTGATAAAAACACAATGCTGCTTAGAATGCGAGGCGGAATGTTGGAACGTGTGAAGCAGGGATTCTGGATGGGCGGTGGAAACTTGCCTTATTGCTATGACTACGACAGGGAACAGGGGATTTTGATTCCCATACCGGAACGAGCGGAGCAGGCAAGGCAGGCATTAGATTTGTATTTGTCTGGATATTCGGATGCCAAAATCAGAGATATCTTAGGCTACACAAGCGAAATGGTGGTCAGGAGCATTTTGACAAGTCCGGTAAATATCGGGATGATTCCGTATAAGGGAAGTATCTATCAAGGAAAACATGAGCCGATTTTTGAAACAGAAAGATTTAAAGCGGCTCAAGAAATGAGAAAATCTCGCCGACAGCACAAACTTCAGAGCATCAATCATCCGGCACACTTGCTTACAGGACTATGCTATTGTGGTGTGTGTGGATGTAAGATGAGGTACCAGAAATGGACGCATGGAAAGCATAAGATATACTGCTGTTCGCGGAATACAGGATGTTCATATTTGCCTAATTACAATCCTAACTGCGATAATTCTCTTGAATGGGCGGATGATATCGAGAATCAAGTGGAAGAACAGATTCTTAAAATCTCGCTCAATCTATCTTCATACAAACCAAAGGAAAGAGAAACCAGATTGGAAATATTGCAGAAGCAGTACGATAAAGAGAAGACCAAACTGAAACGGTTATATTCGTTGTACGCTGATGGGAACGATGCAGTTCTGGAAATGATACAGGAATCTGAAAGCAAGTTGTCAGAAATAAAAGAACAGATTGACAGAGAAACGGAGAACGCAGAGTACACGCAAAAGAAAGAGTATGTCTACGAAAAATAAAAGGCTCGCCGATGTTTGGGATCACATCGACAAGCCAGACAAAAACAAGATACTAAAGAGTATAATCTCAAAAATTGTGATAGTCAATGGAAACGTTGAAATACAGTTAAAGAGATTTTAGCATAACCTATACGCCATCCCTACGGCATATAGTTAGTGCTAATAAGTGTCGCACGTATCATGTCAATAAATAACAGGAGGGTAACTATGATCTCACAGGGAATTAGCCATACCGCATATGATGTAATGCGAGAGTACATGATTACAGGAGCCGAACTGGACGGCAAATATCAAATTCCAATGATGGAACGATACACAGACCGACCGGGCGAAGATACTGTGGATTTCAAGGATAGTTTCAGTCCGAAGATTAAGAACCACCGCAAGCTGACGGTGAATTTTTATATCCATGACTGTGAATTCGAGAGAATCTGGAACAATCCAGACAGGTATCTGGAACATCTGAAATGTTTCCACAGCGTGATCGCACCGGATTTTTCCATGGCTGTCGGACAGGATGGAATGCCGTTCGCTATGAATATCTGGCAGAAATATCGTAATCATGCATTGTCTTATTATCTCAGTATGAACGGAATCAGGGTAATTCCAAACGTGAACATACCGCCGGAGTACTGTTATGACTGGGCGTTTGACGGTGTACCGAAAAGAAGCACAGTAGCGTGCTGCACTAATGGCAGAATCAAAGCTAGGACATCCAGAGAAGAATTCTGCAAGGGATTCAAGGAAATGGAAAAGAGGATTGAACCACTGAGGGTTATTATTGTCGGGACAATTCCGCCGGAACTTAAAACAGATGCAGAAATCGTGAATTTCAAGACTCGCAGTCAGAAGATCAGAGACAGGGAAGGAAAATACAATGGGATATAATACCGATGCGTACATGAGGAAAAAATCTCGAACTAAGAAGCAACAGGAGAGAGAACAGAGGATGAGTCACAAGGGAAACAGTAAGAGAACCGGTCGTGCGAGGAAAGGAAAAGTTAAATAAATTGTGAAAAATTCACAGCACCAGAATTGATGTTATAAATCGCACTGTGCCAAATGCACAAAAAAGGTTTTTAAATAATGCTATGTCGTTTTCTTATCTTATTTTTCAAGACCATTTCCGCAGATTTCGGGGATCGTGCCGATCGGCGCCAGTTCAAAATGTACTAGACTGTCGAGTTGGTAAAAGACAGCAAAGCAGACCTGTGCGAGAATCCAAAGAAATGCAGTAATTAATTGAATGGAATTAGCTAGAATCAATTTAAACACGCTAGTCATAGACTTATCAAATATGCGTACAAAGTCCGTAAATGAGCCTAAAAAGAATTATAAATAATGCAACCACTACCAGTACGCATATACGCACTAATTCTTGCAAAACGTCAAATACAGCCTTGCAAGTTCAGGAACTTCTGCTAGCTGCACGCAATCCGGAAGTGTATATATAACCATGATACCGCTGTTGATACTTCTCGTCAATCGTTATTATTAATTACTCGAAAAAAGCTAGAATTGATTCCAGAAGCTCAGACGATAAAACGTGCGTCTAATCCATCCAAAGCCGTTATAAGTTGCAAAAAGTCGGTAAGACCAAAGACACGAGAAAAAGAGCAGCCAAAAAGCTACTCTAAGCAATTAATGCGGGCTTTTTGCGGCAAATCTCGGAAGAACTCGAGGAAGCCGGAATTGTCCAATGCACTATACTGGCGGTCTGATGTCGGAATAATACGCCCGTTCTTAATCTCCATGCATGACAGCTGCAAGTGATCTGCCAGCTTAGTTGACCGATGCAGGGCGTACCGCATGACCGACACCGCCCCGGATTGACAGTGAACCGGCGGCAAGTCGTACCAGATCAGCGGGACAGCACCGGAAGCAACCGCCCAGAAAACATCGGCGGCGTTCCGTCTGGCGGCATCTCTTATTTTTTGAACTTTGGAAAAATCGCCGCTTTTTATGGCGGCGACGGTCTGTTTAGATGTTGGTTTTGCGATTTCTTTTATCATTTACAAACCTCCAAAAGTTTTGTTTTTCTTGTAGCATTTGTTCCAGAAGTCAACAACTTTTTCTGCTTCTTTTCTTGTGCCGCAAATATTTGCAGCGGTTATTCCGGAAATTTGCAAAGAAAATAATAAATTGTCGGTGCCGGAAACTTTGAGGACGGAAGCATAATTTTTCCCATCTTGTTTTACGGATATAGCAATATAATGGTTCTTCATACTTTTTCTTTCTTCCCTCTACCCATGGGAGCCGGGTTATAAAATAAAGACGTGCCGGGAATCGAACCCGGCTGGAACCGTTACGCCTGAGCTTATAAAACTAACGTCTTTACGGTCTCTAAATCTTCTGTAAATTCCATATTTTCCAAGTACCGCCCGGACGGGAGCTTTTTATCATATGCCCAGTAATAGCAGTCTATATTCGCCCAATATACGGACGGAGAAAAGTTTTTTATAAAATCCCTGTCTTTTTCCGAAAGCGGCGCCTTCGCGTCAATGACCCAGTTCAAGCCGGTCATGGTCTCCTTGTTTGTGATTACGGTATATTTCATGCTTTTGAATCCTCCTTGTAAATGAACTCGGCGCGTCTAACTTTGTCTTTGTTTATGAGTACAGCAAATTGTTCAGATGCTCTGTCAATACCTTTGCTTCCTTCGATGTCTTGATAAAAAGTGTAATCTACATCATGGTTCCAGTAAGTTATTTTTATGCCTACTCCTGCGATGCCGCTTTTTAATTTGGCAATTATTTCCTGTTTTGTCATATTTTTTACCTCCTGATTTTTATTTTTAAAGACCGCCGGGGAAATGCTCCCCGGTACGCTTACCAGCCTGTCAAGCTATATTGAATATTTTTTTGAGTTGTTCGCGTTTACCATTTACCATGGCGCGAGCATTCGCAATGTCAACTGTGCCTCTTGTCAATTCTACGATCGCGATTGAAATATCCATGAAGCAATCATATTGATTTTTGTATGCATCATCGAAAGCCTGTTCTTTTTCTTCGTCCATTGGGAACTTGTCATACTCCGATTCTGCTGCATCCGCGATTCTTTCCAATTCTTCCAGTTTTACAAGCTCTTTTCTCATTTCTTCGATTGTCATGCTATTATTCCTCCTTAAGCCACACTATCAATAATTTTCTCAACTGCCTTTTCCCATTCTAGAAAAGTGCAGTAGCTGTGGTCGTAGTAATATTTTTCTTTTTCCAGTTCGTTTTTACATTCCGGGAACAGCTCCGCGAGAGAATCAGTCATTCGGTGAACTTTTTCGTGATCTGCCATGTTATCCCTCCTTTGAAATCTCCAAAATCTTTTTGCAGGCTCTGATATAATCATCGGTCAATACCTCATTCTTGGAATGTTCGCCGCGTGTCCGAGATTTAAGCAGGCCAATAACGCTAGTGCGTTTGTTTCTTAGTTCTTCCAGAAATTCATCGTATGATGAGAAATCTTCATTCTTGAGTAATTCCGGGGCGAATCGAGCAAGACCAAAGATTGCATTTAAACCGTTTGACTCCCGGCGATTGCATCCGCTGTAAAACTTGCTCGTGGTTCCTTTGCAGTTTCCGTGAAGTGCTTTGCAACCGTAACACATTGTGTTATATGTCAGGCTGTCGAGTGCCTGCATCGCATCTTTTCTTTTCTGCTCCTGTTCAGGAGTTGCGAAAATAGTATAATCTTTCATGTTTCTACCTCTCTTTTTTATTTTTGAAATCCGGCGGTTGCGTTGAGGCTACGGCTTGACCGCCGCCGGAGAAATTAATTGATTCTTGTATCTGTCCAGATATTAAGGATTGAACGGAAACAGTTTAATTCGTCAACCGGAAAACCGCCGTCGTTGATATGGAATATTGCGTATTCTCCATACTGTTCGTTGATGTCCTGTGCGAAATTGTAAAACTCTTCGAAGCGTTCCAGACGGTCGAGATCAAGAACATACCATTTATGACCAGCCGGAAGAGTTTTTATAAATTCCTCCGCGTTGCTCGGGTAATTGAATGCGCCAGAAACGCTTACTTTGCTTTTGTGGTCGTCCTGCGTGGTACGGTCGATCATTGTGAAGACCGCCCAGTTTAATTTGTTTAAATATTTACTCATTACTTTTTACCTTTGCCACTGTTATAATAGGGCTACCTTTCATTTTTATGTTGGGTGCCGGTTGTTTGTCTTGGTAGGATTGCAACCGGCTTTTTTATTTAGTTGTTTTTGATGTCTTTAATGTGATATCTGTGATCGCATTCATTAACATTTCGTGAACCTTGCTTTCTTCACGGAATGCAAATTTGTCTTTGCCTGTTGCCTTCATCCAGGCGATAGAGTACAGATAATTGATTCTTGTCTAAAACCTTTACTTTTTTCTATTTTGTCTTTCCTCCTGCTCTTTTGATAATACTATTATAACGCTAACGCTATATAAGCACAATATCGTAATTATATACAAAATATTATAGTGTTATCTGTATATTTTATATACTGCTATCTATATATTTTTATAACGATAACGCTAATATAGATAGCTGTATAAATGATAACGTTATATTTCTGTTGACTTTCTTTATACAGTTAGCTATAATACAGATAACTGTATAAAGGAGGTCTTTAAAATGGCTATCAGTAAATCTCAGGCAAAAGCAACTGCCAAGTACGAAAAAAACAATTACTTCAAAACTCTTGTTCGTTTTAAAAAAGAAGACGAAGAACGAATAAGAGCCGCTGCGGGTGATAGCTTAAACGGTTTCATTGTTCAATGTGTTCTGAATGCACTAGACAAACCAGAAGCACCCGTACAAGCCCCAGAAGCCCCGAAACCGATCAAGCCGAAGTATTTACCGCCTACTCCGGAAAACCTCAAGAAAATTGATTTTAAGCTGTTGAAAGGAAACCCACTTTATCAACTTGAAGTCATGGAGCAATTTGGCGAAGATACGGTAAATCAGCTCTACGGCATGAGCGAAGCAGAGTTTAAAAAACTTATTTCGCCGGATTCGTGAACTTTTGACATTAACTTGAGTAAACTTGAGTTAATGTCTTTTTTATGCTTTTTTCTCTGTTGTTTTCCTCCTGTATACTGATCTCTGTTGATGGTTATATAATACACGATAATGTATTTTAAATCAATAGTAGAAATACATAAAGATGTACTATATAATTGTATAAAATACACAAAGATGTACAAATAGAAATATATTGACTTGGAATACATAAAGTTGTATTATTATAGAAAGAACACATGAAAAGGAGGACTTGAAAAAAATGGCAGAATCGAAACGCAAAAATGTATATAATGGAAGTGTTTCTTATTCCAGATTGTGGGAAACAATGGAACGAAGAGGTGTAAAAAAGATCGACCTAAAAAATAAAGATACTTTTAACATGTCTCCAACACTGGTTAATAAGCTAGTGAAAAATCAAAATGTAAGTGTTGATACTATAATGTACTTATGCGAAAAATTAGATTGTCAACCGTGCGACATTTTGGAGTACAAAAGAAATACATAATAATGTATTTTATGCATTGACAAATAGTACATGATAATGTATAATAAAGACAGTTAAAGAAAGTAACTAAAAACTTCACAGAGAAAAGGAGAGAGAATATGGCAATAAAATATAACTCAATCGAGTGGATTGAGAACAAATTTAAAAGCTTGAAAAAGAACAATCAGGATGTGATTTACAGAATCACGGAAACCCCGTGTTGGTATAACATCTGGATTGAATACGACGGCGACGGCGAACAGGTCGCATACTATCAGACCGGCGACTGATCTGAGATAGTTGAGTTTTGCGAAACTCATTGCAATCCTGGGAATGATTACATGGCCGGGCTTGGATGTACTAACGCGGAGCTTGTGGAAGCAACCGAAAAATATATTCACGGTCTTGAAAAGAAAACGAAATGGGAAAGTCATTAAGCTTTGGTAGCCAAAACGATCAGCAAAGGAGAAAAGAACATGAAAGTATTTTTTGAAGAAACAAACGGAAATAATCTTGTAATCATCACAGATGGTGCGACAGCTAAAATCTATGATTGTGCACCTAGTGGAATCTTTGAGGGAATCGACCTGTACACGGAAACGACAGCGGAAGACCTCAAGAAGCATTTTTGAGGAGCTGGCAGGAGCCGGAGAACTGGCAGATTTTGAAGATATGCACAGCGACAATGAACTGAGTCTCAACGAGATCGAGGAAGAGCTGGAAGAAAGCGAACTGATTTTTGAGGGGTAAATATAAAAATTTCACGGGTTGTAGATTTGGAAAAATAACTGTAACCCGTGAAGAAAAAGAGGGCGAGAAGTGGTATTGTTTCGGCGTTTGTGATTGCGGGAATACCGTGAAAATCCGCAAAGATTCGCTTTCAAGTGGAAAAACAAAGTCCTGCGGATGCGATAAACGGAGCGAAACAAAAATTGAGCAACTAAAAATCGGGCGCAATCTAAAAGACCATACATCATTATGCTTTTTTGAAAATGACGCTCCGAGCAAAAACAATACATCGGGACTTAAAGGCGTAAGTTATGTTAAACGCACGAAAAAATATCGAGCATTTGTTGGGTATAAAAATAAAACATATTCTTTAGGAGAATTTGAAACAATAGAAGAAGCTCAAACAGTACGAGAAAAGGCTGTGAAAATGGTTAAAAGCGGAAATTTTGAACGCTGGATAGGGAGGAAAAACGAATGAACAAAGTTGTACAGAAAGCATACGAAATGAATCGCGTAGAAAGCGATTGGAAAGTTGATTATCTTCCAGAGGTGGAAGTGGGAGAAGTTGTAGAACTTAATGACATATGGAGCGGTGACGGCGACGATCCGATAGAGTTAGGGTCATGCAGTTATAAGATTACAGATAACGACTGGATCAATTATGTTTTTGACGTGATCGAGAAAAAAGAAAACATTCTTGATACAGTCGTAAAAATAACAGAAATCGAATTACTTTAGGAGGGGGCGATGATAAAAGAAGCAATTGATTTTATCGGCACCGAAAATCTTGAATATATGGCGTTGCAAGCGCATAAACCATTACCCGCTGTATATGTATTTGTGGACTTTAACGGAAAGATTGTAAAGGAAATCAGAAACGAAAGGCGAATTGACTTTAACAGCAAATTTCGCATGATGAATTATTATTCCGAGCTGGTTTCCATACAAAAGCCGATAAAAAGCAAATTGGTTTTTAGCAATAATTACTTAACTTTCTTTTGCAGGAACACCGAAAAACTGACGGTCGAAGACATAGACGAATATTTTTTGACATTAGGAACACCAAAAGAATACAACTTTTTTACGGATACAATAAAACAGAATATTTGGAAAATTGCAAAAGAAAAGAATGAGGTCGTGAGATTTTTCCTTTTGGCAAGTCCTGAACTATACAGGAAATTGGGACTCGAAAATTGGTCAAGCAAAGCGATTAGTCAAAAGACTGCTGACGGGAAAGGATTCCCGATATCTTGTAGCTACAACAGTAAAAAGCCCTATCAAATGTCGAAAATGTACCTTGTGGACATAGAAGAGGGTTTGCAAATAAAATTGTTTTATGACATTTTAAAAGGGTTAAAATATCGTGGCTATGATATGCTAGTTGTGGGCGAGAATAACTTTATTCCGCTGAAATCGGGCGAGCTTCCAAAGTGGAAACTAAAAGGTTGCGTGATCTTCGCGTTTGATGTAAAAAATGGAAATGCAGTAATTACACATATAGACACAGTGCCACGATTTACGCCGTGGTTATGAGAAAGGAAAAATAAATGGATAAAGCAACAATAGCAGCCAGAGCAGGAAAGCATTTTTATAAAAGTTATATCAAAAATGTACAGCGTGTGGAAGTTCGCGAGATTCCGAACCATGTGAAAGGATGGACGGAAGAAGATTATACTTTTGCCTACAAAGGCAGAAACTACAGAGTAAACGAACATATCTGTGCAAATAAAGACGGAGAAGTTAAGTATTCCGCAAAATACAGATATGATCTAATTGAGTTATAAAAATAAGCCCTTTGGAATTGACCAGAGGGCTTTTATTATACTTTTTTGTGGCGGCGTAACGACGACCTATAGGTTAATAGCCCCACCGCCGAAGCCATTATAACACATATAACACAGTATCCCCGAAGTTGTCAAGAGAAAAATTATATTTTTTTGCACTTGACTTTTAATCTAACAGTGCGATATGCTTACACCAACGACGGCCGCGGGGAACTCATGGAGGGGTAGCGAACAGAAGCCAGTGTTAATTGAATATCGAAATCTATGCAGCCAGATCACGCCAGAGCAGTACCGGAAGGTCTGGCTTTTTATGCACCTGATAGACCTATATATTATATATATTAATAGATTACCAGTACAGTACTGTATGTTAATATCTTTTATACCCCTCCATAGATTTTCTAAGGTTAGAGTTGATTAATATAATATATTATATATATATTAATATATAGAGTAGTAGAGGATATATCAGAAGTACCAGAAGGTAAAAAAATATTATATAAAAAACTGTTGACAAAATTATGAAGAGTATGTAA
>ERZ1027604.5-NODE-5-length-33469-cov-4.096455_pt1 | contig 33469 bp, 37 predicted proteins | sample MGYA00520527_ERZ1027604 | MGnify/ENA primary metagenome ERZ1027604 (study PRJEB33329, sample SAMEA3488623) | human gut metagenome | biome: ENVO:feces | place: Malawi | collected 2008-09-19 | study: EMG produced TPA metagenomics assembly of the PRJEB9818 data set (The...
TCTCAAGTTCAAGACCAAACCTCCAGAACTTACCTAGAGATGGTACGAGCAGAGTTAAAGAAATGTTCTCAAGTCGATTTGGAGACCATGGAAGATGTGTTGAAGTCGACTATTCCGCCCTTGAAGTCGTAACACTAGCCGCTGCCAGTAATGACAAGAACTTGATTGAACAGCTTGAGAAAGGCACAGACATGCACTGCTATAGACTGGCAGGAGCATTGAATGAGCCTTATGAAGAGGTGTACAAGAAGTGTCATGAGGAGGATCATCCTGACCACAAGAAGTACAAAGAACTCAGAACGGCAATCAAACCAAGAGCCTTCGCTGCTCAGTACGGAGCCTCTGCAGGAGGTATCTCCTTTGCAACAGGCTGTACGCTACAAGAAGCAGAGAAGTTCCTCGAAACTGAAGCTAAGCTCTTTCCTGAGAGCAGAGCATTTAAGGACAAGGTTCGTTCAATGGTTGAACAGACAGGCTTGTTACCTGAAGCCATTGAGCGAGAACTTGATCCTACGACAAATTCATGGTATGTATTCCGAAGGGGATACTACAAAGCGCCTGGGGGTACAGAATACTCCTTCAGGCAAAGAAAACAATGGAAGGATCACAAAGAAGTCTTAGACTATAAGGACACTGAGATCAGCAACTATCCTATCCAAGGTGAAGGTGCGTTCATCGTGCAGACAGCTTGTGCTAGGATCATTAGATGGTTGATCAAGGAAAACTTCTTTGATGGATCTATCCTACCGATTAACACTGTGCATGACGCTGTGTACATTGACTGCAAGACTGAAGACCTCGCTAGACGAGGAGGTAAGGCAGTAGCATGGATCATGGGCACTACGCCCAAGTACATTGCACAGAACATCCCCGCGTACAAGGCATGGATGTACGACGAAGTACCTTTCCCTGCTGTACCTGAAATGGGATACAACCTCTTTGACAAGACCCACGTAGAATAAGGACTAACTATGCTTTCCGCTATTAAGAACATTGCAACGAAACCACGACTGACCTCGACATGAGCACCGCCTCCAAGGGCGGTGAGAAGTACCTGCTTCCTGTTGGTACTGCCCTCGGTCGACTTGTTGAGTACATTGAATTCGGCAAACAGCCGCAGGAATTCAAGGGTGAGAAGAAGGATCCCGCTATGGAGATCCAGATTGGCTTTGCCCTGTATGGTGAAGGCTATCAGAAGGAAGACGGCTCTCCGCGTATGATCAGTACGTACCGCATGAAGCTCTCGAACAACGAGAAGAGCAAGTCTTTCAAGCTCTTTAGCCGTATGAACGCCAAGAAGACTGCCAAGAACTTCGCACAGCTCCTCGGTGAGCCGTTCCTTGTGCCGATCATTCATAGCACGAATGGCAAGGGCACGTATGCCCGTATCGACCTCGACAACATTGGCTATGCCATTGATCCGATTCGTCGTACTGAGTACCCTGTCCCTATGCCTAACGAAGACGTTTATCGTGTCTTCCTGTGGAACCATCCCACGAAGGAGATGTGGGATTCGATCTACATTGAGAAGAACAACTTCCTTCAGGAGACGTGCCTCTCTGCGACTGACTATCCGAACAGCAAGCTCGAACAGCTTCTGAAGGGTTCTGTCCCTTCTCTTGAAGCCGCTCCTGATGAGAACTTCAATGAGAACTTCGACGAAGTGCCGTTCTAATGAAACTCAGGGATCTGTATATCCCTGATACCGATCAATTCAAGCCTAGCATGGACCGGGTCCTCATCATGGATGGGGATGCGGCATGCTATGAGGCGGCTTCTAAGTACGTAAAGTTGGATACAGCTATTCGATGCGTACACATGAAGATTCTTGAAGCTATGTTTCTTACGAACTGCAAGAAGGCTAGAGTCCATATCACTCCTGCAGGTTGTTTGAAAGCAGGCAGAATGAACTTGATTGGTGTAAAGCCTTATCAGGGTAATCGTAAGGACAAGAAGAAGCCTGAGTTGTTGGAAGCTCTCAGGCAGAATATTTCGGCATTGCTCAATGACAAGAACATTGAGGTGTTTGCTCATTATGATATTGAGGCTGATGATGCAGTGGTTATCGACAGTTATTACTACCGCAACAAAGGACTTGTGTACAGTCCTGACAAAGATCTTAGAATGGTTGTGTATCCTCTGTATGATTTGGATACTGGCAGGGTTTGTACTATTGCTGACACTTTTTGGTGATATTAGCATCTCCAGTACTGAGTCTGGCCTTCCTCATCCAAGGGGGCAAGGGCTGAGTTCTTCTGGTGGCAGATGCTCATGGGAGATACTGCCGATAACATTCGAGGCTTGGATAAGTACCAAGGCAAGAACATCGGTATGAAGAAAGCCTATGAACTACTGAAGCCTATCAAGGACGAAGTCACTGCGGCTATTGTAGTGCTTAGTGCATACAAGGAAATCAATCAGAATCCTCTTCCTGAAGCGAACATGCTGTGGCTTCTGCGTAATGAAGCAGACAGCTTTCAGAAGCATCTTGCGGAGCTTACTCCGAGTATGCCTCATGAGCTTGTTCAATGGCTTAGAGATTGCTACAAAAGGAAGTGGAGGAAGGATTGAGAAAGATTAGTAGATCCCAGCTCAGAGCATGGGCTATCGGACACATCAAGACTAAGCAGGGAGGACTGTGTCCTCTCTGCGGTAAGCCCATCTCTCTTCAGGTGATGGGTAATAAATCCGACTACGTGGTTGACCATGACCACGAAACTGGAGAAATTAGAGGCGTGCTGCATCGCTCATGCAATGCAGCTGAAGGTAAGGTAAGCAATGCAGCCGCCCGTTGGGTGCCAAAAGCACCAAGTACAGCGACATCATCCCATGGCTACACAGGATGCTTGATTACCTAGAGAACAATGAAGGTACTGGGATTATCTATCCCGACCACAAGACTCCTGAAGAACGTGAAGAACTCAGGAAACAACGCGCTAGAAAGGCGCAGGCATTGCGCAAAGCAAGACAGGCTTTGCGTGCTAAGGAGAAACATGATTAAGGTAATTAAGAAGGATGGCACTGTCGAACCGTTCGATATGGAAAAGATCTTCGAGGCTATCAACAAGGCTAGTCAACGTGCTAACTGCAACATCCGTAGAGGTGACCATGAGCTTCTGGAGTCGTACATCACTTTTGAATGCGAGTCCAAGGGCAAGGACATTCCTACGTCTGAGATGCACAGCATCGTAATCAAGGCGCTGTATGCTTGTGACTACAAGGCTATTGGTGACGCATACAAGGAGTTCAGAGACTACAAGAACACGTATGCCAAGGCCTTTGAAAAGGTGAAGGATGATGCGGACACTGTTCTTCTTCTCGGAGATAGGGAGAATGCTAACTTTGATTCTTCGCTTATCAGCACGAAGGGTTCGCTCATTAAGGGGTACCTCACGAAAGAATTGTACAAGCAGTTCTATCTGAACAAGGAAGAGCTCCAAGCTACGAAGGAAGGTACGATCTATATCCATGATCTTCGAGACATGATTTTCAACAGCATCAATTGCTGTCTGTTCGACATGGGTAATGTCCTCAAGGGTGGATTCAGTATGTCCAATGTGGACTACACGGAACCTACCAGTGTACTCAGTGCGCTTCAGGTTATCGGTGACATCACGCTCGTCGCTACTGCACAGCAGTTCGGTGGATTCACCATCCCGAGTATTGACAAGACTCTCCTTCCGTATGCCCGAAAGACTTACAATAACGCATTCAAGAAATACTTCGATACTTGTAATCTGGAGCATGACGAAGCAGACTCCATGGCTCGTGGCGACCTCAAGCGGGAGCTTGAGCAGGGCTTCCAATCCCTTGAGCTGAAGCTCAATACCGTACCGTGTTCCAGAGGTGACTTCGCTTTCACCACTCTTACGTTCGGTGAATGGAGCAATGACCTCCCTGATCTCGATAAGGAGATCCTTCAGATGGTGTGTGAAACCATCCTTGAGATTCGCATGAAGGGGCATGGTCCGAAGGGTAAGCAGGTTGTGTTCCCCAAGCTCGTGTATCTCTATGACTGGGAACAGCACAGTGGTGCTGAGCATGCTGAGGTGTTCGACAAGGCTGTTGAATGCTCTAGCAAGTGCATGTACCCTGACTACCTTGCAATCAACTCTGACTATGGTTCGGTGTCTGAAACCTACAGAGCATCGAACAAGAAGTGCGTTACCCATCCGATGGGATGCAGGGCGTACCTCACGCCTTGGTACGACCTTGAAACCAATGAGTACGTGTCTGTTGGTCGATGCAACATCGGCGCTGTATCTCTGAATCTTCCTCTTATCTACAAGAAGGATCCTGAGAAGTTCTATGAGAACCTCACTGAGAACCTTGAACTTATTCGTAAGTTCTTCCAGAAGAGGTACGAAGCAGTTGCTGAAACGAAGGCATGCACGAACCCCATGGCATTCTGTCAGGGTGGATTCTACAAGGGAAATCTCAATCCTGATGATAAGATCGGTGATCTTACTCAGTATATGACTGCTAGCTTTGGTGTTACCGCCCTCTCAGAATTTGTTGAACTTCATGGTCTGAAGCTGAACTCTGCTCTTGGCAGAGACCTTGCCATCAAGGTTGTTGACTTCATCAACAAGAAAATCAAGGAGTTCAAGGAGGAGGATGGCCACTAGACCCACTGCGCATATATTAAATCCCAGTAGGAGTAAGGTTATAGCGCTTTGAACTAACAATTCCATCATATACTTACCCTGTCTTTGATTGATGACATCTTGGCATCGTGCTGGTATTTTGCTGGGTATTTCAGAATAGCATATTTTCTTACCTTACTACCCAAGTCACATAAGAAGTTACTGATGTAACCTAGGGGTACTGCGGGAATCATGATGATATACCCAACCCATGTAAGTAAATAGAATATGCTTTTGTAAAGGTAATACATCACATGCTCTTTCTATCTTTGATTTCTGCCATCTTGGCATCATTCATTCTAGAATGTCCATTAACATTGGAGTAACCCAAATAACCACAGACAGGGTAAGTATATGATGGAATTGTTAGTTCAAAGCGCTATAACCTTACTCCTACTGGGATTTAATATATGCGCAGTGGGTCTAGTGGTATTTGTTTGCATACTCTGCTACAAATCTATTAAAGACTGCATAGAAGGGAAAGGATAATATGCTAGAAATAACTACAGCTCTGCTGTACTGTTGCTTGTGTATAGCAATTGTCTGCGGTACCGCAGGTCTCGTGTGTCTCACGTATGTACACATAAGCGACATGTTTAAAAAGTTCAAGCATAATGAACAACCAATTGGAGACCATTTCTATGATCCCTAATGAAGACAACCTTTAACTAACTAAGGAAAAACCCTACAATGACTATTCCTAAGAAGTACACTAGCGTTACCCGTATTGGTGTTACCGCTGAATTCGAAGCCTACCCTACCTGTAAGGGGCACGTGGACTTTGCAACCTTCAATTTCCTGAGCATTCGATCCTTCGTTGCTTGGGTGAATGATCATAACAGCAACATCGCTTACGTTGTGGTTAAGGATCCTAAGAAGACTTCGGCTGATCTTTACACGGAGTGTTGGTCCCGAACGTTCATCTCGCCCCATATCAAGCGAGGTTGTACGTGTCATGTGACCGTCAGGCTTGACTGTGGAGCTGTTGGACAGCTTACGTTCCATAAGAGTGAATAATGAATTACTCTGGTCTGAACCTGTGCGATACCGCTAACGGACCCGGGGTCCGCGTATCCCTGTTCGTTAGCGGGTGCTCCTTGCATTGCAAGGGGTGTTTCAACCAAGAGGCGTGGGATCCGTGCTATGGACAACTTTTCTGTTCCCATACGCTCGGCATCATCCTAGAGGCGCTCAAAGCGCCTCACATTGAGGGGCTGAGCATCCTTGGGGGTGACCCCATGGAGAAGTACAATCGACCCAAGGTAGGGCTTGTATGCGCCTCTGTGAAGGCCTTGTACCCCGACAAGAGTATTTGGCTTTGGACTGGTCGTAAGTTCGACGAAATCAAATACTACGATCATATCTTGGATTACGTAGATGTGCTCATCTGTAATCCGTTTATCGAACATCTTAAATGTAAAGGAAAATACTATGGAAGTTCAAACCAAAGAGCTTATTGGAAATCTCCAGATGGAACTTGGAACTTGGTTCCAGAGGACTCATCAGAATACTTCTGTTAAGGGACACCTGAAGCAACTGTATCTCACGTGCATCATTGAGGAATTCAATGAACTCGTTCAAGAAAAGTGCGGTACCCCTAACGACATGAAAGAACTCTGTGACCTTATCTGGGTGTGCGTGCAGTATGCCAATGCTTGTGGCTATGACCTTGAGGCAGGTATGAATGAACTGCTTAAGGAGTATTCCAGTAAGTTCTATGATGCACATGGTAACTACAATCCTACCTTCCGATCGGATGGTAAACTCCTGAAGGGAGCAGGCTTCAAGAAAGCAGATTTCAACAAGTTCTTTGAGGATAAGCATGAAGATCAGTAATATCTCTGTTGAGTACATGGATCACATGGGCAGTGATTGCACTGTTGTGAATGCCGCCCGTGTCTCCTTTAACAAGGAGATCAAGGTTATGAGCTTCAGTGATGTGAAGCTCCTGCAGTACCTTGCCAAGCACAAGCACTGGTCCCCGTTTGCTCACACGAGCATCCAGTTCAGGTGCAAGGCGCCTATCTTCCTCGCTAGACAGTCTTGTTAAGCATCAGGTTGGTGGTGTGTGGAACGAAGTGTCTCGCCGATACGTAGACTCGGAGCCTGAGTTCTACACTCCGAAGGTCGTGCATAATTATCCCCAGAACGCTAAACAGGGTTGTGGTGAAGAACACTTCTTCTCTGAGTATTTCGTAGGCGAAATTCTCGCAGTGACGAAAGACGCAAATGATGAATACAATCGGCTCATTGCAGAAGGCATTGCTCCTGAAGAAGCTCGTATGGTTCTTCCTCTGAACACCATGACGGAATGGATTTGGACTGGGTCTCTGATGTTCTGGTACCGAGTGTGGAGTCTTAGGCATGATCCTCATGCGCAGTCTGCCGCACGAGAGTTCGCTGATCTTCTGTACAAGGCTATCCCTGATGACTTCAAGGAAAGCATGCGGAGTTTGGTTGATTATTATGGAGATGTGTGATGCGTAAGAAGATTCATAAGTTTCCTAGTAAAGTTCTTAATCAATTGCTCTACAAGGATACGGTTATTGCTGATGGGTACTACCTTCAGTACATTATGAATGAAAGGGTTGATGATGAAGCCTCTGGGGAGCACCGCTGGTACTACCTGTTCAAAGATGTGCAAGAAGACAAGTTCTACCTTGCAATGTATTTTGAACACGATGATATCTCTGGGTTCTTCCCCTTTGATGGGAAGGGCATGATTGAATGTCGTAATGTAAGTATTATTGGTATCTTAAAGCGTTGAGGTTACTATGGTAGAAAACTACATCGTACTTAATAAGTGGGAAATTGACGCTCTTATTGGTAATTCAGGATGTGTAGCGGTGAATGACAAGCAGTATTATAGAGATGAGATTAAAATTCTCAGTGCTTCGGGCCTTACCCGCGACTGCGCTTGTGTATTCTTTGATGCAACTGCAGATGAGCCCATCTACTACATCGTTTACTACATGTATGACGCGTACAATGATGAGAATATCATCAGAGCGCCTGTGTGGAATTCGAAGCCCGAGAGTTGCTTTGTTTACTACAAGATCCGTAAGGCTAACTCTCGTCAGATTACAGAATACTATTAAAGGGATTGACTATGCTTTATAAAGATGTGCCTTATGAAGGCGAAGAAGATTACTACGGCGATGAGCCGTATGACGAGGTGTATGATGAGGTATACAGTAATGATCCGTATGTTACCTCTGATGAACTCAAGAAGAGTCTGAGTGCGTATTCCAAGACTGCAAAGTCTTTCGATCTTCTGGACATTGCCCCTGCGATCCCGTTTGTCCTTGGTAATATCATCAAGTACACGCTTAGGGCACCATACAAGGGTCAGAAAGAATCTGATATGGCTAAGGCTAAGGACTACTACTTTACCATGGTTGACAACTATGAGGTTTACACAGCGTGTCAGATTTGGTATAATGAACATCTTGATGCCATGCGCCTGATCCGAAAGCTCTATGGTGACGAGCTGTTCGCTGATGTTGATTCTGCAGACTGTACTCTGAGTAACTTCTGTGACCATGTGCTAGCGCTTTAATCTTAAAACATAAGGAGAACTGATGACGGAATGTCCTGATTATACCGATGAAGAACTTGAGAAAGAAGCTCAATACGAACGTAGGTTCTATCAAGAAGGCTTGGCTAGAGCGTACCAACAGATGAAGGAGGCCGTCGATAACGGTAGGCTTCCTGATGTAGGTGTTGGTAAGAAGATCATTCATAGGTCTTTTGCTACGTTGGTTGAGGATCTTACGGAAGCCGCCAAACCCTGTCGGGGAGTGGGTGCAAAGTACAGCGCTCATATCCGTAAGCTAGGGATTGAAGCATCCATGATGATTGGTTTGAGAATCATCCTTTCCAACGGCAGTTCTCCTGAACCGAGACACAGAACTGTTCAGTGCATCTTGGGACGTATTGGTATGGCTATTGAGACGGAATTACTTGCTCGTAAATTCGAAGAGATCAATCCGTACTATAATGCTCGTATCGCTTCTCAGGTTAAAGAGCAGTGCGTGCATGACGTGCGTACCATCAGAGCCAAGTACCTCACTGGCTATAAGGATCTTAGTATTAACTATGAACCTTGGACTGAACAGGAGAGGCTTGGTACTGCAAAGGTAGTGATGCAAACTATCTGGAAAGCAGGTCTCTTCACGATCACGAACGGTAGTCGTCGTGCTCCTTCTCTGGTTGAACTCTCTGATGAAGTGAAGATGTTCATCCAGAACAACTACGACAACATCCATCCAGTGATCCAGTTCCCTGTGATGCTCATCAAGCCCCTTCCGTGGAGGGGAATGTACAATGGTGGGTACATTATCCCTGAGTTGAGGAACCACTGTCCGATGATGAAGCTCCACGCTATGCCTAGAGACCTCCGTAAATGGGTAACAGAGCGCGTAGGAGGCGTCGAGGACGCTCAGGTAAGGGAGGGTATGACCAAGGCTCAGGAAGTCCCGTATCGCGTTAATACGCGCGTCCTAGAGGTTGCTAGGAAGGCATTCGCCTCTCCCAAGGGGTTGCTTGGGCTTCCTCCTCATGGCCCACAGCCCCAGCCTCCGTTCCCCTTCCCTGAAGGGTGGAACAAGGACTCCGCTACAAAGGATGAGCTTGAGTTGTTCACGAAATGGAAGCTCGAAATGAAGAGCTGGTACACATATGAGAACACTCGACTGGGCAAGAAGAGCGGATTGAATGGTAAGCTCAGGTACCTGAATGAACTCAAGGATGAACCGAGGTGGTACTGCCCTGCGTTCATTGACTGGCGTGGTAGGGTGTACTTCAGAAGCACGATCAATCCCCAGAGTGCTGATGTAATCAAGGGGTGCATTGATTTTGCAGAGGGTAAAGAGTTAGGTGCAGAGGGACTGTACTGGCTGAAGGTTCATGTAGCCAACTGCTGTGGATACGACAAGAAGAACTTTGATCTTAGAGTTCAATGGGTCGACGAACATTGGGAGGAAATTAAAGCATTCCTCCATGATCCGTTGAATGTTGATCCTCCAGAGAAGGACACTGCCTTCACGCTCCTGCAAGCAGGATGGGACTTAGAGAGCGCTCTAGCGCTTCCTGACCCCACCAAGCATATCTCCCATACCCCAGTAGCTATGGACGCCACCTGTAGCGGTCTACAGCACTACAGCGCTATGCTGAGAGACGAGGTAGGCGGGTACTACACGAACCTCGTCAAGAGTGATTCTGATGAGAAGCACGACATCTACAAGGCTGTCGCTGAGAAGGCTATGGAATTCCTTCCTGAAGTTACCGATGATGCGTTCATCATCAAGTGGTGGAAGGACAGAGGGATCCCTAGGTCTATGGCTAAGCGCCCTGTGATGACCTATGTGTACAGTGCTACGCTCAGAAGCTGTATTGATTACGTAACGGAGGAGCTAGTCGATGAAGGTGTTGAGATTCCCAGTGGTTATAGCTACATCAGTCTTAGCACGCCTATCGGCAAGGCTCTTAGAAAAGCCGTTGAAGCTACTGTCCCTAAAGCCAAGGAAGGTATGGATGCTCTTAAGGAGCTAGTTAAATCCCAAGACGATGCGATTAGATGGATAACTCCAGTAGGTGTTCCTGTTGTTAACTACAAGGACAGCTACCACATGAAGCTAGTGCGTCTTAGCTGTATGGGTTTGACGAATATCTCCTATGGCTTTGGTGGTGCAGAGTACAATCGCATGAAAGCTATCAACGGTATTAGTCCGAACTTCATTCACTCGATGGATAGTTCACATTTGATTAAGGTGGTTAATGCTTTTAACGGTCGTATCCTTTGTATCCATGACAGCTTTGGTACTCACGCTTGTGATGTACCTGTTCTTCGAACTGAACTGCTCAGACAATTTGTGGATCTGTACGCACATTACGATGCCAAGGACCATTTCGTATTGTCTGCAGAGAATCGAACAGAGGTACAACTCCCTCCTCATGGGACATTGTCTCTAGAGGATGTACTGGAATCGGAATTCGCATTCTGCTAAGTACGCATTCTGCTAGTATCCTAATGTTACTATGTAGGGTCTAATAAAGAACTTTTATAGTACGTATAGATGTAATATACTAATGTATATAATATGTACTCTAGTATGTACATACATTACGTACTATATTAGTTCTTTATATAATACACTATAGTATACTATAGTATACTATATACTCGTTTGCTACAAGGTTATGAAATGAGTAATAATAAAACTACTGTTAAAACTCTACAAACTACTACTGTTGGCAAAGTAGTATGGCTACCTCTACACGTTAAAGAACTCGATAAGGTTTTTCCTGAAGACACTAGTAATGACAAGTACGGTGTGATGTGCTATCGTAATGGACAACGTTCAGTCATTAAGTACATCGAACAACAGGTAAAGAAGATGCTTAAGGAAGATACTAATGGTATCCCTCGATGAGTATTACTATGAGGTGCCAAACATCAATATCTTGCGTAATGTGATTGAAGCACACGCTGAAGACTACCGATGTACCAAGGTGATAAGGTGCCTTGGAGTCAGTGGTTGACTCTTTCTGCTGTGTGTGCTTCTAATTATGTTCTTGTAGGTACTGATGATGAAGGTAAGCAAGCGTTTGCGATCTTCGACATAGGCTATGATCCTCATGTTGTTGGTTCTGTCTTGACTATGCAGATGACTGTAAGCAACAGTCCTAAAGCTATGTCTGCGATTACAAAGCGCTTGCTAAGAATTGCGTACAACTGTGGTTGCTCGTACATCTGGATGACTAGAAGAACAGGTGCGTACAGCTACGCAGGTACGTTTCATAAACTTAGAGAAAAATCTAATGGGGTTTTTTAAAGACTTGATTACCTTTGGCGGATACAGCCAGTCTAAGGCTACGGCTAAGGCGGCTCAGGATCAGGCTAGACAGCAGGAAGAGCTGTATAACCAACAGCTCAAGGAGCAGCAGGAAGCCGCTATCCTCAAGGGTGACGAAATGGCAGAAGCCGTTGCTACTATCAACACTGGTGGCGGAGGTTCTTATGCGGATGATCCGTTCGCTAAGAGAAGAAGCGTTTTAATTCGGATCCAGTGATTCGTTGGGGATTATTTAATGGGAAAAGTTAAGAAGTGGTTTGGCGGTGGCGGTGATAATGGCGCCGCTGAAGCTGAACGTCGTATGCGTGAACAGCAGGAACGTGATCGTATCGAGCGTGAGAACAGACTCATGCTCGAAGGCTCTACTGGTGCGGATACCGCTGAGTCGTCTGGTAATGTGCAGACGGGCTACGCTGATTACAGCGGTGGTGGTGTTCGTCGTAAGAAGAGGCTTGGTGATAATGTTAGTTCTTCCCTCGGTATTGGTTAATGACGGTTGGGATGGGTAGTTAATGATCGACAAGACGCATCAAACCCTGTTTGAGGAGTACAGGGATCTCAGACTCCTCAATAAGTTCGAACAGTACAGTAAGTGGACTGTAGCCTCTGTGTTCCCTCACAGTATGAAGATTGACGATCTTCAGGGTAATGATGTGATTGAACGTGACTTCCAGTCCATGGGTGCCGTGTTGGTTAATAACCTCACGGCTAAGCTGTGCAAGCTCCTGTTCCCTGTTGGGCTTTCTTTCTTTAAGCTCAAGGATACGAAGGAGCTTAAACAGTTCTTGGGTTCTCTTGGTGAAAGGAGTAGAACTCTTACCGAGATCGAGAACACATGCTCGGAACGTATTCTGATGAATGCAGGATACGCACAGTTGCATCAGTTGATTAAGACTCTGATTGTGACTGGTAATGCTTTGGTTGTACGCAAGGACAGCAAACTCGTTGTGTACACTCCGAGAAACTACAGTCTCTTGAGAGACGCAGATGGTACTGTGCTTGACATGGTACTGTGTGAACAGATTAGCTATGATAGAGTTCCAGTCGACATTAAAGCATTTATCAATGCTCAGGGTAAAGAACCCAGAGACACTGTCGATTTGTATACACGAGTCAGAAGGATTGAAGAAGATGGAAGGTACAGAGTCAGTCAACAGATCGAAGGACACCAAGTTGGAGACGAAGTCATCTTCGCTCAAAATCTGTGTCCTTACATTCCTGTTGCTTGGAGTATTGTTAATGGCGATTCTTACGGACACGGACTCGTCGAAGACCTCGCAGGAGACTTCGCCAAGCTATCATGTCTCTCCGAAGCCCTCGCCAAATACGAGATCGACGCATGTAGAGTAGTGAATCTCGTCAAGAGTGGTAGTGGTGGTGACATCGACGCTCTTGCTGAAGCAGAGATTGGTGAATGGGTTCAGGCTGATCCTGATGCAGTTGGTAAGACTGACGCAGGTGACGCGAACATGATTAAGAATCTTCTGGTGGATCTTGAACAGATTATCGGCAGACTCAGTATTGCGTTTATGTACACGAGTAATGTTCGTGATGCAGAACGAGTCACGGCTGAAGAGATCAAACAGAAGGTTGCTGAAGCAGACCAAGCACTGGGTGGTGTTTACTCTCAGTTGTCTGAGGCTCTGCACAAGCCCATTGCGTATCTGCTCTTGGCAGAAGAAGACATTAAGATCGAAGCCGCTATCAAGGCGAACAAGATCAAATTCGAGATCCTTACTGGTACTGCTGCTCTTGGTAGAGGGAATGACACTGAAAGACTTTTGAATAGCATTCAGATTCTCGGTGTTATCATCCCTGCGATGTCTCAGCTCAGTAAGAGATTCAACACCGAAGGCGTCATCGACATGATTCTGACGAACAACGGTGTTACGCTCGATAAGGTTATGAAGTCTGACGAACAACTTGAGCAAGAAGCTCAGGAAGCTCAGGCTCAAATGCAGGCAATGCAACAACAGGCTACTGCCCTTGACGCCTCTCAGGCGGCAGGTGGTATGCTTCAAGGTTTTTAAGGAAATTAAATGACAGACCCTATGAATCAGAATCTGAATCCAAATCCTGAATCTCAGGTGACAGGCACTCCTGACACCCCTCAGAACGCCCCTAATAACGCGCCTACGGCGCCGACGACGCCTCCGAGTATGTACACTCCAACTAGGGCTACGGACGCGTCTACGGCTCAGGATACGCGTCCTACGGCGGACGCAGACTGGGGTGGTCTCTCGTCTGGTGACGCAGTCCTTGACGGTGCTATCAAGGCGTTTACTGCCTCTGCAGGCATGAGTCCGCAGGACTTCATGCAGATTGTTGGTAATGCAGTGGACTACAACGATCCTGAACTGATTGACAAGACGTTGCTTAGTTCCAAGTACGCGGGTACCGAGGACACGATTAAGGGGTTGGTTAATGCCCTGATCGCGCAGGCTAACAATGCGGACAACATGATTCGCAATACTGCGTATCAGATTGCAGGTGGTAAGGAATCGTGGGATCAGGCAGTTGCTATCTTCAACGCCAACGCTCCTGCGTATCTCAAGGAGACGGTGAAGACGATGATTGACAATGGTAAGATTAAGGAAGGTGCGCAGATGCTTATGAACAGCGTTGGCTCTTATGGGCAGGGTGCATCGTCTATGCCTCAGATGGGTGGCGGTATGGCTCCCCAGAAGGGGCTGAGCTTTGACGAACTCAAGGCTGAGTTGGGTAAGCTCGTACAGGAGGCAGGTGGTGCCTCTCTCGAATCTGGTACGTATGGTAGACGTTATCAGGATCTTATGAAACGCCGTGCTATCGGTAGACAGCAGGGTATCTAACTAAACAGGGAGCCAAGTGCTCCCTTATTTTTTTTAAAACTAAGGAAACTAAAGAATGGCTAATACTCAGTGGCAGCCGTATTATTCCCGAAATCATTGGTCGGGTCAGGACGCCGATACCGATCAGCATCTCGAAATGTATCTTGGCGAAGTCGAATCCAGATTCGAGTACAATGCTGTGATGCGTGGCTTCACGAACGAGCGTTCTGTTGCTAACGAAACGAATACGTACCGTATTGACCGAATCGGTTCGTCTAAGGTTATGGGCCGTAAGGCAGGTGAAACCCTGACGGCACAGCGAGTCACGAACGAGAAGATGATTCTCTCTGTTGATACGGTGCTGTATATCCGTGAAGTCTTTGACTGGCAGGACCAGTGGACGGCTCCTGATCGTCTCATGGAAATTGCTCGTAACAACGGCTATGAATTTGCTGAAATGTATGACAACGCTCATATCATCCAGCTCATCAAGGCTCGTAAGGTTACGGTGCCTGCGCACCTCAAGCCGTCCATCAATGACGGTATTGAGATGACGGGCGAGTTCAAGGCTGATGCTAAGACGCAGGCTGAACTTGAAGCTAATGCTATCGCTATTAACCTTGCCCATAAGAAGGGTGTTGACTACCTCATCAAGACAAGGTTCCGCTTGCTGACATGGTTACGATTGTCAAGCCTGAGATCTATTCTGCTCTGCTTGAACATCCGAAGCTCATCAACGTCCAGTTCGATAATGTGAATGGTGGTGACTACTCTGGTCGTCGTATGGTTCGACTCAATGGCATTCCTGTTATTGAAGTTCTTGAATGGCCGACGGACACGAATGCTCATCCGCTTGGTACGGCTTTCAAGTGCGATGCTACCGACCTCAAGGCAGGTATGATTACGTTCTCTCGTTCGAAGACGCTTGTGACGATCAAGGCCAAGGATTTCACGACGAACCTCTGGCAGGACAACGAGAACTTTGCTCAGGTGCTTGACTGCTACACGATGTACAACGTCGGTATCCGTCGTCCTGATGCCTGTGTTGTCTGTCTGTTTGAAGAGCCTGCGGGCGCTTAATCAAGGAGACCAGTATGCCTACTATCATTGATATGAAGGGTGTCTGGTCTGCTGCACGAAATACGCAGGCCGAGATTCACGAAGTGAACAGGCCTGCGTATCAGGGTGCCCCTAGGGTTGATGCTAAGGCCGCAACCCGTAAGGCCTCTGAAAAGCAGACGGCATCTAAGGCTGAATAATTCAGAGGGGAATCCTCTGACACTAAGGGGGTTCCCCATGGATTTGTTGGAAGCTGTAAATAATATTCTGCCTTACTTTGGTGAGGCTCCTGTAACTCGTGTGGATAATAAGCATCCCACGGTTACTTTGATTACGAGTACCATTGACACTGTTCGTAAGACCTTGTTGGCAGAGGGTTGGTGGTTTAATACCAGAGTGGTTACCTTGTATCCGTCTAGCGAAGGCGATATGCCTGCTCCTGAGAATGCTATTAGCATTGAGTCGGCTGACGGTAAGAACTATGAACTTAGAGGTAGAGCCATCTTTGATTTGGATACTGGCTCCTTCGTGTTCAAAGAAAAGGTTGTTATTAAAGTTCATGAGGACATTAAGTTTGAAGACCTTCCTAGAACTGTAGCTCAGTGGATTACCTGTAGAGCGGCTAGTAAGGCGTATACCATGGACTTTGGTATTGAAGATGTACTGCAGGATATGCAGTTAAGAGAGCAGGAAGCATACAACAAAATGCTTGCTGAACATCTCAGGAAGAGAAAGTATTGCACGTGGAAGAGCCGTGCAGGGATTACGTATTTGGGATCCTTGTTGACCTAAGAGGTAGAGTATGATCGTTGAATTGGCGTACCCGTCTTTGTTGTTCGGTGTCTCACAGCAGACGCCTAGAGAGCGACAGAACGGTCAACTCACTGAGCAAGTGAATATGTTGTCTGACCCCGTTACGGGTTTGAGACGCAGACCCGGACTTCTCAAGGCGTTTGAGTTAGAGTCTAATGGGGACATTGACTGGACTAAGGTGTGGTCTCAGTACATGGAAGTTGGTTCCCTGCAGATTAACCTTATCGTTTTTACGAATTCAGGTAAATGGCTTGCGTTAGACAAGCCGAATGACGACCTTGTTGTCCAGTGGTCTAGACAGATTACTTCAAGGCTAGCAAGGCAGGATCCCTTAGAGCTACGAACAACACTAGTCTTGTTGGGTTCTGAATACAGAACAGAAGCCTAAGCCTGTTACGGGGGTGCTGACTACCTTGATGAGACTAGTGGATATCTCACCATTAAAACGGGTGCATTCCTTAAAGAGTACGCCTTCAGACTTGAGGGTAAGTACAAGGGAGTACCGTTCTCTCATGAGATCTCGTACACTACTCCTGCAGGTACTGCTTCTGGTGATGCGGCTAAGAGTACGCCTGAAGGTGTAGCTAAGGAGATCTACGACAAGATCTATAGCCTTTCGAACCTCTATCCGACTAGAGAAGGTGCTAGTGTATTTATCCGTCTCGGTGATGCTAAGAAAGATGGTGACTGGCTTGGTGTTGTGAATAAGTCAGGTACCTCATATGCTACTGCTAGCACTAGAGCTAAGGTACGCAATGTGTCTGAGCTTCCTGCTACGCTTCCTAGTGTGGCTGATAACTGGATTTGTAAGGTAGGTACTAGCACTTCCGCTATGCAATACTATGAGTGGGATCATAGCTCTCTCTCTTGGAATGAGTGTGGTAGGCGAAGTTCTGTACAGAAGATTCAGAACATGCCTGTTCAGATTTCTCCTAATGAAGAAGGTACAGGTATTACTATCAAGGCTGTAGACTTTGAAGGCAGAAAGGCAGGTGATGAGGAAAACAACCCTACCCCTGCTTATGTGTACGACGGTATTACAGGTATTGGTACGTTCATGGGTAGATTGGTACTCATGAGTGGTTCTAGAGTGTGTCTCAGTGCAAGTAGATACCCCACTAGGACTATGAGAAGTACCGTTACTGAGATTCTTGATGATGATCCTTTTGAAGTAGCTTCTGGTAGCATCAGTAGTGCTAGCTTTGAGCATAGCGTACAGTTCAACAAAGACTTGATCTTGTTCGCTAGTACACATCAGGCTGTAATTCCTACGGGTAATGTGGCCATTACGTCACAGAACGCTATGCTTGTGATTACGTCTGAAGAGAACGTAGACACGAATGCAAGACCTGCTGTTGTTGGTCAGACATTGATGTACGCTAGTAAGCCTAGCGGTGATTACTTCGGTGTCGGAGAACTTACTCCGTCTGCGTACACGTCTTCTGTGTACACTCCGCAGTCTCTTACGGATCATATTCCTAAGATGATGCATGGGTCTTGTAGGCACATTGTCTGCGCTAGTAACAGTAACATCGTGTACTTCACGAGTGATAAGGATCCGTACACCGTTTATGTCTGTGAATACTTCTGGAATAATCAGGAACGCACTCTGCTCTCTTTCCATGAGTGGAAACTTCCGGGTAGAGTCTGTGCCATGCACTACACTGGAGACAAGGTGTGTGTAGTGCTTGATGCTTCTGAAGATGGTAACAACTGTCTGATTTGCAGTATTGATACGAAGACTGCACAGTACCTCACGCAGGATACTGTGGTGTTCCTCGACTGCGCTCAGGATGTGTCCGTAAACGTGTCTAGAACGTCCCAGAAGACGACGAAGACTATCGAGCTACCTCCGCACCTTCAGGGCACTAAGAACCACGAGAAGCTCGTTCTAGCGTCTCTTACGGCAGGTCTGGTTGGCGAGCCTATCGGTATCTCGTCAATCAATGGAAACACCATCACGATTGACAGTTCGTACAAGACTGACAAGATCATGGTTGGTTGGTGCTATGAGAGTGCCGTTACTCCGAACTCTCCTGTCGTGTACAGCACGAGCTACACAGGCAACAGACGCATGATCTCTGACACCAAGGATACACTCCAGAGTGCATTGATTACTGTTCAGAGAAGCGGTAACTTCAACGTTACCCTCAGTGATGTGAATACTTCACAAGAGAAGTACAATCGTACTGGTCTTACTTGGAGTGCTAGAGAACTAGACCTTGGCAAGAACAAGATCAGTAAGATCGGAGACATCCTTGTTCCCTGCAGGTTGAATGCTCATACAGCAGAGATCAGGCTTAGCACTTCAGGTACTAAAGAGATGAATGTTCTATCGTTGGTTTACAACATCAGACTTCATCAGAATGAAATAGAAAGCAGTATTAATATATGGCGTATAGAAATAATAATTACACTGTAACCTTCAATAGTCCCCTGAACACTACGCATAAAATGACTGCTCAGGGGATGTCTCAGGGCTTCCAGATGGGTGGGCCTTGGGGTATGCTTTTCGGTGCCATTGCAGGTACCGTTACTGGCGGTATTGTTGGGAGGTTACAGACTAAAGAAGCATGGAAGACCTTTCAATCCCAGTTGAAAGCGGCTGATGCTCAGAACAAGAGCACACTTCAAGAGCTTAGTAGAAACCTCTCTGAAGTCTCCAGACAGCGAGCAGTCCTTGCTATGGAGACTCAGAGTGCCTTGATGTATAACAAGACTCAGGCTGTGAAGGCTAATGCTGAGGCTAGGAATACGCTAGCCGCCGCAGATCAGGTCGGTAGTGCAGTGGCGTATGCTAAGAGTCAAGTCGCTCTTGAAGCATCTCAACAGGATTGGATGGCTAGATTCAACTATGAAACCCAGCAGTGGAATCTGAATGCTCAGGCTCAGAATCTCATCAATACTGCAGACGCTCAGTTCGTTGGTGTTAATGTCAACGGTCCTAAGTTCAATGCCGCAGAGGCCCTGCAGGATTTGTTTAGTGCAGGATCTAGCATTGCGCAGTCCTATGCCTCCAAGGGAGGTGGTGGGTCTAGCAAGTCTGGCGCACAGAATAGCAACTACATTCAGAAGAGAAACGACTCTTGGAATGGTAAGACCACGTGGGGTGCAGGCTCAAGCGGCTTGACTATGAATGGTAAATCATATAGTAATCGAATGAAGATGAGTCCGCAGGTCTCTAGTATGTTGGGGCTTTAAATGATTGAACAGAAATTTGCAGGTGCAGGTGGTGCCTCGTTTGTTAATCCTTATCATGGGACGAGCGATCAACTGTACACGCCTACGGATTACAGCGAAGTAGCTCAGAACTTGGGAAAGCTCTTTAGCACTACGTATAAGCAAATCCAAGACAATGCCTTTAGACAGGGGCAGATTGACCAGTTGGCTAACGCTGTGGATACTGATCGTTGGCTCGGTAAGGATCAGTATCTCAAAGGAGCCAAGTATGCAAAGGCTCAGATTGATCTACAGACTGTCATTGGTAAAGCACAAGACATCGTGAATACCGCCATTGCCAATGGCAAGGGCAGTGAAGAGATGCTGGAAGAGATCAGGAAATCTCAAGAAAGTCTCTTTAATGTTGCTACTGAGCTTAGGGATACGAATCCTTCTGCGGCTGATAACCTAATTAATCAACTTAAGAATGTTCAGGGTGCGGCTGTAAAGAACCATGCTGAGCAGATGGTTGCTAAGACTAATGAGTACCGTATGAACGGTGACTACATGAGCGTTAATTCGTTTCTTAGTAACTCTGCTGAGTCTGCTAGGCTCAGCAATCAGGGGTTTATCCTTGATGAAGAAGCTACGTACAAGGGACTGAAAGACCAGATCAATGCTCTTGATACCAATGCTACGGTCATGGGAGTTGACAAACTTCAGTATCGTAGTCAGATTCTTGGTGGGTCTTTCCAGAATATGCTCACTAATGCCAAGATGGATTCCCCAGAGGCTGTGGGTCTTGTGAACAGCATGACTCGTACCATGGACAGACTCGTCAAAGATGGGTACATTGATCCTAAGACGAGTCTTGGCATTAAGGTGTTTGCTGAGAATAAGCTCGGTGAGGCTAGACAATACTACATCGCTCAGGCTAGTATTGTAGCTAATAATCCTGAAATGGTGTACACTCCTGAACTGGAACAGCAGTTCAGTGGTATGCTTACCACCATGAAGGCTATGGGTGTTGAACCCATGACGCTTGCTAGTCTCCTGAATGGCTTCAGTACAAAGAAGGCTCAGTTCTTGAAGGCTGATGGTAATGCCAGTGCTTCTGGTATGGCACCTCTTGCAGGAAGCCCTGGTAGTGAGTCTTGGCGTAAAAACCTCGCTAAAGAAGTGCTTACCCAACATCAAGTTATTGCAGCACAGACGGGTACTGCTGTCAGTCCACAAGAGGTTTCAAAAGACATCATCACCCAGATGTGTCAGTTCTCTGACTTCAAGGGTAGTCATAAATACATTGAAGGTCTTGCAACGGCTCTTACCAACGGTATGAGTCCTTCTGGTGATTTCTTCAGTGACGACGTAGCCCACACTGCTATGGTGCTGAGTCAACTCATTAACTCTAATGATCCTAACGTCAGAATGACTGTTAGGGATCATCTTGGTCCGAAACTCAGTATCTTCTTGGATCAACAGCTTATCCCTGCAATCCAAGCAGCCAGTGCTGCTGCAGGTGACAAGAAGCCTGAAGTCATCAAGGAGATTAACAACAAGCTCCACGAGGCTTGGAGTAATCTCAACAGCGGTAGTACGTACAAGCTCGGTGATAGCATTACCGAGGACACTAAGATCGCTAATTGGTTGGGTGAAGGTGTAGCTAATAAGTACACGTTCTTTGGCTATGGCTTTGGTGGTCTTGGCTTCAATGAGGGGCTTGCTCAGGTGCTTGCTCCTACCATGAAGGCTTATACGCCTAACATCACTTCCATGCTTCAGAGTGCGGGTACTACGCTCATGGAAGGTAAGGAGCTTGAGACGCTTCAGGCTGTCGGTGTTGTACAGTCTCTGAATGACGGTTACACGATGATCTCCCCCAATGGTAACGCACCCATCTTTGCTATTCTTGGTAGTGATGGTAATACGACCAGAGAGTTCATTCCTGAAGTTCTTCAGAGTACCCTTACTGAGCTTGCCAAGAGACAGAACATTGGTCTTGGTGATGTTACTAGTACGTTCGGTAATAGCGATGTTGCGCTGTTCCTGAATCCCGATACTGGTGGGCTTGAACAGATGTTTGAGCCTGCTGACTCTGGTATGCCTGCTAGACACAGGTACACTAACAGAGAAGTGCTTGACCTCTACGATAAGCTCAAAGACGATTACGTTGCTCAGAAGCAGGAGGCCGCTAGTTCTAAGATCGTGTCTGCTGAGGATCTCAGATCTAGGATTACGGAGTTCGAAGATAGTGACTTCTTGGATCCTGAAAGCGTAGAGAGCATCAAATCCAGTGGTAACATCATGGATGTTGGCAAGGGAGAGTTCGTGTTCGTTACTGATCCCGATAAACTTCAGAGTCAGTACAAAGAGGTTAGTAATAACTTTGTGAATATCGGTGAGGCTCTTAAGACTGCATGGGATGCTTCCAGAGAGAGCATCGGTGAGTCTTATGATAGTCTTGACATTGACGCTCTTGCTAAGGGCGCAGAGGATAAGTTCGTCGGTGCTTCCAAGACTATTCAGGCTATTGGTGCAGACATCAAAAACTCTGACATCCCTGCTGAGGTTAAGCAGAAAGCTACTGATATTTGGGATTGGATTAGTAATCCTGAAAACACAGCTCAAGTGCAAGACTTGCTCTCTGAGGCTAATGAGAACACTGTCGATGCCATTAAACTCGTGATGAGCAAGGCAGGTGATTACCTCAAGGAGAAGTTCAAAGCTCCTGAATTGAACCTTGCTATGGATGCCTATAACGCTCTTCAGGGTGCTGAGGATAGTTTGTCCTTCATTGGCCAGCATATCTTGAACAGAGTGCGTCATGGGTTCTATGGTCCCAATGGCAAATACTATCCGCCTCTGAGTCAGAGAGACGCTGATGTCATTGAGAGATTCATGGCTAATCCAGAGGGTGTAGGCCCTCTGTATGCCAATACCCTTGGCAATATCTATCGTAGATATGCTGTGGATGCTATTGGCTTATTCGAGAATTTGATGGATATTTCGCATAAGAACGTTACCCCTGTTAAGGTGAGTAATGGTAAGAACGGCTTTGAAACGTTCTATACCACGGGTGCTATGTCTGGTTCTGTCTTTGGACAGGCTCTTGGCAATATCGTTATGTCCGAGCTTGCCAAGGAAGAGGGTATGCTCCTGAATTGGACTGCTACTAATCCGAAGGTTACTAAAGACCCTGTGATTGGTATTGGCTACAAGAGAGGTTATCCTGCTTGGGATAAGCGCTTTGAAGCCGCTGAGGGCGATGCTATCGCTCTTAGTAGAGTTACGTGTGAGTTCGCTACTTGGTACTTCAACAACATTCCGACCAAGTTCTCTAAGGCTACGGGTACGGATTGGGAAAGGGCTACGACTAACCCTATGCTGTTGCCTGTGATCGTTGCGACTACTGACTACTCTTGGCATGCAGGACGCAATGCCAATGGGTACTACGAAGCTCTTGAGCTTGTGAAGCAGAATAAACTTGATGCGGCTATTGATCGACTCAAGGCATCTGCTCCGTACCAACAGAGTGGCTTTGGTAGAAAGATGAAACTTGAACGCGGTCTCAGAATGTACTACAAGTTCTGGCACGAGACTGAACACTAATAAGGATAAAGGATGTTCCCACAAAAATACTCAACGGCAGTCCCCGATATTGACTTCGGAGTGGGGACTCCTGAATCTACTGGGGAATGGCAGGGCGTTACGTCCTCATATTCCCCTGCTAATTACTCCAAGCCTGAACATAGCATTGATATGTGGCAGGCTTTCAAATACTCGTGGCTGTATGACAGCATGAGTACCGCTCTGTATAATAGAGCAACTAAACCTAATCGTCTTGATCAAGCATACGTAGATAGTGGTGCTAACACCAAGTTCATGGAAGAGATGAAGACTACCTACGGTAGTAAGCTCAACGAAGCCATGCTTGATGAGATCAAGAACACTAGATCCAAGGAAGACGAAGACCATACTAGAGCGACTATTCAACATAAGCTCATGGCTGAAAAGGCATGGCATGACCATCCAGTGGTTGCTCTGGGTGCGCAGTTCGTAGCTCCTGAGAACGCCGCTCTGCTAGCTCTCAGCCCCGTAGGTGCCGCTATGAAGGGCACTAGTGCCGCTGTTAAGTTCGCCAAGTGGGTTGAGAAGGGTATGACGCCTGTAGCTAAAAAGGCGCTGTACGCCTCGTACTGGGGTGGTGCAAGTGCCGCTCAGGCTATCCCCGGGGTTGCTTGGAACTATGATAATCCGAATGCAATCATCCTCTCCGCTAGCATCGGTGGTCTCCTAGGTGTTGGTATGTCTGCAGGTATGTCCGCTATTAAGGTCTTTGAAGATGCTCCTAGACGCGCATACAAGGCCTCTACGGGGTCCACGACCCCTCTCAAGGGGGTACCTACTAGAAAGGCTTATGGAGGCAATCTATCGCTCTCTGATGACCTCAGAGTGGCATCTGATGGGGATAGGCTCGATGAACAGCTCCTCGGTGCTGCTCAGTTCGGGCATGCAGCAGACAGTGGTTCTGCGGCGGCTATGCAGGATGCCCTGCAGGCTGAACTGAGCATTAAGCTCAAGAAGTTTGAAGACCTCTGTATCGAGAAGGGTCTTGCTAATGACGGTTTCTTTGAGCATCTCAAGCAGGCTGTTGGTATGGAGTCTGCCAATACTAGAATTCCTCTTAGAGATAGAGAGCAGGCACAGGCTGAAGCTATTGCGTTCCTAGGTAATACCTATCACTATAATAGGGCCATGAATGAGCGTAAGATGCACATTGAAGCCCTCACTGAGAAGATCAGTAAGCTCAAGCAGGAGTTGAAGATCAATGAAACTACCGTAACTGATGGTAGTCCTGTGTCCCTTCGTGATGAGTACAATCGTTTGCTTGGTGCGAAGTACCAAGCTGAGATGGATGCCTATAATAAAGCTGTAGCCGATGCTAAGAACACTGGTGCAGATACCAGTAAGCTCGCTAAACCTGAGCCTCCTGTGAAGCACTCTCTCACGCTCGGTGCTGTCAAAGTCATGGAGAAGCCTAACATTGACTCTCTTAGTCCTACCGCTAGGAAATGGGTAGAGGCGTACAGAGAATCTGGGCTTGCTACTGAGTTGGGTAATATGGTTAATCGTCTCGGTAAGGATATCAGAGAAGTTGCCGTAGACGAAAACTACTTCCATACTAGATTCTCTCTTGATAGAATTGATGAAGTAGCCAACAATCTCCGAGAAGAAGAGTACAACAGGGCTATGGCTATGGTTGAAGCTCTTGAGCAGAGTAGACCCAAGAGATTGAAGTACATCCAGAATCAGGAAACTAAGCTCAAAAACAAGATCACAAGGCTTGAACAAATTAGAGCTAATGTAGGTAGCAATCATCCTGTAGTTGAGACGATGGAAGCTGAGATTGAACAGCTCCGAAAGGACATCGAAGTCCTCTTCGCGGAATTCCAGAGACGAGATGAGTTCGTTAGCAACGTTCGAAACAAGTGGGCAGATTCGTCTAATGGGCATTGGATGCAGAGAGGCTATAGACGTGTCTTCACCATGCTTGGTGAGCAGATGGCTGATGACATCAAAGCTCTTACTAAGGAAGATGTAGACGCTACTAAGATCGGTGCATTCCTGATGTCCAAGTACATCACTAAGATTGGACACGATGATCTCAAGCAAGCCATTAGATCTACGGGCATTGATAACGAACAGAGGCTCGCTGAGCTTATTCTTGAAGTTGGCGGTGATCTTGATATTCCAAAAGAGGCTTTGGAGTCCCTGAATCTGAGTGCGCTTGTTGCTCAGGCTACTGAACTTAAAGCAGTTAGTAATGCAAAGATCATTGGTGAAGCCAGTGCATTCAAACAGCGTTACATGTGGGATTACAGCACTCCGAGTAAGAGCACGGGTATTCCTCTGAAAGCTCTTCTCGGTGGTGACTTCATGAACACTGTGAATAGAAACATTCAGGAAGAGACTGGACGTATTGCTCTTAGTCATGTGCATATGAAGGACAATACTGGTGAGACGTTCTACCTAAACAATGGCTTGAATATCAGTAGAGCGCAGGACATCATCAGAGACAGGCTCAAGAATCAAGGGTACTCTGATCGTGCAGCAGAAGAAGTTGCTACTCAGACCTTCGATGCTCTGTTGGGTAGAGCTACTGGTGAAACTCTCGGCCCTGTCATGCAGGTGCTTACTCAGGTCGCTATGGCATCACAGCTCAAGAACTCTGGCATCTATCAGAGTGTTGAGGCTATTGCCAATACTGCTCATGAGTACGGTGTGCGTATGTGCGTAAAGCATATGCTTCCCGCTTTGAAGATGGGTCTTGGTACGTCTAAGGTTACCAAACTGGATGGTAAGAAGCTAGCCAATATCCTTGCTAAGATGGGTGCCATGGATTCTCGTATTCGTCCTGACGTTGCTGTGCTGCCTGATGACATGTCAGACGTGACTAAGAGTGCCGTTGGTAGAGGCATCATGAACTGTGCGCAGTACCAACGATGGATTAATCTGCAGGCTCCTATTCAACAGTGGCAGACTAATATGTGTGCAGGTATTGTTGATGAGCTTTTGGAAGATGCTCTTAAGGCTAAGGATATCTCTAAACTTGGTGAACTAGCTGAGAGCTACTCCAAAGAGGAGTGGAACATCATGCTCAAGCAGTACGAAAAGCACGGCATGAACGTCAATGATTGGGACTACGAGATTGCGCATACGGTTCTCAAGAACAGCTTCTCTGCTATCAGCATGGTGGCTCTTAGAGCAAGACGAGGCGACAGACCTCGCTTCTTGAACACTGCTTGGGGTAAGGTGTGCTTTGCGTATCAGTCCTTTGCATGGAAGGCAAACAATGCTCTTACCCGTAGATACGCGAATACTAGAGGTATCGGTAGTGCCGCAGGGCTTGTCGTTAGACAGCTCCCGTTGTCTGTCCTAGCCGCTATTAGTATTCAGGCTATGGACGGTAAGGATCCCTTCAAGGATCCTGCGGCTCTTGTTGGTAAAGCAGTGAATGCTACGTCTGGGCTTGGTCTTATGACGTATATTGGTTCCTTCGCTAGTCAGGACATTGGTGGTACGGCCCCTGCATTGGGCTTCTTGAATACTACTAAAAGAGACCTCATCAATACCGCTACTGGTGATCCTATTGGGTTGGCACAGCACTTCCCGTTAATCAGTGCGTTCTTGCCGTTTAGAATTGGCATTGGCGCTATTAAAGGTTTTACAGAATAATCATGGGTACTGTATCTTCTGAATCTCCGAAGGTGCAGTACTCTGTTCAGAGAGAACAATCTGACGGTTCCTTGAACCGTATCTCTGTCAGAGTACCGTACTTCAGCAAAGATGACATTCATGTGTACGTGGATGACGTCGAGATCAACTCCTCTGTTACTGAGGAGAGCAAGTACACGTGGAGATGGGACGGTGATTACATCTCCATTACTCCGAACGTAGCCTCTGGCTCTGAGGTTCTTGTTCGTAGAATCACCCCAATTAACGAAGCCATCCATATCTTTGACGGTCGATCTGAATTCGATGACCAGAGTATGGATGAGAACTTCCAACAGCTTATCTACATTGCTCAGGAATACTCTGAAGGCTCTGGTATTAAGGACGTGTTCTCCGACATTAACATGCACGGATACAAGATCCGTAATGTTGGTTGGGCTACTGACGATGATGACGTTGTTACCTACGGACAGTACAAGAAGGACGCTGAAGGTGCTAAGGTAGCAATGCAGAAAGCAGAGGCCGCCGCTACTAAGGCAGAACAGCATGAGCAGAACACTCAGGCTATTGCCAATCAGGCACAGACTGATATTACTGCGTCTAAGGAATCTGCTATTAAGGAGATTACCAACCGTATTGCTCCTGAGGTAGATAAGGCTAAGGTTCATGCTGTGACTGCTCAGTCTGCTGCTGGTACTGCAGTTAGTGCAAGTAACAGGTCTGAGACTATTCTTCAACATGTGCAGATGCTTGAGGACGAAGCCGAGCTTCATGCAGGTACTGCTGTAGATGCTAAGGATGAGACTCTTCGGATCAAGGATGAACTCCAGAGTGGTCTTGATCTTCAAGAGCAGATTGCTCCTGCTGTAAAGATTGTTGCTGACAACATTGAGCATGTTCGTACTGATAGTCTGAACATCACCGACATCAATACTGTTGCCGCTGACCTTGAAGGGACTACCACCAGTTCGTTCTTTGAAGACTATGGTGATCTTAGCAATCCTGGGAGTGGTGGTACTGCCATTACTGGTGGTAACATCAAGACTGTTAGTGACAACATTGAACACGTCAGAACTAATAGTCAGAACATCACTGACATCAAGAAAGTAGCTACTGAGATTGATAGAATCCCTGAGACGATCCAGACTATGGAAGGTCTCAGAGATGAAGCTACTGCTTCTAAGAACACTGCTAAGGACTGGGCTAACAAACTAGGTAGTACCGTTGATGGTTCTGAATACTCTGCTAAGCATTACGCTAATGAGGCTAAGAAGAACGCTGATAAGACGGACTCTGACCTCACTGCGATTACCAATGCTAAGACGCAGGCTATTAAAGACATCAATGCGTCTAAGACTTCAGCTGTTCAAGCCGTCACTGATAAGAGTGATGAACAGATGGTCCTCATTGAATCTGAGGGTGATACTCAGATTCAGAGGGTTAGAGACGAAGGTACTGCTCAGGCAGGTGCAGTAGAGATCAAGGGTACTCAAGAGATCAATAGAGTACAGGCTGAGGGAGATACTCAGGTCAAGGCAGTACAGGCTGAGACTACCAAGGTTGTTCAACAGGTTACTGCTGAAGGTACCAAACAGACTGGTCTTGTGAGGACTCAGGGTACCACTAGCGTTAATGCAGTGGTTACCCAACAGACTACCTCTGTGAAGGCTGTGCAGACTCAACAGACGACTAGTGTTAATGCAGTGACTGCTGAGGGTACCAAGCAGGTAGATCTCGCTAAGGCTCAGGCTACGCTTGCTACTACCAAAGCCTCTGAGGCGTCTCAGAGTGCATCTACAGCTACCTCTAAGGCTACCCTAGCTACCCAACAGGCTACGCTTGCTACGACGAAGGCTAGCGAGGCTGAGGATAGTGCTAGTGCCGCCAGTGCTAGTGCTACTCAGGCAGGTACCTCTGCTAAGAATGCTAGTGCTAGTGCCAGTACCGCTACTGCTCAAGCTACTGCGGCCAGTAATAGCGCTAAGGCGGCTAAGCTATCTGAAGACAATGCGGCGCTCTCTAAGACTGCGGCTAGTGCCTCTGAGACTAAGGCTAAGGCTTCTGAAGTTGAAGCTAAGAAGCAAGCTGATCTTGCTAAGGGCTATGCTGATCAAGCCGCTAGCGGACAGATCAATAGTGACTGGGCTGAGACTGATACTGCGTCTAAGGCATTCATCAAGAACAAGCCTACGCTCGGTGCCCTTGCGTCTAAGGACAGTATTGCTTACAGTGAGATTACTGGTACTCCTCCTGAACAAGATCTTAGTGGTCTTGCTACTAAGAACGAGCTTCAGACGGGTCTTGCAGGCAAGGCTAACACTAAGCATACTCATACTGTAGCTGAGATTACTAACCTGAATAGCACGCTCTCAGGGTACGTCACTACTGCTACCCTTACTGCTGAGCTTGCTAAGAAGGCTAATGCAAGTCATACTCACACGACTGCTCAGGTTACTGGTCTTGACACTGCTCTGGCAGGTAAGGCTCCTACGAGTCATACGCATACGTCTGCACAGATCACTGATTTGACGACGAAGCTGAATGCTAAACTTGATGTTGCTACCTTCAATGGTTATATTGATTATGGAGATTTAGGTTCTTAACATGGCTATTAAAGAACGAAAACAAATTACAGGCACTGCGGCTCAGATCAAGAAATTCGCAGGCCATAACGGTGTTCTAGCGTACGCTACGGATACCAAGCACTTGCATGTGCTCAGTGGTACTGCAGGGACGACTACTGAGCTTGCTAATAGGGCGGATATTCCGAACATCTCTGGTAAAGCTGATACGACGTATGTGAATGCTGAGCTTGCCAAGAAGCAGAATAAAGGTGACTACGCTACGACTAGTGCCCTTACGTCTGGTCTTGCGGGTAAGGCTAATAGCTCCCATACGCACACTAAGAGTCAGATTACGGACTTCCCTAGCATTCCTGATACTAGTACGTTGATCCCTAAGACGGGAAATAGAGGAGCTCTTGCAGGGTGGGAGACTAACACGGTAGTCTCAGACACTGCGCTTACTGAGATTAGGGGTACTTCCCCAGATGTTATTAAGGTCACTGCAGACAAAACAGTTCAAATTCATAATGGGAACGCGAGAGAATCTTGGACTAAGGTTATCTATATTGCTGCTGCTAATGTGCAAGTAAATTTAGCGGGCCAGTGGTACTGGGTAGGTAGTTCTACCCCTACTATTGAAAAATTTTGTATGATTGTTCTACATTGGAATGATACCAGAGGATACGCTAACGTATTGAAGGGGGGGTCTTAGTCTTATGAAAAGATACATTTATAAAACTGAAAAGTTCGCCTCAGAGTACGCCTTACGCCAAGCAATCTTCAAGCATGAACGATTGGCTTTCGGTAAGTTGACTCCTGAGTTCATGAAAGAACACGAGATCACTGAAGAAGAGTACAACCCTGAAGATGAATGGACGGATGACCAATGGGCTGACATGGTACGTAGAAAGAGAGACTCTATGATCTCTGGTACGGACTACTACATTCTTCCTGATTATCCCAGTACCCCTGACGGTATTGAAGCTGTGAAGCAGTACAGACAGGATCTTAGGGACATTACTCTTCAGAGTGGTTTCCCTAGGAATGTCCAGTGGCCTTCACTTCCGTCTGTCCTTAGTAGAGATAAAGGTTTGGCTACTGTGGGTCTTGCTAAGGTGGGGGTCTGAGGTGCTTAATAAAGAATTGCTTATGGGAGCTTCTAACGAGCAGAGGCCTGTTATGGTTACGGTAGCTAGTTTCGTCGATACAGGGGATACAACAAACATAGGTTATAGCAGGCAATACTTCAACATTGGCGAAGTTGACCCGCTCCCTTATTGGGTCTCTGAAAGGTTCGAACCCCTGTATCTAAAGTATTTATTCTCAAACTATCCTTATCGTGAGTTGGCCTCCACTGCAGGTATAGGGACATATCCATTTCAGCAATACGGTGTCAGCACGTCATTTACAGGTATTATAGCTAGATCTGATACAGGAAAGGCCGCCGTCTTCTATTCTGGAGACGCACATGAAGAACTCTTTACAGAAGATGATGTAGGTAAAACAATACCTGTCTACTTTGCCCCCCCCCCGACGGGTACTTGGATCCAACGACACGCAAACCGATCTAAGAAGAGGGTACTATGTAGAGGAAGATCCTTGGGAGGCTCAAGATGCTGAACAAGGAACTTATGATGATAGGGAGCCAGAGTTCCGGCCCAGTTCACGTCACCCTACAGTTCTTCGGAGGACGCAACAGCGGGACGGATTACCTCTGGACTTCTCCAGATGGAACTATAAAGAAAGGTGGTGTTTTCGACGAGCGCATGGACGTAGTCGAAACGCTTACTTGCAAACCAAACACCAATGTTTCTATCTCTACAGACAACTACAGCGGGGACTACACAGCTACCCCACCACAGGATATCACAGTAATAGAGGCGGATGGAAGACACTACTTAACACTCACAGCCTTCAGAGATGTAGTGGTAACCTTCTAGTGGCTTACAGGAGGGCTTCTTATGCTTAATAAGGAGCTTCGTAGTTTGCTATAGTGCCCAGAGAGGCGCACTCTAAATTACCTCTCAGAATGCTAGGCTTTTCAGTAGCTCTAGCCTTAGAGCATTCTAGTTTAACCTAAGCTACTAAACTAATAACACTAGCTTTATGCTAGAAAGGAAATTATTATGGCAGAATTTGCTTCTAAGGGTGTTGCAGGTGCAGGTCTCGGTACTGGTATCGCAGGTCTTGCTCTTGGTGTCCTCAATAGCTCTAATAACGGCAACGGTCTCCTTGGTGGTCTCCTCGGTGGAGGCAATCAGAACGCAGTGTCTGCTCTTCAGGCTGAGAACAGTATGCTCAAGGCTGAGAACTACTCTGATAAGAATGCTAAGGAAGTCTATATGCAGTCCCTTACGGATAACCGTAGACTCCGTGATGAGACCTTTGCATACCTCAAGCCGCTGTCTGATGAGGCGGCTAACAACCGTGTTGAGCTTGCTAAACTTCAGGCTGAGCTTAAGTGTTGCTGTGAAAAGCAGGAACTCCGTGAGCAGATTGTTCTTGGTAAGGTTAATGAGCTTGCTCTTACGACTCAGGCTAAGTTCGGTTGCCTTGATCAGACCATTGCAGGCATGATGGGTACTATGAACAACATCACCAAGACCATTGTCCCTGCTTCGGCCATTTGTCCTGCCCCTATGCCCCTGCATAACTCTTGGGTTGCTCCTACGAACACCCCTGCTACTGGTGGTTAATAGTTAGTAACTTATGAAGATCAGTTTGAGTAAGATCTCTCAGGTACTCCCTGAGTTCGTTGATACTCGACTGATGCCTAGTGCTCCCTCCACGATGAAGTGGCTTCTTGGAGGGAGTACGTTCTTGATTCTGCATCAGGCGGATACCCTCATCGGTAAGTATCTGCCTATGCTGAAACAGGTGGGTATCGTCGATGAGAATAACAAGGTAGACATTGAAGTTGCTTCAGGGTTTATTAATAGTGCATTCGATAAGAGTGGTGCTGTTGAATACCTTGGATTTAAATTCGATAAGTCTGACGGTGAGGCTCTAATTAATATTATGGAGAAATACAAAGATGATTGATGAGAAATGGGAAGATAATGTTTTCATGATGGCTAAGCATAAACTTCTTGAAGTTATTGAAAAACTTAATAAAGAAGAATATATTAGCGCAGAGGATGTTATTGAATACAAGAATGCAATTAAAGCACTGTATTATCTCCTGAGTATTGAAAAGAGTAAGTAACTCTAGTGTTTCAGTAGCCCTAGAAGGACTGTACTGCAGTCCTTTCTAAGATCAGTGCCCGTACAGTAACTATCATAGGGCTACTGAATCCATTTAAGATATTAAACAAATGAATATTCAAGTTTATTGGGATGGTAATTCTGGAGTTATTGAGTACAATAGCGATAGACTTAATCTGACTTCTAAGCCTAATATTAGTTCCGTTAATTTTGATGTTCTTAATTTCAGTGAGGACGACAATATTGGAATTAAGGTTTATCAGAATAAGACGATGGGATTGACCACTGAAGAAATTACTACGATTAAAGCGTTTGCTAAAACTAATGCCAAGCCTGTGAATACCCTTGATTCTGCGATTGCACAGCACAACGTTGCTCCCGACGCGCATCATGATATCCGTGTGAAGATCGAAGAGCTGTCTGCTGCGATTGCTCAGTTGAGTGCTTTGTACAGTCAGGCTATGGCTATGTCCGCAATGGAGGAGCCTAATGAGTGCGAAGACCAGTACGCTTGAGAAACTTCATGAGATGCTTGCTGAGCTGTTTATCGAGGATATCAAGCTCTGTAGAGAAGAGGGTATTCCTATGGCGGCATCTGACAAGGGTGTGATTGTTTCGTTCCTTAAGAACAACAATATCACTGCTGATCCTGACCTTGAAGACATGCAGAGACTTGACGAAGAGTTCAAGAAGCAGGCTGAGATCGAGAGGGCCGCTAGAGCCAAGAGTATGCTTGAACAGAGAGGAGATGATCGCTTTGACGATCTGTTGAACTGATGGAAGAGCTGACCCTACAACGAATCAAGCTACTGAAAGAACGTGTTAATCGTTATAGCAATGATCCTACGAAGATTCCGCAAGATGAGAGACGAGAGCTCTCGCTGATGTTCGCTGTAGCCTTCAAGGATTTCAAAGACTTCTGTGAGATCGGTATGCGATTCCTCGGCTTCGGTATTACCGAGATGCAGTTGAGCATCGCAGAGTACGTGCAGAATGGCCCTAAGAAGCGAATGGTGCAGGCACAACGTGGTTAGTCTAAGGCTGAGCCACGTAATTTTGTGAAAACGGGGGAACTCTCACTGAGACAATCCCGTGCTTAGATAGACAAGTTTTAACCTATATGG
>ERZ1027604.8-NODE-8-length-16169-cov-12.579230_pt1 | contig 16169 bp, 20 predicted proteins | sample MGYA00520527_ERZ1027604 | MGnify/ENA primary metagenome ERZ1027604 (study PRJEB33329, sample SAMEA3488623) | human gut metagenome | biome: ENVO:feces | place: Malawi | collected 2008-09-19 | study: EMG produced TPA metagenomics assembly of the PRJEB9818 data set (The...
GTGGAGAAAAAAAATAATGGGACCACTAACACAATCAGAGTTTGAAGTATTAAAGAAGCAGAGGACATTCTTTTTTAATCATGTTGATTATGGAACAAACAGTGTATTTGATAAAGCGTTTTGTGCGATGCATAAAGCACTTAAAAGATACAAAGAATTAGATGGTAGTGAAAATACAGCCTGCAATATTTGTGAATTAAGAAAGGAGTAATGAATCATGTCAGAATGGATAACACACTCACAAGTTCGTAAGCGTTTCCAAGAACATTTTTGTGAAACGCTTTATGATCACCCTGAAATAGTAACACGTCAAACTATTGAGCAGTACGAGCACATCAAAGACATTATGATAGAAGAACGTGGAACAGCACTGAGCGTGTGTAACACAACGTACAAGACAAACATACACTATGCATTCTTGTATAAACTCAAAGATAAAGTATATGATAATGGAAAATATTATATCGCATACATAACAAACAACCAGCGCTTTGATGTACCAATCAGTGCAACATTAATAAAGGAGCTATACTCATGGGTAGAAGAAAAATTAAAGAAAAATAAAAGCTATAATAGAATCACTAATTTTAATTCTATTATTAACAGCTATGATATACGGAATATTTTGTTGGATTGCTCTTATAATAGAGTTCTTTGTTCCAATTCCGTAAGTTAGTAATAGCATTTATTGTTACACAGTTAAAATTGTTTCACGTGAAATATTGTAAAAGGAGAATAAAATGAAAAGTTTAAATGTATTAAGTTTATGCGATGGGATGTCATGTGGTCATATAGCTTTAGAGAAAGCAGGCTTTGAAGTTAATAAATATTACGCAGCCGAGATTAAAATTACGGCAATAAAGGTCACTATACGAAAATTATCCTGAAACTATAGAGATAGGGGATGTTAATAAGGTTACATATAAGGATGGTGTACTATTAACAGAAAAGGGAGCATATAAAGAAAAATTTGACTTGGTTATTTTTGGAAGCCCTTGTCAAAGCTTTTCAATAGCTATACCAAACGAAATGCGAATAGGGTTGCAAGATATGAAAAGGTCGGGTTTGTTCTATGAATGTTGTAGAGTTTTAAAAGAAGTTAACCCTAAGTATTTTTTAATGGAAAATGTTGTCATGAAAAAAGAAGACGAGGAAATTATAAGTAGTTTTTTGGGTGTAAAACCAATTAAAATAAATTCAGCTTTATTGACCGCACAAAACAGAGTTAGAAATTATTGGACTAATATAGATGGTGTCACACAACCAGTAGATAAACACATAAAATTACAGCAAATTATAAAAAACGGTTATGTAGCTATTGACAAGGCAAGATGCTTGACTGTTATGGATTCACACGGGTATTATAATGGTTGCAACTGGAATCCAGTAAAAAGATTTCATAGAACTCATTACAAGGCGTTTAGCACAATGATATACCCATCACAAGCATATTTTAATAAATGCGTTGAAATCACTAAAGAAATATTAAACGGGCGCGCATCAACAGCAAAAGCATATGACGATTATCACGGACATGATTTTGATGAAGCACGGTATTTATGGAAAGAAGAAAGAGCAAGGCTTCAAGGTGTTCCTGAAGAATACGTTAAAAATTTAACAGAAAAGGAATCAGCTGATGTCCTTGGGGACGGATGGACAGTACCTGTAATATCGCATATTTTTAGTTTTATGAAGTTTTAAAAGGAGAATAGAATCATGAAAAATAAAGAAAAATTTATGGATAAAATAGTAGATATTGCTTGTAATGATGGTCGTGTAGCAGTTGATGTAGTAACTAATACACCAGTAGATTGTAATAGTATTGATTGCAGTAGCTGTTTATTTCATGGTAAAGACGGATGTTCTAGTGAAATGTTTAATTGGAGCGAGCAAGAATATGAAACTTCTGTTACAATATCAAGCAACGATATGTTTTTTCTTAGTTTTATAAAAGATAAATTTGAATACATGGCAAGAGACAAAAATGGGCTTTTATACGCACACGAAGTCAACCCGAAAAAATATAAACAATACGGCTTATGGGTTGGCGAGGATGCAATAGGGTTATATAAATTTAATGTTGATTTTCCAATGGTTAAGTATACAGATGATGTGGCATGGAAAATATCCGATTTGAAAGAATTAAAAATAGTAGAAAATTATTAAAAACTACTTGACATTTCAAGTTAAATCTGTTATACTGAATAATGTAAGGAAGATATTAATTGTCAAACTTGCAAATACCACACCATATAGGGCGGTGTCCACAGCACCGTCCACTCACGAAATAACAGATATTCCGGCACCCAAGTAGGCGAAAAAACCGGTGGCAGCGTGTAAAGGTTCGATTCCTTTTATCTGATTCGGCTTCATAAGAAGTCGTTCATTCAGCAGTCTAGCAAGCACAAGTAAAAATGAAAAGAGGTGAAAGACAAAATGGCAAGAGCAAGAAAAGTAACACGTACAATTTCATCAACTAAAGTAGTCGTTATGTGCGTAAACACAGAGACAGCAGTAGTTGAAAACTATGAAGTGACAATTTCAGGTATTTACCCTGACGAGAAAAAACTTATGAAAGCTATTACTAAAGTAGTAGAGACAGAAACGCTTAAACCAGTATCAGTAGTTTCCACAGAAGTAATTGAGACACTGTATGGCATGGATGAACAGAAGTTCATTGAAATGGCAGAGGTATTACCGCCAAGAGACAAAAATGAAGTAGAAGAATAAGCATAAGCAAAAGAAAAGGAGAAAAACAATGAGCAAAATTACAATCACAAACACAAGTAGAGAACTTACAGAGGTAGAGCAGTATCTTATGACAATTGATTCAGGTATCACATCCATGAAAGATGTAGCAGACGGAACCTCAATTTCAGTAGATGCTTACATTGAATACAAGGATACAAAAAATGACGGAAAAGAAGCAGAGCTTCTTTCTATTATCACAGTTGATGGAAAAGTATATTCAACACAGTCCGCAACTTTCAAGAATTCCTTAAAGTCAATTCATGAACTGATGCACGGTAAGCCGTATGCAATCGTAAAGCGCAGTGGTGAAACAAAAGCAGGTAGACCATTCGTTGACTGTGGGCTTGATATAAATTCAGTAAAATAAGTGAAGTTTTTATCGTAAAATTTCTTTTTTCCTAAAATAATGGGTGGGCAGATCGCCTGCCCTTGTTTTTTAATCTAAAAGTGAGAGGTGTGATAAAATTGAAAAAGAGTAAATCAAAGTATAGTCAATATTATAAGCAATATCAGCAAAAAGTATCAGCATTAAGAAAACAGAATATTGAATTACGCGATGCTAATGTCTACCAAACAGAATCACAGTTGCGTAAATGGGGCATTCAAGGCAGAGATTTAGCAAATATAACAAGACAGCTAAAAGCAGACATTAATAACCTTGCAAAACAGGTAGCCTATTCAACAGTAACGGGAGAAATATCAACCGTTGGAGCATTAAAACACGAATTAGCATCCGAAAGAGCTAAGCGTAGCGCAGAGACCAGGAAACGCAATAAGAAAGCTGCAAAAGAATTTTGGTCGACAGATAAACAACCAAACATACATGATTTAAAGAATCCAGTGCATTTGAAACAGCCACAGATTGGAGATATGTCTATTCAGCATTTTGTGGATGATTTTTTAGTACGAATAATAACACCCGTCCCTACAGAAACAATATACGGCAATAGAAGAAAAAGAGCAAATATTGAAATGTCAGAAGAGGCACAATCGGCTTTATTATCGTTATTTCATAGCACTGTAAATAAAGACGGTCTAATAGCTGTAGGGGAACGTCTTGCAAATAACTGGGATGCAATTAAGTTACACTTGGAAGTTGTTTTAACAGATTCAAAAGGTGTTAACGTTGCTTCATCATTAGAAGCGATTGGCGAAATTATTAGCGGTAGAACGCTATCTGTTGTAGAACGTGATGCGTTAAATGATGAACAAGAATCTTTGTATTCATGGGATATCGAGGACAACACTTATGAATAGTAAACGCTCAACAAGAATGTTCATGTGTGACTTTGAAACTACCGTATATGATAACCAAGACCACACAGAAGTGTGGGCAGTTGCCATTGTAGAACTATTCACAGAAAATGTCACTATACTACATCGTATAGAAGATATGTTTACATATTTTCGTGCTTTAGACACGAATATTATAGCATTTTTTCACAACCTAAAATTTGATGGTGCTTTTATTCTTGACTATTTACTAGCGCAGAAGAAATACCCACAAGCACTTAATAATGATAACGGTGTGTACTCATGGAAAAAGAACAAAGAAATCCAAAACAATGAAGTGCGATACAGTATATCCGATAAGGGAATGTGGTACTCTATTACACAGAAACTACCAAACAACAAGTTACTTGAATTCAGAGATTCCTTGAAGCTGCTACCATTTTCAGTTGAAGTTATCGGAAAATCATTCGCTACCAATCATAAAAAGCTAGACATGGAATACACTGGTTACAGGTATGCAGGATGTGAGATAACCGAAAAGGAACGAGAGTATATTGCTAACGATGTTCTTGTAGTAAAAGAAGCACTTGAAATTATGCTAGAACAAGGTCACGATAAAACTACAATTGGTTCATGCTGTTTGGCGGAGTTCAAAAAGTGTTACGATAAAACGGACTATGCGTGGATGTTTCCTGATTTGTATAAGATAGAAACAGGGATAACAAAATATCCCACTTTCGGTGATTATATTCGCAAATCATATCGTGGTGGTTGGTGTTACTTGGTAAGAGGGAAAGAAAATAAGATATATTACAAAGGCACAACAGCAGATGTCAATAGTCTTTACCCATCTATGATGCATTCTGATAGTGGTAATGCTTATCCAGTAGGAAAGCCACATTACTGGAGTGGTAATTACATTCATGATGATGCACTCAAGAAAGATCCATGGGGTAAACCAAGATATTTTTTCTTGCGTATTCGCACAAGGTTTCACGTGAAACATGGTTACTTGCCATTCATACAGATAAAAGGATCTCCGCTCTATCGTGGAACAGAGATGTTGGAAACAAGTGACGTTTACAGTAAGAAGCACGATAAATATTTCCCGTACTATTATGACAGTGGAAACAACAGGCATGAAGCTATAGTTGAAATGGTTGTAACTTGTACTGATTATTATTTAATGTTAGAACATTATGACTTATATGATTTTGAAATCATAGACGGTGTATGGTTCGAAACCATGATAGGACTTTATGACGAATACATTAACAAGTACGCAGAGATTAAGAAGAATAGTAAAGGTGCACAGCGTACTCTTGCAAAACTATTTCTTAATAATCTTTATGGCAAACAGGCTTCATCTAAAGATAGCTCTTTCAAGATTGCGTACGTTAAAGATGATGAGTCACTTGGTTTTATGCGACAGGAAGAGAGCAACAAGAAAGCAGGTTATATTCCTTGTGGCTCTGCTATTACATCGTATGCAAGAGAGTTTACTATCCGAGCAGCTCAAAAGAATTATCACGGTATTAATGAAAGAGGTTTCATCTATGCTGATACTGATTCTATACACTGTGATTTACTACCCGATGAAATAGTTGGTATAAGAGAACACCCAACAGAGTTTAATTCATGGTCACTGGAGTCGTGTTGGGATATTGCTACGTTCACAAGACAGAAAACGTACATCGAACACGTAACACACGAAAATAGAGAACCAATAGAAGAGCCGTTTTATGATGTAAAGTGTGCAGGAATGCCTAACAAGTGCAAGAATCTTTTTGTGTTATCTATGCAAGGTGACGCAGATATAAAAGGTTATACAGAACCAAGAACAGGAACACACAAAGAATGGACAGAAGAAGAAAAACAGTTTTTGTTCAAAGATGGTATACCTATTAAACGTGATTTATCAGATTTTAAAATAGGACTTAAAGTACCCGACAAACTCCGCCCAAAGAGAATGAGGGGTGGCGTGTTACTCGTTAATACAAGTTATGAAATGAGGTAAAATTAAATGAAAGTTAGAATGCAAGATGCTATAAAAAATTGCATTGATAATGGTGCTTGTTGCGCTATATGTAAATATAATATAGGTGAATGTATTGCTAAGATTGATGGGTATTATCCATTTGAATTAGAAAATTATTATCGTTTATGCGGTAATTCACCTGAACTTGCAAAAGCACTATACACGAATGAGGAGATTGAACTACATGAAAACGGCAGTGAAAGAGTTGATTGATATTTGCACAAGTAGATATGCACAAGGGTGTGTTGACTGCCCATTTTATGAGTATAAATGTTATGAACCAACATATCCATATATTCCAAGAGATGTAAAAAAGCACAGAAAATTTAGGTCAGACAAAACACTTAATAAAGAAGTCGAATTAAAATTATATAAGTAAAAAACAAAAAGGGTACAATGTTTCGAATATGAAACAAAGTACCCTTTATTTATATCATTAACTATCGGTGAAAACGGTCTAAAACTTTTTACAGTAAGGGAGCAACCCCGACCATAGAAACAGCGGTATTTTTCACCCGTGCGACCTGTTACTATGTTTTACATTTTCTAGCGATAGATGATACCAATTAATAACTAAGAGCCTGCAATATAACTTCTTTACATTGTAAATCTTTAAATCTAAAACAACCACGTTCAAAAAAATATCTCATGTTAGAAAGAAACAAGTCGTTGCTCTTTAACATCACATAATTAACGTTGTGGTCATCTGTTGTGATACTGATTCTATAAGGATATGTCTTATCCGCTCTGTCATCACAGTAAATAATGCCTAAGTCCATATACTCTTTAATAGCGTAGTCTTTACCAAGATACCTAAGTGTAGCAACGTAAGTACATTCGCCGACAGGTTTCTCAATAAATGCGTTGCTGTCATTCAGGTAAGTAGCTTGTGAAGAATAAGCAACATAATCGTCACTAATAAACGCACGGTTAAAACCACTTTCCGTCTGCGCTTTGCTTGCACTCTCATTATAACCTTGTTCAAGAACAAAGCCATCCCCGCGTAAGAATTTCGTATCAGATTTAAGTCTGTTAGAAATTTTCATTGCTGTATAATATGGGTTAATCAGTGACACAGGGTTTGCCATCATATAAACAGGAACATAACGAACTTGTTTTCCTTGTCCACGTGCTATAGAGGTGTGAATTGAAATAAATTTTTTCACTTCATTGGCGCAATAACGATTTGTCTCACTTTGAAATTCATCAAAAATAAGACAGCTGATGTCACTAAACATATGTGAGTTCTTCTTTACAGCATCCGCATTGTTAAGAGCCATAGCATAACCACAGGAAACACCATTTAAAAATAATTCATGGAATTTTCCGTGCATCATTGGTTTACTAGACATTTCATATTCAGAAAAAAATAATTCTTTAATATCTTTGAAAAATTTTTCAGCTATACCACTAAGCTCGTAATCGTATCTGTATAGTAACCCAAACTTTTCACCTTTCGATAGAAATTTATTAACAACCAGTTTACCAAAATAAGTTGTCTTTCCACCTGTTCTGTTGCTAGTAACCATATAAATCTCAGGTCTTTTATTGTTAAGATCTAATAAACTTAATAGTTTTGTGCCATCATAATAACTCATTTTATCACCTCTTATATATTATAGCATAAATCAGACAAACTGTCAATTATTAAACAGCGTGTTTTTTAATAGACACCGTGTCTATTATCTATATTATGTTTATTAATAGACATAATGTCTATTATTGACAAATTAATAATATTATGTTATAATTAAATAAGAAAGGTAGGTGATTAAAGCTATGGATGTAAATGCAGTAACATCAGCAATCTCAACGCTTGGTTTCCCTATTGTAATGTGTGGAGCTATGTTTTGGTATATGCTGAAAGAAAAAGATGCTCACAAAGAAGAGATGAACAGCGTAACAGAAGCATTGAATAACAACACATTGATTCTACAGAAGTTATGCGACAGATTGGATGGTGACAAGGGTGACAACGTATAACGTACACGCGGGGCACTCATTAAAATGTAGAGGTGCTAGTGATTTACTGGATGAAGTTATTGAAGACAGAAAAGTAAAAAACAAGCTAATTGAATTGTTAAGAGCAAACGGTGATACGGTATATGATTGTACAGATGATTACAGCACAACACAGAGTGCAAACTTATCATCCATTGTTTCCAAGTGCAATGCTCATGATGTTTACTTAGATATTTCAATTCACCTAAACAGAGCAAGAAACGACAGAGTAGGTGACGGAAAATGCGGTGGAGTTGAAGTATATATCTATGATGATATGGCTTATGAAATAGCATATAAAATTGCGGAGTCTATCGCCAATACACTTGATATCGGTTTTCATGGTGCACCAGTAAAGTACAATAAAGGACTGTATGTACTTAGAAAAACAAGGGCAAAAGCTGTTCTTATTGAATGTTGTTTTGTAGACGATAGAGATGACGTTTCTCGTTGGGATTCTACAAAATGTGCTATGGCTATCGCATCTGCGCTTGGTTGTAAAACAAATGTTTCACGTCACCCTAGTGATTCGAGTCAAGCGTCCAGTGGACGGTTGGGGGATGAAACATATTTCCCTGTTTTTAAATCAAGTAGTTGTTCTATTGTCGATTGTCTGAAATCAATCGGTGTAGATTCCAGTTACGCATACCGTCAGCGTATCGCAAGTAGAAACGGTGTAGCAAACTATAGAGGGTCAGCACCGCAAAACGATAAACTTGTTTCCCTTGGTAAAAAAGGAAAATTGGCGAAACCGTAGAAAGGTGAAAAAACAAAATGCCAAGTATTGACACAGCCTATTCATGGGCAATACAAACTTGTAACGCACCAAACGTGGGGTATTCACAAACATACAGAAATAGACAAACAGTTGGTGGCATTACTTATTATGATTGCTCTTCATTTATCAATTATGCACTAGTTGCAGGGGGTTTTGAAACACCTAGTTATGCACCCAATCATAACGCTTTTACAACAGCTTCCATGATTAACTGTTTATTAGAGTTAGGTTTCACAGAAGTGGACGCACGTGGAGAATATAAAGCAGGGGACATTGGGTGGACAAGCGGACATACTGAAATGTGTTATTTAGGCGGTGACGGTAAAGGCGTTTTCATGGGCGCGCATACAGATAACGCGCCATTAGAATATCAAGTAAGTATAGGTAGCTCAAGCGGAAACGCTAACTATCAGCGTAGCTTTACAAGATTATTCCGGTATGGTGATGGCGGTGCAACTGGATACGGTTCAAGTGTTTATGTAGTATCAGCACTAGCAGGAAATGCTTGGAGAGAGTCGCACATCAACCCAACATTAGGTCAGCAAGGTGGTACAGCGTTTGGTATCTTCCAGTGGGATGGGGGGCGACGTGAAGCGTTATATACTTGGCTTTCTGAGAATGGTTATGAAAAAACAGACCCAGTAGGACAGATGAAATACCTCGTAATTGAAAATGATTGGCAAGGGGAATTTGCAGGGATTACCTCATTACAAGAATTTTTAACAAGTTCTAGCACAAATATTGCACAGTTAACTGAGGCATTTGAAACATGTTGGGAACGAGCGGGTAAACCGGCACTACAAGAAAGAATTGATTTTGCTTATAAAGCATATGATTACATTCAGCAACACGCGAACGATTCAAGTATTACAACGTGGGAGACAGAACCAAAGTATTATTTATCGGAATCACAGGCACTAAATAATGCTGTTTTGATGTACCGCTTTTATAGCGCAGGTGGTGGTGGAGGCGGTACACCGTCTAAAAGAAAAAAAACCATGCCTGTGTGGATGATGATTAGATATAACTTTTAGAAAGGAAAAAGACTATGGCAATAAGAACAAGGGAAGAAATTTTAGACTCTATCCGCGCTAGAGTTGGCGAACAGACAGATAACGAAACAATTTCTTTTTTGGAAGATGTTACAGACACGTTAACCGATTTTGAAACAAGGGCAAATGGTGACGGTGAGGATTGGGAACAGCGTTATAAAGATAATGACGCCGAATGGCGTAAAAAATACACAGAAAGATTTTTTAGCGGTGAACCAAAAGAAACACCAAAAGACCAACCAACAGAGGAATCGAAACCGAAAACTTTTGAAGATTTATTTAAGTAAAGGAGAAATTTAATTATGGCAAGAAGAATCGCAACAAGCACCCTTAACGCATCAACCATTGACATTATGAATGTGATTAGAAATAATGCGTCCTATGACTATCAGCAGAGTGTACCTGAGGTAACAACCGCAGAGGACATCCCAAAAGTAGGAGAGATTATCTACGGAACACCTGCATTCTCTAACCAGTTTTTAAATGCACTCGTTAATCGTATCGCAACAGTTAGAATGCAGAGTGCGACATTTAATAACCCATATTCACAACTCAAAAAAGGGTATCTTGAATTCGGGGAAACTGTAGAAGATATTTTTGTATCTATTGCTAGCGCTGTTGAATTTTCAGCAGAAAAAGCAAGCGCAAGAGAATTTAAAAGAACATTTCCTGATGTACGTTCAGCATTCCACACAATGAACTGGAGAGTGATGTATCCAGTTACTATTCAGGATGAAGACTTAAAGCAGGCGTTTCTTTCTATGGATGGCGTACAGTCTTTAATTGCTAAGATTGTAGACAGTGTTTACACGGCAGCGGAATACGATGAATTTCTGATGTTCAAATATCTACTAATTAAAGCCATTGCACACGGGCAGATGAAACCAAAGTCTATCGGTGATGGTACAGATCTGAAAGAGGGCGCAGTTCAGTTCAGAGCTACTTCTAATCTGCTTCCATTTATCAGCGCCGACAATAACATTGCAGGTGTTAAAACAAATACACCAAAAGAGAGACAGGTTATTTTCATGGATGCTACTTTCAACGCACAGTTTGATGTGAATGTATTAGCCAGTGCATTCAACATGGAAAAGGCTGACTTTATTGGTAGACTGCATATCATTGATAACTGGACAGAATTTGACAACGACAGATTTGAAGTTATTCGTACTAACTCCACAGGCATTGAAGAAGTAACAGCAGAAGAACTTGCTTTACTTGCAAACGTAAAAGCAGTTATCTGTGATGAAAACTGGTTTCAGGTGTACGACAACAACAACAAGTTCACAGAAAAATATGTGGCAAGTGGTTTGTACTGGAATTACTTCTATCACACATGGAAGACAATTTCTTCTTCACCATTTGCTAACGCTGTTGTATTTGTGACAAGTGAAGCGAACATTGCAGCACCGTCTACAATTACAGTACACGTTGACACAAAAGATGAAGCAGATTATGCGACAGTATTTGCTCTGTCTCCAAAATTTGAGAGTGCAGGACTTGAAGCACAGAATGTTAACTTCATTCAGACAGAAGCAATGACAAGTAATGGTATTGCAATGCAGAAGTATGGTGTTCTTATGATTCCGAAGTCACATATTGCAGAAGAAATTGTACTTGAAGCAGAAATCAATGGCGTTAAGTACAAGGCAGCTGAAACGAAAGTAACAGGAACAACAACAGTTGACACAGCTATTGTATTAACTAAACAGGGTTAAGATTAAAAGATGGGTGGTATATTAGTGCTACCCATCTAATAAAAGGAGCCAAAAAAATGTATATTAATCCAAACTCAGATATTAAGTTATTACATAACATACCACTCGATAACACTTATGAGCATTCAATTATTTTTTTAAATGAGACAGACCAATATAATTACTTTTCAAAATTTACGAAAAAAACATTTAGCAACCAAACCTATTTAAGAGTAAATAAAGGTGTTGCAAGAATGGATGTAAAAGCGGATGATATCTACGATTGTAATTATATGATGTTTAGAAACACAGCATATGGAAGTAAATGGTTTTATGCTTTTATTACAGCAGTCGAGTATGTAAATGATAATTGCTCTAACGTTACATTTGAAATTGATGTGATGCAGACATGGTATTTCAATCACACTGTTGACAAGTGTTTTGTAGAGCGGGAACATCCAGTAACAGACCAAATAGGCGAACACTACGAGCCTGAAAACATTGATACCGGAGAATATGTGTTCAATGATTTTGGGTCATTACTACAAAGTATTAAGCCTTTAGCTGTTATAATTATGGTTAACGACACATCCGGTTCACCAAATGGCAATTTATATGATGGTATTTATGGCGGATGCAGTTTACACGCTTTTAATTCAAACGATACAGAAACTATAACAAATTTCTTAAATAAATATGCGCAGAAGCCTGAAGCTGTTGTTGCAATGTATATGTGTCCTGTTATAGCTGTTGGTAGTGCAATTCCTACAGGTGAAGGTGTAAATGTGACCAAATCAACTTCGTGCTACAGTACGGTTGTAAATGTGGCAAAATTAACAGAAAATTTAACGTTAGACGAGTACAAGCCAAAATGTAAAAAATTATACACATATCCGTATAACTTTTATAGTGTAAACGCAGGAAATAAAAGTGCTATTTATAGGTATGAATTGTTTGACGATTTATTACCACAGTTTAAAATTGACGTGCCTATATCATATCCTGTACAAGTTGCTATTAAACCAATGTATTATAAGGGATGTAAAGATGTTCCGTTAACAACAGAAATGTTAACATTATCAGATTACCCTCTGTGCAGTTGGAGTACAGATGCTTTTAGAGCGTGGCTTGCACAAAACAGTTTACCTATAACAGCAACAGCAATTACTAGTGGGTTAAGTCTTGGTTTAGGTAGTATGACACCATTACCTGAAACTACAAGTAACATGAACCATGCAGGAAATTTATTAATGCAGGGTTATCAAGCTAGTATTAAAGCAGACATTACTAGAGGTAACGTATTTAGTGGGTCAGTAGAAATAGCGAATGGCACTAAGAATTTTTACGGGGGTAGATGCAGTATTACAAGAGAATACGCAAGAATGATTGATGATTATTTTAACATGTATGGATACGCCGTCAAAAGAGTTAAACGCCCTAACTTTGGTAGTAGACCTCATTGGAACTATGTGAAAACAGCCGGGTGCTGTTTAAAAGGTAGTGTTCCTGCTGACGATATGAAAAAACTTTGTAGTATTTACGACAACGGAATCACGTTTTGGAGAAATGGTGATGAAATTGGTAACTATTCGTTAGATAACAGTCCAGTATAAAGAGGGGGTGAAAAAATATGGGTAAAAAGAACAAAGCCTTTGATGATAGTGCTATTATGAATACAGCTACTTATTGGCTATATTTAAGACGATTAACAGAACTAGCAATATCTATGTTTGAATGGAAAAAATTACCGAGTACAGTTGACGTACGTTATATGGAATTGAGATTATTTGAAACTAGTAGCGTTGTATTCTTTAAAGATGACGTGCTAGGAGAGTTATGTCTTGACTGTATTCAACAAGGTAATTTTGACGTGTACGGAAACCCTATTACAAGACGTGCGTATTCCTGTTATAACAATTATCAAAAAAATTTAAATGATAAAGATAGCGTTATCATATGGAATAACTATCTAAGAACAAATACAGCCAATGATATTAGATTATACGCTAAACGGTTGTGGGACTTAGATAGGAGTATAGATATTAACGCAAAAGCTCAAAAAACACCTATGCTACTCCAGTGCAGCGAAAAACAAAGGCTATCAATGATGAACCTATATATGCAATATGATGGGAATACACCGTTTATATTCGCCGACAATAATCTTGATATAAATGGTATTAAATCAATAAGCACGCAAGCACCTTATGTTGCTGATAAGTTGTATCAATTAAAAACTCAAATATGGAATGAAGCACTAACTTATCTTGGAATTAGTAACTTGAATATTAACAAACGAGAGAGGCTTATCACGGACGAAGTGTCAAGTTCACAGGGTAGCACAATTAGTTCAAGATATAGCAGACTTGACAGCAGGAGACAAGCTGTTGAAAAAATAAATAAAATGTTTTACCTTGATATTGATGTTAATTATAGAGAAGATTTCCAAGAAGTTGACTTGACTATGCCTAGTGGTGATGATACGATTGGTGGTGATGACAGTGAGTAAGTACACAACAGAAGTACGGTTTATCTGTGAGAGTAAGAGTGGACTTGCTGAAAGTAAAGGGTGTGATAACGTTGATGAAGTGCTTGAGAAGAGCTGGAACAAGTTATTTACAACTAACTGCACTTTCTTCGATGAAACATACAGAAGTGTATTATGTAAGAAAATTTTGAAACATTACTATTTGAGAGAGATTGGCTCGGAGACTGTAGGCATATGGAAACTGTGGATGAACACGAAACTTGAAGAAATCATGCCGTATTATAATCAGCTATACAGAAGTGCTTTACTTGAGTTTGACCCATTGAAAGATTATAGTGTCGAAAGAACACATAAGAGAACTGGTGTTGATGGGAAAACAAGTAGTACAGACACAAGTGAGAATAGCAGTGGAAGTTCTAGTGCTAATACAACTAATAGGGAACTATACAGTGATACGCCACAGGGTGGTTTGAATGGGCTTGAGAGTGAGAGTTATTTAACTAGTGCTAGAAAGAATACCAGTGAGCAAAGTTCTAACAGTAGCGTGACGAGTAATAGTGGTACTGATTATACGGAAAGTGTTAATAGTACAGAAGATTACACGGAGAAAGTAGCGGGAAAGATTGGTGGAACGAGCTACAGTAAAATGCTAACTGAGTTTAGGGAAACTATGCTGAACATTGATATGAAAGTTATTAACGAGTTTGAAGAACTATTCTTTGGTTTATGGTAATGAAAGGAGATAAAAGTTATGAGCGCAAGAGATATTGTGAAAAAAGACCCAGCGGATTTTACACCTACTTTAGGTAATTATAAGGACTTACAGCCCTTTCGGTTTTGGTGTCAAAAGGTGCTGCCACTGGTTTATGATGACAGTTTGAGCTATTATGAGCTGTTGTGTAAGGTTGTTGATTACCTGAATAAGACCATGGAAGATGTGGGTGTGCTTGAGGGTGATGTAACTGGATTGCATGAAGCGTATAAGAAGTTACAAGGTTATGTTAATGACTACTTTAGTACACTTGATGTGCAAGAGGAAATTAATAATAAACTGGATGTAATGGCGAATGATGGCACACTTGGCAACATATTAAAAAGTGTTATAAAAGTAAATCAACCAGTGCTTGTAAGAACTAAAGCAGAAATGACAAATACTGAATATTTATATATATTGGAGAGTGATGGGTATGTTTATTATTATGACGGTACAAAATTTACGGCAAGTACTTTAAGATATAATACCCCAATAAATGCTTATGCAGCTAGCTCTTTTACTGTGCCAATTAATATTAATGATATTAAATCAGTTGGTAGTTACGCGGTTGCTAATGCATCATTAACTAACTTAGTAAGTGAAGATGTAGAAAAATACTATTGGACTTGTTACTGTATAACACCTATTGTTAGAAATAATGTAGATGTTTTACAATATCTTATTGGTATACCTATTAGCTCGGCAAATACACCAGTATTTTACTACAGATATTCGAATTCGGGTACGTTTAAAACGTTCACTAGAGCTAATGGTAGTACTCCAAATATTCGTGATTATTATACGTCACACAGTTTTAATGCTCCTATTAACATTGGTGATGTTAAAAATGTTGGGAGCTACACGATTAATGCTAACTCGTTAATTGGTTTAATAGATGTAGACGTTAATGCTTATTATTGGTCTTGTTATTGTATAACACCTATTGTTAGAAATAATGCAGATGTTTTACAATATCTTATTGGTATACCTATTAGCTCGGCAAATACACCAGTATTTTACTACAGATATTCGATTTCGGGTACGTTTAAAACGTTCACTAGAACTGATAAAAACAGTCTAAAAATAAAAAAAGTTTGCTTTTGTGGTGATTCATTTACAGCTGTTACTACTGTAAAATCATATGTTGACTTTTTAAATGAATATGAATGTTGCAATGGTACTAATTTGGGTATTAGTGGGAGCTATCCTAGCAGTTGGCTAAGCGTCCATGAAAATGATATAACAGATATGTATGATATATACTTTATAGCATTTGGGTTAAACGCGTTAATGCTTATTATTGGTCTTGTTATTGTATAACACCTATTGTTAGAAATAATGCAGATGTTTTACAATATCTTATTGGTATACCTATTA
>ERZ1027604.9-NODE-9-length-12556-cov-5.033551_pt1 | contig 12556 bp, 6 predicted proteins | sample MGYA00520527_ERZ1027604 | MGnify/ENA primary metagenome ERZ1027604 (study PRJEB33329, sample SAMEA3488623) | human gut metagenome | biome: ENVO:feces | place: Malawi | collected 2008-09-19 | study: EMG produced TPA metagenomics assembly of the PRJEB9818 data set (The...
GACTACCTGTCAAGATATGACCATGAGAACCGAACCGTTTCACTTGACATATCTAGCGGATTTGTCGCAGAGCATCCTAACCTTTTCATTGACTTCATAGAAGGAAATATGCTAAAGGTAAGGGATGATGGAATAGGCGTATTCGATTTCTCTGATAACGGTCAGATAGTGGATATGCAGTTACAGATACAGTCTTTGGAGATTAAATATTCCAAGGAGAATATGTTCCCGTCATATTCATGCACCATCGCAAGAAGAAAGATACTGTCGTTCTATGAACGGCTGGCACAGGAGAATCAGACCGCTTCAACGCAGAATACGACAAATGTAACATTAGGCGGAAGTGGTACGGGAAGCGGAACAAATATTTTCTCTGAACAGCTACTTAATGACCTTATTGCATCGTTTCAGAAGTTCAACGGATGGTTTGAATGGGATGAGGAAAAGCAAGCGTTACGATGCAAGTCAGCGTTCTATACAAACCAATGGATATCAGCGTTGGGCGCACAGAGTGGTAGCGGAGAACCGGGAGGTGGAGAAGGCGGACTGATTAAGGCCGTGTACGGATTTGCCGATTTAGGTAAGACGTTTGACGATTCCAACCTTAGCAATACATTCAACGCATATACCATCAACGAGATATGGAAGCTAGCCAAGGAAGGCGGAATGAATACGGACAAATTGTGGCAGGAGTTGGGAAAGGATGATCCGACAAAGAAAATTCACATATCCCATCTTCCTGACAATAAATTTGTAACGATTGATACGGAACAGACAGTAACTGCAAGCAAGATATTCACTGGTCAGTTGTCTACGGCAAATGTAGTTCCTAGCGTGAACAACGCATCCACACTCGGTCTTGAATCGAAGAGATGGGAGAATATTTATGCTGTAGATGCCAACATAAGCGGAACGGTAAAAACACAGGCGTTGCAGGTTGGCGATATAAAGATTATATATGATTCCGTAAACAAGGCAGTCACATTTGAGCATGCGGACGGAAATACGGAAATAGGCTTCTATACCAGAGGATGGATTTCCGCTTTAGGCGTATCTCCTGGAGGAAGCGGAGGAAGCGGTGGTGACGGACTTGTGAAAAACGTATATGGTTTTTCCAATCTCGGCACAACCTTTTCCGATTCAGACCTTGACAATACGTTTAATGCGTACACGATAAACGAGATTTGGAAAATGGCGAAGGAAGGTGGTGGTATAAAAAACATCACCCAGTCGGGAAGTGGAAATGCCGTAACAAACATGGCACTTAGTTCTGACGGGAAAACCATCACTGCCGTATTCGGGGAAACATTCGCTAGACAACAGGATTTGGGCACGCTTAACAATACCGTAACACAGTTAAGCAACAAGTTGAACAACTTCCTAGAAGGAAGCGATGCCGATAACATTATCAACAAATGGAAGGAACTTGAAGCATTCCTTGACGGTCTTACAGAAAGCGACAACCTAGCCGAACTTCTTGCACTGAAAGCGGACAAAACCATAACGATAAGCGCAGGAACTGGTCTTACGGGAGGTGGAAACCTGTCCGCAAACCGCACATTGTCACTAGCCACCACAGGGGTGAAGGCTGGTACATATACGAAAGTTACAGTAGACACCTATGGGCGTGTTACAGTCGGTGATAATCCTACCACACTGGCAGGGTACGGGATTACTGATGCCGTTACCTTGACTACTGCTCAGACTATTTCGGGACAAAAGACATTTACCAAGAATATTCTGATGAATAGTGGTATCGGTCTGTCTTATGGCGGAAATACTGTTTTCCGTAACACGACAGGCAATACCGTCATATCAAGCTATGGGAATGAGGGGATGATTTATTTCCGTCCTAATGGAGATACGTCAGATGTAGGAGTAATACAAATAAATAAACAAGGACACCTCAATGGCGTTTCGGCAGGATTCACAGGTGGCGTTTCAGCAGCACGGATTACTGCAAACGAATACATACAGATAGGAGATGCACAGCTTGTTTACGATTCGGCAAACAAGGCTCTGAGAGTGAAGCATAGAACAGACGGAAACACGGTAGGATTCTACTCGGACGGTTGGGTATCTGCTCTTGGAGTGAAAACAGGTGGTAGTGGTGGTGGTAGCGGTGTTGTAAATACCGTTTACAGCTTCGCAAACCTTACTGACGGCACAACCTTTTCCGATTCAGACCTTGACAATACGTTTAATGCGTACACGATAAAGAAACTGTACGACATGGCTGGACAGGGAGGACTTGACGCTGATGCTATGTGGGCTGAACTGAAAAAGGCTGATTCAAGTAAAATCATAGACGCAAGTCATATCCCTACTTCCGTATTGGACGGTAGATGGGTGAAAAAGGCTGGCGATACTATGACTGGAACACTTACATCCGCATCTTCTTCCAGCTCAATCGTATTCAAGGGAGTGGAAAATTGTGATATTACCAATATCTATAAAGATAACGGAGTTATCAGGAACGATGATGGTGGGTTAACTTCTATAAGAAACGGATTAAGGTTCAACTGGTATGACACATACTGGTATATAGGAAACCTTAGAGGAAGTAGTACGGATAGTGCAGGATTTGGTGTCGTAGACCATAACAACAAGCTGGTTTTACGTGTTACTCCAAATGATGTAAGAGCACCAAGATTCATGTCAACTGTTGCCACAGGGGTATCACCTTTGATAGTTTCAAGCAATACGCTTGTTAATAATTTAAATGCAGATTTATTAGACGGTTATCATCAATCTGCATTTTTGCGGGCAGATGGTGTCAATCAACATGTAACACTTACAGGAGGTAATGGAAATACCGAAGGTTATAGGTTGGTGCTTGAAGCTACCGTACCTGGTGGTTGGTCTGGTTAACAGCATGACACTTCAGTAAATGTAGGCACTCAGGTACAGGTATTATAAGTCTTGTATTTCATACAATTAATAAAGAGAGTACAAGTTATGAGGGGTCTTTGAATTATTACGGAAGCACTACTCAACATGGTGGTACCACAATGTGGCGATTATTCTATAATACTACAACCAAGAAGATAAGATTATTCTGGCATTATTATGATTATAATGATTGTCAGGTATCAATCTTAAATAGGAGGGGAGTTACCACAAATATATCCGATGGAACTTGGTACACTACATTACCATCAGGCAACGGGAACGAACTTCCATCATATTATAATAGGTCTGATTCTGCTAGTTCACTTGCCACTTCCCGTACCCTTTGGGGTCAGCCTTTCAACGGTACAGCTAATGTAAGCGGAGATATGACGGGTGTTGGTAGCATTAACATGAGCGGTGTACTGACAATAAAGAATTCAACCTACAACAAACAGCTTATAATATGGTCAGCAGGTTCTACTGCAAAGAATCAAGGAGAAGGTATTTGGTTCAGATGTGATAATGCAACCCAAGAAGTAGTATTACGCCATGAATGGTATGATACATTTGTTCCCGGATATGGACTTGCTGTCAGCAAGCATGATTCATTGGAAGCAGGGGATGCAAATATGTTCTTTTACAATACAGGACGGTTCATATCAAAAGCACCGCAAGGAACAGCACCTTATCAATGCGTGTCTACTACTGTAAACACCAATCTTAATGCAGACCTACTTGACGGAGTACATTTAGCAGGACTTAGTGGAAGAGAGGGTGTTATGCGTTCTTGGCTTAGAGGTAGATACACTACTGTAAACCAATATTTTGGAAATGGAAACGTAGTTACTATTGACCCTAAACCTACGGATGATGCTACCCTATCTGCAAATACTACTGTGCTAAGTCTAGGTGACGTTCCAACAAGAAATACTCAGTTAGCTTTCCATTATGATACAAACACGATTAAATACAGAAGGCATGATGATTCAAAGTGGAATGATTGGGTTGTGTTAATACATAGTGGAAACTACGCCAGCTATTCTGACGGACGTTACGTAAAGAAAGCAGGTGACACCATGACGGGGGATTTGGCGATGGATACCAACAAAGGATTTTATATTCCTCATGGAACAAGAGTAGTTAAAACTTCGGGTAATTGGATTCATGGTGGTGGTGGTGATACAGCTTCTTCAACCGATGCTAATTTACGTTTTGCATCATGGAATGGAATCGGTTGGTATCCTACAATAGATTCTACCAGCGGTGTAAGACAAGGAAACAATGCCATGTGGCTGAATGTAAGAACAGGGGTATTAGATGTACACAGCAACATTACTTCCCATAATGGTTATCTTGCTGCAAACTGGGATTCGAAAAGACGGTTGGTATTGGGCGGTGGAAGTTATACTTGGATTGATTCAAGAGATTCAAGCAATAATGTATTATGCAATATCGTACTGCACGATAATAAGGTTTATATAGGTAACTATGCCGAATCGAGCAGGTTCGTATCTACCGTAAGCACAGGCAAGCAGCCTTACCAATGCAATTCCACAACATTGAACTCTAATTTAAATGCGGATATGCTAGACAATTGGCATCTTAATTTCTTACCTAGAAATTACAATATAGGTAGATGCTATGCAGTAAGATTTGCTCTAGGTGGTGAAGATAATGGTTGGAAAAAGATATTCGCTTGTTCTGAATCGGGAACCGGACCATATAGGTCAGTAACGGTTTGGGGAAGGATATGGTATGCCCATGGAAATCATGCACAGTCAGAAGTATGGAATTATCACTTCTGTGCCATATTTTATATGAGAAGTGGCCCTAGTTCTTCTAATAGCAGTGTGGGAAATGTTGAAAATTCAGCACGCCTTTATCTCCCCACATTTGCAAAAGGAATGGATAACATTCGCCTTGTACGTGTAGGAACAAACAATTTTGAATTGCAGGTGCGCCAAATTGGTTCATACCACAATGCAAACATTGAATACCAATATTGGTCTTATGGGTGTAACGTTTCCGCATGGGAAAGTCTGCAATCCACATCCAATACGTCTGTGGCTGTATCGGCAGGAGGTGCTTCCACGTTGGCTGACAGTAGGGCTTCTAGTGCGGATGTGTGGACTTCTGCTAGAACATTCTATATACAAGACCACAACGCTTCCCATACGGGTGCTGGTATTAGTGTAAACGGTTCTTCAAATGTATATTTAAAACTTCCCAATTCCATTCAATGCTCCGATTGGTTCAGAAGCACAGGAAATTCAGGGTGGTATCATCAGAATTATGGTGGCGGAATATATATGGAAGATAGCAATTTCATACGTAATTATGGCGGTAAGAGATTACGTATTCAAACAGACACCTATGACACTCTCCAGTTGGTAAGAAGCAGCGGTTCCGGAGGTAGCTCCATAGCTTTTTATAATGGTGGAGGAACTTTTAGGGGTCAATTAGGTGTGAACGCATCTAGCTGGTTTTCGTTTGATACTGGTACTGCTACGGCTAATATAAATGTGGTTGAAATATCCCCGGCCGGAGGAATCCATTCAAAGGCAGAGATAACAGCCAAGGCGAGCGGTTCTGATATCAGACTAAAGAAAGATATTCAGAATTACAATGCCATGAACATTATAAACAGGTTCAGGTCTGTAAAATACCACTGGAATGATATTGCCAAGGCAAACTCCGAGGTGTACAATAATGACTATGACCAGTTTGGTCTGATAGCACAAGACCTTATAGCAGGAGGATTTGGACAATGGGTAAGGGATGTGTTCCATGATTACTATACGGTTACTTATGAAAGACTTATCCCCGTTGTGTGGAAAGGTTTGCAGGAAGTTGATGATGAGGTTACAAGATTAAAGAAAAGAGTAAGAGAATTGGAAAAGAGATTAGGTATTAACAATTAATAAATAAAAAATATTATGAGTCATTCTAACGGAAAGATTACAGCCCCGATAAACCTTGCTGGTGACGTTTACGCCACTCTTGGCATCGGTCCTACTAGTGATGGTTATGATTTAGGGTATGCGTGCGCAAACACCCACGGGAAAATAAACCCGTGGGCACGGTACAAACCTGTACGTTACGAAAGCCTTGCACCTGGACCAAATGAAAAATGGTGGCAAGGATGGGATGGGAACTGTGGTGTCAAACCTTTTCAAATGGCAGGATACTGGGATGCGCCAAAACACGCAGATGGAAGCATGAACGGATGGGAATATACAGCACCGACAGGTGGTAGGTTCCCATGTCGTCTTACCGACTTTAACGGATACAACCATCTTGCCAGTCCACCGATAAGTAGATTCTCCTGCCCGGACACTGCTACCAATCAGTTTACAAGTAGTAATTTTGTCTGTTCTGCGGCTATAATGATGCCATCGGAGGGGCATGATACTGATTTTCTTAACATGGGTGACTTTGCCGAGATAGCTGATTGCTATTTCGGTGTCTATGTTAAGCACAAGACCAGTCAGATGTCTAGGCGTGTTACTGCCGACAAGAAGATAGGAACAGGATACGCTATGGTTACTGTAAACTCGTGGGGTATGACTGCTGGTGATTGGGAAGTTTATCCTTTCCTTAGTACAGCTATATTGAAGCAAGATGATCCCGATATTGCTCATATAGCATATTCCGTACCAATGGTAAGTAAAAGAGATATAGAGATAGTTGGTTCTTACGTAAGCATAACAATAATTGGTGGAGTGATGCCATCCGTTATGGGATATATTGAAGTTACTGTAAGAGTGAGAAACGGTTCGAGTAGCTCTATTTCTTTCCGTAATAATAGTTGTATGTCTAGGTTTGCAAGTAAGAAATTTGAAGATCCTATGGTTATAGGTGAATCAAGAGAAACAATAGAGGATTTTTCAGTATCCGCCAATTCTAGCATTGACAAGAAGGTGAGAATATTAATATCATCGGAACTGATTCAATCGGGCAGTTGTAGAGTATGGGTAAGCCTTAACAGTGCTGCATATAAAGATAGTACATTGCTTCTTTCTATGGGTCCGGGGTTATAACAATATCACTCCCCTTACCGTTTATCAGTAATGGGGAGTTAATATCGGTTAATTTCCCACAATTAATAAAGCACTTATCACACTCTACACACATTCCATCGCACAATTCATTTAGCACCCCGTCTATTATTCCATTCAATCTCCTTTCGTTCCAAAATAAATAGCACCAAGTATGACAAACGAGCATCCGCAAAGGAATGCAAATATATGACTAACTATCGGGTTCATTTTATTCCTTTCAAAATATGACTAATTACATCTACTGTCCATCCGTTTCCTAACAGCCCCATGCCTATATGTGGCTGTACCGACTTGGTGTATCCTTCGGGTACGGTCTGTAATCTTTCCGCTTCCGTAATATTGGGTGTTCTGAAACCTTTTTCGGGATTACAGTCGGGTGAGTTGAATATCAACGGTGTAAGTGATTTTTTATATCTTCTCAACAGTGATTCGGGGTTCTTGGCAAACCTGTTCCATGATTCAAGCATACACCATGACTTGTCTTTCTCCACATACCCGTCCGTGATTATGTCCTTGAACAATATTCCCTTGTCCTTCCATGCAGGTATTTCCCAATTGCACCAGTAGTATCTTGCTCTCATTTGTGCGGAGAAATCGGAACTGTTGATATACACATAGTCTATTCCAAGATGTGACGAAATCAAATCAGCCCATTCGGATTTCATCTTCACGTTTTCAAGCAGAAATTTTATATTAGGATTGAACTGTCTGATATGGTTGAGTATATTGACATATTCAAAGAATAATCCCGAACGCTCGCCATCGAAGTTCAGTTTCTCTTTCCCTAACTGTGAGAAATCCTGACATGGTGTTCCGCCAATCAGCAAATCAATATCTTCCCACTGTATATCCCATTTGTTCCAGTTTCTAATATCCCCCAATTCAATTATATCGGGGTAATTATCCAGTGCAACCTTGATAGACGGTTCGTTTATTTCGCTTGCATAATACTTGTCTACTCTATATCCCATTCTCTCTAGTGCGATACGTCCGCAAGCTATCCGTCACATAAACTCAATACGTTCATTTTTCAATATATTTAAAGATATGTTTTATTGTTTCTATATTCCACCCGTTACCTAACATCTTGTAACGCTGTGTGTCGGATATTCCATCCCATACATACCATTCGGGAACGGTTTGAAGCCGTGCACACTCGGTTGGGGTAAGCCTACGAATACGAAAATTACCGTTATCAACTAGCGTCATACCGTTTGCCATTGCTCCCTTGTGTGATGTAGCAAGTAATGTATGAACCTTATCGTCTATACTGCGTATATTTTTCTTTATATATTTGTTTGGAATTGTAATATCGGCAATATTAGGGGTACCAATTATAACGCATGGTTGTGCGTTTCCGTCATTTCTAGCCCTTGCCATCAGTGTGCATGATTTGCCCGATTTTATTTCACGGAAATGTTTTCCTCTAAATGTACGTATCGTTCCCGAAACAATTATCAGATTATCCTTTTGTACGGTTGTAAGGCAATTGGTTTTTCTATCTTCCCTAGGTTCAAGCTGCTGGATGTTCTTTCTCTGTTCCTTTACAATCCCGGCTTCATATTCCTTTCTTATCTGTTTTCCATATTCGGTTCTTCTTGGAGTAAGGCAGGCTGGCATCGCAACACATATCGGATCATTATCCGTCTTTACCCTGCCCTTCAAGCATTCAATCATCTTGTCAGACAAGAAATATTTTTCATCAACCTCTTCTTCAAGAATATCCCTTAACAATATACCCCTATCTTCCGGCTGTGGAATATCGTCATGGATATCCGTCCAGTATATGCGCCTTCTGTTTTGTGCCGATACAAGGGCGGAGTTAATATGGATTCCTTCCCTCCCCATTGTTTCATTGAACACAGATTCCCATTTCTTTCCCATTTCCACATTTTCAAGGAAGAATTTGGGATTGTCACCACGCTTAATAAGTTCGTGGTATATACGTATGTATTCCCAAAACAGATAGGATTGCCCTTCAAACTCGAAACCGTTCTCCTTCAATTCAAGATACGTTTGCAAGTCTAAAACCTCCATGCCTTCTTTCGTTGAAAGCCCTTTTCTCTTGCCGGACATGGACAGGTTCGTACATGGCGATCCTCCGATTATCAAGTCTATCTTATCCATTCTGCTTACTTCAAGTTCTCTTACATCACCAAGCTGTATGGTGTCAGGAAAGTTCTGCATGGTTGTCTTTATGGCAAACTTGTCCACTTCGGACGCATAGTATTTTTCTACAGGAATGCCAAGTTCGGAAAGTGTTATCCGTCCGCACGACATCCCATCGAAAAGGCTCAGTACATTCATAGATATGTTTTTTTAAATTTTCAGCAAATATACGACATAAAACCGTATGTAACCAATACGTTTAACTTTTTTTTAATTATCTTTGCGATAATAGATAAAATTCATAATATGCAGTTTTCCATAGTACCAAAAATAGATGCCGAGATTATGTTTTCGGAAGATGACCTGTCCGTTTTCAGACGATCGACAGACGGTATGTATTATATGATCCATACCAATAAGGTTATTGAAGTGATGCCTATGACGTTACCTGAGGACGGAACGGAACACCCTTTCCCTTACGACACATACGACACTGGCACAAGAGAGTTTGAGAAGCTGCTTTTATCTGATGAGTGGGTTAAAATGGACGAAAAATGAGAAAAATAGGTTTTTTTAACATAGGAAAACTTGGACTTGTCAAGTCGGCAGGAAAGGCGAAAACCGACATAAGCAAGGTGATAGACAAATGGGTGAAAGAACACATGGTGTTTTGGTATGATATGTCAAAGCCTGTGGATACATATATTCCTGGCGTTACCTATGCAAATCCTTTCGTTAACAGTGGTGGAAAAATAACTTATGATAATGCTATAAATAAGTGTATAATAACCCATACACCTACAAATAACAATAATATTTCATTTTGGCAAATAATTGTAAAACCGTTACAATATGTAGAATCTTATAAAATACGTGTAACAGGATTGCCAACAGGTTTCACCATTAAAGGAAGGCTTGGATATGATATTCAGATAACATCTGATGGAGAATATGATATACCTGAATACAGGAACAGTAGCACAACAAACACATCTTATCCTGGATTTTATTTTGCAGGTGACAATGTAAATGACGTGGATTGTAATATTGTGGTAGAAGAAATTCCTACAAGACAATCCGTTCCCACAAACGAGATACTAAAAGCCAATCCATACCTACAAGACCATAGCGGAAACAACAGGCCGCTGAAACTTAACAATTTCCTGTTCGCGGCAATGAGCGGTGTGGGAGGATATGAATATAACTGGCTTGACAGTGCATTATTTATTACCTATTTAAGTGGCGCAAGAGGTGATGGAACTATAACAGACAATACTATTACTATAAATAATGTAAAAGTAAGTAGTGGAGTAATAGAAACTAGAGTTAATTCTCCGTCCAAAAAATACAAAGTAAGAGTAACAGGTATCACATCTAATGAAACATTGAGATATGTAATATATGGAGATACGTCATTAGGTGAATTGGCAACGATTATATTTAATATGAAAAAGGATGGAGAGTACGAATTGCCTGCTTCCACATATTCCGCTACATATAATATGAAATGGCAAGTTATAGCAGCTTCATATCCCCATACCTGTAATATCACAATTGAGCAAATCCCATCCTACCCCAACGCCCTAGTGACAGACGGAGTGGATGATTACGGTGTTGTGGAGAACTTTAAATCACTGCAAAATTATATGATGTTCTTCCAATGTGCTATCACAAGACCTAATACTTTAAACGGTATGTTTTCAACAACTTCGATAGAGGATAATACTAAAGGATGGATGTTATTGCAAGGAAACAGTGCAAATGAGGTAAGGTTCGGTAATAACATTTACACAAGCTTTGAATTTACGCCTAGTGTAGAGGACAAGACAGATTATGTACTCTCGGCAAACAATAAATTAATGACTTGCTATGTAGGTGAAGAGAAGGCAACTCTAGCAGGTACTTATGGACAAACTGGTGCAAATATGTTATTATTCTTATCAGATAGCATCCGTAAGATTAGGTTTGGCTCTATGGCGTTTTATAAATCTATTTTGTTCGATTCAGTTCCCACAAAGAAACTGACGGATTCACCGAGCAGGAATTGATTGACTACTATATACCGAAGGCTATCGTAACGATAACGGTGGTGGACGTATCAGGTTCTCCTATACAAGATGCAACGGTCACGGTGGAAGGTGTACAGTACAAAACATTGTCTGACGGTACGGTAAAAGTACGAGGTATGGTAAATAGCACGATGTCGCTGTCTGTAAAAGAAAGACGGGTATATGCCGTTTTCTGACAATTCATGGAAGCTTGCTGATTTAAGGATAACACTGGAGATTCTTCGGAATACCGTAATCACTGAAAATGGATACAGCATATTGCTTGAAAACAATGGTTTAATACTAACAGAATAATATAATGGAAGATAATCTTAAAATTTCACAGATGCCTCCCGTTGAAACCGCTACGGGAGAAGAGATGATACCATGTGTGACAGGGGATCCTAAACAGAACAAATCCGTCACGGTGTCCAAGATAAGACAAGGCATGGTAATGGACGAAGACTATGTTCATACCGACAACAACTTTACTACCCAGTTAAAAGCCAAACTTGACGGGATAGAGGAAGGCGCACAGAGGAATACCGTCATAGGCGTGAAAGGTAATGCCGAACAGTCTTACAGGACCGGGAATGTCAATATAACGAAAGACAATTTAGGCCTGTCTAATGTGGACAATACGTCCGATGCAGAAAAGCCTGTATCCACCGCACAGAAAGCAGCCCTAGACAAGAAGGTAGACAAGGTGGACGGCAAGGCGTTATCCACAAACGACTTCACCAATGACTACAAAACGCTTCTCGAACAGATAAAGATGCAGCAGGGGAACATATATGGAGTGGAGATGAGAAGAGGACAGACAGACCCTGTATTTCAGACATGGATAGGAAAGGAAGAGTTCAAACAATCCCATCCCATCCTCAACTCGTTCCGTGTGGCAAAGGTAAAGGACGGTAAGGTAGTCGGGTTTCTGGACCAGACCAATTTCTTCAAAATGGCTGATGGTATCCCGTCAAATATTGTTATTAACGGAACTGATGTAACAGATGATGGAAGCGACATCATGCTCGTAAACACCAAGCCTTTCTGGATAATCAACGGAGGAACGGATGATACATACGAAAGAAGGCTCGTCAGTGACGCTCCGTTTACATACGGTGGCGATACGGCCATAGAGATAAAACCGTTCGGAATGAGTATCGGTTACTCCACGATAAAGGATGGAAAGCAGAGATCTATTTTTGACAACACGGTAAAAGGAACAACATCAGCAGGAAATCTAGGCGTGAACATAATGCAAGGAAACGGATGGCCTACGACAAGCGTGTCACGTTTTGATTACGAGAAATACGCCAGGGCAAAGAACCCGGATATCACGAAGAACTATCCTTACGCCAATGCGTTCGCCCTTGACCTTGAAGTATGGTGCACGCTTCTGTTTATCAAATTCAGAACAAAAGACCTGCACGCACAGTCTGTTTGCGG
>ERZ1027604.10-NODE-10-length-11417-cov-5.179451_pt1 | contig 11417 bp, 9 predicted proteins | sample MGYA00520527_ERZ1027604 | MGnify/ENA primary metagenome ERZ1027604 (study PRJEB33329, sample SAMEA3488623) | human gut metagenome | biome: ENVO:feces | place: Malawi | collected 2008-09-19 | study: EMG produced TPA metagenomics assembly of the PRJEB9818 data set (The...
TATTTTTTTTTGTTTTTCGTTAGCAAAAAAGTTGCTGTGTCTTCGCACAATTTCAAAAAATTGTTGTATATTTGCGGCAAAATTCGTACTTGTGGTCGCACACAACAGAATTGCTTAATACAAATTGTGGTCTGTGCACAGCTAGGAAGTACCTGCGACGTTTTATCTATCGTAGCCCCCAGGAGAGGCTCCTTATATAATAAGTACACGCGAGGCAATCAGACCCGTAATGCTAAAAAACAATGGCCGAAAAAATCAGAATCAAGGATATTGCCGAGAGAGCTGGCGTATCCGTTGGAACCGTAGACCGAGTTCTGCACGACCGCCCAAACGTGTCGAAAACCTGCTCGCGACAAGGTCGAGAAAGCCCTCAAGGAAATGAATTTATCAGCCTAATGTGTACGCCAGCGCTCTGGCTTACAACAAATCCTATACCTTCTACCTGCTGATTCCGAAACATGAATCGGAGGCTTACTGGGAGGAAATAGAGGAAGGCGCAAAAAAATGTGAAGATACCCGACGTGACTTCCATATCGAAGTAGAGATTCGTTTCTATGAGCGTTCCAGCGAGGAATCGTTCCGCGAAGAAGGCAACAAAATTCTTGAGGCCTGTCCGGAAGGAGTCATCGTGGTGCCTTCATCGCTCGATGTAACCCGCGAGTTTACCGAGGCGTTGCATCACAAAAGCATCCCATTCATCCTGCTCGACTCCTATATGCCCGATCTCCGTCCGCTCTCTTTCTTCGGCCAGGATTCGTTCTGTTCCGGTTTCTTCGCAGCCAAGATGCTGATGATGCTTGCAGCAAAGGAAGATGAAATCCTGCTCATGAGGCAGACCAAAGACGGAAGAGTGGTCAGCAAGCAGCAGGATAACCGAGAGGTAGGATTCCGCCATTACATGCACGACCACTTCCCTAACGTGAAGATTACCATGCTCGACCTGCCGTTGAACGGCACACGTGCTGAATTCGTCAAAATGCTGGAGAAGTTCTTTGACGTTTGCATCGGTAATGAGGAAGATGCTCAGCTCTGCCTGGGCTTCAAGCCAGATGCTGACGTAGAGGGCGGTAAGACAGATGCTGAGGGTTACTACGGAATCTTCAAGGGCATGATGAAGGAGTTCGGCTTCAAGTATGTTGTTTCTACTCTCCGCGAGTCTCTTTCTGCTACACGCAACGGCTGGAAGGCTCTTATCTATGATGGTAAGGAATTCTATCAGAGCAAGCACTACGACATCAACCCTATCATCGACCGCGTTGGTGGTGGCGACTCTTTCTCTGGTGGTCTGATCCACGGTCTTCTTACTAAGGAGACTCAGGGCGAGGCTCTTGAGTTTGCGGTAGCTGCTTCTGCTTTGAAGCATACTATCCCTGGCGACTTCAACCTGGTATCTGCTGACGAGGTAGAGAGCCTGGCTGGCGGTAACGCTAATGGTCGAGTTCAGAGATAATTATAGTTTAAAGTTTATAGCTGATAGTTGATAGTTTATAGGCAGTCTTGCTTACGGCGTAGCTCCTATAAACTATAAACTATTCATTGTTAATTAATATAAGGTAATGGCAAAGTTTAGCAAAATGCAGGTTATGGCAGCCATGAAAGAGACTGGTATGGTACCTGTTTTCTTCAACAAGGATGTTGAAATCTGCAAGAACGTCATCAAGGCTTGTTACGAGGGTGGCGTACGTGTTTTCGAGTTTACTAACCGTGGTGATTTCGCTCACGAGATTTTTGGTGAGTTGGTAAAGTGGGCTGACAAGGCTTGCCCTGAGATGATTCTGGGTGCAGGTACAGTTGTTGATGCCGGTACAGCTTCTCTGTATCTCCAGCTAGGTGCTAACTTCATCGTAGGCCCTAACTTCAACCCAGATATTGCTCCAGTTTGCAACCGTCGTCTGGTTCCTTATTCACCAGGTTGCGGTTCTGTAACTGAAATCAATAATGCTCAGGCTGCTGGTTGCGACGTAACAAAGGTATTCCCTGCAGGTAACGTAGGTGGTCCTTCATTCGTTAAGAACGTAATGGCACCTTTGCGTTGGAGCAACATCATGGTAACAGGTGCTGTTGAGCCAACAGAGGAGAATCTTACTCCTTGGATCAAGGCTGGCGTACTCTGCGTAGGTATGGGTTCTAAGCTCTTCCCTAAGGAGACTGTTGCTGCTGGCGACTGGGCTGCCATCACAGCCAAGTGTCAGGAGGCTCTCGGTTATATCGCGAAGGCTCGCGCTTAATAAAGATTTTTTTCATTCGAGATGCTAAATTTCGAATCATTTTGTTCCATGTCGCTATCATCAGTTCTGGTGGTGGCGACTCTTTTTCTTTCAGCTTGTTCTCCTGCGAATAAGGCAAGGGTAGATGAGCTGAACGAGCAATCTTATGCTTATCATTATCGCAATCTCGATTCTACTAAAGTGCTGGCTGAGAGAGCTTTGAAACTTTCAGGAGATTATCCTTCAGGCCGTGCCGAAGCCTACAACAACCTTGCCTTTGTATGCATAGCCAAGATGGATTACAAGGGAGCCAAGGGATGGCTGAAGAAGGTTGAAGAGGAGAGCGATAATCAGATAGAACTCGCTATTGCCGATGTTCAGAACATGCGACTCTGCCAGAGAGAATCGCACAACAAAGATTTTTATGCTTATCGCGAAAAGGCGATGAGGCGTTTGCGCAGAATTCGCGAAGAGGTGAATTCCATGCCCCCGAGGGAAAGCAAACGTGTGATTTATGCGAAATCTGAATTCTCTATTGTTGCCGCCACCTATTTTTATTATGTAGGCTTAGACGAGCCGATGTTCAAGGAACTTAACCGGCTGGACCCGGATGAGCTGGAACAGGATTCGGCACAATACCTCAACTATCTTTATAATTTCGGTTCGGGCGGAGCTATCGTCAAGGGAACCGAAAACGAAATCAATCAGGCGGAATTCGACCGGCTGATCAGCTGCTACATGTTGGCTAGCGACCCTGCCCATCCTTATCCTTACTGGCAGGCTAACGCCCTGCAGTCTATTAGTGAGCACCTCAGAAAAGGAGAGGTGAGCGAATTCCTCATACGCAACAACCTACCTGCCTTCCAGTATCTCAACATCGAGCAGATGCCAAACAATCTGCTGGCAGGCAACTTTGCCCAGCGTGCCCTCAACATCTTTTCGAGCTACGGAGATGTTTATCAGACTGCCGGAGCCAACCGTACGCTGGCTGAATGTTTCTGGGATATCCATGATTATTCTTCGGCGCTCGACTGCCTGAATCATGCCCTGAACGACAACAAGGCGATAGAGCAGGCACCCGACCTCGTAGCGTCGATACGTGAAAGACTCTGCCTGGTTTATTCGGCTATAGATGATAAGCAGCAGAGCGATTACAACCGCAATATCTATCTGGATTTGCAGGACCGTTCGCGACAGGACCGCCAGCTTGAAGCACGTGCGGCTGCGCTCGACGAGAACGCCCAGCAGCTCAACCTGATGATTGCTGCCGTGGTGGCGATGATTGTGCTCGTGGTGGTTCTGCTCTACGTTTTCGACCACATGAAGCGCAAGAAGATGAAGAACCAGTCGATGGATGAACTGCTTGCACCTTTGCGTGAGTGGAGCGAGAATAATACTAAGAAAATCAACGAATTAAAAGATAAGCAGGAGGAGGTTCAGGATGAACTGAACGTAACCCGACTACATATCGAAGAAAACAAGAAACGCAATCTGGAACAAAGGGCTAAGATTTCGCTCGTAAACAGCATTACGCCTTTCATCGACCGCATGATTCACGAGGTAAACCGACTCTCCGAAGGGGGCGAAAGCGATGATGTGCGGCAGGAACGTTGCCAGTATATCGCCGAACTCACAGATAAGATTAACCAATATAACAACGTGCTCACGGAGTGGATTCAGATGCGCCATGGCTCACTCAACCTGCGTATCGAAAGTTTCCCGCTCCAGCAGCTTTTCGATATTGTAAGCAAGGGCAAGATGAGCTTCCAGATGCAGGGCGTGAAACTCGATGTAGAACCTACAGATGCCGTGGTCAAGGCCGACCGCATCCTTACGCTCTTCATGATCAATACCATAGCCGATAATGCCCGCAAGTTTACACCCGAAGGCGGAAAGGTAACCATCAGCGCCAAGGTTTCTGACTTCGTGGAAATCAGCATCTCAGATACCGGAAAGGGTATGAACGAGGAGCAGCTGGCGCATGTCTTCGACCGGACCTATACGGGCGGTCACGGCTTCGGACTGCTCAACTGCAAGGGCATCATAGAGAAATATAAGAAGGTGAGTTCGCTCTTTGCCGGCTGCGAGATTAAGGCAGAAAGCAAGTTGGGCGAGGGGAGCCGCTTCAGTTTCCGTCTGCCTAAGGGCATCGCCCGCCGAACCCATCAGCTGCTGGGCATCTTCATCATGCTCTTCGTGCTGCTGTCGGCTTCGGTCCAGCCTTGCGAGGCTAAGAAGGCCAGCGGCATCCGCCAGCGCCACAATCATCTCAAGACGAACGTAGATGCCAGTCTCCAGCGTGCCGACGATTTTGCAGATAGCGCCTACTTCAGCAATATCAACCGTACCTACCAGCGCACCCTGGCCTTTGCCGATTCTTCGCGCCATTATCTCAACGCGTTCTATCTATCGAAATATCCCGACGGAAAGTATCTCATGGTGGCTCATCCGGAGGTGGGAATGGCGGCAGAACTCTTCTGGATACGCTCCGGACTGCCAACCAATTATCACGTCATCCTGGACCTGAGAAACGAGTGTGCCGTGGCTGCCCTGGCGTTGCACCAATGGTCGCTCTACCAGAGCAACAACAAGGTTTATACCCAGCTGTTCCGCGAGATAAGTGCCGATAATACGCTCGATAATTACGTGCACACGATGCAGCAGAGCGAGAATTCGAAGACCGTGGCCGTGGTGCTGCTCATCCTGTTGCTGCTGCAGTTGCCGCTGGCTTATTATCTGCTCTATTACCGCCACGTGCTGAGCTACAGGTTTGCCATGATTGAGCAGACCAAGGCTAAGCGTACCGACGATGCAGAGCAGGAATCCCTGAAACTGGAGCTGATGACCGATGAGCTGCATAGGGCTGAATATGAGAACGATAAGCTTCATATCTCCAATTCCGTGCTCGACAACTGTCTGTCTACGCTCAAGCACGAAACGATGTATTATCCGTCGCGCATCCGCCAGCTTATCGATTCGCAGCCCGATGATGTAGATTCGCTCAAGGAACTGGTAGATTATTATAAATCACTCTATTCTCTGCTTAGCGCCCAGGCGATGGAGCAGGTAGAAGGCAACATCAAGGCAGATGATTTCCTGAACCGCTATCTTGTTTCTCTGATGCGCGGCAATTCCAAGGATTACCATACCGGAGTGGCTGAGATTCCGGGGTCTGCCTACGTGAGATATTGGATTGACCAGCAGGATGTGGCCTATGATGCTGCGCTCCATGCCCAGCTCTTCACCCCTCTGACTGGCGATTTGCGCTATCTCCTGTGCCGGCAGATTGTGAGGGAACTGGGCGAGATTACCAATCTGCGCGGCTGCGGCATCAAGGCTTGCCAGGGCGATAAGGGTTGCCTCAGGATAGAGGCCGTGCTGCCGGCACGCATCAAATGGAAAAGTTTAAAATCATAAGAAAATAAAAATATCAGAAAATGGAAAATTTTAAAGTCATCATAGTAGAAGACGTGCCCTTGGAACTGAAGGGCACAGAGGGTATTTTCAAGAATGATATCCCCGAGGCTGAAATCATCGGTACTGCCGAGAGCGAAATAGCCTATTGGAAACTCATCAAGCAGCAGTTGCCCGATCTGGTTCTGCTCGACCTCGGACTGGGCGGTTCTACCACGGTAGGCGTAGAAATCTGCCGCCAGACCAAGGAGCAGTATCCTGACGTGAAGGTGCTCATCTTTACAGGAGAAATTCTGAACGAAAAACTCTGGGTAGATGTGCTCGATGCGGGCTGCGACGGCATCATTCTGAAGAGTGGCGAACTCCTTACGCGTGGCGATGTGGCGAGCTGCATGGGAGGTAAGAAACTGGTGTTCAACCAGCCTATTCTTCAGAAGATAGTAGACCGTTTCAAGCGGAGCGTAAACAGCCATCTGATGCGTCAGGAGGCTCTGGTGAATTATGAGATTGATGAGTATGACGAGCGTTTTCTGCGCCATCTTGCGCTGGGTTACACCAAGGAGCAGATTACCAACCTGCGCGGCATGCCTTTCGGCGTAAAGAGTCTGGAGAAGCGACAGGCAGAACTGGTTCAGAAACTCTTCCCTGACGGCAACCACGGCATGGGCATCAACGCCACCCGCCTGGTGGTAAAAGCCTGCGAGCTCCGCATCCTCGATATTGACCATCTGCAGGCAGATGAAGAATAACCCGTTTCAATAAGCGCTTTTTAAAGAATGTATAAGAAAGTATTGGCCTATCTGGCATTATCGTTGGGAATAGCCGAAGTAGTGGTGATTCTGGTTTCGTGGCTGCTTACAGCTGCGATGCCCGAGTCGTTCACCCATTCGCTTACCAGCCCCGAGGGCATCCGCTGGTTTACGGGCCATTTTGTAGACCATCTCACCTCTGTATGGCTCGTATGGCTGGTACTCATCTGCATCACCATCGGGGTGGTAAAGCAGAGTAGGGTGCTCCATTTCGACCCTACCCAGTATCGCCAGCGCACGGCCTTGCGCCTGATGCTCATCGAGTTGTGCATCTCTGCAGGTATCATGCTGGCGCTCACACTCTTGCCCCATGCCATTCTGCTGAATGCCGTAGGAACCCTCTTTCCGGGTCCGTTCACGCATAGTCTCATTCCGTACATCTGTTTCTCGGTCATGGTGATGAGCATGAGTTACGGCATCATGAGCGAGAGCATCAAGGGCATCAGTCAGGTTTATGATGCGATGAATCAAGGCATCCGCCTCCTCTCGCCCTGCTTCCTTTTCTACATTCTCGTGATGCAGCTCTATACATCCATCCTCTATGTAATGGAGTAAGATAAAAGCCCCCGATGCTCGTTTCCTTGCATCAGGGGTTCTTTTCTTATTGTGGTAAAATCAGGGATTCCTGTTCGGTTTTTCGGGGAGTTCGCTTACTCCAAACCGCCGCCTTCAGTATTTCCGCCGGTGGTTCCGCCGCCTTCGGTATTTCCGCCGCCCGGGGTGTTATCCGAACCGCCGCCACCTGGGTTATTGTCTGGGTCTTCCACATCGCCCTTATCGTCGGAAGTAACGTTTTTCACCACCTTGCCGTTGCGGTCGTAACAGGTAATCTGGATGGAGGTTTCCTGCAGCTCGCGCTTGATGTCAACGCTTGGGGTGAAGATAACACGGCGGTTGGTAATCAGACTGGTAGCCACTTCGCCTACGGTAGGCACACTCTTGGCTCTTACGCCGAATCGCATGGTTCCCAATCCCGGAACGGCTACGGAATGGCCTTCTGTACACCACGCCTTGATAACCTCACCTGCTGCATCCCAGCAAACCTGCATCACGCCCACGCTAACGCCGCTTCTGATGGCAGCCTCCTTGATAACCTTGCTCTCAGAGAGCTTGTTGTAAAGTTCGGTACCGAGGATGAATCTGTACTGACCCTTCATTTCGCCTACTTGGATAAGGGTCTCCTTTGCTTTCAAATTAATTGCCATAATCTTTTGAATTTTAAATTGTTATAAACTATCAACTGTTAATTCTAAAACTACCTGATGGTGATGGTTGGCACGTAGTAGGTAGAATCTACTTTGGTGGAGATATTGTTCTCCTGATGTTGCCGCTGGTTCTTTCCGATTACGAGTCCTGCCGTGCAGGAGCTGGATAGGAAGGTGACGATGGCTGAGCAGATCGCCACGATGAGATACCGGATGAATGCCTTCATGTTCTGGTTCATGATTTTTTCTGCCCCCTGCTAAGTTTCGCTAGCGAAACGACTCGTTTCGAGGCTTGGAGTCTTGTTTTCATTACTTTTTATTTTCCCAATTAGGGAGATATTTTTCTCCAACTGGGCAAGTGATTTTGCGCGCTTTCTGAATCACGATGCAAAGATACGAAATCCCGATTTATCAGGTGTGCGATAGCGTGCGATACCATGCGATATCGGAACATTTTATCCCGGTTCCCCGAGGTTATCGATAATAGCCTTCACCTGCTTGGGCGTGAACGACTTGCAAGTCTTTTCATATCCCATCTGCTGCAATTCATCCCAGAGCGGTTGGCAACGGCGAATCCAACTCATGAGATGATTTACGGCCGTGCGTGGCATACTCTCGGGAAAGTACATCAGTCCCAGTTCCTTCTTCGTATACGTGCGGTTTATAAAATCTTCCATAATCTTAATTTTTTAATCATTTGTTTATCGGCTCCTTGCTCCCGGAAGGTGCAGCAGCCCCTAAAAGATAGTATTCGCTGAAATCCTTGCAGCCCGGTGGCAACTGGTGGTGACCCAGCTGGGGGAGCATCTCCCTGAGTTGCATAAAGAGGCTTTCGCCCGGCACATCCTGATCGGGAAACATGTGGAATTCCACCTGATACAGTCTTCCGATATCCGTCAGCAGCTGCTTATCCTCGGGTTTGAGAAGCGTGGCAGAAGGGATGGCTATCGCCTTATGTCCGGCAGAAAGCATCGCCCAGCAGTCGCTACATCCCTCCGTAATAAACAGCCTATCGCCCGGTTTCAGTCTCTTCACAACCGGCAGATTATAGATGCTGCATCTTGCGCCGTAAGGGAACCGGAAGCGGGGAGCATCCTGCTCCTTTTCTTCGCCCGGACTTTTTTCTTCAGAAGAAACATTCCCCTCAGAAGAACAACCTCCCGATGAAGATTTTTTCTTCTTGTAATCCAGGTTCCTGTTCTGGATTCCGATAAGCCGCCCATCGGTATCGAAGTAAGGAATCTGCAACCAGTTGATGCCCTTCTTATCCGTCCATGAAGTCAGTCTACACCAGTTCACCACTCTCCAGTCAATCTTCCTCTCCTCGAAAAGAAATCTCCGAGCTGCCTGGTTAAGCCAGGGATGTTCGAAGAACCTAGTATACTTGCTTGCATCGAAGGAAGATTTCCCCGAATTATCACCCGAAGAAGAATCACCGGATGAAGAGCCCGAGGAAGAATCCTCCTCCAGCTGAATCTGATGTTCTTCAGCGAGCCATCGGCAAGCCGACGGGAAATCCTTCCCCAGGTATCTCATCGCCAGGTCGATGGTGCCGATGGAACTCCTCATGCAGACATAGCATCTGCAGCTATTCTTGGTCTTGTTGAACGTGAGGCTGGCGTGGTGGTCGTCATGGAAGGGGCAGAGCGCCTTATGGTGCTCCACCTTCATCCCCATCTCTTTCGCAACCTTCTCTATCGGAAGTTCGCGCAGTTTCTGAATCTCATATTTCTCCATCATATCCCTTTCCCTTTCTTTTTCTTAGCCGGTATACCCGTCAGATATTCTGCAGTCTTGGTATAGAGTTTCGTCTGGCTGTTATAAGTAATGAACTGGCGGTTCTTCCATACGTTGAGCTGATGCTTGGTACCTTCCTGATTCTTGCCCAGACTCAGGCGCAGGGTTTCCAACTGCAGTTCGTTGAAGGAATTCTCCAGCTGGTCGAGCATGTTTTTCGGACCGCTTCTCTGAGCCTCTTCCTGCCCATCGCCCGCTTTAAACATATCGCCGAACACCTTCACCTTCGACCACAAATCGTAGTAGCAGAACCATTCAACGAAGTCGCCGATGGATTTCGACCAGTTCTGGTCGTTCAGAATCCACAGCACGGCTCCCTTCTTCCATGCTGAGAAGATGCTGCGGTGGGAGAGTTCCCAGAGCGTATCATCATCAGCAAGGTCGGCAAGGCGTGCCATTTCCTCTGCCAGCTTATCGGCTATCTTGTTGAGCGGCTTCACTACAAAACTGCCCTTGCAGTTGTCCAGCCTCAGCAGGTAGCCATCGAGCTTTTCAAGGAAATCTTTGTTGTACGTTCCCTGTCGTGGAATCTTTCCGCTTCGCTCGCCACGGGCTTTGTAGGCGAAAGGTATGCGCCCGAAGAAACCATTGGTCAGGTCTTTCTTGTAGAAGAGTCGGGCCGCCTCGGGAGTAGAGGTAAAGGTGAGGTTCACACGGAGCAGAGGGTTGCCCGTTACGCCATCAGCCGTGGCTCGCAAGGCTCCAGCCCTCTGACAGTCGAAGATATTTCTTACCATCTGGCTCACCTGCTTATGCCCACCACACATTCTGTCGGCCATCTCCACCTCAGGCAGATTGATGTACTGGGTTCTTCCGCCCAACTGTTCGCAAGCCATAGCGTTCTGGATGAAGGCAGGATTGGTGACATCAGAAGGTGGAAACCAGAAACTCACGTCCGGGCGCTCCGGTTTTTCCTTGTTGGCGCCCTTGGTTTTCATCTGTCGCTGCCAGTCAACCAGTTTCTTGAACTCAGTCTCATCATGCTTTCTAAAAGGTCTCATGATGGCCTCTACAAGATGACCCAACTGTGCCTTTCCGATACCCGATGGACCTATCAGATGGCCCATTTGCCCGCACATTTCGTAATATTTGTTGTCGGAATACATGAATCTTACGTCTGTGAGATGAGCCGCTAATGCCGGAATTGCCATCGGAATGAGAACTTCCTGCATGTCTTTAGATGCCTGAGAGATGGCAAATTTTACAAATTCAGTACCCTTGCTGGGTTTTGGCATCGCCGGAGCGATGTTGCTAAAAATATTATAATCCATTGCTTTTTAGAGAGTTAAATCAAATTTCATGTTCATTTTTCTTGCTTGCAGTCTCAGTCTCAGAGTCTCAGTTGTTTTTTTATGGTCTCGCTTCCTATATATATTATATATAACTAATTAATAATCAATAAGTTATAAAGGTTTAAGAAGCGGGTTTGAAGTTGGATTGTGACATTTATCCTAACTGAGACTGAGATTTGAGACTGCTTTGAAGAGGAAATGAGGGTAGGGATGTTCCTGTTACCAGCCTCCCCGAAGTCCCCATTTCCTCTAGAAAGCCTCAACTCCGTTTATCTGTCATCACTCTTGCCGCTAATGGTGCGCAGCTCGTTGGCGGCACCCTGGCAGAAGTCCTGGAAGGTGAAGTGCTCTGAAAACTGCGGGCGGTTGAAGGTAGGGTAGAGCGTACCGTCTTTCTTCCGGTTCACGTTGATGTACTTTCCTTCATACACGTGGGGATTTCTCTGCACCACTTTCTGCTGTTTCTTCTCCTGGTCATTCTGCACAAAGGTGAAGTGGTCTTCTCCATCGTACGTAATGGCTCCATCCAGATACTCGCCAACGGCCATGCGCCCTGGCTCCTTAGTCATCAACTTGAGGTCGATACCCAATTCTGTGTTTGGGTAGAATCCCTTTCCTGCCTTACTTGAACTTTCGTTCATATTGCCATTTAATACTATATTCATTTTTACTTGAGTATTAAATAAGCCTCTC
>ERZ1027604.12-NODE-12-length-10312-cov-2.811291_pt1 | contig 10312 bp, 14 predicted proteins | sample MGYA00520527_ERZ1027604 | MGnify/ENA primary metagenome ERZ1027604 (study PRJEB33329, sample SAMEA3488623) | human gut metagenome | biome: ENVO:feces | place: Malawi | collected 2008-09-19 | study: EMG produced TPA metagenomics assembly of the PRJEB9818 data set...
ATCAGAAAGGCTGGTGCATGGTCAGATGCCAAGAATGAGTCTCGCGGATATGGAGTGCAGAAGGCATTCATAAGAAATGGCAGTTCGTGGAACAGGCTGCCAAAGACTGGAAAGGAGTGACACATGGCTGAAAGACTGATATCAGAGGGCACAATCAGCATGACTGACGCAGCTCCATCATCAGTAACAGTATACAGTTCTGATACAAAGCATACTCGTCCTGCTAATCCGGTTGGCAGTAATCATAACTATCGCAACAGTGACAACACCATTCGAGCTAACAGTCCATTTCGTCTGAATAACGGAATTGAGCTTGTCGGCTGGGGCTATCTACACATCGCCTGACAAAAAGGGAAGAGGAACAGACATGGTTGATCAGATACATGACAAGCGTACCTATGGTGTGCCTGGCCCGAAGGGTGACACGCCATCGGTCACTGTTGGCAGTACGACTACAGCTAACCCAAACCAGCCAGCCAAGGTGACGAACAGTGGTAAGGATGACCTCAACGTCGTTCTGGACTTTCAGATCCCGCGTGGTGACCACATCACTGATGTCACCAGTACCACTATAAATCCAAACCAGCAGCCAGGTGTTCATCACACTGAGGACGACAAGGGTGATCATGCTATTCAGTTCAATCTTCCGAGAGCTTCTCATGTGACTGGAGACATACAGAGTGTGACTCCCAACACCACGCCTGTTGCCAGGTATGATATTGATACTGCTGGTGACGGTAAGATCACTCTTCGTGTTCCGCGTGGCGAGAAGATCACAGGTCTGACCAGTCAGGTGATCACACCAGCAACTGACCCAAGCGTCACTGATACGAAAAACAGCGATGGTGATCATTCAGTCGTGTTGGCCCTGCCAAGAGCTGCACGCTTCACTGGTGATCTTAGCGTGGTCACTCCTGTCACAGCTGCTGAATCCACCCTCACTGCCAATAATGATGGTGACTACACACTCAAGCTACGTATTCCTCGTGGTGAGGAGATCAAGACCATCACCAGTACCGTCGTCTCCCCTACCACACCTCCATCTGTCACTGACACAAAGGATGCGAATGGTGATCACTCTGTCACGATCAAGCTTCCTCGACAGCGAAACATCACTGTCGGAACCACGACCACTGGGGCAGCTGGATCTTCTGCAGAGGTCAGCAAGACTGAATCTGACGATGGTGACGTGACCCTCAGCTTCACCATCCCAACTGGTGCACAGGGACCAAAGGGTGATGGCATACCAGACGGTGGTATTGCTGGTCAGGTGATGACCAAGACTAGTGGTGGCACAGCGTGGTCTGATCTGTCAGAGGCTGTCTCTACTCTTAGCCCTATCAGGGAAGGTCAACAGGCAACCACAAATAATAGTGAGCGTTCGTTGGCTGTGGGGGTTGGAGCAGCAGTCACTGGGAATGATTCCACCGCAGTCGGGAATCGTGCTCAAGCACATCAGAATTTTGATAACGCAACTGTAGTTGGTAGTGCAGCTGAGTCATCGTCTGCCAGAAGTGTCGCAATAGGTTCATACGCACGTGTAGGAACTGATGCGTTTGGTGCAACTGCTGTCGGTATGGACTCTCGTGCACTGTATGATGACTCAGTTGCACTGGGGCACCTTGCAGTCACGACTAGGCGCTATTGTGTATCTATTGGAGATCAGAACAACACGAGAGTGATAGAACGTGTGTCTGCGCCATCAGAGGGCACTGATGCAGCAACTAAACACTATGTCGATTCACAGCTGGCAGCCGCTGGTGTGTCTATCTATGTTGGTAGTACTGAACCAATCAACTGGTCAGTCGGAGACTATTGGATTCGCACTGATTCTAATAAGAATGCTCTAGACCTGAATGTGAGAACCAGCTGATGGACAGCCTAATCGTCGCAATTCTGTCTCCTAGTGTGCTTATTGCACTCATTGGTCTGCTACTGAAGATAGTCCCTGGTCTGTTCAGATGGACAGCCAATACACTATATGCACAGATCGATCCGAGTCGGCTTCCGTACGGCACAAAGATGAACGAGCACTTCCAAACTGTACGAGAGAACACAGAGGCTCTTGAGCGACTAGAGAAGGCACAGACTGAGTCAAGACGTGACACCACCAAGAATACACTCATCATGCTCATGTCACTGCCAGGTGATCATCGTACGGAGGTTCGATATGAGCTGTCGAAGCTGGAACTCCTTGGTGGTAGCTGCTGGGTGATCGACATGGCTCGTGCGTATATAATTGATGGTGTGAATCCCCTTAGCCACACTGATGATGATGACAAACATTGTGAGTCTGTATAGATGTATGTGGAGTATGAGTAGTCTTGTGCCCCAATGATCATCAGTGTTTCAAACTATTCATTCTAACGAGTGAGGAAAACTAGAAATGAGAATTCTCGATGAGAATAACAAGGAGATCACCTCTCCTGACCTCAGTCTTGGCTATCTCTACAGAGACAGAGTTCTGAAGCAGCATCTCAATGATGCCGATGAGGATACATCCTCTGAAGAGGGTCACTGGGAGACAATCGGTGGTGGCGATAAGACAGTCGTAGAGGATGCTGGTAAGAACAAACACGATAACGCTATCACAGCGACCACTCCTCGTCGTGGGGCAGTGACCAAGATCTGGATTCCAGACAGACCCAGCACCCCCCATGAGGATGAGTATGAGGATATTCTGAGATATACTCACTACACCACCGATGAGCTAGACCAGCACTCCAGACATGAGGCAGATGTGGCGGCTGCTGAAAGGCACAAGGCTGATCTGCTCAGGTTGCAGTCTGCACAGACTAGGGCATTTCTACGCACCATCTCCACTGATGCCGATGTGCTCAGTCTGTCCGGAGCCATCCCTGAATGGGGTGATGGCATCACATATGTCCCTGGTGATATTGTTCGTGTGTGTAACAAGATGTATCGTGCTGTAGAGAATAGTGTGCCTGGACAGCGGCCCACTGATGGAGACAGTGCCTGGAGACGGATTGGTGAGCTGAACAGTAGTGGTGTGTATCCGTGGGTGCAACCACTCAGAGCGACTGATGCATATGGTGCTGGAGACAGAGTGTCCTATGGCAGTGGGATCTGGGAAAGCACGATCCACTGGAACGTCTGGCTTCCTGGCACCACAGGATGGAAGAGGGTCTCGGACAGTACAGGGGAGGCTGCTGAATGGGTTCAGCCCCTTACTGCCTCCGATGCCTACATCAAGGGTGTAGAGGTGTCTCACAACAATAGGCACTGGGCCTCTGACATTGACAAAAACATGTGTGAGCCCGGAGTTTCTCAATGGACTGAAGTAAAGGAGAAATAGCAATGACATATCAGAAGGTAGCTCAGTTCTCTTCCGCATCCACCAATACCTCAGTGAAGGCACTGATCAACTATAAAACAAACATCTATGGACTGAAGCTCCTAAGCACCACACTACCAGAAATTCAGCAAAATAATTGCTATACTATCTCTCTACCAACTCTAAGTGCGAGTGAGCTGCCATCTAACCTCACACAGTCTCTCCCGTCAGGAAATGCTCTCTCAATCAGACAGACTACTAGTGGAACCCTCAGTGTCAGTGAACTGAGTGAGCCAATTGGCTCACAAAGCACGATTGTGTGTCAGGAATGTCTCATGGTTGGCTACACAACCAGAGATGGTTCAACTACACATATAGAAAATAGACCTCTTCGTGTCTGCACCACAGGATTCAACACACTCAGAGGCCTTTCTGAAGCACTCACGTTATACAACAACAACGACTCTTCGTTCGAATTCGTCGCAAACGTCACTGAGATACGAATACGTCTTTATAACATATTTGACCTTGTGCCTAGCTATAATCCTTCACATTAAATCATCAGTGAGTGTATGGAGGTATAATTACTCTCATGGAAGACAACAGCAACAACAATGAAGTGGAATGGACTCCTGACTTCTCTGAGTCCACTCGTAAGAAAATCTATGTCGCGTTTGGCGTCATCGGTGCAGTGATGTCTCTTGGCTTCACGACCTATGGTGCTCTCGATGGTATGCCTGCATGGGTCAGCATGACTGGTGGCTTCATTGCCGCAGCATGCCAGATCATCACCAGTGCATTCGCTGTTCGCAACGTTCCGTCCACACGATAAGGAGACTGAGCAATGGCACTCAATGGTATCGATATCTCGAATTGGCAGAAGGGAATCAACCTTGCTGCCGTCCCTGCTGACTTTGTCATCGCGAAGGCTACTCAGGGTACGAGGTATGTGTCTCCCGATTGCGCTCGACAGGTAGAACAGGCGCGTGCGACCGGAAAACGTTTCGGCGTGTATCATTACGTCTCTGGTGGCAACGCTGTCGCTGAGCCAATTATTCGTTGACAACTGTTCTAATTGGATTGGTAAGGGCCTGTTCTGTATTGATTGGGAGGCTGATCAGAATTCCGCCTGGGGTAATGAGGGATATCTTGAACAGCTTGTCACTCAGGTGAAGAGTCGTACAGGGATCCCTCCGATTATCTATGCCTCAGCATCTCGATATGCTCAGGTTGCTCCGGTAGCCAGTCGCCAGAACTGTGGTTTGTGGATCGCACAGTATGCGAACATGAATCCCACTGGCTATCAGAACACTCCGTGGAACGAAGGTGCTTACGCTTGTGTCATTCGTCAGTATTCTGCTTCCGGTCGTCTTCCCGGTTATAATGGAAATCTGGATCTCAACAAGTTCTATGGTGACGGAGCCACCTATGACAAGTATGTGACTGGTGGCAACACTGGCCCCGCATCCACTGGCACTCTCGCCATTGACGGCAATGTCGGGCCCGCGACCGTGCGCCGTTGGCAGCAGGTGATGGGCACTACGGTGGATGGCATCATCAGTGGTCAGGTCGTTCCGGACGGACGCACCTACTGGCGTCCGGCCATCGATTCGAGTATTGTCCACTACGGTGCTGGTGGTAGTGACCTGATCCGCGCCGTGCAGCGTCACCTGGGCTGCAGTGTTGATGGACTGCTAGGCCCGGCACCATTCGCGCCATCCAGGCGCATTACGGCTTGGCACAGGATGCGAGCTTCGGCCCCGCGACCGCACGTGCCTTGCAGTCGGCGCTCAATCAGGGACGATTCTAGTCCTCCATGAGTGAATCATCCCCTCCCAATATAGGAGGGGATGATCTTTTCAGACTAATTATTTGTAGTATGCCCTGAGTCTAGGTGCTGACATGTGTAGACGATGGTAGAACACCACAGCCTTGCGAATTGCTGTCTCCATGTCGCGAAGATAGGTGACGAACTGAATGCCTCGGTTGTCATATTCAACGCATCCATCAAGAGTAGTGATGATGCATGTGTCATCACAGAAAGACACGCAAGGACGACCAATGGAATCAAGATACATGACACCTGTGACTCTATCCTTCAACACACCATCACGCCCTACCCAGTCATATATGATCCTCAGAGACGTTCTGTCTCGGCTCAGTTGGCACCGAGAAGTAGCTCCAGGAATGCTAGGCAGCTTGGCCTTCTCAGAGAGAAGCGGTGTTGTAGTGTTCATTGTCCTTAGTCCTTAATCCTGATACTGGTGCTGAAGACCCGTTTCTCCAGCACCATCAATTATTACCTGTATTTGGTAAAAACACAAACTATCAGTGAGTCATATTCTATAGACCAAGTCCAAGACTGTCAAGCATCTGACTCTCTGCACTCTTCTTCAGCCTGACACCTAGAACCATTCTTTTTCCAGTAGAGCTGTCTCTGATTATTGTTCTACGTATCTTCATCTCCTCAGTGAATCCAGGCAGAGATATCCTCCTGATACCCCTAGCCTGTGACCAGTCACGATATCTAGTGACCAGTTCATCCACTGAAGTTGATGCAGTGATGTCAGTCAGATCACACTCAGTGTCCATCCATATACCAATGGTGTCGTTATCCTCTCGCCATTCTTTAGCTGCATTGGTCACGGCTAGTGGTTCATCAATATGCCCATCAGCTAAATACTGTTGAGCACCATTCACGGCCCACGCCAGGATTGCCTTAGTGCCCTCAGTGGACTTCACCTTGCGCTTCAGGCTCTCATCTCGCTGTTCGATCGGAATGGTGTTAGGAAACTTGATGCGCTTGATTCGTCGCACCATGGCAGGGTCTGCTGAACGCGGGTCAGTGTTTGTAGCTGATCCAGAGCTTGAATTTTGGCACAAAGGAGAATCCCTCCTTATATAGTTTTCTCGCCTGTGTAGCATCCCCACCAGTGATTGCCTTAACGATCTGCTCATCATAGGTGCTGTCATTACGCACCTCACCAATACTCACCATGCGATAACCCATCAGTCGCGCCAGCTCATGCTCACGGAAGTCATCGTTGCCTCTATCCTCCATGATGAGACGTGGTTTGCTGGCAGTGGCAAGTCCACCCAATGCTGATCTCAGTCCTTCAACAAACGTTGACTTACCACTCGCCTGTGGTCCACTGATGATGAAGAAACATTCCTGGTCAATGCTGCCAGTGAGAGTGTACCCAGCTGCCAGCTGAAGATATCTTTCCATCTCAGGATCCCCATGAACCCCACCAAGAGACGTGTGGATGAACTCTTCCCACCAGCCATAGTCCACGTTTGGATCATACTCTACATTAGCTCGCTGAGTAGTCAGATCAGCATGAGAGTATGGTCTTACATCTCCAGTACGCAGATCCACCACACCATTTCGACACCAAAGATCAGTATCACATCTACCAAAATCACTGACGTCACGACGAATCTCCGGAACGCCCTGGCACAGCTTCACAAGATTCGTGAGCCTGATGCGATTACCAGTGGCTAAGGCAAATCTGGACACCATTGCTGCCTGTTTTGGGTCATCGATAGTCTTGGCCTCATCCAGAATCTCTTCTGGAATCCGCTCTGCCAGCAATGACTCGACCATTGGCACCCATCCTGTCGAGACCCTGACGTCGGAGAGAACAGATCGTGCGAAATATACCATCGTCTCTCTGTCCCTCCGGAAGTCCCTGTGAGATCAGGGGATATAGGTTGCTGGCATCAATGCCGAGATCTCCAAGAGACTTACGTGCAGTGCTGTCATTGATACTGTCCAGTAGCTCCTGTGGTGCATCGGCTATAGGTGTTCCCCAATTATCCCAGGCATAGACTCCTCCACTAGCATGTCTGGCAGGGGGGATGATGACATAGCCTCCGTTTGACCGGATATCCACACCATCAATCCAGTTGACACGATTGAGAGCCTTGCGCCCGTTTAGGCGATAGAACATATGCCTTCCGCCACTACCAGTAGTTGCTGTGAGGGTGTCTGGTAGCTTGCATCCTTTCTTCTCTTCCCACATCTCTACTGACGAGAAGCCATTAGCATCATGCGTGTCAATGTCAACAACAAGCACGTCAGATCGATACCCACATGCCAGTGCCCAATTCACTCGTCCAAGTCGATCAGCCCACTCCCGAATCTGATTGGGGTCATCAGTTGCATCCTTCACGCCATGGGCTGTTGCAGGATGCTTACCAGCGTGCTCACATGTCTCACCTCTATTACAGGTACACATCAGAGAATCAGAGACACTGTAGCATGGGAATAGCTTCCATCCAAGATCAATGTAGTCTCTCAAACGCACAGAGTGTCCTTTCAGAAAAAAATACGATCGTATTTTTCTATATTAGTTCTTATCCCTGCTATTGCCATCTTTCGTGGAAAACGTGCGATTCGCACACCAGTACTCATGTTCTCCAGCAGCATGACAACCATCCCACATCTTGTTGCAGATAGGGCACTTGGCTACACCAGAATAGCCCTCACGCTGTCTGCGTTCATTCTCATCATGCTTCATCTTGTATATTCTCAGCACATCATCTGCTGTCATATTAGCACACAGGAACAGAGTCAGCAGGAAGTGCAGTGCATCGATGAGTTCCTCCTGTAGATCCTGCTCATGAATATACTTCTGTGTGGCCCAGCTCTTCCAACCAACCTCACGCAGAGCCTCGTGAAGTTCATCCTCACATGCCAGAACCGATTGACGAATCAACGCGATCCTCTCTTCTTTAGTCATATTCTCGAAGTCAGTATCAAAGGCATTCTCCTGTAGCTCCTTCTGTAGTGCTATCAGCTCATTCTAGCTTATCCATTGTAGTTCCTTTCGCATTCAGTAGTGATGATGATAAGCCCCTGAGGCATGATGAAACTCAGGAGGCTAGATAGTCAGTTGCTGCTCGTCTCAGAACTTGATGTCTGCGAAACTTGGAAGTTTCGGAGCAGCAGGTGCAGATGTGGCAGCAGATGCAGCAGTAACATTGGTGGAAGACTCATCCGTTGCTGGGGGTGCAGGATTAGTGGGAGTCGGAATCGGAGCCGTGCTCTCCTGCGCGGCTGGCACAGTCGGTGCTGCCTGGATGGGAACTGAAGTCGGAATCGCAGCTGTAGATACTGATGCAGACATCGAGGGAGACACGTTTGGTACCAGACCAGACTGCTGGTTTACCAGTGCTGCCTGTGCCTGAGCACTCATCTTATTGATGCGGGTCACATCATTGCGCTCTGTACCATTATACTCATGATTGCCAATTTCAATGACACACACCGCACCAACCATCTTCGCAGCGATCTGTGCTGGCTCTGGAGCCGGAGTTGTCTTCAGGAACTCAGGACCAACGCCAAGGTTCTGTAGATTGATGAAAAACGCACGCACTGCATTCGGATTCTCTGGTGACAGTACGATATTGTTGATGATAGTACGACCAGTGTGTTTACCAGCTGTGATCTTGAACGTCGTCGTGAACATCAGCTTACCATTCTTCGACGTCTTAGGTTCACACTTGGTGACCTGCGCAGCATACTGTCCATTCGGGATGAGCTCAAAGTCCCCACCAGACTTCTCCATGAGTGCTCCCCAATCAAAACTAGTCATAATAAGTGTCCTTTCTATTTGACTTGTTTCTTATTCTTCTGAGCCTCGGGGAGAGGCCCAAAAACCTTGTCAATCATGTCACAGACGTTAGGCTCCGTGATGATATCTCCCAAACGTCCCTGTACTCGCTCTCCAGCCTCAAACTGAACATGAGGCACCACCAGCATCTTTCGGATCTTCCTAGTACCCTTGGTAGGATCCTCAGGATCTACAGGCTGCTCCTCAATGTAGAGATAACCAATAACGTCAAGGAAGTAAGGCATCTTGATCTGCAACTGCCCCTGCACATAGGGACGATACTTACCATCACGCATCTGCGTCATGGCAGTCAACACCACTGCCTCCAATGGACGAATAGGATGTTCCGTCAGATCGCGGAATCCACGAATCAGTCGCTCCATACTGTTCAGCAGATCTCCCCAGAGCTGCTGTGTCATACGACCCTCGCCCTCCAGCTGTTCCTTGACGCGCGTCTGTACTTCAGAGATCGAATCAATAATGACTGAGCGAAACTCGTGCTGACCAGAATTGAGCCATTCGTATGCCTTGAGCATGATACTATAGTCACGAACATTCACGACACATGTGTCCCAGCTGTCATCGGCCTTCGGAGGCTGCTCAGTCATTGGATCCCACATCACCTTCCGTCCTGGGAGAAACCTGGCAGCAGCCTCGGCATCTAGTAATAGACGGGGTGCTGGAGCAGTGTTGGCGAATGTGGATTTACCGACCTTGGTGTCTGCATGTACTAGAATACTGAGGCTTCTGTGTCCACCAGTCGTCTTCATTGTTGTCTGTCCTCCTGTCCTTTCTACACAATCCATGTGCTCATGATGTTGAACTCTGCCAGCATGATCATCAGGTCATAGGCAACATCGTTATTGTATTCTTGTGATGATGTCACCAACAGCGAGTCAGAGATCTTTGTTCTGACTTCGCTATGTGATCTGATGAATTCATCCTTCAGTGTCTTCATTCAATATTGCACAGCTGATCAGTGAATCGTCTTTCTTCGGTGATTCAGTGAGACACAGCCATGTGACGTCTCCCACCCTCACGACCCTCTGTCCATAGTCATGACTGCCTTCACTGGTGATTGTCTGTTTCTGTATCAGTGTCCTGACATCAGTAAGACTCATGCTGTTCAGACAGGACACCAGAGCAGTCACGAAGAGCAGTAGAACACCACATGTCTTCCACACAATGTTTCCTCGATTCATTTCGTAGCCTTCTCCTTCTCTTCATATCTGGCATCAGGGTTCACCTGTTCGAATCTCTCATTCAGCAGTCCAGACCAATTTCCTCGCAGTCCATCAGTGGACACACCTGGAAAAGGGACACGCCCAACCACAATCACGACTTGGACGAGGGGGCATGCATATTGTATACATTCCAGAGACGTATCATTACTGACCAT
>ERZ1027604.13-NODE-13-length-9012-cov-2.399325_pt1 | contig 9012 bp, 9 predicted proteins | sample MGYA00520527_ERZ1027604 | MGnify/ENA primary metagenome ERZ1027604 (study PRJEB33329, sample SAMEA3488623) | human gut metagenome | biome: ENVO:feces | place: Malawi | collected 2008-09-19 | study: EMG produced TPA metagenomics assembly of the PRJEB9818 data set (The...
GTACTTGAAAGCTTTTGCCCTTACAGGGCGACAGGTTTGCGTCCGTAATTACCCAGGGCGATGCCCTGGGCTAGGAGCTTCTGCCCTTTCAGGGCGTGTCCCAACGTACCCCCAACTGCGTCCCGATGTACCGCCATCTACGTCCCGACGTATCGTCATCTGCGTCGGGACGCAGATGGTGGCGCGTCGGGACGCAGTTTTAGGGGCATCGGGCGCACAGTTACTTTGCTATTTGGGTTAGCTGGTTGATAGGAGGAAAGGCAAAAATGTGAATGTGAATGTGAATTTGAAAATGTTTTTCAATGTTACCTGTAAGGAGAAAGCGTATAATCGGGTTTAAGTAATAGTAGCCATTATAATAGGTTAATATTATATATATAATAAGGTACGCGCGCGAGGACTGAATTTCATTCGCAATATCCAATAAAAGGAATGGATGGAACAACCCGATACATTGATTTACATTTCAAATTCACATTCACTTTCACATTTTTATTTTGATGGTTTTATGAAAAAAAGACAATTTGATAAAAAATATTTAGAATTTATTTGTTTATTCGGGGAAAAAGTATTACTTTTGTAGATGCTATGAAAAATAACTTTCATGGTATAACTTAAATCGCAAGCCAATGACTGGACGAATCAAAAACAGCACAGAAAAGACTTCTTTTGTTGTCTTCAAGTATGATTTCTGCAAAAGCCGGAATCTTTCAAGTATCGAGGGTACTCTACCCTTGGATTTTCTCGAAATGTCATCGCCTGAAAAATATCAGGAATGTCAGACTGGTTTCGAGAAGGTAATGGACAGTTTGCTGAAAAGCAAGAAAATGACTTTGGTGGAATCACGGAAGAATGAGGAAGACGTTATTCACGACAACCGAATATTGGGATTTCGCGAAGGTGTGGCTGTGCTGGATGTATGCGCAGACTAAAAAAGAATTTTATTGGAGTAACTTTAAGGAGAATGAAATTCACAACCAGCCTTTCTGTAAGGTAATCATTGATAATCGCCCCAACAGAGGTTTCCTTTTTGTGGAAGAATCTAGAATCTTCGGCGGCAAAAGAGGACAGGACAAGGTGGTGGCTCTTCTGCGTGATAATATCAACAGGGTGGCGAATCAATATGGCTGGAATATGGTGATTTCTGCCAAGTTGCCACCTGGTGATTTCTTTGATGCCGTGGCTGAAAGAATCAAGGCTGGCTGCAGGCCAAGGGCTGTGGTGTTTTCTTTTCCTCGCCATCAGTCTCTCAGCGATGCGCCATATTCCTTTGTCATGCAATTACAGATGCAGCAGTCATTAATGGAGTGTCTCAATGCCAGTATGTATGAGGTAAAATTTGGTACAGATAAGGTAAGCAGTTGCACTTAGACAAGGCAAACAGAGATATTGCCTTGATGGTGAACCTGTGCAGCAAGGAAGATTACGGCATCAAGGTATATTATTGGAAAGGTCCGTGCACCTCTTCCCGTTCGCTGAAACGAACCAAGGTGAAAATCTCCGATGTTGAGATTGTTGCTCTGGTTAATGGAGATGCTGTCTGTTGCGATTGTCATGGAGATTCTCGGTTTGCTTTGATCAATTCTCTTGATGTGATTCTTGATGATTTAAATGGTTACGACGATGAGGTTATTTAAGATGAAGACCAGACAGATGGTAGATAAATCTTTTTCGCAACACATGATTTATCAGGTTTTCAGAGCCATCACCCATGATATCTTCAATGATAAGACGTGGTTTCCTACGTCCAGATGTTCATGCGAGGATGTTTTTTATGAGGTGTTCTGCATCGTAGACAAAATGATGTTTTCGCATACCGATACCGAGAGCCGCCTAGCCTTTGTGGAAGGAATAGGGCAATATGAGAAAAACTATGTTGACGAGGATGGGTATGCTACAGCTCAGGAAGAGCGGCAGAGAATCGTATTTGTCATCCTGTATATGGCAGCTGTGATACTTCAGATGATGCCTTTGGAGTCGAAAGTGTTTCAATTTTGCTCAATGATTATGGGGCAATGGAGAGGCTACGTAACTCAGGAGTTTTCTCAGCGGTGCCTCGGAGCAGTCGTGAAGAACCATGAGGTGGTTGAGCGGCTGGCAGCCAATATCGGTTATTATGGCGAGGATGGTTTCTTCGTTTCATCTCAGATTAATGAACTGATGCGCCAGAACAATGATGAAGATTATCTGCACGGATTCGAGCCTGAACAGAAGAGGACATTAGAATTGGAAGTGACAGACGATGAGCATCAGGAAAACGGCGGGCAGGAAAAAACGGAAGAAGATAATGAGAAGAAATGGGGCGACTTGAGCCAGGGAGAAAGAGTAAAGCGAGCCTTGCAGAAGATGATAGATGAGGAGGCTATTCCTTCGAAGAAAGACTATGCCCTGATTATGGTGGCGCTCTCCAGTATCGATGATTTTGACGGCGACTTTGAAAATGGCGCATCTTTCTGCAAGTATCTTACAGGGCAGCTGAAAATGCCTTCCAATCTGACCAATGCCAGTGTCATCTCCAAGCGTTTCTCTAAGATGCGTGGCGAATTTCCCAACTGGAGTTTTAAGGATGTGAAAGACCCTAACGCTCGGCAGAAACTCATCAATATCGCTAACCGCTTTGTTGCCATCTATCGTAAGGGACAGTAGGAAGCGGGGAAATGATTGCTTCTTGTGAGTGTTGGCAAGTTTTAGATAGAATGTTAAAAACGTAAAATAGAGCAAGTTTTAGGCATATTCTACGTTTAACAATAAAATAGGTTTGATAAACAAATTTGGATATGAAGTATTTTGTAAAAATATCAGTCTTACTACTGATGGTAGTCTTGGCTTTTTGTGCGTGTGACAACAGCAATGACAATGGTGACGTTATTCCGCCAAAACCACAGTCATCGAAATCTGTCGTCAATTATACTGGCGAAGTAGAGTTTGTGGTCGATGCGCCACAAATTCGTGAGGATATAGAGCAGGATTTGAAGGCAAACCCTCCTTTTGGAGGAAGCAAAAAATATCAGTTTGTCACAAAAAAATACTCGACGCTTCCTGCTTTATATATGCTATATGCGGTGAATCCTGAGGACGATAAGTCTGCTGACGGATATATACTGGACATCGCTGGTAAAGTGGAGAGTAAGGACAATTATAGATTGTTCTCTGCCGCTTCTGCAAATGCTTGGTATAAGATGGATATTGTGCCTGTCGACACAAAGGATGGCAAGCCTGTTGCAACATACGATGTGTTTATGCATCAAAATATTCCTTCTTCTTTGGTTCATAGCAAGATGTATTTCTGCGAAGACCTTACGGCAGAATATCGCCAGAAGTTCCCTAATGAAGACATTCATGCCGTGGTTCGCCGTTTGGTTCTTTCTTATGTCAGTGGGGGTGATAATATAAAAGAATAGGAACATATCTGAACAGAAGATTTTTTAGAAATAATACAGTATCAGCACTTTTTGCTTCGTTTGCAAGCAAAGAGTGCTTTTTTTATGCCTTCAGATGAGCTGGAGGCTTAGCGGAAGGCTTAGTTGCCGGCGATGAGGCTTAGTAGGAGGCGAACCGGCAGGACGCCTATTGCCGGGGAGGCTTTTTTTCCTTACTTTTGCATACAGAAATAATCAATGATTGGGATTATGGAAAAAGGAAAGAAAATACCTCCACAGGAAGCGTCTCAGACTAATCCAGTGGCAAAGCCTGAGGATACCAAGGGCGGAATCAATAACAAGGTATCATCTGGGTTGATAGGAAAAAAACTGGCTGAACAGGCTGAAGAGAATGAAGAGATGCCCATGCATCATCTGATTGCCGATAAGGATTATCCGTCGGGCATCAGAGAATGGATGATCACTTCGCCTTCTGACCTCAAGTATCCTACGCTGGTGGTGGCTGCGGCCATGCTCAGCGTTTATCTTACACGTGTCAGAATACAATATGTGTATGATAATCAGGGAGAAAAATCGGCCATCGTGTTGCAGGTTATCGTAGAGGGCGAGCAGTCGAGCGGAAAGTCGTTTGCCAGATACATCATGCGTACCCTGATGAAGCCTTTCATTGAGCGCGACAGCGAGATGAGAGCCAAGGAGCAGGAGTATGCTGCCCTGAAGCGACGCCAGGGCAAGAAGGACGGCAAGCTGCCACCCGAACCGAAGACCGACATCACCATCCTGCCCGAAACCGTATCGCTCACCATGTTTATCAAGCGATGCGATGCAGCAGTCAAGCTCTATGGTGCTCCGAAGACGCTCTTCGAATTTGCCGATGAGATTTCTGCCATCGTCCATTCTGCCAAGCGCCAGTTTGCCGACCTCTCGCAGGTTATCAAGACGGCATACGATCTGGGCAGCGTCTATGGTCAGGATTTCATGAGCGAATCCAGCTATAGTGCCATGGTAGATGCCTTGCTCTCGTTCGTATTCTGCGGCACCCAGAGTGCGGTGAGCAGATATATGAACAAGGCTGCCATTGAGGGCGGTGCTGTAACCCGAACCATCTTATGCCCGCTCATCAGTCATCTGGGCGACAATCCGCCACAGTTTCAGGCGTTGACCGATACGCAGCGTAATGAGCTGGAGAATACATTGGACAAGCTCTTCGGGTTGTGCTATGAGGAAGATGGAAAATTCCATCAGGAGATAGAGGAAGATATGAGCTGGCTCAACAAGACGGTGGTAAAATGGTGTAACGACTGCCGCCAGCAGGTGGTGAAAACCATGTCCAAGTCGATGGATGTCTTCTACAAGCGCAGTTCGGTTTCAGCCTTCCGCATCGCTGCCCTTATGCAAGTGCTTTACAAAGTGGAGGGGAAGAAGAGCGAGAAGGAAATCCGGAAACTGGTTAGGCAGACCTATCTGGCTTGTGCCGACCGCATCTTGCAGAATATGTTGCAGCGGTGGGGCAAGGCTTTCGAGCAGATTTCTGCCGAGGGCGAAGGAGAGCCTTATCATACTGTAGACTATTTCAGCGAGTTGCCGCAGGAATTCTCTTATCAGTTCCTGGAGGAATTTCTGAAGCAGAAGGAGCTCAAGACGCCTGCCCGCAACATGGTGTGCAACTGGCGCAGATGGGGATGGCTCGAAAAACCAGCAAAGGGCGAGGATAGAAAGGTGCTTAGAAAGACGCAGCAGAAAGGCACTATTGGTGATGGTAATATTAAAAAAGACAATTAGAAGATGGCAGAATATATTGATTCAAATACGCTCTCTAAACTTAGAGCTATCAGCATCCTGGAGGTTGCTGATGAATTGGGAATGGGTTTGCGGTATCATAATGCCCTTTGTATCAGTCATAATGATACCCATCCGAGTTTGCATTTCTGGACTTCCACCAACACTTGTCATTGCTTTGCATGCGGGTGGGGTGGAGATAATATCGATCTGGTGATGAAACGGGAGAATCTCTCTTTTCCGGAGGCTTGCCAATGGCTGTGCAGAAGATTCAATATCAGCGCCGGTAATCATTCTGCGGGAAACCGTAAGGAGGTGCTTCATCGGGATAAAGCTGTTGCTGGGCATAGAAAATCTGAATGTGATACGGACAGACTCAATCTCAGAGGCGAGTTTCAGCATAAGCCTGACGTAGATTATCTGATGCGTATGCTCATGGGTAAGAAACTGACAGATAAAGCTAAGGATTTCCTGTTCTATCAGAGAAAGTTGCGCCCGGAATATATCTATTGGTGTAGAGTGGTGAGCACAGATTTCTCCATTGCTGGCTATCGCTTTGGTGGAAAGTTTTTTGATGGTCCTTCCTTGTTGATTCCCTATTATGACGTTCATGGCAATCTGCTGACGGTTCAGAGCAGATATCTGGGAGATAAGACTGAAGAAAAACCGCGGTTTAAGTTTGCACCAGGTAGCAAGCCGATGGTATATGGGATGCAGATCTTGCCGCAGGTGACAGCAAAAGAGCCATTGGTTATTACCGAGGGATGTACCGACTGCTGGAGCGCTATGTCTATGGGTTACAAGGCAATAGCCATCCCGAGTGCTACGCTTTGTAATGAAGAATGTCGCAATCTTTTAGCGGGAAGGAATCTTCACATGTGGCCTGATCAGGACAAACCGGGCATCGGTCTTTATATGAAACTGAAGGAAATGTTCCCTCAGCTGGTGTACCATCAGTTGCCGGAAGGTTGCAAGGATTTGTCTGATTATTACCAGTCGTTTTACGTTCAGAAAATGTGAAAGTGAATGTGAATTTCAAATGTTTTTCTATTGTTGTTTTTAAGTTGTTGCGTGTTATGATAAAGTTGTTTTTAAATCGTTTACGTAGAGATCATGGCGCCATTGTTGGTCGCCTTAGTCAGGAAGTAGTTAATCGCCAGGGTATCATTGCAGGCCATCAGTACATTTGTGATACGATGGAGCGCGAGGGTGGCTGTCTGGAGTCAGGTGAATATCACATCATGGTGGCTAAATGCAAATGCTTCGCCCGCCAGATGCTTTTCCTCGAACCGGTAAGGGATGATTCTTCTTCATCTTCCTCTCTTCCTCTCCCCGAAACCTGCAAGCTTTGCCGCATGGAGCGCAAGAGTCATGAGTTCGGGTGTCTGGAAGAGCTTTATACCCTTCCTTGTCCCATGATGCAGCCGGGCAATGGTCCGTTCCGTCTGCGCCAGGGTGGCATCCTCATCGGCGAGGCCCATGCTCCCGGCTTCGTACTCAAGAGTCAGGAACTCTTCCTCCAGCTCTACGATCGTCATCAAGAAGGTCATTGCCCGTAAGGGCGAAAGTGGTAGTGGGAAGTGTAAGGAGGTAAATGGGGTAAGGATACCTTGAATACCACCTTGAGTACCATCTTGAATACCACCTTGAGCCCCATCTAGAGTAACATCATCTCCTTCGATATTAAGTATATAGATAAGAAAGATGGCAGCCTTATAATTGGTGAGCTATCTTTCTTTTTATATCTATAATCCGGTTAATTTCAGCCATTTCTGATATTTCATCCTCAAAAACTTTGCCGTTTCGCAGAAAACTCGTATCTTTGTAGCGGAAAGTGTGTCCTGAGACAGAATGAAGTCAGATATTGGCTATATTGACGGATTTCAGTCGTAACTTCTAAAGAGATGGTGGCAGACCCACCGCATTCGGTATACAGGTACTGATTGCAAACCACTTTGTGCTGCTCTGATGGAAACAGATGGGTAGTAGAACGACAATTGAAAGCCTTCCTTTAGGTTGGCAAGGTATGTGTCAAGGAGATGAACGCAAGTGAACCATTGATGAAGCATCGTTAGCAAAGTTATCAAGTCACATCAAAACCAAGGTGTTTTTCGTATCTTGGGATAATGGCAGAGGAAACCTGTTTACTGTCTGCTGGGTGTGCGGTGTAAAGATGGCATGAACTTGACATGGGCTCTTTAGAGGAACAGGAGAAATAGGCATGGAATGCTAAGGGAAAATGCTGAGAGCCGTTAAACGCAAGGCAGAAAGTACTGAAGTCCATGTCTGTGGCGGACTACCTCGTAGTAGTGTTGAAATCTCTGTAATGGGGATGGAGCGAAGGGGGTAGCGTGCTTAGCCAAATTTAAAGTCCAACTTAAGAAATTGAGGATGAAACAATGAACGAGGCAAAACCTTTTGTAATAGACAAGCGATTGGTGTGGGAAGCTTACCACAAGGTGAAAGAAAACAAGGGTAGTGCGGGTATCGATAAGGTTGACCAAAAGACATTTGATAAAGAAATGTCCAAGAACCTTCATAAGATATGGAATCGCATGAGTTCCGGTTGCTACTTTCCCAAAGCGGTGAAGCTGGTAGAAATACCAAAATCCAATGGGGGTACTCGCCCTTTGGGCATACCAACGATTGAAGATAGAATAGCGCAGCAGGTAGTAGTATCAGTACTGACTCCTATTCTCGAACCTATCTTCAAGGAAGATTCCTACGGCTATCGTCCAGGTAAGGGAGCGCATCAAGCCATAGCCAAGGCTAGGGAACGCTGCTATGTGAATCCCTGGGTGCTTGATATGGACATCAGCAAGTTCTTCGACACAATCAATCATGATTTGTTGATGAAGGCTGTCCGCAAGCATACAGAGGAGAAATGGGTACTTCTATATATTGAGCGGTGGCTCAAAGTTCCCTATCAGACATCGAAGGGTGAAGTGATAGAGCGAACGATGGGGGTTCTCCAAGGTTCTGTGATTGGTCCAGTTTTGGCAAACTTGTTCCTTCATTATGTCTTTGATGAATGGATGTCGCGCAACTATCCAACGATTCCGTTTGAGCGTTATGCTGATGACACCATCTGCTCCAAGGGTAAGAAGTTTAGTAGAGCGTATGAATGGCTTGTAGAGCATGCGGTACATAACAGAAATGAGTTTTCACACGGGGCGAAGGGATTTGTACCCTATCCACGTCTAGGTTAATAAAGAATATTAATTAATAACAAAAGAGTTAAGTACGAAGAGCCGTGTGATGGGAGACTGTCAAGCACGGTTCCGAGAGAAGGGAGGGTGAAATTCCCTCCACTTACTCGACTATAATTATGGAGGAACAGAGATATGATTTACTATGTAGCTAATCCGATATACGATTCTGTGTTCAAATTCCTGATGGAAGACGAACGCATCGCCAAAACCGTGCTAACCGCCCTGCTGAAAAAGGAAGTGGTGAGCGTGGAAATGAGAAGGCATGAGCATCCTAACATCACCCGCGACAATATCTCGATGTTTCGCATAGACTTTGCTGCCAGGGTGAGGGAAGAGGATGGAAGCGTAAGGCTCATTCTTATCGAACTTCAGAAGACATGAGCTTCATCACCTGCGTATCGCGAGCTTCTATGGCAGAATAGTATTCATCCTCATCATTCATCTCCTGCCGGATATTAGCACTCATTGTGGCGAGTCCCAAACGGTGAACGATATACATCATATCCGAATCATCCTTATATTTATCACCCTCCAGACATAACATCTGCTGGTTCTTCTTATCCCTCTGCGACTGGTCGAACACGCTCAGCACCTTGTCGAGCCTGTTGTTAATCTTGCCATGCAAAAGAGGTATCTGCACC
>ERZ1027604.14-NODE-14-length-8908-cov-2.901720_pt1 | contig 8908 bp, 10 predicted proteins | sample MGYA00520527_ERZ1027604 | MGnify/ENA primary metagenome ERZ1027604 (study PRJEB33329, sample SAMEA3488623) | human gut metagenome | biome: ENVO:feces | place: Malawi | collected 2008-09-19 | study: EMG produced TPA metagenomics assembly of the PRJEB9818 data set (The...
CCTCTAGTAAAACGATAGTTGCAACAGTGGAAGCTGATGCTGCAACTGCCAATATGCCTGCAGTCAAAGAGCGTCTCAACATGCTGAAAGAAACCATTTCAGACGCAGAGACCCGAGGCGTAATATCAAAGGATGAGGATGCCCGTACAGGACATAAAACAGCGCATTCTTCATTCTTTGGCTATAAGACGCATATAGCTATGAGCGATGAGAGAATTATCACCGCAGCTACCGTCACCTCCGGCGAGAAGGGTGATGGACAGCAATTGCCAGAATTGATAAAAAAGACAGAGGAAGCAGGAATGGAAATTGATTCCATAGTAGCAGATAAGGCATATTCCAGCAAGGAGAATCTCAAAATGGCAAAGGAAAACAATATGCGCCTCTCTGCTCGTTTAAGCTCTGTAATTGACGGTAATCGAACAAACAAACTCCCTTTTGAATACAACAAGGATGCAGATCTGTACGTCTGCCCAGCAGGGCATCTGGCGAAATGGAAAGAGATGAATAATCGCAAAAATGACAAGCGTCACAGAAACTCCAGCATTACCTATTATTTTGATGTGGACAAATGCAAGGTCTGTCCATTACGTGAAGGTTGCTACAAGGAAGGAGCCAAGACAAAGACATATGCGATTACCATCAAATCGGATGAACAGTTGGAGCAAATCGAATATCAAAAAACAGAAGAGTTTATAAATCTTCAGAGGAAACGATACAAGATAGAAGACCAAAAACTCCGAACTTAAGAATGTCTTAGGATATGACAGAGCCCTGTCATACGGTTTGTCGTGCATGGAAATGCAGGGAGCTTTGACTATTTTCGCTGCAAATGTGAAGAGAATCATCAAATTGATGCAAAATGCATAAGAGGGGAAGTAGATTCCTCTATATATTGCCGAATTAAGCGCCAGAAACGCTATAGAAAGCTATTTGGGGCTATATTCCTGTCCAAAAAAGTATTCCACTTTTAAAAGATGAAATGCTTCTTGGACAAGAATTAAAGTTCAAAAACAAGCTATGCAACTTAAAATTGGGTACCTTTTTCAGTGCCCTCCCTGGGCTAAGAGCTTCTGCCCTTTCAGGGCGTGTGGCGTCAAGCAAATACATGATTAATGAGGAAGGAATGCACGTGATTCGGGACAAGGATGCACGTGATTCGGGACAACTATTGTTTTTCAGAAAAAAATGTTGTATCTTTGCATTGTCGTTCAAAGATAGGCTGAATTAACCACTAAAAAAACTGATTGTTGAACCATTAAAAAAAGAAAGGAAAAAGAAAATGAAAAAGGAAGTTTGGAAAACTATCTTGCAGGTGATTATCGCCGTACTTACTGCCGTAGGCACCACGCTAGGCGTTACCAGCTGCATGTAAACTGATTTGTTTAACCATTAAAAAAACGATTTGAATTATGGGTATTAAAGTAAAAGCAATTGAGCGCAACGTAGCGTTCGAAAAAGGTAAGCAAAAGTGGGCATTCGTGATGCAGGCTGAACTCTACAGCCAGCTCAACGCCACGAAGGTGATAGAAGAAGCTGCCGTTCGCAGCGGATTGCCTAAGGCGGTAATCAACGCCGGATGGTCGGCCATAGGCGAAGTGATTGCTGCATGGGCCACCGAGGGCCACAGCGTGGCTGTGCCAGGACTGGGCAGCCTCCGATTCGGTCTTAACTCTACCGCCGTAGAGGATGTGAACAAGGTGAGCGCCAACCTCATTACCCGCCGATACATCATCTTCGTGCCTAACACCGACATCAAGAAGGAACTCGAAGAGACCTCCGTCAACATCACCTGCTACGACCGAAACGGCAAGGTGGTGAAGCAGGTTACCTCTACCGATACGCCTCCTACTACCCCATCCGGAGGCGATAATCCATCCGGAGGCGACACCCCATCGGGCGGCGATTCTACTGGCGGAACCGGAAGCGAAAACGGCGGCAATGGACTTGAATAAAAGGTGCTGAGCCTGAAAAAGTAAAACCCTCCCCAGGTCTTAAAAAGTCCTAGGGAGGGTAAACTTTGTCTGGCAGTTAAATTGTTTACGCAATGTACCATACCAGACGTCCCGAACACAACATGCTAACCCACACATAACCCCTTCGAAATCAGCATGTCACTAACAATCCTTTGTGCCTCAAATAAATAATACTTTTTTCAAACTAAATCCAATCCTAGCCTCTCGGCGAAAACATATTTAAAGCTTTTATCTCGTTTCAAAACATGATAGTAACATATTCTGCAGCGATATCAACCAGCTTCTTGCGACGGGCTACACCTATTATATAATGAGCCTCCTTCGCCGAACAGTGGAAGTATTTCTTCACAGCTGTTACCAGTTCTTCCTTGCTTATCGAGCCTATACCCTTAGGATAAGCCTTGCGGATAGCCTTCTCGATGTCCGCCATCTTATATTCATGGTGGCGCTTGTGGAAGTACTGCGATACGATGATAGATAGAACTATCACGAGCAGGATGATGATAAATACTACAGACTTGTTCATTTCATTATCTCCTTTTAATTGATTAGACAATATCAGGTTCGCTGAATCACCCTTCCGGGTGCTCCAAGTTTTCTGAATCACCGATAGCCGTTATCGGCAAATCCACTGCAAATATAGCATTTTTTCTTGAAACAACAACATTTTTCGGCATTTTTTTCACTATTTCTGCAAAAAAACTTGCAAAATACAAAAAAAACACGTATTTTTGCAAGAAAATAATCCTTAAGACAGAAAGATAATGCAAGAAACTGTAAAGAAAGTATTGAATGGCGATTTTAATCGCAAGAAAGCATTGCTGTTTCTCATAACGGCTCTGCTTACCGTTATCGTCTGGAACCTGCCCATAGATAGCTTCGGCATCGATGGGCTAACCATCGTGCAGCAGCGCGTCATCGCCATCTTCGTCATGGCCGTGATGCTTTGGCTCACCGAGGCCATACCGGCATGGGCTACCAGCGTAGTGATCATCTTCGTGCTGCTGTTCTTCGTCAGCGACTCCGCCTTTAAGATCATGCAAGGCTCGGAGGCAGAGATGGGCAAGCTGCTCGACTATCAGGGTGTGATGGCGTGCTTCGCCGACCCTACCATCATCCTCTTTCTGGGCGGTTTCGTACTCGCCATAGCCGCTACCAAGAGCGGACTCGACGTGATGATGGCGAAGGCCCTGATTGCGCCATTCGGCAAGCGTTCTGAGAACGTGCTGCTGGGTTTCATGCTCATCACCGGCATCTTCTCGATGTTCATCTCAAATACAGCCACCGCCGCCATGATGCTCACCTTCCTCACACCGGTGTTCAAATCATTGCCGCCTTCGGGCAAGGGCCGCGTGGCGCTCACCATGGCCATTCCTATCGGAGCCAACCTGGGCGGTATGGGAACCCCTATCGGAACCCCACCTAACGCCTTCGCCTTCAAGGTATTGAACGACCCTGCAGGACTGAACCTGGGCATCAGCTTCGGCGACTGGATGATGATTATGGCCCCTATGGTGCTCATCATGCTCCTGATGGCATGGGTCATCATACGCAAGATGTTCCCGTTCTCTGCCAAGACCATCGAGCTCAACATCGAGGGCAACATGCAGCACAACTGGCGCACCATGGTAGTGGCCGTCACCTTCCTCGCAACCATCGTGCTCTGGGTATTCGGCAAGCAGCTGGGCATCAACGCCAACACCGTAGCCATGCTCCCTATCGCCGTATTCGCCCTTACGGGAGTGATTACAGCCAAGGACCTGAAGGAGATTGACTGGGCTGTCATCTGGATGGTGGCAGGCGGATTCGCCTCGGATTGGCGATGAACGGCACCGGTCTTGCCGAGGCAGCCGTAAAGAGCATTCCGTTTGCAGAATTCAATCCGCTGGTCATCATGATCGTATCCGGACTGGTATGCTTCATCCTGAGTAACTTTATCTCCAACACCGCCACCGCCGCCCTGCTCATCCCTATCCTCACGGTGGTATGCGCCGGCATGGGCGACAAGCTCAACACCATCGGCGGCACCTCTACCATCCTCATCGGAGTAGCGGTATCAGCCAGCTGCGCCATGTCGCTGCCTATCTCAACCCCTCCTAACGCCATCGCCTACTCTACCGGCCTCATCCAGCAGACCGACATCGGTGAAGGCAGGACTCACGGTGGGCATCCTGAGCATGATAGTGGGCTACGCCGTGCTCATTACCTTCTGCAAGATGGGTGTGCTCTAGAGGGGCATCATCTGCGAAAATACACATTATTATATATATAAAGGAATGAAAAAGATTGTTATAGGAATCGACGTAGGCATCTCTACGACCAAGATTGTGGGCATCGATGAAAGCGGCATGGTGGTAAGCCCCATCCGCATCAAGGCCACCGACCCTATCACCTCGCTCTACGGAGCCTTCGGCAAGTATCTTCACGACAACAAGATTGCGCTGAGCGATGTAGAACAGGTGATGCTCACAGGCGTAGGTTCAGCCTATATCGACGAGCCCATCTACGGACTGCCTACCTCGAAGAGCGAGGAGTTCGTGGCCGACGGACTGGGCGCCCGATACGAGAGCAAGCTCGACCGCATGATTGTGGTGAGCATGGGAACCGGTACATCGCTCGTAAAATGCGATGACAACGAGATAAGGCACATCGGAGGCATCGGCATAGGCGGCGGAACCCTGGCAGGACTGAGCCGCATCATGCTCAAGACCGATGACATCAAGCAGATTATCAACCTCGCCAAGGACGGCGACGTGAGCAAGATAAACCTGCTGATAGGCGACATCAGCGCCAAGCCTCTGCCCGGACTCCCGATGAACGCCACCGCATCGCTCTTCAGCAACGCCAAGGCTAATGCTTCGCGCGAAGACATCGCCATGGGACTCATCTGGATGGTGCTGCAGTCGATAGGTTCGGCTACCATCCTCTCATCGCTCGAATCGGGCATCAAGGATTTCGTGCTCATCGGCAACCTCACCCTGCTGCCGCAATGCCGCGAGGTGTTCCCAGCCATGGAGAAACTCTACGGAGTGAGGTTCAGAATACCGAAATACTCGGAATTCTGCACCGCCATCGGAGCTGCGCTCGACTATAAGCGACAAGCAAAATAATCACCCCCGAATCGCCGCAATGCCCTATACACGGGCGTTGCGGCGATTTTCATTCCCACCCCCTGCCACGGCACACAGACAACAAGGGAAAAACGCACACAAGCGCACAAAATACGCAACACGCTGATAGATAACAACTTAAACGTTTCGGAAAACAGAAATCTATTAAAGTTTCCCGAAACTTTTTCGTTTTCACCTGATTATCAGTGACTTAATATTTTTTAACGATAAAAAAGTTGTCCAAAAGCAATTACTTTCAGAAATATTTTATACCTTTGCAATATCAAAATGAGGTACATATCTACCTCTTCAAGTCATAATGACTTAATACTAAGTAATTTAAATATTAATCGTAAAAGTAATACTAAAATGATCCAGACAGTAGTAAAGCGTGACGGACGCATCGTTGGATTCAACGAACAGAAAATCATGGCAGCCATTCGCAAGGCCATGTTGCATACCGATAAGGGTGAAGATACCACTCTTATCGAGCAGATAACCGACCACATCTCTTATCGCGGCAAGAGCCAGATGAGCGTTGAGGCCATTCAGGACGCCATCGAGCTGGAACTCATGAAGAGTGCCCGCAAAGATGTTGCCCAGAAGTATATCGCATACCGTAACCAGCGTAACATCGCCCGCAAGGCGAAGACACGCGACGTATTCATGAGCATCGTCAATGCCAAGAACAACGACATCACCCGTGAAAACGCCAACATGAATGCCGACACACCAGCCGGCATGATGATGAAGTTCGCGTCAGAAACCACTAAACCATTCGTCGACGACTACCTCCTCTCTGAGGATGTACGCGACGCCGTCATGCACAACTATATACATATTCACGATAAGGACTATTACCCAACCAAGAGTCTCACCTGCGTGCAGCATCCGCTCGACGTGATTCTGAACCACGGTTTCACAGCCGGTCACGGTTCAAGCCGTCCTGCCAAGCGCATCGAGACCGCAGCCGTGCTGGCTTGTATCTCTCTCGAGACCTGCCAGAACGAGATGCACGGCGGCCAGGCCATCCCAGCCTTCGACTTCTATCTGGCTCCATACGTACGCATGTCGTACCAGGAAGAGGTGAAGAACCTGGAGAAGCTGACAGGCGAAGACCTGAGCAACCTCTATGATGCGCCTATCGACGACTACATAGAGAAGCCGCTCGACGGACTGCAGGGCCGCGAACGCCTGGAGCAGCACGCCATCAACAAGACCGTGAACCGCGTGCATCAGGCGATGGAGGCATTCATCCACAACATGAACACCATCCACAGCCGCGGCGGTAACCAGGTAGTATTCTCAAGCATCAACTACGGTACCGATACCAGCGCCGAGGGCCGCTGCATCATGCGCGAAATCCTGCAGAGCACCTATCAGGGCGTAGGCAATGGCGAAACAGCCATCTTCCCTATCCAGATATGGAAGAAGAAGAGAGGCGTAAACTATCTGCCTGAGGACAGAAACTACGACCTCTACAAGCTGGCGTGCAAGGTAACAGCCCGCCGTTTCTTCCCTAACTTCCTGAACCTCGACGCCACCTTCAACCAGAACGAGAAGTGGCGTGCTGATGATCCGGAGCGCTACAAGTGGGAGATTGCAACCATGGGTTGCCGTACCCGCGTGTTCGAAGACCGCTGGGGCGAGAAGACCAGCATCGCCCGCGGTAACCTGAGCTTCTCTACCATCAACATCGTGAAGCTCGCCATCGAGTGCATGGGCATCGAAGACGAAAAGCAGCGCATCGACATGTTCTTTGCCAAGCTCGACAATATCCTCGACATCACAGCCAAGCAGCTCGACGAGCGCTTCCAGTTCCAGAAGACGGCGATGGCCAAGCAGTTCCCTCTGCTCATGAAGTATCTCTGGGTAGGCGCAGAAAATCTGAAGCCGGAAGAAACCATCGAGAGCGTCATCAACCACGGAACCCTGGGTATCGGCTTCATCGGATTGGCAGAATGCCTGGTTGCCCTCATCGGCAAGCACCACGGCGAGAGCGAGAAGGCACAGGAGCTGGGACTGAAGATTGTTACCTACATGCGCGACCGTGCCAACGAGTTCAGCGAGCAGTATCATCACAACTACTCTATCCTGGCTACTCCAGCCGAGGGATTGAGCGGTAAGTTCACTAAGAAGGACAGAAAGCAGTTTGGCGTCATCCCTGGCATTACAGACCGCGACTATTATACCAACTCCAACCACGTGCCTGTATACTATAAGTGTACAGCCCTGAAGAAGGCACAGGTCGAGGCTCCATACCACGACCTGACCCGTGGCGGCCACATCTTCTATGTAGAGATTGACGGCGATGCTACCCACAACCCTTCTGTTATCGAGAGCGTGGTAGACATGATGGATAAGTACAACATGGGTTACGGCTCAGTAAACCACAACCGCAACCGCTGTCTCGACTGCGGCTACGAGAATGCTGACGCCCACCTCGAGATTTGTCCTAAGTGCGGCAGCCACCACATCGACAAGCTGCAGCGCATCACCGGTTATCTGGTAGGTACTACAGACCGCTGGAACAGTGGCAAGCTTGCCGAGCTCCACGACCGAGTAACCCATATCGGAGGGGAAAAGTAAAATGATCAGCGTATTAAGCATCGTACATGATACGATGGTAGACGGTCCGGGCTTCCGCACATCCATTTATTGTGCGGGATGCCCCAACCATTGTCCGGGCTGCCATAATCCGCAGTCGTGGGATATCAGCCACGGCACGATGACCTCTACCGACGAGCTGATGAAGGAAATCATGAGCGACCCCTTCGCCAACGTCACCTTCTCGGGCGGCGACCCGATGTTTCAGGCAAAGGGCTTTGCCGAGCTGGCGCGCGCCATCAGAGAGCAGAGCAGCAAGAGCATCTGGTGCTTTACGGGCTATCTCTTCGAAAACCTCGTGAAGAATCCCGAGCAGCTGGAACTCCTCCGCCAAATCGATGTATTGGTAGACGGCCCCTTCGTACAGGCATTGCGCGATGAAGACCTCTTCTTCAGGGGCAGCAGCAACCAGCGCATCATCAACGTGCAGAAGTCGCTGAAAGAAGGAAGAGTGATAGAACTCAATCTTACAACAGAAAACCCGAATCCGGTATTGTAAATCTACATACCAGATTCGGGTTTCCCGTTTCTTTTTCATGCACGGATTACACGGATTTTCTTATCTTAAATATCTTCTATCCCTCTTAGCATCCGTTTCTTCGAGGTAGCTGATAGAACTCTGAATATAATCACGCTCCCACTCGCTCTCGTGCAATTTCTCATCGCCATAGAGCAGAAGGTCGAGATCCAGCGGAACATCTACCTTACGATAGGGACCGCGGATTCTGCGTCCGCATCTCTGCTCCACACTCCGCAGCGCGGCAAGCACAGACTTCTTAGAGCAGATGGTCTCCCCCAACATCACCTGATTCAGAAACTTGTCTGAATTCTCCAGTCCGATAGGATCAGTCCACATGCGCGGACCGAAGAGGCTGTTCTTGAACATGTTTTTCAGATGTTCATACGCCTTCGATACATTCTCCTCCTGATTTCTGTTAGAGCCGATAACTATAATTACTTTAGTACGAGTTTTCATTATTAAAATCTTTATTTCTACAAAACAAGTCAGTATCTCTCAGAAGAGACAGATAGCCCCTGCATTTGTATGTCACTGAACTTTCGCAAGTTTTACCCCACACGCCCTGAAAGGGCAGAAGCTCCTAGCCCAGGGCATCGCCCTGGGTAATTACGGACGCAAACCTGTCGCCCTGTAAGGGCAAAAGCTTTCAAGTACCAGGCAATTTACAAAGCTTTTGCCCTTACAGGGCGCCTTGC
>ERZ1027604.18-NODE-18-length-8038-cov-8.708507_pt1 | contig 8038 bp, 9 predicted proteins | sample MGYA00520527_ERZ1027604 | MGnify/ENA primary metagenome ERZ1027604 (study PRJEB33329, sample SAMEA3488623) | human gut metagenome | biome: ENVO:feces | place: Malawi | collected 2008-09-19 | study: EMG produced TPA metagenomics assembly of the PRJEB9818 data set (The...
ATTATTAGTGTTGTATTGAAATAGATTGGTGTAGTAGTTACATAAGTTTCAAAATAAGAAATATTTAGGAGTGACTAAATTGTTTGTATAACTTTGGATGTCAGCATCCACACCTTCAAGTTCTTCATACATTTCTTTTCAAGTTAATCTTTGTTTTTCTGCAGTTGCTTTGAGTTGTTCGTTCATTGCAAACAACCCACCACCACTCATTCAACTATTGGGGTCTAAGAGCATTTGCTCTAAATTAGCAACTTTATCCGCTAATGCTTTGTTGTTCCCTTCTTTTCTAAATCAACCCATAACTACTAAACTCCTTTAACCATACTATGAAATTACACTTTAACCAATTAGATGTAAAGAATACATTTCCATTTTTATATTCATCAGTGATTGCATCTGCAAATTCTCTTGCATCATCTTCTTCTCACACCAATGCTTTGGAATAAATGAAACCGTTAAATGATAGTGGGTAAATGTCTTTAGTTTCATCAACTTCATACACTTCATCAAAATAATATTTATCACCATCATCATATAAAGCAATAGTGTTTTTACCTAATTGGAAATAACATTTGGGTTCAATATCAGTTGGTACTTCTAACCTACTAATCACACTGTTGTCTTGCTTTTGAAAGAAATCATTGTTATTAAAGTAATCGGAGCACCGCTTATCATAAGTTGCTAATGCTTTAAATAATTGGTTACCTTTATTAACTTCTTTATACTCCTCAAATCCACCATTGCAAAATCTAATTTTGTAAGGGGTTCCATCATAGGTGACATCACAGTTAGTTCAGATGTCATAATCATTTTTAACTTGCGGAATTTTAATTCCTCAATTAAGTAAGATGTCGTTTTGAGAATTAACTTTATTCCCAATGAGTAGTACCAAGAGGTCTTTAGATTTACCTTCAATACTTGCTATTAATTCTAACAAATAAAAGTATTGACTTCTATCTAATTTTGTAAAGTAGTTTTCAGCATCCCGACTTTGCAACCCGTCATACCCATTAAATTCATCTCATACTACCAAATTGAAATTGGTTTCTACAATCAATGATTTTAGTTTTGAGAAGGTAGAGATTGCTCCAACCAAACCAACAATAATTCTTTTATTAACTAATTCTTTACCGGTATCATCACAAAAGATTTTATAAATATGAGTACCACTAATCTTATATCTGTTAGCATATTTAACATTAAAGCTTCGCGCGAATGCTTTTAATTCTTCATCAGTTGTACGAATATAAAGCAAGAGATTTTGATAATTACTTTCTTCTCAATTCTCCACAATTAAATCTTCTAAAGCTCACGTCTTACCAATCCGACGTTTAGCAATGATTGCAGCAATTGCTTTACCAACCCATTTAGATTTTACATCTTTTAAAATCCCACCATCAACTAAACATTGTTTGAGGTTAAAGTATTTAGTTTCACTCATTAACTCAAAATCCTTCAGTCATCAAATTATAAATATAACTAATCACTTCTTCTGTGTATCACCAAGGTGCTGTTGTCATTCAATTACCTAATGCAAGTTCAGTTGAATTAGCATCAAATTGAACGTACCCACCTTTACGACTATCTATCACACTTCTCAAACTTCTATAGGTAGGACAATAGAAACCGTAACGCATTCAAGTTTGGGTCATTTGATTAATTGTTTCTACAGTTGGAACAAAAAGTTCTATTCCTTCAAACTGTTCTTTTTCGCTAAATAAATATGTCATTCAAGCAGTGTCTTGAATATTGGATTGAGTAATTTCGGTACCGTAAGTATTTTTAGCATCTGCATATTGTGCTTTAATCTTTTGAATAGATTGGATTCCACTTAAAATACTTCCACCAGTTCCAAACAATTTATTTATACCGATTGCACCACCCGCTAATCCAGCTAACGGTTTAGGGAAACCTGCTGCTATTAACCCTGTTAATCCAGATGAAGCACCTAACCCAATACCCCCTAACAATCCTGTTACCCCACTATAAATCATATTTTGTTTTGCAATTGCAACACCGGTGTTTGCAGTATTATATGTTGAATTCACATAATTTATATAATTATCACTTCCGCTTGGTAATTGATAAGGTAGGGTTCAAGTACATTTATTAATAGGAACCCCTGCAACTTTTTCAACCATCATCCCCGAACCACTAAATAAAAAGTGTGGATTGCTAATGAAACTATTTTTAAATTTATCGTAAAACAAAGATAAATCAATATCATTATTGTAATATCTTGCTTTCAAATATTTATAATAATATGGTGGTAATTGTGAAGGTATATATTGTGATATTGAAGGTAGTGTCATACTTCCATTATCACCATTAGGAGTTAAACTAACTTTTGATAGAATTTTACTTTCCAGTGTTACCCCTTCAATAGGTAAATTAACTACTAAAAACGTTTTAGTATATGTACTATTATCAGTATTGTAAGTTAAACTCTTGGTCTTTGTATATTCACCTAAATATAAAATATGTGGTAGAAAGAAATAACCTACAAATTTATTAGAATATTCTCTGGAGAATTTAAGATTATTTATATTATCCAGATTATTATTGATACTAACTCCAGCATTAGTTAATGATTTTGTAGGGATTGCGATTTTTAATTTAGAAGCTTGAGGTATTTGGTTTTCAAATTTAACTGCAATGACACTTTTAGTTGTATTATTTAGATTAAGAGAAATAGTCCAATGATTAGTTGATGGTTTTCAAGGGTTGCTTTCATTAACACCTTTTACATAAGTACAGTATTGTTTTAGTTTATTTGCAAATATTACAGTTCCATCAGTACCTTCATAAACCATTAAATTTTCGCTATTAAAAATTCTATAATTATAATTTTTATTAACACAAGTATTAATATCATCTTGAATTTGATACCAAGGAACCTTGTTCCCATTCTTATCTACTCATTTTCTATAACTAATAAGTGTTTGTAATTCATCACCAATATTAGTATTATGGTTTATTGTGTCATTGGTTTCATATGTTACAACATACTCGCTAATGGTGTTCTCGGTTAATCAGAATAACGGATTATCATCTTCTGATAAAATTGGTATGAATTCATATGACCCATTATTTCCACTCGCAAACACTGCATAACACACTCCATTAATCATTTTATGTTTTGTGTTAGTATAGCAACTCAAAGCATACTTATTGTGAGTTCATTGGGTGTATTGATTTCCTTCAAGTGTTAAGTTTCGTTTTGGAAAATAATTCTTAACAAATTGATAATCACCAATCATCTTCACATCTTGAATTAACGGGTCTTCAAAAAGTTTTGCTGTTTCAAAATTAAAATCACTACTTCTAATTGCTAATGTATTAACATCACCAAACCAATAATAACTATCTGAAACTTGTAAATTAATCATTGGTAGTACATATGTTGCATAGTAATCTAATGTGTATTCACAAATCCGACTATTGCTTGAATACTCCAATGTTCTATTATAGATATAATACTTTTTAATATTAACTCTATCACTTGTTCCACCACTTCAATTGTTAGGTTCTTGTATCATTAAATAAGGTATCATATCATTGTAAGCTAATACAACATTGATTGTTTTGTCATCAACGTAATTGATTGGTAATTCAGTTTGGACTAATCTATTAGCATAAGTTTGTCATTCACCTAAAGAGGGATACTTCAATCCATTCTTTCAATAGATTGCTTTTAAAGGATGTTCTGAATTAACACGTCAAACTTTACAAATCATAATACTCCTATTTTATCAAAATAAAAAACGTTGTGATGGAAAAGAGTAACACCACAACGCTCTAAAATTAAATTACATCTTTATCTTATATACAAAAGATTATGAAACAACTGAATAACTAATCCCAAATTTACGCATCAGTTGGGTGTTGCTGATGAGTGAATACAACACCCACTAATATTATACATCTATTTTTCTTTTTGTTATGTAATTTTGATGCGTATCGTCAATCTTTTAAAAATTCCAACCACTTCTCTAAACTCCCGAATAACAATTCTTCTTCTTCTCCATAATAATAATCTAAAAGTCGTGGTGAATGTTTTAGTTTATCATATGCTTCTCTTGTAACATTAGGAGCATAGTTGGGATTTTTATCAAAGATATATTCTCACTTCTCTTGAATTCTTTGTAATCTATTTGCTCTATAGATTTTAGCTTTTTGTGGGTCATATTTAGTTTTATAATGATATCTTAATTGTCATCGTTTATCATCTTGTTTTTTTAAACTTGACCCTCTTGCTTTTTTAGGGTTAAACTTTTGATGGTTACCCCCTCGGGGAGGTTTAGATTTTACTTCATCTTCTTTTTTAGGACGACGTCTTTTATGTTTATTCTTTTGAATAATATCGTTTAAAGTAATATTAACTTTTCTACTCATATATTAATGATGACCTTTACTAAATTTCTTATTAATCTTAACTAATAATATACCACTTTTTACTCTCTTGGTAATCATATTAGCGTCTTCAATATACACTTCATTTTCTTCCACCTTATCCCAATCAAAAGTTGTATTAATCCCAGCAAATTTTTCTTTAAGAATTTTATTATCCTCAACACTTTTAAGCATATATTTTTTAGCTCCAAAGATATTCACTTCTAATTCTTTTTGACACACTTGTTCTTTTCCCCAGTCACCTAATTTTTCACTAACCTCAAACGTTGATAACTTTTTAAAATCTTTGTCACTTAAGTTTCCAAATAAAATACTATCAGTGTCACAATACATAAAATTTTCATTAGGGTTTTCACACGATAACATCTTATTCATAAGTTTTGAGCGTTGATAACTTGTGATGTAACTTGCAGCAATTCTATTTGCATACTTTTCTTCATCACCATAGTACTCATAGCACTGATATTGTCCGATTTCAAAATCAGTACATTTGTGATTAAGGTGCAATACTTTATCCTCAATCATAATATCTTTATCAGGTTCTTGGTTGAAATAAAGGTATGAGGGATACTTTCCTTTCATACACAAAGACCCATAGGTTGAATTTAATACAATCTTAATTGCTTGACAAAATGCATTCTTACCTTCACGTTTATATTGTTTCTTGTATTCATACAATTCATCAATAAAACCTTGTAACCATTTGCAACTCTTAACATAGTAAGTTTGGATAACTTCATAATCAATATCATAGAATTTTAATAAAGTTTCTCACTCGCCACTTCACCAATAAGCTTGGTGTGCTCCAACCTCTTGTAAATAACGATAAGGTCTTTTAATTGTATTAATTCTTTTAGTGATTGGATTAAAGATTTTTTCATTAAAGGTTTGTTTAGTTAAGTTTGGATAGAAAGCTAAATTAGAATATTGTGGTTTGATTTGACATCTCTTAATGTTAAGGTGATAAAACTTAAGATTTTTAAAATTCTTATGTGGTTTAGTATCAACATCACCATATGGTAACTCTTTACTCATCACGTTTGGATATGCACTATTAACATCAATGAATAAATTATTCTTGGTGTATGACTTGGTATTAGCATACTTAAGATTGAATTGAGTTAAACCACCATACAATAATTCATCACCTAAAAGATAACTTTGTTGATTATTCTTAAAGTAAATCATTGGATAAGTTTTCAAACTATGTAATTTATTAAATACTTCCACTGATTGCTTTGTAAGATTTTTAATTAAAGAGGTAACAGTTAAATGCTCTGTTAAGTCAATCTTATTTTTTACAAAAGAGAGATTATTAATGACATTATTAAAGTTGATATAACTTAACTTTGCAATCTCCACATCACGCTTAATATAATCAATATACTTACTTTCAACTTCTTTTAACGGTTTGTAATCTTGTGCGTAGAATTCATCTTTATCCACATCATCTTCTAATTTAGTAATACTTAATGACTTTCCTAACGCTTTAATGGATGAGCTTAATAATAGATAAGTACATTGAAAATGAATAACTTTATTATTGATACATAAATAAATGTAGTATATCTTACCTTTATTCCTAAAGATTTTAAAAGTTTTAGATAACCCAATTTCACCATTCTCAATATGTCATCCATTGTTAGCTAAATACTTAACAATAAAGTCACCGTCAAAGCTTAAATTATGAAAGTAGATAATATCACCATTATTTAAACTACAAACATATTTAACAAAATCTTGTAAATCAACACCAATTTGCTCTTGAGTGTCTTCAATAGATTTAATAAACCACAATCATACTCTTGTGTCGTGAGTTTGTTTGTAATAGTTACTTAAATTAGTAGTTGTTTCAAAATCCGCAAAATAAACCATAATCTAATGACGGTATTCCAAAGTTCCACCCTTCATATTAACACCATCCTTATCCATTTCTTCAATAAATGAGCTAATTACTCACGCAGGTGTCATTCTTGGAAAAGCATCAAACTCATAACTATACTTTAGTTGAATGATATCATTTTTAGTAGCTCACGATGGGGTCCATTCAAAAATAATTCACGATAGATATTCTTTGACACCTTCTACGTTTCTAATATGTATTCCTTTAAGTTTTAATCACTTATTTACTAACACTTTAGCTTTAGCTAATTGTTTTTCATTTGGAAATTTAATTTCTTTTGTATTAACAGTAATTGTATTCATTATTCTTCATCCTTCTTATTTAAAATATCATAAAGTTTGTTTAAGTATTCGGTAACCATTACGGTAACCGCACTTGATGTACTTCAATAGTTTTTAGCACAAAAATCATTTAGTAATGTTTTAACATTATCATCCAATTTCAATTTTGCATATGTTACATTTTGTTTCATTATCTCACCTCCTTTCTAATATCTATATGTAATTTGTTAGCGTTATATTCTCACCCTAATAATCTATAGTTACCATAGCATTTGAGAATAGTTTTAAAATTTCTACCATTATCATCACTAATATATGTTACTAATTGGTAGTGATTAGACCATTCAATTAATATATCATCTTCATATTCAATTTTGTTTCCTACAACATTAAAGAAATAATACCCTTTAGAGTTTTTAAGAGTGACAAATACCATTGACCCTCAATCATCATAATCTAAACATTTATCCTCATTTATAAATAATTCAATGTCATATTCTTTAAACATAATTTAATTTTCCTTTTACCACTAATTTAAGTGTTATTCTATGGTTTCACATTGAATATTCATCTAATTCTCATTTATTCGGGTCTCATTTGACTTGTGATGTGTTATCTTTTGAAAAATAATTTTTTCCCATTTCATAATAATCATTTTTGTCAATATGAAAATAAAAATAAATGTTGGTTCTTGAATTTGGGGTGTGTTTCCCTACCTCAAATGTTTTATCTAAAATTATTTGGTTAATAATTATGTTACTAAACTTTTAGATAGTACAATTAGAATTAAAAAGAGTGATACATTTATAGACAATAAAAAATTAAATAATAGTAATGGTGTGTTGGATATTGAATTATATTTAGAATATTTAGATATGTATGACAATTATGATAACAACTCAATAGTAACAACCCTAATTTTACAAAATGGTAAAATCAAATAATTAAAATAAAGACCCTCAATTAAAAAGAGGGTTTTTTATTGTAAAAAATACATTTTGTTAATTAATTTTTAATTAAATGGTGTATAATGTAGTTATTAATTTAAATGAAAAGAGGATTTAAATAAATGAAAGATTTAGATATTAGATTTTATATAAATGGTGAATGGGTAAGATGAGGTCATGTAATGGTGTGTCAAAAATATTTTGAATATTATAAACATAATGAAAAAATAATAAATGGTATAAATGTAAGTTATATTAAATTATTTTTTAAGAAAAATAAAGATAGATATAATTTACTAAATGATAGTTTATATTATGGAAATGATGTAATGATGAAATGAAACCCCAAAAAATGAAAAGTATATAGTTACAGCCATTTTACACACATAGCAATTAGATTAGAAAGATTGAGTAATTACAATGAGTTATTATAATGATATGGATGACATTTTTTGAAACATATAATGAATTATTAGATGGATTAAAGTAATTAA
>ERZ1027604.20-NODE-20-length-6978-cov-2.921763_pt1 | contig 6978 bp, 11 predicted proteins | sample MGYA00520527_ERZ1027604 | MGnify/ENA primary metagenome ERZ1027604 (study PRJEB33329, sample SAMEA3488623) | human gut metagenome | biome: ENVO:feces | place: Malawi | collected 2008-09-19 | study: EMG produced TPA metagenomics assembly of the PRJEB9818 data set (The...
AAGAGTTGAATATAATGAAGAATTTGACTTGACTTATATTCTACTTAACGATGGAAGTTAGCTGGAAGGTTTTCTGGATAAGGGTGGACGCTCACAAAAGAAGGCTGTCCGCAATGAGAGAATTAGGACAAAATAAAAGAGGAAAAGTATAAAAATAAAAAAAATGGATATAGTATTAAATTGTAAAGTAAAGAAAGTAGGTCAGTTACAGACTGGTACAAGTAAGGCAGGCAATCCTTGGCAGAAGAGAAATTATCTCGTTGAGGAAATTGGTGCTACGTATACCAAAGAAGTGTATTTTTATGTAATGGGAAACCTGTGTGATCTTCAATTGAAAGAGGGTGATACTATTACTGCCCATCTTGAAATCAGAGCAAGAGAATACCAGGGTAAATATTACAATGAAGTTGGGTGCTTTAAGATAGATATGCCGCAACCAGCACAAGCACCATCACCTGCACCTGTTCAGCCTGAAAGACGAGATGATTTGTCCTTTTAGTATTGCAATACTATCCGAAATGTGTGGTTTTTGTCTGTATTGATTAAATTCTTGTTTTTGTTTGCGGATGGAGGTTTATCTTTTTTGCCATATTTCGGGTTTTCCTCCATCCGATTTTATTTATAGTTGATGGCATTAAGGAACAAATTTACACCATTATAAAGTATTCGGTGATTCTTTTATGATAACTGATAGCGGGCGTTGGTATCGCCCTGAACGAATTAACGTTTTAAAATGTATGTGAAGATATACATTAATACCTTACAAGCATGATGAATGTAGTTAGTCTTATGAGCCGTTTTGATGTATGTGAGTTCTTCAAAATCCTTCATACAAAATTGAGGAAGATGGAACTATACATGAAAGAACTTTTGCAGACAAGGAGATGGATAAGGCTTCAAACAGCGTGATGATTGATGATGTTTGTTCTGCTATTATTTACACCAACAGGAAGATTCATTCTTTGGTTGACTACATAAAAAGCATTGACGAGGATAAATTTGATGATAGCGTTGTGACAAAGATCGAAAAGGGGGTGTATTTGAAATACTTATGGATGGGGTGTATCATGACAAATATGAAAAAATCAGCAATAAATCTTATGGAAGAATTTATCCATGAAGCAACTCCCGAATTAATATTAAATGATTGTATAAATTTTGGAATAGAATTAGATAATATAACTAGTGCTACTCCGAAGAAAGTAAAGAAGTATATTGAAATGAAAAAGTACATTGGAACAAAACAGATTGAAGCAGAACCTATGACAAGAGGTGATGCGTGGGAAAAACATCTTCTTAGAGAAAAACCGTCAACGGAAAATTTCGATGATGAGGGTTATCATGTCCGCTATGAAGATGGGTATGAAAGCTAGAGCCCTAAAGATACGTTTGAAAAGGCGTATAATATTGCCGAAACACCAGTTGACCGTATGCAGATTGAAGCCGAAGATCTCAATGACAGATATGTAAAGTTGGCCGCTTTCATAGATTCAGGGAAAATGGATGAAGTCGTTAATGATATGTACAACAAGTGTTTACTGGAAATGCAGTGTTGTACTATGTTCGACTATATACGGCTTCTTGATACTTGCATACAGCGTATGCAAGGTTCTGATAGCGCAGAAATGCGGAAGATGAACTTTGGTATGGCGATCAAGGCTCTTAAAGCAGGTTATCCAATTCGTAGAAAGGGCTGGAACATAGATTATCTTCCTCCACATATTGAAGAATATCCAAAGTACACACCTTTTGAAAGAGTTGAATATAATGAAGAATTTGACTTGACTTATATTCTACTTAACGATGGAAGTGTTGCTGTAACAGATGGTGTATTTTACGAGAAAGTTTCTAAGCACACGTGGATGAAAGACTTAAAGGGCTATGCCGTTTCTTCATTTGAGATAAATGGTAACAAACGCCCTTATAGATTGCAGTAATTTTTATTTGATAAATTCCAGAAGGACGTATTGTAGACCATATTAATGGTAATAAATTGGATAATAGATTATGTAATCTACGTTTTGTTTCCCCAAGAGAAAATATTGCAAATAGCTCATCAAAGAGTGGCTCAACAAGCAAGTATAAAGGTGTGTCATTTGATACAAGTAGGAGTAAATGGATTTCCTCTATACAAATAAACGGTAAAACTAAACATTTGGGGCGTTTTGAAAGTGAGGAAGAAGCCGCTAAGGCATACGACAAGGCTTCTTATGCAGAATATGGCGTATATGCTAGGTTAAATTTTCCACAAGATGTCCTTCCAAAAATGTTTGTCATGAAGCAAATCCCGGCACACATTGATAGCGACATTATTCCAAAGATGCAATCTCTTCCGCAATCAGCAAAAGACCTTATTCTGAAAGGTAAGGGTTTCATTGACTATACTAGTCAATGCCTTATTTACAACGAGAACACCGGGCGTGCTGATTCATGGGTTCCGTCTATTAGCGATGTGTTTGCCGATGATTGGGAGATTGTTGATTAATATATAATTTTGGCATTAATTCACAAAAAGAATAACTCATAATATATATAAATTTAGGCATTAATTATTATCTTTGTGGTGATTTTGCCACCGTCGAAGATCCTTAAAGCAATATTTGTCTTATGGACTGTTGCCTAGATCTTAAATTTACGCATAGATTTAATAAGGAGCGTTTTATAGGTCCCCTTTTTATTTAGCCTATAATCACTCCTTATTTATTATGAATTTATAACTAATTAAACATTATATACATGAAGAATTTATTCAAAATGTACAGAGAATGGAGAAATAGAAAGTTTGTGGAAAAGATAAACAAGGTCTATTTCAAACAAGATAATGACGGCAATCTTTTTATGGAAGGAAGCCTGTATGTTTATGGTAAAAACAATGGTGTAATTTCATATTGTCCGGATAAGTCATTTGATGAGGTTAAAAAGTCTATATCTGACTTGTCATGAGAAAAAAAGAACTTCTTAAAAAAAATGAGAGAATATCAGTCTTGGCGGAAAGGTGCTGATATTCCCATGATGCCACCATCCGAAGTAACTAGGATGATTGATTCTGCAATAACGGTGATAGAAAAGTCTGATACAAGCAAGGCAAATGCCGTTCTGTTCAAAAAAGAAGTGATAGACAAACTTCACATTACTGTCGGTGCTATAATTTTGGACGGGTATGACGAGTTAGATTCTTGTGTGAAATACATTAATGATTTAATACGTGAGTTAGATGAAGATTAATTTGTTTGTAAATGGAAATTTGGTGTGCGACCGAAGCAAAGCGAGGGAGCACAGAGGGGCTTTAGCCCGACAGAGGGGCTTTAGCCCGACAGAGGGGCTTTAGCCCGACAGAGGGGCTTTATGAGATAATAGCCTTAGATGGTAGTGAGGTACCAGAAGAGTTTGATCTGTCACAAGCTGTCATTATTAATGGTGATGTACGTGTGATGGGTAGTTTGACAATGGGCGGCAATATCGTCTGCAATAAATATGTGGAGGTATAGTCTATGGGTCACTCTAACGGTAAAATCACTGCACCTGTCGGATTGGATAGTGATGTATATCCTACTCTAGGCATCGGTCCTACTAGTGACGGTTATGATTTGGGATATGCTTGTCTTAGCGAAAAAATTAATATGTGGAGTTATATAAAACCCAAAGAAGCGTCTAGCCCTTCATTTGACAACGCTAGTTTACCTGGTATAGTTTACGATTCTGTAAATAAGAAATTAGTATATGATAGACCTAAAACATGGGCCAGGCTTACTGATTTTGATGGATACGATCATGGGGCTAAACCTCTTACAATAGATAAAGATATTCTAACTAATCCTGTAGATGCTACAAAGACAACGTTTGTACTTACAATTTCACCATATTGGGCTGATTCTAGGTATAATTGGGGTAAAATACTTGGGGGATTTACTTGGTCTAATATGAAGATAAAGGTGGAAGTATATAATCAATTAAAGAAGTTGGTGGATTCTGGGGTTTTCGTTGTAAGTAGTATTGATAGTACAGGAAAAATTTCAATTACCCTTAATCGCAATAATCTCATATCTATGGGGGATACATATATTTATATTAAGGGTTATTTTTGTGATTACAGTGGAAATGTATTATGCTTAATTCCTACTACATCTGACGGATTTATTCGTAAGCCGATAGTGGTTACTCAAAGTCTTTCTATTACACTTGGAGATACAACAGCCAACGCTTCTGGATTCTCTGTTTACGGACAGTTGACAAATGGGTCTACTTCTTCTAAATGCAGATTAAACATTACAAATAATACTTCTAGTGATTACGTTGCTTCATCCGGCAGACCATACGCTAGATATAGATGGAGAGCGAAAGATGGATCTTATACAGGTCAATGGTCAGGTAATATATTGATGCCTTCGTGCACAAATATTCCTAAATCATTTACCCGTAATGATGTGGTTGATGCTGGTAATCCACCGTCTTATGGTAATGTTACTCAATGGTATGTTGATTATCAAGTTATTATGTATTAAACACCGGATATAATATACACAAGCAATGGGCATGGAACGGCAGCTTAGGTCTGTCTGTGTGTATTCTGTATTGCTCATCAATGCAGAACTGGCATGGGTTCTTAGATGTTACTGCTGTTCTCCATCCCTTGAAATTTGGAATGTTTTTCCATGAGTTGTAATTCGCTTCATTGAAAATACCTAGAATCATCTGTTGTTCTATAACATACAACTGGCTTATACCGTTTGTAGCATATCCTCTACCGTAGTGTTTCTGTTTGCTTGGCGGAATAAATGATACGTTATATGGTGATGATATGTTATTCCATATCTTCTTTTGAACCTCATCCGTTATTTTTTCTATATTGTTCGTTTTTATTGACAGTAATGTATTGGCAAGATATACTTCAACAACAGCGCGGAATCTGTTTGTGTTTGTGTTTATTCTCTGCTTTGTTGTTTCTCCACCGTATGTCCTTTCCATATATTCCTTAATGCCGTTATCCGTCATTGAAATATACTCCCATCCAAGATCATCGTTTAGTTCGAGTGACAGCTTATTGCTTTCCAGTACATATTGGTATATGTCGTTATATATATCCTCACGGAACTTTTTGGTCAGTTCCAGCACTTTTTTCTTTTTGGCTATCAGGGAGTTTTGATATTGACTTGAATGATTTAGCCCCTGCCAAAAGGAATATGGCTAGAAGGTCTTTAGAAAACTTCTCCGCATGCTCTTTGGTTGACGATTTTATACCGTTGGCAAGTCTTTTTACCTGGAAGTAATAGTCTGCAATCTTAGATGTTTCTTCTTTGTTGATCATTGGCTTCTACTCTTTCTGTTATTCCGTTTGCTACCATGTTTATCATCAAACTCTTGAAATCGCTTTGGCTGTAAACTTTTTGCCCGATTGATGCTAGAGTTTGAAAGATTACAATTTGATTCTCATACAAAACCTTTTGGTTCTGTATGATAGCGTCAAGTTTGGATAATATTTCTCTTTCGTTGTCCATAGTGCAAAGGTATGTATTAGACTTTAATTTACCATACAAATTAATATAAATCAGAAACCTAGTATTGGATTTTTCCCTCCATTGTTTCTTCTTATAGCTTCTCCTGCTTCGTGAAGCAGGAGTATTCTTTACTAACAGAAACGAGCCAAAGCAGAAGTATATTGATGCTGGGTACTTCGAGATGAAAGAAAAGCCTATTCCAAGAGAGAATCATCCAGGATTTGTCGTGATGGTTGTTCTATGCACACAAAAAGGTCTTGCATACATCAATCACCTGTTTGGCGGAAAACCGTCCGATGGAAAATTGGCGAGAATAGTATAAAAACAAGGAGCGACAAAAATATCGCTCCTATATTTCCTTTAACGTATGATTAATCACTTTATCGTAACCCAAACCTGTTCGCCACGCTTTATCGCATCGTCAATCAATTTGTTCAACTTGTCAGAAGTATAGCGTGATTCAGTAAGCCTTCCTTTTGATGTATTGTTACCTACAAGGATACATCCGGCAGAATCCTTTGCTGTATTCCCAGCGTGAAAAAGAATACCCTCAAAATGAGGAACATTCAACAGTCTTGGCATATTACGTCCGAATTTTGGGGACCAGTTGTATATAACCTGGTATCTTCCATAAGGGATAGCAGATTCAGCATAAACCTTCTTCTCTTTTCCATCAAACACTCCATTCTTATTCACGTCAACGATCCGATCTTCAAGCGTATTACTGAAAAAATCACCATTAATATACAAACGCCCTATAGTATAATCAGGCTTACACCATTTTCTTTCTACTAATAGTTCCATAGTTAAAATGTATTTAGTTTTACAAAGTTACAAAATAAACATATACATTTGCACACATAATAAAACATTTTATAAAGCATATACAAAAATGTATAAATCAAGACAAATAGCAGATTGGATAATACATAAGACACATGGCAATATAACACATTCAAAATTACAAAAATTGTTATATTATTGCCAAGCGTGGCATTATACAATTTTCAATGAGGTTTTATTTGATGAAAGAATTGAAGCATGGGCGCACGGCCCTGTTGTACCATCCCAATTCAGCAGATTTAATAACATAGTATTTTTTCCAAAACATAAAAGTAAAAAGATTGTGAGAACATTAAACTGAAAAAGTAAAACAGAACAATTACTAAACGAAGTTGTTGGAATATACAATAAATGTACTGATAGACACCTTGAATTATTGGTAAAAAGAGAAGTTCCTTGGAGAGAAACAAGAGGAAATATACCAGAGTTTAAAAAATGACCAAAAAGAAATACAATTAGACCTAATGAAACAATATTATATAAATCTAAATTAAAGTTGAAAACCCTAATTTTTGTCGCATAAAACAGTTGGAAATATAAAACATTATATTTACCTTTGTCTTATCATAAGACATCCGTTAATTGGTATGGCTTAAATAATTAAAATTCATATAAAAAAACTAAATTAATAAGCAAGAAA
>ERZ1027604.23-NODE-23-length-6385-cov-2.307446_pt1 | contig 6385 bp, 8 predicted proteins | sample MGYA00520527_ERZ1027604 | MGnify/ENA primary metagenome ERZ1027604 (study PRJEB33329, sample SAMEA3488623) | human gut metagenome | biome: ENVO:feces | place: Malawi | collected 2008-09-19 | study: EMG produced TPA metagenomics assembly of the PRJEB9818 data set (The...
CGGTAATGATGATAATTATGCAGCAGAGGTTAGCGGAAACAACCGTCTCGCAGCCATGCTTGATTTCAACGGCCGGCAGCATACAGATGCAGCCATCAAGGCATCATCATCCGCGCATGTCACCAATACGGTTTCATACGCTCTAGGATACTGCAGAGCATACAGCCGCGCGAACAGTAAGGGTAAAGGATTGACGGCGGGTTATTGGTGGCTGCCATCGGTTGGCGAATTACTGATGATGTACGCCAATAAACTCAAGATCAACTATGCCCTGTCACTCATCAAGGGTGCGCAGCTCCTGGATAGCAACTGGTACTGGTCCTCTACCGAGTACAGTTCTGCGCACGCGTGGCTTCTGTACTACGGCGACGGCCTCCTCGGCAGCTGGGACGCTAAGGTTGGAGACAGGCATCACGTTCGCCCGGTTTCAGCATTTTTACGATAGTTAGTTGTTAATAGTTAATCGTCCTCGACCTTAAAGTCGAGGACACCCCAGAAAGGCAAATTAGAATATCAATCAAGAGAGATATGGCAGCAACGAAGTTGGCAAGCAAAACGAGAATATACATCGATACCAAGCAGATGCTTGATATCACGATTGGTGTGGTTAGGAATTTCCCGAAATCGCAGCGTCCGATATTCGGAGACAGGCTATGCAATATGCTTATTGATAGCCTGAATCATATCGCTAAAGCGTATATGCTTGGCGATTTGAATGTACGAATCGAACATCTCGCACAGTTGCAGACAGACCTTGAAGTCATATCAACCTTGATTGATATTGCAGGTGAACAGAGGTGGATAATGGGTACGAACAGACTGGCAACTCTTCTCCCGGTTGCGCGAGAGTGTTGGCAAGCAATGCACAGCATGGAAGGGATCACTCCTTAAAGCACAGGCTACCGAAAGAAGTTCCAGACAGTAGCTCGTAGCTTGAGTGGTTTAAGCCAGGGTCGGTAAGATAAGTCAAGCCGAGAGAGCAACCTTTTCTTATTAAATGGGCCGCATCCTATCATGTATAGTTAAGAATTAAGACATTTTGCGGCGACAACCGAGAACAGTTCTGCGAACGCGTGGAATCTGAACTACGGCGACGGCAACCTCAACAACTGGAACGATAAGGTTGGAGACAGGAATCACGTTCGCCCGGTTTCAGCACTAAATAAGGAAGATAAGTTATATGACAAGATAGAAAATGATAGATTTTGATATACTCTTAGAAGCATATTTCGACTGCCGCCGTCACAAGCGGAAAACAGTCGGCGCTACGGAATTTGAGATGAACTATATGAGCAACCTCGTTCAGTTGCTTGATGAAATCAATTCACGTCAGTATAAGATAGGCAAATCTATCTGCTTTGTTGTCAAGTACCCTCGCTATCGAGAGGTGTTTGCCGGTCAGTTCCGTGACCGCATTATCCACCATTACATTGCACTGAGACTCGAACCTCTGTTCGAGTCTCAGTTTTCTGACCGTACGTACAACTGCCGAAAAGGCAAGGGCCAGCTTGCTGGTATCAGGCAGCTTCAGCAGGATATCAGGGAAGTGAGCGAGAATTACACGAAGGATGCCTACGTGATGGGAATCGACTTGAAGGGATTCTTTATGAGTATCTCCAAGCCACTTCTTGCCAAGATGGTGGATGACTTCATTGTAGAGAATTACCATGGAGATGACAAGGATGATTTGCGCTGGCTATGCAATATGGTGGTTATGCATCATCCCGAGAAGGATTGCGAGAAGAAAAGCGCAGATTATCTCTGGGAGTTTCTGCCCAAAGAAAAGTCATTGTTCACGAACGGAGAGGACAGAGGTGTAGCTATCGGCAATCTCTTTGCCCAGCTCTTTGCGAACTTCCTGCTATCGAAGCTCGACTGGAAGATAGACTACTATTGCAAGCATTATGTGAGATATGTAGATGATATGGTGCTGGTAGCAAGAAGGAAAGAGGCACTCCTTCGCTTGATGCCGATGATAAGGGAGACGCTTGCATCCTTAGGTCTGCGACTGAATGAAAAGAAATTCTATTTCCAGCATTATTCTAAGGGAGTAAGGTTTGTTGGAGCCATCATTAAGCGGGATAGGATATATTCGGTTAACAATACCGTCAATAACTACAGAAAGTCTGTACGCAAGCTCAATGAAGCTGCAAAGGCTGGAAATATTGAAGCTATCAACAAGGCTATCCAGTCGGTAAATTCATACCTGGGAATCTTCAGTCATTATAACGAATATGGCATGAAGAGGAAAATCATCAAGGAAGAACTGAATAAGGAATCTTGGCAATACTTCACGGTTAAGGGGCATTTTCAGTCGATTCATCTGAGGAAGAAGTTTAATATCGATATAAAATACAGAAAAATGGCAAATGAAATAATGAATAGAAAAATAAGTAATAGTATTCCGACAGAGGCTGAAATATCCGAAATTCTGGATAGGGGATATGAATTGGAATTATATCAGACTCCAGGAAAACAGGTATGCATCGATATCATGTCTGCATAGTATTGTTACAAGATAAACTTTATGTTTAACGTGAAAGAGCTAATTTTGTAGCAGTCAAATTAATAATGATTAAAATGTAAACGAAATGGAAATGGTATTTAAGATTTGGAAGATTACCGCAATGGTTTGCGGTGGGTTGGTGGGATGGATGATAGGAGAGTTCAAACCTGCTTTTCCTCTGGCCGTCGTGGCCATCGTGTTTATCCTGTATGACGCATGGACAGCTTTCAAGCTGGATAAGCGAGTGCATACAGCCTACCCTGACAAGACTCAGCGAAAGCAGGCTAAGTTCACATCGTTCGCCTTCGGCAAGGTGGTGAAGCAGACGATTCCGAAACGCCTCATGCTCATCCTTCTTGCATTCTTGGCAGAGCACTGGGTGTTTATCCATGTTACTATCCCCTTGTCGTATGTTGTTACAGGCGCAATCTGCTTCGAGCAGTTCTGGTCGATCCTGGAGAACGAGAGTAGCTGTAGACCGGAATCTGAAAGTAGATTTTGGAAGCTGATGCAGCAGGTGATGGTTGACAAGACAGAGCGTCACCTTGATGTGAATCTTGATAAGTTGAAGCATTAAAGCAATTTGATACACAGTGATTAAAGTTTTAGTCGATAACGGCCATGGTGTGGAAACACCGGGAAAGCGCAGCCCCGATGGGCGATTGCGTGAGTACAAATACGCAAGGGAGATTGCCGCTTCTGTAGTTTCCAGGCTGAAAGAACTGGGCTATGATGCAGGCTTGATAGTGGAAGAGGACAGGGATGTTTCCCTACAGGACCGCTGCAAGCGAGTGAACAACTGGTGTGAGCTGAAGGGAAGCAGGAATGTTATCCTGGTAAGTGTGCATGTGAATGCTGCCGGCAACGGTGAGTGGATGAACGCAACCGGATGGAGCGCATACACAAGCAGGGGGCAGACTTCTGCCGACAAGCTTGCTGACTGCCTGTATGATGCGGCCAAGGAAGCATTACCGGGCAAGAAGATGCGCACGGACTATCAGGACGGAGATGCGGACATCGAGGCTGGTTTCTACATACTGAAGCATACCAGATGTGCCGCAGTTCTTACGGAGAATTTCTTCCAGGACAACAAGCAGGACGTTGATTTCCTGCTTTCCGACGAGGGCAGGGAATCTATCGTGCAGCTTCATGTGAATGGTATCGTGAACTATATAAAGCAAGTGAAATGAAAAAATACATAAAGAAATACTGGTCATTGGCCGTTGCAGTAATACTGATAGTTTTGAACTGCATGTTGACTTTTAAAGACAGTGGTCGTAAGAATAAAGGCGATGGCACGAAAGTGAAGGTTGACTCCACCGTATATGTGGATACCATCCCTTACCTCGTGCCTGTACCAAAGGACTCTGTAGTCTTGCGTTACGATACACGTAAGGTGCCATTGGCAGATGTGAAGACTGCCTATGACTCAGCCACAGGCGACAGCGTGGTGATAGTAGGTAACATCCCAGTGACACAGAATGTGTATCGTGACTCAAGCTACATTGCCTGGGTGAGTGGTTATCGACCCAGCCTTGACAGTATCAAGGTATTCTCTACAACCCGATATGTAACAAAGATTATCACCGAAGAAAGTGAGCCTCCCTGAGAGACGTTTCAGATTCGGCCTGCAAGCCGGGTACGGCATGACACCAAAGGGCATGCAGCCATACGTGGGTGTGGGTATAGGCTATCACTTCTAGACGTAACAAGATAAACCTTCCGTTGAACGGAAAGGCTTAACTTGCGTTAATACAAATAATAAGGAATTATGAAAGTCGTAGATATAACAGTGAACAAGGGCGATGTGCTCAATGAGGTTGCCAAGACCACGGCATACTCTGGTGCCAAGATGACTGGAGAGGAAGGTGCGTATGAGCGTATCTTCACGACCAAGTCGGACCGAGAGATGCTTGAACGCTTCTGGACGGAATGCCAGGTGTCGGTATGCGAGACCTTGAAGAAGTTCCTCCAGAAGGAAGAGACTACCGATGAGGGCTGGAACCTGAAACTGGGACTGTCGGAATCGTTTGACAATACCTTGACCAAGAGCATCAAGAAGGAACTGTTCAGTTCTTTGTTACCGGCATCGTGGCCAAGTGGTATATGTTCACCAACAAGAAGGAGGCAGGAGAATATGAAGGTTCGGCATCCCATCTGCTTGTGGGCATCCACAAGAAGGTGTTGTTCAAGAAGAAGCCGACACGACCTACATATTAGTTAGTAATCATTTAAAATACAAGAATTATGGCAGAAAGTAAGAAGAATCTCGCTGTAAAGCTGAAGGTGCAGGAACTGATGTTCGACATCATGAACAAGGCATACCTTACCGGACAGGCACGCGAGGCAGGCGGCAAGGGCTATGAGGAAGCCAGCAACATGCAGGCGAGCGAGGACGATGAGAACAGTTACCAGCTCCGCAGATCGCTGGCCAATGCATTCAGCGGCTTGAAGAGCATCTTAGGCGAATACCTGGATGAGAACAAGACAACAACCAACAATATCGTTCAGAATGAGATTGATAGCGATGGTGAGTTGAGTTTGGAGTTTAAGTTGCCAAGCAACTACAACAGAGCTTCGTCTGACGCAATAGGTAACAACATCCATGCTTACCTGGTAGATGTAGCCCTGAGCGAGTGGTTTGTTATCACAAACAAGAATGATGTCAAGGACTATGTAGATCATAGTGCAGCAAGTCTGGAGGTGGTGAAGCGTGCTCTCTACAAGCGCAGCCGTCCTACACGTCCTACATACACAGATTCGAATCATGGCACTCAAGTCTAAAAGAACCGTGGGTTATGGAGTTATACGACAGCAAGGAATACAAGGCGAAGATCGCGACCCTTGTATTCAGACGAGAGCAGTTACTCTATGACATCAGCAATTATGCCTTCGTAGAGGGCGACATCATGGGTGGGGATGCGGAACACGCACGGCACCAGGTGAAGGACATAGCAGAGGAAGGTAATGTGGACCGGGTGAACCGAATGCTGAGCCTCGCCCATGATGAATGCGTTGAACAGCTCTATCCTTATACCAATGAAGAGGTGGAGGACGGCGAACGTCTTGATGATACCCTTGTGGCTCCTGAAGAATACACCATCGTATTGAAGCTGCCCGAGGGGTTTGCCAAGAGCACCTTGAAACTGGAAAGGACGCTGATTCATGAGTATATGGTTTGCCGGGTATTGCAGGACTGGTTAAGTATTACCTTCCCGAACAGTGCGCCAATCTGGGAGAAGAAGATGATTCAGCTGAAAAGCAAGATGAAAACCGCATTGCTTTCCAGGAAGCTTACCATACGACGGAAGCTTAAAGCCGTTTTGATCTGTTGGTTGATTTTATATTAGTTATTATGTTTTTTGTTGGTTTGCTTATTGATTTCATATCGTAAGTTTCAGTAGTTAGTTTTGGGGAAGAGGGGTGTCAGTGATGATACCCCTCTTTTTAGTGTCATTATCTCAGTCGGTTGGTATAGCGAGGTGTGTATTGCGTAGAGAAAGAACTGATGCTTTCTCCATTTTCCAGATACCCAACCATGACGAGACAGAAAAACCGATATGGTGTTCCACGGAATCCACGGAGGTACTGGTCGCTGGAATCGGAAACCAGATGCCAGTCGAAGAGGTTTTTGCTGCCATACAATATTGTCTTGACGTGTCCTCTCTAGGAATGTTCCTCGCACGATGAGCGTGTCGATGGTCTTCAATATGTTCGGATTATCCAGCTTGAATGCACGTGTGATGAGCAATACTGCGCTTTTTGTTGCTTCCGTAGCTGAGAAGTTTACCAGGTTGGCATCTTTATCCATGGCCAGTGATTCCGGATAGGAGTTGACCGTCGCTGAAATGTTGCTGAGCATCATTCCCCATTGCTGGG
>ERZ1027604.24-NODE-24-length-6231-cov-2.818971_pt1 | contig 6231 bp, 9 predicted proteins | sample MGYA00520527_ERZ1027604 | MGnify/ENA primary metagenome ERZ1027604 (study PRJEB33329, sample SAMEA3488623) | human gut metagenome | biome: ENVO:feces | place: Malawi | collected 2008-09-19 | study: EMG produced TPA metagenomics assembly of the PRJEB9818 data set (The...
GGCACATTCTTGATCTGCTCCATGGAAGCATCGTAGTTCTCGAGAGTGATGGCCTCGTTGAGCTTCTGCATCATGTTGATGGAACCGGTGAGGAAGTCCTGGAACATCTTTTCAAAGTCGTTCTTCATGCTCTCGAAGATGCGGTCGAGTGCATCATTGTGCTGCTTCTCGAGCATTGCCTTGCGTTGGGCTTCCTGCTGTGCCTTCAGCTTCTCGGCTGCATACTGGTTGCGATATACCTGCAACTGGTAAGGGACGGTGCCCTGCTTGGATGGGTCAATCTCGTTCTCGATCTGGGTGAACTGTGTGCGCACCTGGTCAAAGAGCTTGGTGAACGGGCTGCGTCTGTCGTTCATCTTCTTCAAGGTATTGCGTGTCTTGGCGATGAACGATGCTATCTGCTCATCCAGTTCGTCGTTGTTCAATCCTCCCTGCTGATGCACTGCCTGTAATAACTGCTGGCCACGGGCGATGCAGTTGTCGTGGGATGCCTTGTTGTCATTGTATGACTGTGGTGCTCCGGAGATAATCTGCTGGAGGTTCTCTTTCTTGATAATTGCTACTTCTGTTGTCATGATTGTATATGTGTTAAAATTGATAATGCTTTTTCGTAACTGTTGTCTTGTGGGGCGCAAGGCTTTGTTTCGCTGTGCTCCACGTATCTTCCAAGCTTGGGGCAATACCGTCCGTTGAGACAGTTGCGGACGGTACTGCATCCGTGGCATGGATGATTAGAAGGTGTCGTCGGCTGCTTCATTTGCCGTTCCTCCCTGACTCTGCTGTGTATTGGCAGCCGGGTCTATTCTTACGCCATTCGATGTGTCAGCAGGTGGGGCGAAGGAATCGTTCTGTGCCTGTGTCTGTGCCTGCTGGTTGCAGCCTGCTGCGCTGTCGATGCCTCCGTATGGATCGAAGTCGGATGAAGGCATATCGTTCACCGTGGTTTCAAGCTGTGTACCCTTGCCGATGTTGAGCTTTGGATAGGTTCCAAAGGCATGCTTGATACACTTTGAACAGAGGAAGGCAGGGTCGATGCCGCCATCACCAGAGGTGTAGAGTTCGTTGGCTTTCTCAACCCACTGTCTGGTGTTATTATCCCAGTATTTGTTATTCTTTGCTGAATAGCCTGCAAGTCGTGTCCAGTCCTGTTCGAGCATCACCGAGTAGTCGATGGTGCCATCTGTGCGTGTGATTTTGAGGAAGCAGGCGATGATGTGGCTACTTGTGCGAGGTATGTGCATGGAATAGTTGACATACTTGCGTCCGTCACGCTCGCCATACTCGAAATCGTCGCCCTCATACACAACAACCGGGTTGTCGGCATGGTAGATCTGGCCAGCTCTGGCACGGAGGTAAAGCTCACCATAGCCGGAAATGGTAAGGTTGCATCGTTTCTCATACACACTCTTTCCCTGCTGGTCGGTTCCTATCTTGTAGTTGCGAGGAAGAAGGTAGGCCATGGCACGGACACCTGGCTCCACGGAGATACCCTGTACTGCCAGGTCGATGAATGCGAAGAACACGGAAAGGCTTGTGCATCCGTTGAGGTTGCTGTTCTCACGCAGAATCTTGTTGAAATAGTTGGCCTCACGCTCATAGACCTGCTCACCGCCCTGTTTCCAGACGGCATTGTAAACGTTGATGAATTGCTGACGTACCATGTCGTTGCTTACAACATCCGTAAGGAACTTCAGCGAGTTAATGGTTTCAACCATGTTCATTAAGTTGCTCATAATTGTGTAATGTTTAAAATGTTAATGATTTCATCTGAATCGCTGGAGTGATGTCTGGTCACTCCAGCGAACGAGAATGAAGTTCGAATATATCTGTTTCTATAATCTAAAAACTTATGTTATGTAATCATTTACACCTACCTTTCTGTTTTGCGGCTCTGGACTGGCACCGGCTCACGTCTTTCCGTGGGGTCAGATTAATAAATAATTAGCGGCTTCCATACAGCCATTGTTGTTAAACTTATGTTGTCTGTGTTCTGCCGGTGTGTCACCTTTGCCTGGTTATTAACTATGTATCCAAGGATGCCTCGGAAACTCTATATCTCTGTCAATGCTCCCTGCTCGTTCTGAAATCGGGAGCGGATGCACATGGTAGAGAAGTATCCACTCCCTCAATCATGAGCAGCAAGTAGCCTTGCCTTTGTGGTGGGACCGGGAATCGAACCCAGGGCTTCGCATAATGTGTATGAAAAGAAGCAACCGTTCCCACCGGGTTGCCATGCCCATGAGCCTCACGGCCGTGACATGGCGGAATCAACAATCTTTATTACCTTACCTAAAACTTAATGACAAACTAGATTACTAAACTTAAATAACCATTTATAATCGAACAAATTAGAGTTTACTTCTCTCTGTAGAGCAACGAGCTGAAAACCGCTCTTTCCTCATCTTTCGTTGGAATACAGATGGCAGTCATCCACTTCTCCAGGTCTTTGCGCTTGAAGTAAGTAAGCTTTCCGCCCTGCGACTTGAAGAACTTAATCTTTCTCTTTTTCATAAGATCGTAGAGCGAGTTCTTCTTGATACCGAGGAAGAGACAGGCTTCTTCGGTATTGTAGATCTCTTTGTTTTGGAGCAGGGTAGCGTTTCTTATATCCTGCAACTGTGCGAGAAATTCTTCGTTGCTCATAATTCCTTATTTATTATCCACGTACCGCATCACCATGATGGAGATAGCAAGCACGATGGGGGTTAATATCATTTCCATTGTGTTACATCTACTTAAACCTTATAATGAAAACATCAGTGTCTAACCATTCGTCTGGGCACATACCATTTTGCGGCTTACCGATGGTGATGCTGTCAATCTCTTTTTCGATGCTCTTGCGATTCTTCGAGTAGCCATGAAAGAAGAGAACGTGAGTGAATGGGATGTACTCTGGCTCTCCGAAAATCTTAGGCTGGGGCTTTTCTCCATTAGGATAAACCCATTCTCCAAAATGGGTAGCCCCAAACAAAAGGGATTCATCGGAACCCACGACAGTGAAAGGGAAATCTTCGCTATTGATGTTCAAATCTTCATTGGCATACCCGATAAAACCGCTATCCGAATCCTGGTTGACTAACTTGTCAATCCAATATGGCTTAATCTCTCGATACTCCTCTGTCTTTTCTCCAGACACTATCATATCGAACCACTTCTTTTTGACGACAAGTTTCAATACATACTTTTGCATTGTGTATCAATCTGTATGTTTGCTTTCACCAGGCACATCTGCCATTTTAAATACATTGACTGGGAGGAACTCGTTGTTGATAACCGTATCGTGGTCTAGGACGAAGAGACCGCAGAGAGTGTATTTGCATGGCTTCTTATTAGTTTTGCCATCAATATTCTTATATCGGCTGATGCACTCATAGTAAGCCTTGTTGCCATCTACTCCAATAGCCTTGAAGTCGGCTACAGACTGAACATGACCGCAAGACGGACAGACGAACTTCCAGTCTTCATCATCCTCGCCAAAGCGCGATCTCAGTTCTTTCAGCCAGTCGGCAAACTTGATAACCTTCTGGTCGCCTTTCAGGGATGGCTGCTTTAAGTCTTGATAGTAATTCATGTAACAATAGCTTCTATGTTTCTCCCAGCCATTCAATACATCATCACGTGTTACACCTAATGCTTCGGCATATTCTTCTGCTCTATCCAGAATCCACTTGTACTTATCGCAATACTTGTGGGTGCATTTTGATACTTTAATACACTTGGTTTTCTGACCTAATCTAATCATTGAAGGGTCAGTCTCTGGCACATGACGAATAAACTCGTGGTCGCAACCATTAGGGTTAAAGCAACCCTGCCCCTCTCGGCAATCACGTTTTACAGCCTCAGTTAATTTCTTAATTCCTGGTTCCATATTACTTTAATTTCTTAGGATGTGACAGCCAACAACCTTATGCACTGCGTTGGGTTGTGACTTATTGAAGTCAGCGCAGAAGCGCTGTTCATACTCTTCCTGTGTTTCACGTTGCTTACGTGGGGGGGGCGGGAATGAGTTCACCGACAACCTTAGAACCCTCATCGAATAACAAAATTACCTTCATACTAATTACCCTTTCTGCTATACCACTCGTTGGCAATCTGTTTTTCAGATGGCTCAGAGTTGTGAATGTTAGACAAACTATCCTTTATCTCCTCATACTCTGTATCAGACATGAGCATGATGGCATGTTCCGTGCGATCCATATCGCCTGCGAACTTTAATGTAGCCAGGATGATGGCTGCACAAACGATGAACTTAATGAGCTTCTCCATTTTCTTGAATGTTTGTTACAGAAATAACTTGAATATATCCTTCATTTTTACACAGTTAAGCAATGCTTCACGAACCATTTCACGAAAAGGAACATCCTTGACGTTGAGTAAAAACTGCATAGCAGCTACCAGTCTGTCTCTATCTCCTCTCATTGCCAATTCACTGTATTGGCTTTCGCCATCAGCGCAACCTTCTGCGGTAATCAAGATGGCAGCTCTTTCTGTTCCATCCTCGTTTTTCCACTTTTCTACTATTTGTTTTAATTCTTCTACGCTCATAATTGTGTATTGTTAATTGTTTGTTACTCCTTTTCCTTCTTCCCGTCTGTCTTCTCCTCGGTCTTATGCTCGAATACATCGAGTAGGTTTGATTCTGAGATATTGACAGACTGGTAGTCCTGCATACTTTTAGCAAAAGCCTGGTCTAGATTCTTCAAGGCTCCGTTGAGACACGAAGCGTTGACGAGATAGTAAACGAATGACTTCTTCTCCTTCTCGGTCTTTTCGTCGATTGTGATGAATGCAATGCGAACCTTGTACCATCTGTCTGCATTTCCTTCCTCGCTGAAGAACACTTCACCGTATGCAGCTGGGCGAATGCCGGTAACCTTGAAGTCGCCTGATATGTAAGGCTGCATGTGCTCGATGATGGCAGACTCAGCCTCGGTGAACGACATGGCATCAACAACGTAATGCTCTGTGACCATTTTCTCTGATCCGTCGTCCATGGTCTTCTGGTATCTGACGGAACACTCGAACCATTTTGCGGAACGAGAGCGGATTTTACTTTCTGTTGCCATAAGTTTAATATTTAAAGTGAAGGTGGACGCACCGTTGTTGTGTTATGGAAATCAGCGCCTAATTGGGTTGTTAACGTTTGGCGCATCCACCTTTTTCGTTATGTTCTTGTGATGTTGTAGAACAGACCCATATCAATAAGTTCAAGGGAGTATTCGGGTTCCTGTCTCCCCGTGAGCTTCTTCAGCCTGTCGTTCAATCTCCAGACGGCAGATCTTACAGAACCTTCTGGTCCAAGCTCCTGGCGTGCGAACTGAACAGTCTCGCCATGCGGTATCTGCCTTATGGTTTCGATTAAGTCAACTTTCTTTATGTACTTTAACCTTTTTACGTCTTAAATCTTTGTTTTTTACCATAATTACCCTTATCTTTGCGGATTAATATTAATGAATTGCAGCGCAATTTCATCTGATTTACGGTGCAAAGATAAATGAAATTATTGACAATAGCAATAAAAACATTGCTTTTTAACACGAATTTAACACTTTAAAGAAAAGAAAGGGTTTCGCATGAAAGGTGAAGAAGTAAAGTTAAAACTGAAAAAAGCAGGTGTTTCAATTACAGAAATCGCCTCTTTGTTAGGAATGTCACGCCAAAGCCTTAGTCAGGCACTCACCGTCCAGAAGCGAAAGACTATTGAGGACAGATTGCTTGCGGCTAGCCAGGAGGCAGCAGGAAAACAGGCAGAAGAAGAGGATATTGACGATGGTTTTGACGATGATGAAGCATAACGTCTATTAACATCTACTTTAGAGAAATGAGCGGAAATCTGCATGGGTTTCCGCTTTTTCTATGCCTTTTTCAATCATTTCTGCTACATTAATGCTTATTTCTTCCGAAGAAATGGGCATTTCTGTGTAAGAAATAGGTATTTCTTCCGAAGAAATCGGCATTCCTTACACAAAAAATGTGTAGAAAATAGTTTATAACGTTCATTAACTTTCTAAAAGTGCGATTTTCGGGCTTTTTCTGTACAAACAAAATCGAAAACAAAGTAAAAATTGGAAAAATTATTCTTCCGAAGAAATCGGCATTTCTGTGTAAGAAATAGGGTATTTCTTCCGAAGAAATAGGGTATTTCTTCACATTTATGTGTAAGAAATGGGCATTTCTGCTACATTAATGGGCATTTCTTACACCTAAAGTAAAGTAAATATATATATCTAC
>ERZ1027604.25-NODE-25-length-6149-cov-2.175025_pt1 | contig 6149 bp, 10 predicted proteins | sample MGYA00520527_ERZ1027604 | MGnify/ENA primary metagenome ERZ1027604 (study PRJEB33329, sample SAMEA3488623) | human gut metagenome | biome: ENVO:feces | place: Malawi | collected 2008-09-19 | study: EMG produced TPA metagenomics assembly of the PRJEB9818 data set (The...
CCGTGCGGTTGATGGTCACGTGGCCGTCCGAATGGGTGATGGCCGTCTCCTTGATGCGGAATAGTCCCAAGTCCATGGCTTTCTGTGTTGGCACGTTGCGGTTGGAGCCGGTCTTGCCGAGATAGCCATCCTGTCGAAGAATCTCGAACAGTCGGTTCTGGCCGATGTCCAAACCGTTCTGGCGTAGCATCTTCGCCAGTTCTCCGATAAGGCACGTGCCATCCGACGCGGCCACCGCGTCCGCGAACCGCGCCTTCGGCTCCAGTTCCATGATCTGCGCGTCCTTGGCTTGAAGCTGCTGGTTCTTGCGTTCGATGGTCTTCTGCGCGACGAGCACGGCACGGGCCATGATGTCCTCGTCCGAATCGGAGTCGGAAACGCGGATTGCGCCACCCTCGTTGAAATACTGGTCGAGGGCTTCTGCGGCTTCCTTCTGGTAGACGGTCACGTTATGGCGTGCCTGTTCGTCGCTGAGACGGTTCGTGTCGATGGTGGCGAGCCACATGGTCAACGTCTTACGGCTGACAGCCAGCATGTCACGTTGTTTGCCGTCTGCGCCAACTGTTCGTATCATACGAACGGTTGCCCATGACGTTCTCTTGAGCCGTTCCCACTGTCCGTTGTATGCGATGCCGATGTTCTCGCAGATCGGTTTCAATGCCGCGTAGATTTCACCGTCATCGAACCTTTGCGCGATCATCATGCTCCCGTTGAACGGGACTTCGACGATATCGTTGCTCATTTGGTTGCCTCAGCGTAGAGAATGTCGATCATGTCGGTGGTGTTATATTTGGCTTGGAGTTCTTTGGAGCCTCTGCGCATGGCTTTCACCAAATCTTCTGAAAGAATCGCGTTTCCAGTATCTCCGTTCTTCGCATCCTTTGGGATGATGGCAGTGAACATATCCTCTGGCAGTTTTGTGAGGAGGCTTAGCGTTTTAGTGGACATGCCTAACTCTCCCCGCAGATTGCGCAGGTAGCCGTTGTCGGTGAGGTATTCGAGCTTCTGTTGTCTGGTTTCATTCATTTGGGGTCTCCTAGTATTCGGCTGCTTCGATGCGGGTGATGAAGAAGTGGATGCCGGGGGCGCATTCGTTCCACCGGTTGGTGTCGAAGTCTTCGACGTGCACGGTTTCGCCTTTTTTGTACGTGAAGTCTGTGTCGTGTCCGCTGTACGCCGTGGTATCCGGTGGGAGGCCGTTGCCTTGCTTGTCTTGCAGGTCAAGCACTCGCGCTGTGCTGGCGCGGCATTTGCGTCCCGTGGCGTTGGAGCGTTGCGCGTCTGCTGGGATGAGGAGTTTCACGATGACTGGTGTGGCTGGTATGTCGCCTGTCCATGCTTTTTTCAGCCGATGATGTCGCCCTCGTCCGGAAGGATGCTGGTTTTGGCGATGCTGAGTTTTACATGGTTGGCACCGCTCAGGTCGGCACCCCACAGGTTGGCACCCCACAGGTCGGCACCGCGCAGGCAGTCGTTACCGTATTGTTTGAGGATGGCTTCGATGTTTTCGCCTTCGAGGATGTCGTTTGGCGTGATGATTTTCATTGTGGGTTCCTTGACGTGTGTGGTTAGGCGGTTTGTTTGATTTGGGCGACTTCGCCGGGTTGGAAGCCGAATGCTTTATAGAGTCCTACGAGCATGAGTGGCGTGCATTCGTTAGTTTTCTTGGCTCGGGCTAGGACGCTTTCGCTGACTCCTATTGCTCCGGCGAAGGCTTCGTCTGTTTTGAGTCCGCTCATGAGTTTGGTTCGGTCTAGGAAGCCGTCTCGGAACTGCATTTTGTATTCAGCCATCAGTGATTCCTTTCGCAACCTTGAATTTCTTTTTGCAACTTGTGGTTACATCATGCAACAGGTTTTTTTATTTCGCAACTCGCTCGGCGTGTTGACCTGCAACCGCTTTGGTTGCATAATGAAACCATGAATAAAGAAACATGGTTCAAAGAAACAGTCCAAGGCGACACCATCGCCGAAGTAGCCCTCAAAGCGGGAATCATCAAGACAACCGCTTGGAGGCAATACAACAATGCCCTTGGGTTCAGCGCCGAGAACGTCATTCTTATTGCACGCGCCTACCACAAGTCCCCTGTAGAGGCTCTGGTTGAGTTCGGATATATAAGAGCCGACGAGATGACCAGCGGAGAAACCGTCGCGAGATTGCATGACGCTTCGAATGACGAGCTGCTTCAGGAACTCGCACGCCGCCTCAAGGAAAACGCGGACGCCGACTGGGTGAACAGTCCGATCATCTACCGTGAAGAATTTGACATGGCCGCGAACGACGATCCGAACGCGAGACTCGAAGCCGAAACACCTGAAGACTGACGACAGCAATGAATATGGCGGCGGTATTCACTCATGATGCCGCCGCCTAATAATACGAAGGGAACAATGTCACGAATCACCATCGACGTTTTGGAACGTCAGGCCGAAGCCATGGGTTTGAAGGTTTTGGAATCCGATATTCCAGGCACTACCTGCGGATTGTATTGCGACCAGCTGCGGACGATCTGGCTTGCCGACTGGCTCAACGACCGGCAGAGGCTCTGCACCCTATGCCATGAGCTTGTGCACGCGAAGTATCGTGATCTTGGCTGCGGCACGCGGTTCGGTGCGAAATGCGAACGTAGGGCGCGACGCGAGACGGCATCGACGTTGATAAGCCCGGTCGAGTTCGCCATGGCCGAACGGATGTGGGACGGTGACACCTGGCATATGGCGGCGGATCTGAATGTGACCATGCAGGTGTTGAAAGATTACAGACAGATTCTCAAGGATGGCTTGTTTGAGAAACGCTCATGATTTATCAGTGGTCAATTAGAGGGATAATCCTTGTAAGACTTAAAGCACAGAGAAGCGAGAGGTTAACTATGGCTTTCATATTTGTTGTCGCAGGCATTGTCGCCGGTTCGGCAGTGTTCGTTCTGCTAATTCAAATGGCGGTACGGAATGGTATTCGCATGTCTGGATTGATCGATTGGCGTACTCAGTATGAGCTGGAGCGTATCGATGAAGTGAGCGGTGACAATCCTTCGTTGCGTGAATTGTATGATATTGCGGCCAAAACTGATCCTGCACCAGATGCCATTGAGCGGAATGTGAAGGCAAAGGCTTTGGAGTATATCGCTTCTCGCAATTCTGTCCATGTGCGGAATTGTTGGATTGTGATTGGTTGTGCTGTTGGTGTGTGTTTCTTGTTGCTTGTTATCGTTACGGTCAGTGGTAGTTCAATGTGACTCATAGTTTCTTAGGCCCGTTGGTTTTGTGCTGGCGGGCTTTTCTTATACCCTCTAACGTTTTGTCTGGTATGGCAAAATCATGGCAAACGCACAATGTAAGAAGAATGTATAATCCTGTGCATACTTATATACATGTAACTGTGGCTACATCGACAAACTACCAGTATCTACTACCAGACAGTAGTTGTGGTTACATCCATGTGTTGAGCTAGAATTACAGGCGTAAAAAAGAAAAAGCCCTTGCCACTCTCGAACAGCGGCAAGGGCAATCGGAAAACCAGTTTGCATAGATTCTCCGTGCACCAGCATAGCGCTAGGCATGGAGGGAAAGACACGTGGAAAATATGGGCTACAAGAACATGCAAGCCGTATACGACGTCAACCGTGCCGGACGCATGGCGATTCGACGTGGCGATAACATGACCCTCAACAAGAACGCCGAACTCGTCCTCATGTTCATGGCTTCGCAAACCTACGATTGGGATAGTGAGAACAATTGTCCCCCAAAGAAACTCGTGGATAAGAAAGTGCCATGCCGCTACTACACGCTTTGGATGGCGGGCTATCTCAGACTCGCTTGGAATGGTGATGCTTACTCCAGAACAGGCGATGGGTGCAATGCGGAGGCGAAGATGAAGACCCGCGAGAACAGCATCCAGAAAAAGCATCAGTGACGCTTGGGTGTTCCTGCGTGATCGCGGCATCATCAAGACCATCGAACCTGCTTCGCTTGGTAAGAACGCTGGGTTTCTACTCCTACTGGGCGACGATGCGGAGAATGCCGCAGTGGAACGATGGGCCAGGGAGTGCCTTGGCGTCTGATTCGGCCATGATGACGGTTGTGCCATTCGACCTTTTTTGACCGTTTTTCGACCGTTTTTCGGCCATCACGGTCGAATCGTCCACCTCATAGGTTCAAATTGCAGACGCAAAGACATTAAACAACAAGGGCGGACCCGCCCGACAGGTTCGATGCTTCGCAAGCCGTTCATATCTACAAGCCAGCCGTCAACCAACAGATTCGGTCCAAGACGGCTGGCTTTTTCATCCGCGACAATCAAGCCCCGTCCACGGATGGGGCTTTTACATAACATACGGGGACGATCAGGCGGAAACGGGTCTACTTCCCGCCAACGGACCTACCGAAAAGAAAACCCAAAGCCGTCAAACCAAACGTCTTCAACGTATCGGCCGCCGTACTCAACGCGGTCCCATCACCGGAATTGCAAAACTCGCAAAGAGCGAAAAACACAATCGCCACAAGACAACCGGCCACGATCTGGAAAGCCGCGTTGTTCTTGAAATTCTCGACACCCCAAGCCTGTCTCTGCGCAAGGGTTATCCTCTCCGCCTTCGGCACGTCACCGGACGAATCCCCACGCCCACCATCGGCATCATCAAACGGCGCATCCTCGTCGGCATCATGCGGCACACCCGCATCATCAAACCCACCATCGGAAGCCATCACTTATCCATCCCCAGCAGATCATCGAACGTATGGTCCCGAGCCATAGCGGAATTACTGACATACGCGCTTCTGTCACCATCCACAGCCTGGAACCATGCCGACCCGCGACGATGCGTCGCACGACTCAAATCAACAGCCGAAAGCCCCTTCATGTTCTCCCAGACAAGATTCAAAACCTTGCGAAGCGACGGACTGGAATCCTCGTCGATTCGATAGGCGGCGCCAACCGCGTCCTGCGCGTACCGCGTGATCGGCTTGCCACCGAATGCGCGGAACTCGTCATACACGGCACGGCACACCGGCCCGTACCTCCAAGGCTGGAATGATTCGGTGAGTAGTCTCCTCCCCGTGTTCCTCTGGTAAAGGCAGGCGACGAAAAACAACAGCTTCTGCAATTTCATCGGCGTCACCGGAACATCATCGCGGAAAGCCCTTTGAAGTATGTTGTTCGCCACATATGTGGCATTCAACCCATATCCACGCAGTTTCGGCATCCAGAAACCGCGCGCACGCGACGGGAGCCGACCTCAGCCCCCTTGTTCTCTCCGGCTTGGGAGAGAACGGATACTGTTCCAAGGCCGTCAAGCGGATCAGCAAGGACTATCGTGGTTTCACTGCCGATATGGTTGAAGGCAAGTGACGGCTCCGGTGTATCATGGTACGCAAAGCAAGAAACGGCATCGTCTACCCATATCGGGTTGAACGCCAGAAGAAACTAGCCAACGGAACCGTAAAAATACTACACCAGCTACGAGTTCAAGGTTGACGGCAAAACATACAGCTGCAAAAAAATAACGTTGACGCCAACAAGCGACTGACGGAACTACTACAGGAACGGGCCAGATTCGGCAGCGCCAACAACAGCTCCATCACGCTCGGAGCATACGCCGAACAATGGCTCGAACGCAGGCAGCGTGACGCAGACCCGAAAAACGTTCGCAAACTACCGGACAATCGTCCGCAAACACCTGCTCCCATACCACCGGCAGAAAAATGGCGAGCCTGACCAGCGGAGCGTGCGACCGCATCGTCAACGGCCTACGCATAACCAAGAAAGTCAACGGCAAGGAACAGCGGGTAAAAGCCAGCCTCAGCCTGCGAAAGCAGGTACACACCACGTTGAACCAGATATGCAAATCAGCGGTGTCAGACCGCATCCTCCCAACCAACCCGATGGGCGGCGTCCCCACGCCGAAGGACAAGGACATCAGCTTGGTGGACAGTCGCAAGAACGAAGCCAACGAACGTACCGCATTCACCGTGGATGAAGCGAAACGCATCCTGAAAGCCGCCAACGATCTAGGCGTGAGAAACGCCGCAAAGGAATGGTTCAGACTGTGCACCGGCATGCGTCCAGGCGAAATACTCGGCGCATCCATCCAAGACCTCGAACTAGGCCAAATGAACGGCGTGCCATACGGCGAATACACCGTCAACTGGAAA
>ERZ1027604.26-NODE-26-length-6123-cov-2.488826_pt1 | contig 6123 bp, 5 predicted proteins | sample MGYA00520527_ERZ1027604 | MGnify/ENA primary metagenome ERZ1027604 (study PRJEB33329, sample SAMEA3488623) | human gut metagenome | biome: ENVO:feces | place: Malawi | collected 2008-09-19 | study: EMG produced TPA metagenomics assembly of the PRJEB9818 data set (The...
CTAGTATTATTCTTTTAAAAGTTTCGCATCTTCTTCAATATTAGGGCTTTCGCAAACCAAAGCTCCTTTAACTCCGAAGGTTTTCAATGCTTTGAGTAAGTCTTTATAATTCATATCTGATTTTTCTAAAATTAAGTGGCGTTTTTCCCCTTTATCAGAATATTCAATTCCTGCAAGGTGTGCGTGGAAGTTGTTTATAGCTTTTTCTCCTAGTTCGGAGCCAATTCTATCAAGAACTTTGCAAAATTCATCGTAGGTATTATATTCCCCGCCTGTTCTTGCGTGAATATGAGAAAAATCTATGCAAGGTAGAACTTGGTCAAATTCTTTTGAAAGTCGGATTATTTCTTCGTAATCTCCCCATTGAGAAGCTTTCCCAGTCGTTTCTGGTCTAATCCATACTTTGATATTGTTTTTTCTAATACTTCAACTAATTTTTGTAGTTTGGGTTTTTACTTGTTGGTAAACGGTTTCTTTATCTTTTCCCATATAAAAAGCGGCATGATATGTTATGCTGTATCCGCCAAAGTCGGATGCAGTTTTTGCAGTATCAACAATTCTTTGAACACTAGCTTCTACCTTTTCTTCTTCTTTAGAGTTTAGATTGATATAGAAAGGTCCATGTGCTGTTAAGACAAGTATTTTTTCTTTTTGGATAGAATGTACGAGTTCACGTGTTTCATCAGACATTCTGACACCATGAACAAATTCCACTTCCATACCGTCCAAACCGAGTTCTTGAATTATTTCAAATGTTCGTGCATCTCCTGACGTTTCAGCTAAAGAACGTATCTTCTCTACAATAGTAGCTTGCCGAAGCCCCTTTGTTTATCAGTTTCGGTAAGTTCGTTTCTCCATTCCTTAGTACCCTTACCCATGTTTATAATTTCCTTGGATGCCTGTACTATCTGACCACGAAACTCTTCTATATCCTTACTTGCCGAAGTGAGTTTTACGGATGATTTCTCGTAATCTTTAAGCATATCAGAGAATGAATCACCAAATACGCCCGTAGATGTTGCCTTGTCTGCCTTGAACATTATATCCGCATTTTCAGCAGCACGTTTATAAACCTGCTCTAGTTCCGATGCCGACTTTTGCAGATATTCCACACGAGATTTCTGATCATCTATTTTCTTGCTGTTCTGTACTATATACTGCCCCATATTGCCATATTTAGACAATACTCCAGTAAGCGTTTCCTCATACGACTGCAACTGTTTCGTGTCAAGCTGTTCAAGGTTTTCCGGGGTGAGTTTATCGAAGTTTATCTTGTCAAGGTCTTTTTGCAAGTCACTGTATGATTCGCGGAAAGACTTTGCACTGTCCTTTATCTTCTGATTGAACTCTTCCGAACGTGCAGACATCACATGAAACGCTTCCGCCACAAGTCCTGCAACGGTAAGTATCGTCATGAGCGGATTAGCCTTTATCGTAAGCCACAATGTTTTCAATGAATTTGTCAAACCGAATGTTGCCAGTTTGAATCTGTTCATCAACATTGTCGTTTTTGTCATAGACAACATTCTTGCAGCTTCCGCACCTGTCAGTTTAAGTTCTGTTACAAGAAGGTGACGTTCAGCCTGTGTCAACATATTGGTGGCAAGAATACGTTTAGCCATCTCTGCCGACATCTTTCCCGAATTAACGGCAGCAGCTATCTCTACGGCAGACAGTTTGGATGCTGTCGCTATCTTCCATCTCTCGGCAGTAGTTAGCGTTCGGTACATTGCAGCCTGCTTAAGCAACTGGGCTTCCCGTAATTTCTCAGCCTTAATTGCATTAGTTATTGCAACAACTTCTTTACCAAGCATGGCTGTTCTAGCTAGCTGTAATCCCTTTAATGCGGCATATCCTACAGCAACACCCTCTATTGCTTTAGAGAAGTATCTCCAGTTGTTCATTGCATCGGTTATGCTTCCAACAATTCCTTTCAGAACGGAATCATTCGCCTCACCTATATCATTCATCATAATCTTGTATGAATCGGCAAGGTTGCTTACCATACCTTTCAAGGATGCGGCTTGTATTTCCTGCATCTTGTAGAACATACCACCATCTTCCGTCATTGTGGTAAACATCTCCCGAATATACTCGAAAGGAATCTGACGTTTTGATATGGCGTCGAACACATCATCAGTAGTTTGAGCCACACCTCTTACTTCTTCCAGTTTCTTTCTCAATGAATCCAATGCAGGAATACCAGCTTCTGTCAACTGACGTAATTCCTGCCCCCTTAACACACCTGCGCTTCTTATCTGACCATAGGCAAGAATGATACGTCCCATATCAACGCCAAGACCTGCGGAAACGTCCGCAAGGCTTTTCATTGTACCGTACAATTCGTTGACAGGTATCTGGAATGCAGCAAGCTGTTTGGTATATCCAACCAAATCGCTGAACTGGAAAGGAGATATTACAGCAAGACCCTTAATCTGACTGAATATCTGGTCAGCCCGTCTTGCATCCTGTATGATGGCACGTAATGACACCTGTTGCAACTCGAACTCTCCACGAATGGCAACAAGTTCCTGAAACATATCTCTGAAAAAGTAGAATCCGGCATAAGTCTTTATCGTATTGACAAACTCACGCATCATTCTGCTCTGCTTTGTCAGTTCCTCGGAAAACTCTTTTGAACTTGCAGCATTTTTCTGATTGGTCTGCTGCATCTTTGTTCCATAGGATGTGGCTTCGTTTACAAACTTGTTATGCTCCTGTATCTTCCTGTTTAGAAGAGTAAGGGTACGGTTATAGTTTGCATCAGTCGTATTAAGCGCATTACGCCTGTTCGTTAATTCAGAAATAAGATTGTTAGCCTGATTGATAGACGTAGGATTGATGCTCAACAATTCATTCGTTGATGTTTTTCTTAAAGATGATTGCAACTTCTCCAATCTGCCTTGCAATTTATGAATAAGAGCGTCAGCCTTTGTTATCTGATTGCTGTTTAAAGGAACTTCAACCTTAAATTTATTCAATAATTCAAGTCTTTTTTGTATGGCAGCAATTTTCTTGTTCAAGTCCTCAGCACTTCCCTCAGGCATACCAAGGGCAAGTCCAGACTGACCAGAAAGGTATTGTAGATACTTCTGATTGGTCTGCTGCATCTTCTTACTCGCCTGTTCCTGCTTTGATGCTTGTTTATCCATCTCTTTTGTCCGTGCAATCTCCATCTCGTATTGCTGGCGTAGAAGATTAAGTTCTCTTTCATCGGAAATGGACAATTTAGGCGCACTGTTAGCAGTAAGGGAATATGCGGTTTTCAATCTGTTCAATTCAGCGACAAGATCGTCTATCGCTTTCTTCTGACTTTCAAGATTGGCTTTTCTTGTAGCCATCCCCTTATCCCCACCTGCATTGCCTAAGTTACGGTAAGTCTTTTCCAGTTTGTCATACTCTCTTGTCGCTTCGACAATCTTGTTTGACAATTCTTCCATCTGAACAAGTATATCCATTTTCTTGTTTGACTTCCCTTTCCCTACCTTGGACGCGTTTTCATTCGCTTTGTTTATCTTATCTACAACCTCGCTAAGTTCGTCATTCATTTTGCCTATATCGGTCAACATAGGCTTAAAGGACATCTCCTGGTTAAAAGTGTCCTGCAACTTCTTCTGTATATCCTTTATCTGTTTGTCAAGACCGGAATCATCTAGACCGATCTTAAACTTTAATGCTCCTAAATCAACATCAGCCATAGTTATTGTTTTTAATTATTGCAAAAATAGCAAAAATAAGTACAAGAGCATGATTTACAACAAACAAAAATCCATTAGTATTTTTTAACATATTTAAAATGGTAGATAAAAACGATTATGTTATCTTTGCAATAAAATAATTTTTTAACTATGGCTATAGAAGAAAACAAAGTAACACTCGTTGGCGTAAATTCAGCCAGCGTAACATTCAGCAATGAAGCTAATGTGGAAAAACAATACAAGGTGAATGCGAATGTAAACGTATCAAACGGAAAAACATTGATTCATTTGATGGCGGAGAGGTGAAGTCATTGGAATCAGAAAACCAACTCGCCACATTCTATTTCAATCAGAACGGTGGTATCGCAATCAACTACAACGATCATCCCGATTTGGAAGCACAAATTGCTATCATTACCATCATCAACTCTTTCGTAACCGATGTGAAAAAATACATTAACACGAAAGGAATCTCATCAGTTTCAATCTAAAAAAGGCAAGAAAAATGACGAACCAAGAAATGTTTTTAAAGAGATTAACTCTCTTGAATATCCCCTTATCACTAGAAGGGAAGGAACTTCCATCAGAACTGAAAGCAAAAATCATGCTTATGCGTGTCTCTTACGACAAAGCTGCAAAAGCATTCGATGATGATATGCAACAGGTTCTTAAAGAGATAAAGAAGGAAGGATATGACGAGCGCGCACAGAAAATCAATCACATGAAAGAGATTGACGGAAAGGAAGATGCGACAAAAGAGGAAAAGAAAGAAGCGGATGAAATCAGAAAGATAGAAGCAGATTTCAACAAGGAAACAGAAGAGTTGAATAAGGCATACTCCGAAGCATATCAAGAGAAAATGAAAGAGGAATGTGATATGAAGCCTAGAAAATTCGCTTTTGAAGGATTCGCTAAAATCATTGAACTTATTGGTACTGACGGCGCAATTAAAGTGAAATGGAATTCTCCCGAAGCATTGGAAATACCGAAGGAGGAATTTATCTCGCTTATCGCAACAAATCTTGTCGATGAATAAGCCGTTTTCTATATTGCTATTTTTTTTGTTACTGTCGTGTTCTTGTTCACGCAAGCTACTTCCATCTTCGACAAATACAACTATAGTAGACCACAACACGACAGTAACGGAAAGAGTAGTATGGCAATCAAAAATAATAACTCTTCCAACAGAACACATACAACATACAACATTTGAAGATAGTTCACACTTGGAAACATCATTAGCCATATCAGACGCTAAAATAATGTCGGATGGTAGACTTTTTCATAGTTTAAAGAACAAGAAAGATTTTCTACAAGACAGCATCCCATCCTTGGAAAAAGAAACGGTAGTGACGAAAGATTCGATAATAACCGTGGAGAAAATTGTAGAAGTAAAGGTAGAAAAGGAACTGTCTAAATGGCAAAAAATACTAATCAATCTTGGATACATAGGTATCGGTTTCATATTGTTTTCAGGTTACAAAATAGCCCGAAAGTTCGTGTAACTTTCGGGCTTATTTTATTGGGAATTGATAAAATTTATGGAGCGTAATCTTCAACCATATTATAGGTGGTATTTACCCCTGTGGCTCTTGCTGCAATATAATAATCATAAGAAAAATCTCTACTAACATTAAAGGAATACATAGATGATCTATATGTTCCTTTTGCCGGAACCTGTGCAGTAAGTCCTGTAAGTAATGAACCAGCATTTTCTCCAGCTTCTGGAACTGTTCTTGTCCTCATTAACACAAGAACTATACCACGTATAGTAACAGATGACCCACTATTATTTGTTATAATGAAGTTGTATGTAATTTGGTTATTAGAAGAGTTCCATGTACCGAATGCTTCTATTACATATAGAGATCCAGCTGCATGAATAGTCATTGTTTTTTGGTGTTACTGGAATAGGTATGTATATTCCTTGTTTTAATTCATCATCTACTCCTATTTTATTAGATGACAAGAAAAAAGATACTTTCCATTTACCTACATAACCACCTATATTTAATAACCTTATAGATACTGAATCAGTAAACATACTTTCAGATGTTACTAAAATGTATCTAGTATTTTGTAAAAGTCCTACCCCTGCATACATTTCAGAAAATGGAGTTCCTTGATAGCTTAAATAGGATAGCAAAATGTTATCATCAGCATTTGTTGTCTGTTCAAGTTGTATTTCTAGATTATTAGATGTGTCCAAATATACATCTGATGGAACGTCATCTCCAAAAGGAACTATAGCATTATGATTATATCCGTTGAAATCCAATATCCGATAAGGTGCTGAATCTCCACCAGTAGGAGCATTATATCCCCAGTCTACGCCATTAAAAAAGGTACTTTTAGTAAATCCGCTATTAAGCGTTCCTGGCGACATGTATCCCACTACACTTAGACCACATAAACCATCATTAGC
>ERZ1027604.27-NODE-27-length-6121-cov-2.335002_pt1 | contig 6121 bp, 6 predicted proteins | sample MGYA00520527_ERZ1027604 | MGnify/ENA primary metagenome ERZ1027604 (study PRJEB33329, sample SAMEA3488623) | human gut metagenome | biome: ENVO:feces | place: Malawi | collected 2008-09-19 | study: EMG produced TPA metagenomics assembly of the PRJEB9818 data set (The...
AACTTGAGAGTCTGCCTGTTCTAGAAGCGCACGCATTAAGCTGATGGTGAATGATGGATGATTCTGGAATAACATATTGTAGCATTCCAGAAACCTTCTTAACGTTCCCTTCAGAGTCGTATTCGTACCGCCGATAGTACGTTCCATTGTCTTTCTCCAACTGAGCGATCTCTAGCAATTCATCGACCACGTTGCAATACCGTTTTATGGTTGCAAGTGCATCCGCAGAAGTGCTAAAGACTGGCGTACCGTCTACTTGAAATCGCTTACCTGCGAATTCAGGACGTTCACCAATGAATTTATCAGAAATTTCTTGGGGTAGATCCTTCAGGTTAATCAACCCTTCGAACGTGTACAGCTTCTCACCCCACTTCAGAAGTTCTTCATCCGTGTCGATCTTGAACGGCTTTGGAAGCCCCTTGTTCTTGCCACTAGCGAAGCGTACACAGCCTTCTGTAGGCTCTTCAGTGTACCCACCCTCAGAGTCCTTGTACACCGTCTTCTTGACGTATTTAGGCGGGTCATAGGATACTTTGGTTTTGTACTTGAGTGTTCCACCGAACAACCAAGCACTCATGTGGTAGTCTGAAGAGAACTTGAATTCGAAGGGTAGATCCTTTGGAAGATGAGCGTTGACCTTATCATGAAGTTCTTGAAGTCGATTCTCTTGTTCTTTGAGATTCTTCTCTGCAACATTCATGTCGATGTGCATACCGAAGAATGTACAGAATGCGTTGAACAGAAGCGCATCCATTCTGTACTGGATCATCTTGAGCATACCACGCTTCTGAGCCTCTTCCCACTGTCCAAGGAAGATCTTCTCAGTGTTGATTACGTCACCATGATCGGAACACAGATACTCATGCAGAAGATCAGGATCAATCTCTGAAGTGAGAACACCTTGTTCCCACAGGATCTTGACTTCGTCAACTTTAGGTGTACCACCGTACTTAGGTGCAGTGGTATTCAAGTCAGGATACAAGTCCTGTTGTTGGCTAAGCAGGTATTCGGCGTATTGAGTACACCAAATCTTACCACCATTCTGAAGGAATCGCATAAGGCTAGGCATGTAGTCGTGCATGAACCAATGCAATTCATAGGTTGCATTATGAGCAACCATGACTTCACAGAATGAATCAGGCTTTCCATTATCGAAAGCATAGTCAAACCATGCAGAGTTCTTCTGCTCTTCACGATTGGTGAAGCGCTTGGATTCAACAGGGCCTTGGTTATTCTTCCATCCCGCTTCAACAATGTAGTTTTCGGGACAGAAAGGAGGAGCTACCATGCCATAGTATTCATGGTTCTCCGTTTCTAGGTCAACAATTGTATACCGCGGGATTGGAATCATACTATCTCCATTGATTAAGTTCTGGATTGAACACTACTTCGAACTTGTTCTCTGCGCGTTTACCTGAGCGACTGAGCTTGTTCTTTGGGGTACTAATACCTCTGAGATCTTCTAGTCCTTGCTCAGGATTCTGATGTGCGCCTACCATAATGCACAAATCAAGCGTTGTCTGAATACCGACCTTGGACCACTGCATAGCGGTTAAAGGCGGATACAACTGATCCATGCCTTCGGCAGATACCTGAATGGTGCCGATGTGAATGAACTTCAGCATGGCACTGAGCTCTCGCATACTGTTCCATACTTCTTCAAGTTCTTGAAGCTCGTTCATGCCCTTGGAGTTACCGTTAGCACGAATTCTACCCGTCATGTCGGTAATCACCATGTACGGTTTATGTGCTTCAATGATCTTGGCTACTTGAGATACATTCATACCATGAATGTTCACAAGGCGAATGGCATCTCTCTTGCCTACGATCTTTTCATAGGCAGGTACGAGCTTGCCTTCCCTAGCCATAGCAAGGGCGGTGTCTCTTGTGCAGTTACACGCCGTGCAGTAAATTCTTGGCGTGATAGTCTCAGCTAGCCCCTCGTTGACAAGGTACAGAATGCAGGAGTCTTTGTATTCTTCGAGGTCTTTGGCTTGAATTGCAAAGTCAACTGCCAGTCTACAGAGTAGAGAGGTCTTCCCTTTGTCAGTAGGTGCAACCACAGCCACGTTGTGCCCGCTATGTAAGCCTTTAAGATTATCGTGAAGAATATCGAAAGTCGTGAATTGAAGTCCACTGTCATCAGCATCTTCCTCTAGGTATTTCAGAATGTCTTCGTCAGCCCACTTCTTGGAGCCAAGCACAGACATCCTTTCTCTTGTTTGGGTTGCAAGTACAGATACCTCATAGGTGAGATCAATGTCCTCGCCTGCGTTGTACTTCGTCAGCATTGCACCGAGCTTACCACTGAATGCCAGCTCCTCGATTTGGTTCTGAGTGTTCTCTAGAACCTCTGGAGGAATCTCAGTCTTCTGTACTGTGTTTAGCACAGCATGAATCTCTTCACGCTTGGTTGCATCTCTTACCTTAAAATCAATGTAGGAGATCAACGCTTCATGATTGATCTCTTCATGATCGGGATAAGTTACGAAGTACAAGCCATAGAGATACAGGATCCTGTTGGTTACAGGATCCAACATCTCTTGCGGTAGGTTCTTGTACGTTGCTGTGAAATGCTTCTTGCTTGACAGTGCCTTAAGAAGCACAATGTCAATCATGTAGCCTCCTTTAGTTTAGTTTCAAACCATGCTCTGTTTTGATCCTTGGGGTCGCCTTTCTCAGGGTTCTGCATGATGCAGGGAATCCCTAGGAGTTTAAGACGCCGTAGGACGTTATAGGAGCCTTTGTAGCCCGTCTCGTCCCCGTCTAGCATAAGATGTACCATCCGAGGCTTGCAATGCAATAGAGCCTGTTCTACGCCTCTTGTGAGGGCTGTTCCTAGGAGCGCTATGCACTGCGTATCGGGCAGGAATCTCTGAGCCTTGATTGCACTGAACATGTCCTCTGTGAGGATGATGTTTTGTGCTGTTAGCTCATTGGTTCCGAATGCGGATCCGTACTGCACAGAGTTCCAATACACGTACCACTTGGCAGGATTGGTTCCATAAATGTCTCGACCAAGTCTACCTTCTGGCAGGTCTATGGTTAATCGTTTTCGCCTTGCATCCCATCTTGGGTTGTAAGGTTGTATTAGCGATAGACTCATGTGCTTGGTGTGAAGGAAATAAACAATGCGCCGCAGAGGTACACGAGGATCAGTCAGGCTGTACAGTCCTGTCGTGTTAACCTGATCTTGGTTAATGATTGACTGTTCCTCTTCGATCCTAACGTAGGACTTACGTACCTCTGCGTACTCCTTACACGCAAAGCAGTAGGCTGTCCACTTATCTGGTAGGTTCCTTACTACGAGATTAGGGCGCCTCTCTGCACCATGATAGATCCGTTTAGAACTACCTACAGGAAGTCTCTGTGCTTCTTGTAGCCACTCTTCGGCCTCCATCCTTTAGCTCTTGCCTTCACCAAATTGTCACAGATTCTGTACACAAAACTCATGGGTGCCATGAGGAGATCATTCTGATCGTCATTGGCAGTAACACGAGTAGTCATGTACTCTTTGGTTCCATCATTGTTGATGATCTGCGTACTGCAGATCTCAACCAACACCTTGTATGCGTTGTACTCCACTGGAGCGCATGCCGCATGAATAGAGGAACTCACATGGAGTCCATTCTTCTTGTCGATGGTCCCAATGATTACTTCATGCTGAAGGTTCTCCCACATAATCGAAGAGGGAGTCTTGGTAAAGTAGTAGGGATCACCAAAGACGAAGGCGCTTACCAACTGCAGAGTAGCAGTACAGCCATAGCGAGGCTTACCTCTCTGGAGTTTCTTCCAATCGCGCTTCTGTCCGAAGACGTAGCCTTGGATCTCCTTTTCTTGGTTACGCTTGTTTTATTTACACGTTTGTTCTTAGGGCAACGATTCATAGTACATCCCCGTGCATTCTTCGTCAATGAAATCCACGACGCTGGTACCCCACAGACCTGCAGGACTTTGACGGCAAAGTCGCCGTAATCTGGTAACCAATGAGGAGGAGAATCATGAATCTCCAGAACATGACAATCATACGCCCTGATTGGGAAACTCAAGCCTTCTGTTTGTTGTACGACGGAAAGTACATCCTCGTGTCGTACGACACTGCAATCTGCTGTGTCCACGATGATGGTAAAGCCATCGTCGTTGAGTTCAATCAGTCCACTAAGGGTCATTTCGCTTCCTTTTCCTTGGTTGCTTCGGGTTCTTGAAGAGCATTCACCACGCAGAAGTGCGTCGTGCGTTTGTTTCCGCCTGACGGGTACTTGGATACGTAGTAGCCCTTGTCAGGCTCTGCGTACCACACGTTGTACCACACGATGTCCTCGGGTTCAAGGTACAGCCTTGAACGTTCGGACATGGGATACCACTGTCCCTTGACAGGTACGAGGGCTTCAACGAACATGTCGTCGAGAAGATAGATCCCCACATCCATGGTTTCACTGATGGTCCCTTGGGGAAGACGTATCTCGGCGTAGTACCACGCTCCTTTGCTTCTTGGTACGCTTTTTCGATGTGTCTAAAGGTCTTTTCCCAGAGGGCATGGCCTTCATCAGTCCATCGTGGAGGCATCTTGGGTGCCATTGCAACCAAGCATTTCTGAGCAGTTGCTGTGAGTTTGTATTTCATGGTAATCTCCTTGATTATACCAAAACGTAGACCTATGGACTGATCCATAGGACTACGCTCTGGCCTGAGTGTAGTCCGAAAGGTATCTAGAATCCCTTCCTAGCCGTTTAACGCATGACCTCGCGTAAGATTCTACCTCATCTTATGAAGGGTGATGGAGCGGCATCACAGCGTGGTGAGTTTTAGAGTTCCAAGCTCTGCCTATACGTGGAGCAACGAGACCATTAACGGGGGTTTCTGCACGAAGCGCTCAGGTGGTGTTCACCAACTCGTTTTCTTACAGCTGAGTTACTCTGGCTTTTGCTTTGGGTCTTGCGCTAGACCACGCGATGGATCTCACCATCGCATTGCAAGTACAGCCCATGGGTAGCCCCCTTGAACTGTACTTCCAACTCTGGACCGCAGGAGGGGAATCGAACCCCTATTGTAGGTTTAGAAGACCTGTGTTCTATCCGTTGAACTACCTGCAGAATGAATTCTTCTCCTTGGTTAGTTTCAGTTTTAGTTACATCTTAACTCCAGCCAGTATCTGCTCTGAAACTACTTGAGAACCATGATCTTGGTTATATTCTGCATCCAATACCACCTATCGTTTTCAAGATGAATGGATCCATACTCATAGTCAATGAGGTCTACCTTGCCGTAGTAGCTGTTGCCATCCTTTTGTAAGAAGACGATAGTCTTCTTTTCGAGGTGACCCATGAAGATATCCTTGGGGATGTACCAATCCAGCATTCGAGGAGGCTCGATGGCTTTTACTTCGTCTATCTTGTCAAAGATGAAGGTTGCTGAGTCAAGACACACTGTCTTGTCTCGACAGTCGAGGTTAACACTGACAGTTACGTAGCCGATGTCTTCGCTTTCGATTCCTTCGGGACTCCGAAGTGCGTCGTTGATGTCGTTGGCGACGGCTTCACCATATGTTGCTTTGACGCGTTCATACATGTTGTCGGTGAGTTTGTACATGTTGTTGTCCTCTTAGTAGGGTAGATGTTGTAAATGAAGAGCCTTGGCCTTGGTTACGGCGTTGCCTTTTGAAGGGCAAGCCCTTTGCGTAAGTTTACTGCTGCTAAGCAGTACAGCTCTCGCGTGCGATAGGCCAAGGGGATCGAAAGGGGCGTGGAACGGCCCCTTTCTCGCCTGAAGGGCGAGTAGCAGCGGCGGAGTGTCTACAGTCCTCGAACTTTAGGCACTCTTTGTCTCGGCGTAGTAGTATCCTTTTTCTTTAGGCACTGTTTTACAAGCCATAGGGTCGTAGGGACGTGGAACGGTCCCTATGCCGCTTGAAGGGCGGCTAAGTCCATGGCAGCAGTTTAACCTCGATCTTTAGGCACTGTCTGGTGTCGGATACAGTGTATCCTCGACCTTTAGGCACTGCGTCTCTCGGCGTAGTATTGTACCTGTTCTTTAGGTACTAGCTTCCTATGTAGGATATAGTACGTTCTAGAACTTTAGGCACTCTGGGTTCTGGAGTATGTGTACTCTCGTATCTTTAGGC
>ERZ1027604.28-NODE-28-length-5953-cov-2.400961_pt1 | contig 5953 bp, 8 predicted proteins | sample MGYA00520527_ERZ1027604 | MGnify/ENA primary metagenome ERZ1027604 (study PRJEB33329, sample SAMEA3488623) | human gut metagenome | biome: ENVO:feces | place: Malawi | collected 2008-09-19 | study: EMG produced TPA metagenomics assembly of the PRJEB9818 data set (The...
TGAGGTAGCCCGTGCATTCGGTGCCAAGGGTATCGGTCTGACACGTACAGAGCACATGTTCTTCGATGATCAGAAGATCGTTGCCATGCGTGAGATGATTCTGGCTGACTCTGTTGAGGGTCGTGAGGCTTTGATGAACAGCAAGTTCGGTTCTGTAGAGAATCCACTCCTCGTATCAGTACGTTCGGGTGCTCGTGCATCTATGCCTGGTATGATGGATACCATCCTCAACCTCGGTTTGAATGACGAAGTAGCTGAGGGATTGGTCAAGAAGACGGTAACCCTCATTTCGTATACGATTCATATCGCCGTTTCGTACAGATGTACGGTGACGTCGTTATGGGATTGAAGCCTGTAAACAAGGAAGATATCGACCCATTTGAGGCTATCATCGAAAAGGTGAAGAAAGAGCAGGGCGTTACACTTGACAAGGACCTCTCTGTAGAGTCGCTCAAGAAACTCGTTGAACTCTTCAAGGCTGCCATCAAGGAGCAGACCGGTCAGGATTTCCCTACCAACCCAATCGATCAGCTCTGGGGCGCTATCTGCGCTGTGTTCCGTTCTTGGATGAACGAGCGTGCTATCCTCTACCGCAAGATGGAAGGTATTCCTGATGAGTGGGGTACTGCCGTATCTGTCATGGCGATGGTATTCGGTAACATGGGCGATACATCTGCTACAGGTGTTTGCTTCTCACGTGACGCTGGTAATGGTGAGAATCTCTTCAATGGTGAGTATCTTATCAATGCACAGGGTGAGGACGTGGTAGCTGGTATCCGTACTCCACAGCAGATTACAAAGATTGGTTCTCAGCGCTGGGCTGAGCGTGCAGGTATCTCTGAAGAGGAGCGTGCTGCCAAGTATCCTTCTATGGAAGAGGCTATGCCTGAACTCTATAAGGAACTCGACGCGCTGCAGGATAAGCTGGAGCACCACTATCACGATATGCAGGATATGGAGTTCACCGTACAGGAAGGCAAACTCTGGTTCCTCCAGACCCGTAATGGTAAGCGTACAGGTACAGCTATGGTGAAGATTGCCATGGATCTCCTCCACGAGGGTATGATTGATGAGAAGACTGCTATCCTGCGCTGTGAGCCTCAGAAACTCGATGAACTTTTGCATCCAGTATTCGATAAGCTGGCTCTCTCTAAGGCTAAGGTCATCACACAGGGCCTCCCTGCATCTCCAGGTGCTGCTTGCGGTCAGATTGTATTCCATGCAGACGATGCTCAGGAGTGGCATGAGGACGGCAAGAAGGTGATCATGGTTCGTATCGAAACATCTCCAGAAGACCTCGCTGGTATGTCAGCTGCTGAGGGTATCCTTACCGCTCGTGGTGGTATGACTTCTCACGCTGCCGTTGTAGCCCGTGGTATGGGTAAGTGCTGTGTATCAGGCGCCGGCTCTATCAACGTAGATTACAAGACTAAGACTGTAGAGATTGAGGGCGTAGTTTACAAGGAGGGTGATTATATCTCTCTGAACGGGTACTACAGGTCAGGTTTACGCGGGACAGATTGAGACAAAGGCTGCAGAACTTTCAGGCGATTTCAAGGAGTTGATGGACCTCTGCGACAAATATACAAAGATGGAAATCCGTACCAATGCAGATACTCCACATGATGCTGAGGTAGCCCGTGCATTCGGTGCCAAGGGTATCGGTCTGACACGTACAGAGCACATGTTCTTCGATGATCAGAAGATCGTTGCCATGCGTGAGATGATTCTGGCTGACTCTGTTGAGGGTCGTGAGAAGGCACTTGCCAAGCTCCTCCCATATCAGAAGGCTGACTTCTATGGCATCCTCAAGGCAATGGATGGCTGCCACGTGAACATCCGCTTGCTCGACCCACCTCTCCACGAGTTCGTACCTCACGATTTGGCTGGTCAGCAGACCATGGCAAAGGAGATGGGCGTAAGCGTAGAGGAAATTAAGAAGCGTGTAAACTCTCTGGCAGAGAACAACCCTATGCTCGGTCATCGCGGTTGCCGTCTCGGTATCACATTCCCAGAGATTACAGCCATGCAGACCCGTGCCATCCTCGGTGCAGCTTGCGAGTTGAAGAAGAGGGTTACAACCCATGTCCTGAAATCATGGTTCCGCTCATCGGTACCGTTCAGGAGCTCAAGCAGCAGAAGGCTATCATCCTCGCTACTTCTAAGGAAGTATTCGCTGAGTACGGCATAGAGGTAGAATTTGAGATTGGTACCATGATTGAGATTCCTCGTGCTGCCCTTACTGCAGGTCAGATTGCAGAGGAGGCTCAGTACTTCTCATTCGGTACTAACGACTTGACACAGATGACCTTCGGTTATTCTCGTGATGATATCGCTTCCTTCCTCCCTGCATACATGGAGAAGAAGATTCTGAAGGTTGACCCATTCCAGGTTCTCGACCAGGAGGGTGTTGGTCAGCTCATCAAGATGGCTGTAGAGAATGGTCGCGCTACCCGTCCTAACCTGCGCACAGGTATCTGCGGTGAGCATGGTGGTGAGCCATCATCTGTTAAGTTCTGCGCTAAGGTTGGCATGAACTACGCTTCATGCTCTCCATTCCGTGTGCCAATCGCCAGACTTGCTGCGGCGCAGGCTGCTGTTGAGGAGTAAATCTCTTCAGAAAGAAGATTGTACGATTAATGATTAGATAATTAGAGGAAAGTGTTTTGTAATGAAGCGCTTTCCTCTTTTTCGTCTTTTTTAGGTTAAATTTCGAAAGAAAATGAGCAAATCATTTGCAAGTTACATTTATTTTCCGTAATTTTGTCGGAAAATAGAGAAATATGACTGCAAGAGAAGATAGAGAAAAGGAAAAATTTACCAAAGAAACTGTAGTAAAGTATTTCTTTGATATGAGTAAATCCACCTATACTATTATGGTTTTAGGTGGGTTGGCTGCATTATTTGGTATAGTTGAGACTAATGAAAGCGGTACCATAAGTGCGATTTTGTTGGGCGTAGTGTTGTCTGCAGTCTTATCAATTATTGGTTATGTAATTTCTAAACGTTAAGAGTATGAATACATTGGCTTTAACTTTTGCAATATGCTTAGTTCCGGCTACGGCATTTTTGATTTGGCTCTTCACTCCTTGGGGAAAGAAATGGTCAAAGGAATTGTAAAGATGAAGTAACAATTTACCGCAGTATTCTTTGCTGGGTAGATGGTTTGTTAATTTCTAAAAGGTAGATATATGAATACATTGGCTTTAACTTTTGCCGTGTGCTCAATAGTAGCATTGATCTTTCTTGCATGGCTCTTCACTCCTTGGGGAAAGAGGTGGTCGAAGGAATTGTAGTGATGAAGAAGATAAAATATATATTATGTGCTTGCCTGATGATGGCAAGCTTGGGCATGGAAGCTAAGTCGATGAAGGACTTGCTGGTTTCGATGCCCGATTCTGTTGTGCCTTATCTCAACCACAACCTGCGGTTGGAATTTACTGAGCTGCAGGAGATGGGAGTGAAGGCGGAAGTGAAGAATCTGTTAGGTGAAACGAGTGTGATGGATACGCTGACTGCTGATTTCGCCCAGTTGAAAACGAGTAAGAGCGCTACTTTGCAGATGAAGAAACTGCCATCGGCTAACGGCGATTCGCTGCTTTGCGTGGTGAAGACTTTTGCCGGAGTAGAGAAGGAGAGCGAACTCTATCTCTTTAATCAGGATTGGCAAGAGCAGGATGCCAGCAGAATTTTCGATGGAAAATCTTTGCAGCAACTGGCTTCCGGTCTTGTTGCCAAACCCGATACGATGAGCGAGGCTAAGTTTGAGGAATTCAAGGGGAAAATTGAACTCAAAATCGTGAGTGCTCTGCTCCTGCAACATGAAAACAGCCTCGTAGTGCGCTTGGCTTTACCTTTCCTGTCTGCTGACGATAAGAAGGCTGTAAATGCAATAAAAGTGCAAAGAAAATTTAACTGGAATGGTAAAACTTTTAAGGAGAGTTAAATTCTTGAAGTTTTTTGCTATAAACTATTGCAGGTTACAAGATTATTTGTACCTTTGCATCGTGTTTTTCATGGTATTAGATTATTAAGGTTAATAAAAGATTGGTTGCCGTGAGACAATCTAATTTTTTTTGTCCCTATCTGAAAGCATCAGCCCCTTGTCTTTCCCATCGGCTGGAGGCCGTTGGTTCAGACCGCAGGGCGATGTTTAGAAGATAACCATTCCGATGATACCGCAGATGAAAAGCAGCAGGATAGGGTTGGTCTTTCTGAATTTTGTGAAGTAGAAAGCAGCCAGAAACAGCACGATGCTTGCTCCGAAGACAAACGGATTGTCGGTTGGTGATCCGAAGTTCTCTTTATTCATCAGGAGAACGGCGGCAGCAGCTATCAGTCCGATGATGGCAGGGCGGAGTCCCGCAAAGATATCCTTTACGATTTTAGAATCCTTGTGCGTAATCAGATAGTGACTGATGAGAATCATGATGATGAAAGGCAGCCACATGATGGAGAGCGAAGCCAATACCGAACCCAGACAGGCTGCCCAGGTAGGATAGCCATCGTGAAGGCAGGCGGTATAACCTACGTAGGTGGCACAGTTGATGCCGATAGGTCCCGGTGTAGACTGGCTGATAGCCACAATATCCGTAAACTCAGCATTGGTAAGCCAATGGTTCTTCACTACCGTCTCGTTATGGATGAGCGAAAGCATCGCATATCCGCCACCAAAATTAAATGTACCAATCTTGGTAAATATCAGAAATAATTTCAGAAATAGCATAATCTCTATATTTTTTACCTTTTTACTTTTTTACCTTTCCATAGAGCCATCCCAGCACACCGGCTGCGATGATGATGTAGATAGGGGAGATGCCGAAAGCTGCAATCAGCAGACAGCAGACAATGGGAATCCAGATGTTGTAGCGGTTGATGTTTGCCGTCTTTGCCATCTTGAAGCAAGGCGCAGCAATGAGAGCTACCACGGCAGGGCGCACACCCATGAAGAACTTGCCCACCCAATAATTGTCCTTGAAATGCTGGAAGAACATGGCGATGATGAGAATGGCGATGATAGAAGGCAGGGCTATGCCAATGGCACCCACAATGCCTCCCCAGACTCCCTTCAGCTTATAGCCGATATGACTCGCCATATCGATGGAGAAGATGCCCGGAGTGGTCTGAGCCACTACCATGATATCCATGAATTCCTGCTTGTCCATCCACTTGTTCTTGTCTACAAATTCCTGTTCCATGATCGGTATCATGGCATAGCCTCCACCTAGCGTGAAAGCCCCGATTTTATTGCACGTGAGGAAAAATTTTACTAACATATTTGTTGCTTCTATATTATTTTTCTCTTATATCTGTTGAAATCGGCTGCAAAAATACACATAATTTGTTAAATATGCTAGCTTTCATGCGGATAATCTTCAAAATCGTGTGCTTTTTACCCGAAATTTGTATCTTTGCAGCTAATATTATATAATAAAAAGACATTAAACTATGAATCTGAAAGTACGCCTAGCAGTGATGAACTTCCTGGAGTTTGCAGTTTGGGGAGCTTATCTTACGTCTATGGGCAACTATCTCGGCAAGGCTGGGATGGGTGCCGAGATTTCCTGGTTCTATACCATTCAGGGAATCGTATCTATTTTATGCCTACATTGATGGGTATTGTGGCAGATAAGTATATCCAGCCGCAACGTCTTTTGGGCTATTGTCACCTTTTGGCAGGAGCAGCCATGATAGGTCTGTTCGGTATGGGACAGGCTAGTCAGACTCCTAATGAGGCAATGTTTATTGCCGTTTATACCTTCAGCGTGGCTTTCTATATGCCTACATTGGCATTGTCAAATACTTCGGCATTCAGTATATTGAAGAGCAACGGGCTCGACACCGTGAAGGCTTTTCCGCCAATCCGTGTGTTCGGAACCGTGGGCTTCATCCTCACGATGTGGATTGTGAACTGTGCTACCTGGGACAACGGTTCATTCTCGTTCCTGTTGAG
>ERZ1027604.29-NODE-29-length-5776-cov-3.755709_pt1 | contig 5776 bp, 13 predicted proteins | sample MGYA00520527_ERZ1027604 | MGnify/ENA primary metagenome ERZ1027604 (study PRJEB33329, sample SAMEA3488623) | human gut metagenome | biome: ENVO:feces | place: Malawi | collected 2008-09-19 | study: EMG produced TPA metagenomics assembly of the PRJEB9818 data set (The...
GCGCATTGTCGTACACCCGCGCATTGCCGTACACCCGTGCATTGCCGAACACCAGCGCGTCGTCGAACACCCGCGCATTGCCGAACACCAGCGCGTCGTCGAACACCCGCGCATTGCCGAACACCCAAGCATTACCGTACACCAGCGCATCACCGTACACCAGCGCATTGTCGGACACCCGCGCATTTCCGGACACCTGCGCATTGTCGGACACCCAAGCATCGCCTTCTTGACTTAGGTTTTCTTCTTTTTCGATGTATCCTCCAAGTTCTCCTTCTTTTGCATACTTGAACGTCTTCGTACATTTGATTTGGCACAACTTTGTTCCAAGCTCGTTTACTATATAATTTTCTGTTAGTTCAAATTTCTTTTCCATGATTTTTGATTTTTAATTGTTGGTAATTACTTTTGATTATACGATGTAAAGGGCGTATATAAGTGCCTTTGTTTTTTATAGTTGTTTTAGTTTTGTTATCTCTCTAACGCCTCATCCAAAGAAACTTTGTTGGGCGTTTTTAGATAGTTATAACCGCCATTTCTAACTATCTTCATATTACCAATAAAAGCAGTCTCAAAACCAAGTTCTTTCAATTCTAAATATTTCTTTTTACTCATTTGGTTAGAAATGACATGTGATTGACCGTAAGCGTTTGGCTTTTTTTCTTTAGCATAAAGATTTACGGCTATTTCTCCGCCTCTTGTGCGGAATATAGAATTATATTTAAGAGGAATAAACACTCCTTCTTCTTCTATTCCATTTATTTCTTCCCTTGTGATAATAGCATTGTTGAATGAAGTCAACTTTAATAATATTTGATAGTCTACCATTTATTCCTCCTTTTTAAAATTTAGTTTTTCAAGCTTTTCGATCTGCTTTTTTAAAGAAGCAATCTTTTTGATTCTCATTTCTTCTGCTTTCTCAATTGCTTGTGATTCAACAGTAAAAGCTTCTGACCCAATATAATATATATTATAATATACTTGCGTATAATATCTGTTATCTATAGGAGATTTGTATAATTCGGTATCAACTTTTTCTATGCCTGTAGATAAGGCGTATTTGGTTATATATACTTTAGCCATATAGACCTCCTTATCTCGTTAAATTTTTCCCACTAAAACATGCTAACCATATAATTACGCATGCACCAAATAAAATACTTCCCATGATTTTTTTATCTTTAAATGTTAACGACTTTATTTTTCAATTCTGCAATATCTGTTTTTAATACTTCTATTTGCTTATACACTTCTTTATTAATTCCGCTAAAATAATCAATAGTGACTATAAGCCCTATAATAGTAATTATAAGGGCAGTTATAAGAGCATAAATTTGATGTTTCATATCTATTTTGTTTTAAATTAATCTTCTGTATCACCACTATTTGAAATATCACAATGACAATCAATATAATCGTCTTCTGTATCCAATACAGGATTGTTTATTATTTCCCACATAATTCATTTGATTTTACTTGTAATTCAAGCGTTTTCGGATGTTTCATTTGCGTATCTATAAATTCTATTATATAGAGATTGTTCTCTTTTACGCCAAATATATCTTTTATGATATAATATGTTTTGATTTGATACCTTTTTTCGGGATATTTGATCCTAAAATAATTTTCCACTAAATTTACTTCATTCATAATTCTTTTTTATTTTTAAATAAATCGCAACCTTTTGTATTATTGCTTACTGACAAATGGTAATCTTTATTCCAACTTTCGGTTCCATGTCTTTTCAAACAAATAGCTTTATACATAAAATGATCAAATTTAAATGGAAGCAAGTGCTTTTTTTCAAGTCTAATAGCTTTAGAATAGCATATCCTATGCACACAATTCAAGCACTTCTCTTTGTCTTTTTCACTTATTTTATTCTTTTTGTTACGCATATACAATTCTTGGCGCAATTCTTTATCTGTATATTTTGATAATTCGTTCATTTCATTAATTTTTTTAATTTACGATACATTGCAGCCGCACGAATGTTATTATACTGCATTCCTGTAGCTGTCTTTTGTCCCAAATCATTGAGTTTTTGAGCTATATCCTGCCATTCTTCGCTTTTTTAGGTTCTCCCTTATCTTTTATCCATTGATTTATAAAAGTCCAAAAGAACGCGTTATTTACATTTGCTTTTGCATTCTCTTTCCTTTTGTTCGCGGATTCATTTCTCATTTCATTTAAAGACGTTTCTCTGGTTGTTCCTGTATTTTTTCCCCAAAGATTATCCGTTCCGCCTATTGCTTCATTTCTCGCTCTTTTTGCAGCAAGCCCGGCTTTTGTTCTTTGTCTTATGTTCTCAACCTCGATTTCAGCCGCTAAAGATAAGGCAAATAATAAGGCTTTTCCGCCTATTGATTTATTTTCTATAACAGTACCGTCTTTGCATTGAATCAACGTAATATCTTTTTCTCCGGCATAACCAACTATCTGAAAGAGATCCGACATACTTCTGCCTAAACGTGATAATTCTGAAACGTAAATAACAGAACCTTTTTCGCACGATTCTAACAACTCATTTAACTTTCTTTTCGTGTGCTTGACTGTACCGGATATTTTTTCTTGTACAGTGTATAAGTCACATGATTCATTTATCCGCTTCAAATATTGTCTTATACACTCAGATTGTTGTGCAAAATCTTGTTTATCGGTTGAACATCTTAAATATATTGCTTTCATGGCTTTGTTTTTAGTTATTATTCATCTAATGATAGATACCAATAAGTTTCATATAGACACGTATCTAATAAGATATGATCTTTCTCGTCTAAGAAATATCTTGGTAGACCTGATTTATCGGCAAAACCTACTAACACGCCTAAATTATCGTTATACCCTATTACTGTACCTTTCTTGGCTTTCACGTATAACGCATTGTCTAATGATAGTCTTACTGGAATTTCTTCTCCTATATGCTTAAGAGCAAAATCTATTGATTTAGACATAATTTTGTTATTTATTGTTTTTCATCTCTCTAATATTCCTTGACGTTTTAGCAAGACACATCATTGTAGCCCAAAGAGTTAAACTCAATAACATATCACAAATAGCATAAGCTATAAATTCAAATTTAAAAATCATTCTTGAATCATAAAAGCCTCCGTACCTGAATTCTTCTTTTTGAAAAGCCGCGGCAATTATAAAAACAGACGCGATAAAACCAACTATAAGTAAAATATTACCTAATACGACTAATGTTTTTTCCTCTTTGTTATATTTTAAATTCCCTTCCATGATATTTTTATTTAAATGTTTATTGAATTATTATTTCTTAAAATTGAATGAAAGTATATGTAAATTTAGTCCTTCACATCTACAAACAAAAGTTTTTGTATTTATTCTTCTCCGTTTCATGTTATTAAAAAAAATGGTTTTATTAGTTTATTACTTTACTTCTAAATCTCTAAGAATGTTTGTTGCACGCTCATTACCTTTTACCGCCTCGCGCATAAGAACCTCGTAATGTGATAGCTTATTTCCACCGTATATATGTGCAGAATGCAAAAGCATTAATAATTTTGAGTGACTGATATTCTCCCCTTTATAAATATATGTAGTCATATTATATCTTACTATTATTACGATTTATTCATTAGTTCTATAATACTATTTTTGAGGTGCGTTTCGCTCCAGCATTGGCACACAAAACCGCCGCAAAAATCATATCCTTTGTACTTCCTAAATCCTAAGCTTTTTGCTCTTTTGTGCGCGATTCTATATTGCGCCTCAATAGATAAATTAGATTCCTCCGGCTTTACAAATGTGAGAAAATGCACTATTACGCGCGGGTTTCCGTAAACATCGCAGTTAGCAGAATACAATTCTATATCAGTTGTTTTCATAATTCTATATTTTTAAAGGGTTTATAAAATGTTTATCAATTAATGAAATATATAGCAAAGTGTAAAAAGAACGGCTATAATACAAACCGTTATTACAGCACTACCAAAAAAATCTTTATCCTCCATGATTGTGATATTTAAAGTTATCCTACGATGTTAAGTTCTCCGTCATAATAATATTCCATGCCGTTTAATTCGTAAATAGGAATATAGCATGAATTAAATCGGTTTCCTGCGTCGTAAAAACCTACAAAAGTAAATCTTTCACCGTTGTAGTTATCTAAAATGTCCATCTCTCTATATCCGAAAGGGTTGTTCTTTCTTTCCTTTCCCTTTGGAGTTTTATAAAGATTGTACAGCCATTTAAAGCCCTTCAATCTCTGTTCATCTGTAACCTCTATAACTCTATCACAACCAGGATAGAAGTTAGCAGCGTCGCTGTCACCGTTGTTGGCGCGTCTCTTTAAAAGAAGAATTTCTCTTTCTGTGATAATTCCTTTTTCTTCAATGTTTTTAATCAAATCAATTGTTTTCATAACTCTATGTTTTAAAGGGTTTATAAATCGTTTATTCCTCCTATCTGTATTCCACAGGCTTTAGACTGTCAGCATATTAAATATGCAGGCTACATTAAAGCGGTTAAGTACTACCCTTATTCCTTAACCTTTTCTTTTTATTCAGAACCACCACCAAACAGCGTAAAGGAAACGAAAAAAGTCAAGCACATAGGTATAACAAGTACATCTACATACATAACACCTAAATACTTCTTTATACATCGAAGAATAAAAGAAAAAAATACGATGAATAACATTATAACATAACGCTTATAAATGTTGCTTATTTGAATGGTGATAAATAGAACCTATAACCAATCTTACAGGTTTGTCAGTATGGAAGTAAATGAAAGAACTACTTTAGAACTTTAAGAGAGTCTTTATCTCTTTGTTTCTGATACAAATATAGGTGTTATATTCGTAATAGCCAAATAACAACACAGAAAAAGACAGATATATAACGTCTATTAACAACAAAAGAACGTATTAAAGGTTTGTTAACTGTAAATACCTGCAAAATCGAAGATTTTACGCTATAGTGTTTATATGAATATACAATGTAATATATTACGTAACGTAGTGAAGTATATATATTACTTGGATATTTATATATAACACGATATAATATTAATATATAATATAATAATAAAGAAAACTAAAAAATATAGTTCTTAAAACTAAAAGAAGTAGTTTATAAACTAAAGAATATAGTTACAAAAAAAGAAAATAGAAAATATCTATAAAGAAACAAATAAAGATAGAAAAAAATAAATGGAGCTTTAAAGAAAGAACAAAAAGAAAAGAAGAAGAAAGAAAGTAACAACAAAGATAACATCAAAAGAATATCAAAAGGGAAATGGAAAGAATCGAAATAAGGCAAAAAGAAAAAGCAAATGAAGAAAGTACCGGAATGGAGAATGAAGGGAAAGAAAGAGGCAAAGAAAAAAAGAGCGGAGCGGGTATAGTTTAGGCGGGCTCGCGGCCTTTCTCGCAATAATGCCCTCTAAATGATGAAAAAGCGCCTCAAAAAGCGTAAATATTGCTTTTCTGCGTATTTTGAGCTTCATGTTTAAGTTCCCAAAACACGAAACGAACGAATAAGACGTGTTTTAAGGCTAAATTAGGCGATATTTTATATCAATGTATACAGATGTACCATTTTAGTATAAAAGTCCCTATTTTGCCAATGTATTAGCTTCATCGTTGATATTTTGCTCTCTTTTGTTGCTGGCTATCCTCGTGGCAATTAACAGAAGAGGAAAGAAAGAAGTATAATGTTGAAAACTATATTTGACTATGAGATCAATTATACTAATTTCCGCACATATAATAGCTACAAGCATACATCCTGATTACTTGGATGATATA
>ERZ1027604.30-NODE-30-length-5560-cov-2.907418_pt1 | contig 5560 bp, 4 predicted proteins | sample MGYA00520527_ERZ1027604 | MGnify/ENA primary metagenome ERZ1027604 (study PRJEB33329, sample SAMEA3488623) | human gut metagenome | biome: ENVO:feces | place: Malawi | collected 2008-09-19 | study: EMG produced TPA metagenomics assembly of the PRJEB9818 data set (The...
AGGAGAGTCTGGAGAAGATGAAGGATACCGCCATTCTGGTTAATACGGGTCGCGGTCCGCTGGTAGATGAGGAGGCCGTAGCTGCTGCCCTCCACGAAGGCAGTCTGGGTGCCTACTGTGCCGACGTGATGGCTCAGGAGCCGCCATCAAAGGAGAATCCGCTCTTCGGCGAGCCTAATGCCTACCTCACCCCTCATATTGCCTGGGCCACCTACGAGGCTCGCGAGCGCCTGAACAAGCAGGTAGCCGCCAACGTCAAGGCATTCCTCGAGGGCAATCCGATTAATGTCGTGAATAAGTAACAGAACTTCCGCAAGTAAAACATAGTATAACAAAGAAAGCGTTTCTGGTTCATCTCTTCGAACTAGAAACGCTTTTTTATATGCAATTAGATGCGCTTTTTCACCAAAACATAGATGATGACGGGGGCGCCGAACAGCGGGGTGACGGCATTCAGCGGGATAATGCCACCGTCCGACGGAAGGGTGCAGAAGAGATTGCAGAGAAGGGCAATGGCTGCACCCATCAGCATCGTGACGGGCAACAGACGGCGATGATTCTCCGTGCCGATGATGAGGCGGGCGATATGCGGCGTTGCCAGACCGATGAAGGCGATGGGACCGCAGAAGGCGGTAACCACAGCCGTAAGAAGACCGGTGATGATGAGCAGAACGATGCGTAGGCGCCTGATGTTGAAACCCAGATTCTCGGCATACTGTTCGCCTAACAGCATGGCGTTCAGCGGTTTTACAAGGAGCAGAGACGCAGCCAGGGCAATGAGGGCTAACGGGATGAAGAACATCATCTGCTGGCTCGAAACATTGCCAAAACTGCCCATGCCCCAAACCATATACGATTTCACGCCCTCTGCCGTACTGAAGAAATTGAGCAATGAGATGGCGCTGCTGGCAAGATAGCCCACCATCAGTCCGATGATGAGCAGTACCGTATGGCTGCGCACAATGGCAGAAAAGAAGGTGATGATGCCCATCACCACCATAGCCCCTATGAAGGCTGCGATGAGGATAGCCAGGAAACCACCGATGGCATAGTTGCCGGCATCGCCCAGAAATCCTACCCCTAAATCATCCAGGGCAATATTGCCGCCAAAGGCAAGCATCACGATGGCTACGGCCAGTCCGGCTCCGCTGCTGATACCGAATACGTCAGGACCCGCCAGAGGATTGCGGAAGGCTGTCTGCAGGAGCAAGCCGCTCGTAGCGAGGGCTGCGCCCGAAAGCAAAGCGGCAATCGCCGCCGGCAGTCGTGATTCCAACAGAATATAGCGATAGGTTTCGTCAGTCTGAGAGCCCGAAATAATCGCCCCCACTTCCTGCCATGAGATGTTTACACTCCCCCATGCCAGGTTGGCAAAAAACAGTATGATAATGGCGATTGCCCCTAAAACGATGGTTTTCATTCACTAAAACTATTTCTTGTAAAATCTCTGATTAAAGCCCTATTTCTTATAGAATCTCAATTTGCCGAACCGCTCGCCATGAGCCAGGATGATGAACTCTCTGAGCAGCAGTTCGGGATGGAAACTCGTAAGCTCGAAATAAGGTACCGTAGAGGTATCCACCTGATAGATATTACCCCGGTTGAAGGCAGCAAGAGCCTTGTAGCCGTCATATTCCTGAAGCAGTTGAGCCTGCGACAGAGGAGCACCACCGAAATACTTGAATGCCCATACATCCACCTGCTTTCCCTTCGCCAAGATTTGCTCCGGACTCATCGCCAGACTTCCGCTGTGTTCATCGTCCTCGAAGATATAACGGGCGTTGGCATCCTTCAGCAGAATACCGATAGTGCTCTGACCTCCAGGCACATACCATACGTTACCCGTCTTTCTTTCGGTCAGGATAGAGAGGCCCTTCGGATACCCGGCTGCCTCAGCTTTCAGCTTCAGATATTCCTTTTCTATCTTCGCAAAGAGCGAATCTGCCTTTGGTTCGCAAGATGCAGCAAGAGCGGTCTTCGGTGCATTCCCGTCTTTTTTAAAGAGCATGCCGTAGAATTTCATCCATTCCGCCCTGCCTAGTGGCGAAGACTCCATATAGTCGGCAGCCTCGATGATGGGCACGTGCAGCTTATCAAGTTTGCCATATCCTCCGCTGTTTTCGAAAGGCGAAAGGAGGATGGCTTCGGGTTTCAGGGCGATGATGCGCTCGATGTCGGGCGCCATGCTCGAACCACAATCCACGATGGAATTTCCGGAAGAAACATTTCCGGCAGCAGCATTTCCTGCAGAAGCAGCCCTCTTCTTTACATCCGGAATATTGATATAATCGAGATCGCAGACACCACGGATGGCCTGCTGGCAGCCCAGTTCGTACATCAGCTGGCAATGGGGAGCGATGAAAACGGCACTTCTCTCCACCGGTGTGCGCACGGTATCGGTAGTGCATCTCGCCCCCGTGCTGCGCCTTCTGGCAAGCATCGCCACCGTCTTATCCCCCTCCTCTCCCTTCGGAATCAGGATGTAGCGATGCAGCATCGTTCCCGCCTTCCAGGGGTTGGCGATGATAGCCTCAGCATACTGATAATCAATGTCTTCTGCTGCATCGGAACTCTCTTCCCCATCACCATGTTTCACGATGGTAAGCAACTTGGCGTACTTCATCTCCAGGGTATCGCCAGCCTCCGCATCACCAGCGACCAGGCGATACGCGTCATCGTGATCAAGGTAGATTATGTGGAATAATCCTCTATTTGCTAACCACCATTTTCTTGCCCTTCACGATGTAAACACCGGCTGGCAAAGATTGTAGTTTCTTGTCATACCCCACATGCATACCTTGCAGATTGTAGACATGTCCAGAAGTTCCCCTTTGCATGACCACACCTTTGATGTCCGTGTTCTCTTTCTCCACGATTTTTTGGAATGCAGACCAACCATATGCGCTCCGATATAAGGCGGCACTACCTATAGGTACATACAAGGTGCAACTTCCTAAATCCACTCCATCAAACTCAGGGATGACAGACTCAGATCCCGCCATTCCTCGACTTTTGCCAACGGCTGCATCCGAGGCAAGAGTCGGCGGAATAGGATTCTGCAAAGAAAGTTCCTCCAGCTTGACGCAACCAGCAAAGGCCTTTTCGCCTATCTTGGAGACAGAGGAAGGTATAGTTACCGACGTAACTTGCTGGTTACCCTTAAAGGCATAGTCTGCTATCACGGTGACAGGATATTTAGTGCCATCATCCAACACGAGCGTGTCTGGAACAACATAGTATCCCTCCACATCGGTTCCCGAGCAGAAGGAGGCCGTCTGGGTAGAATCCACTGGCGTGATGCCTGCGGAACCTTGCTCCCAGTATTCCTCAATGCTCTTGAACCCACTCAACTCCTGGTTCTTCTGGTATATCTCCTTATATCCCTTAGGCACGAGCAACTTCGCCTGCGACAAGTCCACCTGTGCCAGCATCTCGTTAGTATTAGGTATCTGTCTCCAAGCCACCTTGAGGGTATTCAGCTTTTGGCATGCGTTGAAGGCCACAGAACCGAAAGAGGTCAAGGAAGAAGGCAACGAGATATATCGCAACGAGCATCCCTGGAAGGCACACTGTGCAAGATAAGAGAATCCGTCGGGCAACGAGATACTCTCAAGTCCCGATCCATTGAAGCCCCATCCACCGATACTCTTGAGCCGTGATTTCTGCGGAATGTTGATGTTCCTCAGACTTGACTGGCTAAATGCTCCATAGCCTATCTCCTCTACGCTGGCAGGTATGCTCACCTCCTTCAAGTTACGACACTCGGTGAAGGCGTTCTTGCCTATAGCCACCACTTGGTAGCTATTGCCGTCGCTAGCCGTCACCAGCTCTGGAATCACCACATAACCTGCATACGAGTCATACTTGCTGTTCTTATAGGTCACAGTAGCAGTCTTCTTGTCAGCATTCAACTGATAGTAGATGCCATTTATCTCGACCGCCCCTTCCTCTATGTCATCATAGATATGATTATTCTCCATGCTGAGCGTTCCGCCAGAGACACTGACGTCTATTAAGCTTTGTCTTTTGTCGCCAAATATCACCTTGCGCCAATCGTTTCTTCCCTTGATACTAACCACAGGATACATCTTGTAAGTTCCGTTGGCTAGTTTCTTATCGAAGGTCACAATGTTAGGTTCCTGTGGCGTAGTCCATAAACCTACCGAAAGATAACCATTTATAGGGGCATACTCCACCTTCCCGTCAGAGGTATTCTCGAAGGCGAAGGCGAAGTCGTACTGGAAATGGGCAAAAGTGCTGATGGCTATGCCCATCGAAACTTTATGCCCCTCAACGCACATGAAATCCAGGGAGAGGAAGCCACGAAGTCGCCCTTTCCACCCTGGTTTTTCTGAATGCCATATATCACATCAGGATTCGTGTCGTATCCTGTGGCGGAAATCAGGAAATATCCATTGACATATCCATTCCATCCGAAATTAATGTGATAATAGCCCTCTTGGTTGAAGCCGTCGCATAAGAATTCATGGGCATCCCCCTCGCCCTTCGAGTTGCCACCTCCCAGCATGACCGGCCTGCCTTGGCGCAACTCGTTCTGAATCGTGCCCTCATAATACTCGGCCGAGCATTCGTTTCGGTCTAACATGTTTATGCTCAGGTCATAATCGAAGTAGTCTATCAGCGACTGAGCTGCGGAGCCGGAACTGGCTCCCGTGCCTCCGTCATCATAACTGGCACCGTTGGCTATGCCACAGTCTGCCATCAGCTTGGCGACAGCCATCTTCGAATCTTCGCTGATGCTTTCGTCACCATATTCATACTGAGGCTGCATCAAGTCCCATCGATAGGTTGACTTGCTGAAATCAGCCGACAAAGTCTGTCCGTTCCATTCATAAGACGCAGTTCCCCGGCCTTGCTTTGGCCACTTATGATAAGCCATGATTTGTGCCATGGCGGTCTGCACACAACCCGTCACATAATTACCTCCCTGATCGTCCTTTGGGCACAGAAGGTTGTAAGGCCAACCTTGTCCCCAAGCGATATCCCCCAGTAGTGGATCCACTGGGTCTTGGTAGGTAATGGTTGTGCCGCCCTGGCTTCCATCCGCCGACTTAAGCAGGCTGATGCCCTGCGCATACCTATCGAGGAAAGCCTTGATGTAAGCAGGACTGGAACTATAATCCAGGCTGCCTCTCTCCGAATAGCCCAACACGTTTTGTCGGGTGCGCTCATCGGCCGAAACGATGACGAAACCATCATTCTTGCCTCTATTGAAGATATAGAAGCAATTTTTGTCACCGACCCTAGCCGTATAATTGTTGACCAGGTTTTCATTCTGTACCATTTTTTCCCCTCTCATACTTCTTGCAGCATTCTTTTGAAAAAAGATGCGGCAATACGCTTAGCTCTGGCTTCATCTATGACTTTGGGCTGTTGCCGAAAGCAAGAACGATAGCAGGAGCAAGAATGATAAAGTAAATCTCTTGTTCATAATTCTACGCTATTAAAGTTACTTAAAATTGTTCTGTGGCAAAGTAGTCTTTTTTTCTGTACCGAGGGGTGTTTTCGGTAAAAAAAAAGTTTCATTGCGTAAAAACAT
>ERZ1027604.31-NODE-31-length-5395-cov-4.033789_pt1 | contig 5395 bp, 4 predicted proteins | sample MGYA00520527_ERZ1027604 | MGnify/ENA primary metagenome ERZ1027604 (study PRJEB33329, sample SAMEA3488623) | human gut metagenome | biome: ENVO:feces | place: Malawi | collected 2008-09-19 | study: EMG produced TPA metagenomics assembly of the PRJEB9818 data set (The...
GAAAATCAAGTCTCGTAAAATTACCCATGGCAATGTCTACCTCCGCAACACCATCATTCAATGTGCCTGGGCTGCCAGTCGTCAGAAAGACTGTTTCTTCAGTAGATTCTCGTATCACCAAACAATTGTGAGAAGAAAGAACAAAATGAAGGTGATTGTTGCTGTGGCGAGAAAGTTACTTGTCGCCGTATGGCATGTCTTACATGACAAGACAGACTATGTCGACTTCAAACCAGATCGTGAAGAATCCGCCAACAACGGATGACCATGATATACCTTCCATGATAAAGCTATTATCTTTGTGATGGGTTTAGACCTCGTTTGCAAATTAACTTAATGTCATGGGAGGCTATGGAAGTCAGTATGAGTAAAACTCGAAGAGGAAAGTATACTGATAATCGCATTTGCTATATAAGCAAGTGCAAGGGAGACATGCGCCTTTATTTACGAAGAAAAGGCAAACTCCCTTGTTTTAGTTACCTTGTGCGAGGGAAATCATTTTCGTTTTATAGAGGAAAGATAACGAATTATGATGAAACTGCAAGCCTTATTCCATAAAAAAACAATCTTATCCGAAAAAATTCCGTTATATTAAAATCCTTCTCTTTCCTTATCCGTAATTTTGCAACATCATCCGCAAGATTTCTGCGCAGTAACATTCGCAAGAACTTTACGGCATTTTTACATTAAAATAAGAAAGAAGATTATGAAACATGAATTAATCATGAGCGGCTTGCTCGTCCTGGGAAATCCGATGATGGCAAACGCTCAACAGACAAAGACCACTACAGCAGAGAGCATTTCTACTGCAAAGAATATTTCTACTGATAGCATCCAGGCGATAAAGGAAAGCTGCACCAGGACAGCATCCAATTGGAGAAACAGCTCGCAGCCGTAACCATCAAGGGAACCCGCTCGCAAGTCCGTTAGGCGTTAGGGTCCTTTAGGTGTTCCTGCGGACTTGCAAACTAGTATTACGGACTTATACCATAGCACCTTCTGCCCTGTTAGGGCGTGTGGAGCTTACTTGCGAAAGTTCAGTTAAAAAGAAAACTTTAAAATAACTCCCTTATGGGATATCTAAAAACAACCTTTTTGTAACTTTTTCAAGAAAATATTTGGTAGTTACATAATTTTATTGTAGATTTGCAGCAGATTTTTTAAAGAAGGAGTGCTTATGCAGAAGAAAAAGGATAAAAACCTGATGAAAACGGATGTAAAACCGATGAAACAAGGACTGCTGTCCCGGATTTTCCATCTCTATTACGATGGTTTCAGGACGATGACCCTGGGCAAGACGTTGTGGGCTGTCATCCTCATCAAGCTTGCCATCATCTTCCTGGTGCTCAAGCTCTTTTTCTTTCCAGATTTTATCAATACGAATGCCAAGAACGGAGACAAGGCTGGCTTCGTTTCCAAGGAAGTTCTGAACAGATAAAACTCTGGATTTCAATCCTATACCATCAAAATAAATACAAAAACATTATATAATAACAATTATAAAACCATTCAACTATGATGACAAATTTATTGTTAGACATTACATCAGCCACCATCGACTGGTCGAGGGCGCAATTCGCACTCACGGCCATCTACCATTGGCTGTTCGTGCCGCTCACCCTGGGACTGGCAGTAATCATGGGCATCGCCGAAACATGCTACTACCGCACCAACAAGCCGTTCTGGAAGCACGTAAGCCGTTTCTGGCAAAAACTCTTTGGCGTGAACTTCGCCATTGGTGTTGCCACAGGCATCATCCTGGAGTTTGAATTCGGCACTAACTGGAGCAACTACTCCTGGTTTGTGGGCGACGTATTCGGCGCTCCCCTAGCCATAGAAGGCATCCTGGCATTCTTCATGGAGAGCACCTTTGTAGCCGTAATGTTCTTCGGCTGGGATAAGGTGAGCCGGGGCTTCCACCTTGCCTCCACCTGGCTCACGGGACTTGGCGCCACCATTTCTGCCTGGTGGATTCTCGTAGCCAACGCATGGATGCAATATCCTGTAGGTCAAGAATTTAATCCCGACACCATGCGCTTCGAGATGACTTCGTTTATGGATGTGGCACTCTCGCCATTCGCCATCAACAAGTTCACCCATACCGTTACTTCCTCCTGGATTATCGGCGCCACCTTCGTAGTAGCCGTAAGCTGCTGGTATCTCCTGAAGAAGAGAGAAATCCAACTGGCGAAGGCGAGCATCAAGATGGGTGCCGGAGTAGGACTCATCGCCACCCTGCTGGCTGCGATGACCGGCGACAGCTCTGCCTATCAGGTGGCACAGGTGCAGCCGATGAAACTGGCAGCTATGGAAGCATTATATAATGGTGGAAACGGTGAAAGCCTCACGGCGATAGCAGCCGTTCACCCCTTCCAGCAGCCCGATTACGAAAACGAACAGGAGCCAGCCATGCGCATCGCCATCCCCAACATGCTCTCGTTCTTAGCCACCCGCACAGCCGATGGCTACGTGCCAGGCGTAAACGATATTATCAAGGGTTACACTAAAGAGGATGGCACCCGGGAACCATCCGCGCAGGAAAAGATAGCCCGGGGCAAGAAGGCGATAGTTGCCCTGAAAACCTATCGCGAAACCAAGGCGCAAGACCAGCTCCCTATCTTAAAGGAAAATATGAAATACTTCGGATATGGTTACATCAAGGACGCCAAGGAACTGGTGCCGAGCATCCCAATCTGCTTCTACGCCTTCCGCCTGATGGTGGGAGTAGGATGCCTGCTCATCCTCTTCTTCGCCCTCAGCCTATTCCTGGTCTATAAGAAGGAAATCGCCCAATACCGATGGTTCCTCATTTTCGCCATCATCATGATTCCGCTGGCTTACATCGCCTCAGAATCGGGCTGGATAGTAGCAGAAATCGGTCGCCAGCCTTGGACCATCCAAGACCTGCTGCCAGTAAGTGCCGCCATCTCCGACATCGAGGCAGGCAGCGTGGCCACCACCTTCTTCATCTTCCTGGCACTCTTCACCACCATGCTTGCCGTGGAAATCAGCATCCTGGTGAAACAGATTAAGAAAGGACCGGAATATGAATAATCTCTCTGATAATCAAGGTTTTTCAGAAAGATTTCGAAAAGAATCATAGGATAGTTTTTCAGTAAACAACAAAACCCGAAAGTATTATGACATACGAATTTTTGCAATCATACTGGTGGTTCCTCGTATCATTATTAGGAGCCCTGCTGGTGTTTCTCATGTTTGTACAGGGAGCCAACACCTTGATATTCTGTTTGGGAAAAACGGAAGAAGAGCGTCGCCTCATCATCAACTCTACGGGACGAAAATGGGAGTTCACCTTCACCACGCTCGTAACCTTCGGCGGAGCCTTCTTCGCCTCGTTCCCGCTGTTCTACAGCACCAGTTTCGGCGGAGCCTACTGGCTGTGGATGATCATCCTTTTCTCGTTTGTGATTCAAGCCGTGAGCTATGAATTCCAAAACAAGATAGGTAATTTTCTTGGACCAAAGACCTTCCAGATCTGCCTCATTATCAACGGCATCGTGGGTCCGCTGCTTCTTGGCGGAGCCGTAGCCACCTTCTTCAACGGCAGCAATTTCCTGATAGACAAAGGCAATATTACCAACAGTCTGCAACCCGTCATCAGCCGCTGGGCAAACGCCAGTCATGGTCTTGATGCCCTGCTCGATCCATGGAACGTGGTGCTGGGACTTGCCGTACTGATGCTAGCCCGCATTCTGGGCATACTATACATCAAGAACAACATCGAGCACCAGCAGATTCAGGAGCGCTGTACCCACCAGTTGCCATGGAATGCCCTCCTCTTCCTATTGTTCTTCCTGCCATTCCTCATCAGATTGCTGGTAAAGGATGGATTCAGCACTTCTTCTTCCGGCATTACGATTGAGAGCATGAAGTATCTTCACAATCTTCTGGAGATGCCAATCTTGATTGTAATATTATTAATAGGTGTAGTACTCGTTCTTTTCGGCATTTTCAAGTCATCGAGGAGCGTGCAGTATAGAAAGGGAATCTGGTTTACGGGCATCGGAACCGTGCTCACCGTGCTGGTTCTGCTGCTGATAGCCGGCTGGAACAATACCGCCTACTATCCATCCAACATCGACCTTCAGAGTTCGCTCACTCTCGCCAACAGTTGCAGCAGCGAGTTCACGCTCCGCACCATGGCGATAGTTTCCCTCCTCATCCCGTTCGTGCTCGCCTACATCGTCTTTGCCTGGCGCGCTATCGACCGCAAGCGCATTACGCAGGAAGAAATAGAGCAGAGAGAAGCGTATTAAAAAAGACTGAAAAAGTGAGTCTCTTCAAAAGTCCCACAGATACCACAGATTTACACAGATTCATTCTTGCCATAATCGGGAGGATAATTCCCCAAATATTCAAACAAAAAATCTGCGTGTCCTTTTTATCCAAAGACCGAACAGGTCAAGAATCTGTGTAAATCTGTGAAATCTGTGGGACAAAGAAATCTGTGGGACAAATAAAATCCTACAGCTCTATCACCTCCAAATCATCCGGAACGAAGATTCTACCCTTGAAGTTCTTGGCAGCTTCACGGGTGTAATTTTCTTTACGATTAGCGAGTGTTTTCTCCTCCGTATGATACAGGATAAGATTCTTCACGCCCAGTTCCTCCGCCAGTTTTCCGGCATCAAGTGCCGTACTGTGGCACTTCTCATAAGGCTTGAAAGTATCGCGGTCGGCATAGAGACAAAACGCCTCACACATCATCCAGTCAGCCCCCACTATGTAGCGTCGGTTCTGCTCGTTATAAGGTTCATCGCCCAGGCACGCCAAGACCAAAGGCTTACCCGATTCATCAGAAGAAGGCAGCTCAGCCCGGAATCCGAATTGTTTCTCCTTAGTAGACTGAATATCAAAGCATTCCAGCTTCATATCCCCCACTTCGAAACAATCGCCATCTTCCAACTGATGGAACACCACCCTTTCAGCCACCTTAGCCAGTTGCTTCTTGGCAAGAATCATGTCGATGATGGTCTTGATCACCTTCATCACCTTGTCGTTTCCATACACATGCAGCAATCCCTCATATCCCTTACATTGTGCCACCATTCGGATTACCCAGATCACACCCAACACATGGTCGGTATGGGCATGGGTAACGAAGAGGTGATGAATATCAGAAATCTGAACATTCACCTTCTTCAGCTGCGCCAGTATTCCGTTTCCTCCGCCCGCATCCACCAGCATCAGGGTGCTGGGAGTCTGGAGCACAAAACAGGTATTATAAATCTGGGAAACCGTAGCATTTCCCTCACCGTGAGTCTGCTCGCGGTATCGTTTTTCATGCTCCTTGTGGGCAAGAATCTGATTGGTAAAGTGGTCGTATTCATCGATGAAGAGATAAATCTTCAAGCCTGCTTCAGCACATTTGTCG
>ERZ1027604.33-NODE-33-length-5272-cov-1.820337_pt1 | contig 5272 bp, 8 predicted proteins | sample MGYA00520527_ERZ1027604 | MGnify/ENA primary metagenome ERZ1027604 (study PRJEB33329, sample SAMEA3488623) | human gut metagenome | biome: ENVO:feces | place: Malawi | collected 2008-09-19 | study: EMG produced TPA metagenomics assembly of the PRJEB9818 data set (The...
GGGACAAGTTCACAAAATACGGGAGTAATACGACCGAAATTAGTAGTTAAATTATTCACGTGGGACCAATCAAATGAATTTACATCAATACGATTATTCGCATCAAAAGTAGCGTCAAAAATGTTTTGTGCCATTTAAAATTGAGGTTTAATAGTTACTGAATCTACCTTTTGTTGGGTAGTTTGTTGAGAATCTTGTTTTGAGTTAGAATTTTTCCAAAACACAGACATAGACGCAGTACAAGATTGTACTGTAAGAGCAGTAATCACACCAATAATGAATGTAGAAATCAGCTGTATAAGCTTAATCCACTGACTAGGAGTAATTTTCATAATTTCTCTAAAATTAGTAAAACATCATAACCTATATTAGCATCCTGTAATTGCTTACGAAACCGTTCGGCGGTTGAAGGACGGTTAAAGATACCAATATTAACAAGAAACGCCTCTTGAAGTGTTTCTCTTTTTATAAACTTTATAATACCTTTATACATATTAATACATTTCCTTAAAGAATGAAACATGAAACACGTTTTGAGTATTAGACAAACGACGAGCATAAGCACGAGCATTACAAATAGACATTTGGGTCTTTTTACGATATTCATGCGGTTTCAATTGACCGGATTTAGGGTCTCGCCATGAAATTTCAAAAATAATGTATACTTATCAATCATAATACCTGCTTAAAATAATGTACATAATCAAATTTCTTACCAAGTTCTTGAGAATAAACACGGGCATCTCTAGATGATAAAAGCCTTAACTCATAACTAGCAACTCCATTTAAAAGAGTGCGAAAAACATAAGCATAAATTTTTGCAGTATTCATAATAATATATCTTTTTGTTACACTACAAAGATAAGAATTATATTGTTAATAAAGTGTTAATCGATTGTTAAATCTAGTTTAAAATTTTTCTTTTCTATAATGTTTATTCATCTTTTCTCGAATATCGTAAGAAGCTTTCGCAAGATTGAGTTCTTCTCTCATAGCCATACGGGCGTTGATAGCAGCTTGTTGTAAGACATTCATTTGCAAAGATTTTTCATGTTTTAGAACTTGGGAAGAATCAAAAAACACAAGAGCAGTAGATAAATAATCAAGCGCATAACTAAATGCTTTATAATACAAATCCTCATAAACAGTCTGTGAACAAAATTGAGGAAGATAATACTTTATAAATGTATCATTTACAACGGTTTTATAAGGATTATAATACGGAGTTCTGCCAGTCATACGAATGAGATGGAGAAACTCTTCAGGATAAGTAAACTTAAACGAAAGTTTGTATTGTTTATGAAGATAACGAGCCGTTTCGAACCAACGTATAGAGTTCTTAAAATGTTTTATAAAATTGGGGTTATAACACATAGAAGTAGACGGCATAAACTTCATACGATAATAACGAGGTAACATTGTAGTCAAAGATTGACCAGTATATATATTAATAACAGACATATCGCAAGTATCAGGCTGTTGTTCATAGAATGATCGAAGTTGTTCGGCATAAGCAGAACCAATACCACCATTTTTACGAGAAGTAAGCATGAAAGTAGGATTCATACCTTCAGGGGAGCATTCACGTTTACCCATATATTTCATAACATAGTTGATACCACCATTAATAACAGGTAAACAATAAGCAAAACCAATAGACTTAGTAACAGGTGATCCATCAGGATTGTAGTTACCAGTAGGACGACGCCAGCAGCTTTCAATGAGTGTAAGCCGCGAGTAAGCGGTTTCAAAGTTATCAGGGAAATTCCATAATATAATATGATAATGTGGACGTTTAGACCAATGTCCGTATTCAGAAACTGCAATATAGCGAAGGTTATGAGAAATGCCACGCCTATCCAATTTGGTGCGAAGGCGTTTAAAAAAGAGTTGGATTTCTTCTGGAAATACTCCGTTTTTCGGTAAGTGTTCATTATTGTAAGTAAGAGTTATAAAATAGGCCTGTTTATTAGAAGTATAAGATTCGCAAAGGGCACGAAAAGACCATTGTTGAGCTTTTTTTTCATTACAAAGAAGACATTTGTTACAGGGGACAATTAAAAAACATTGGAAATGTCTCGCCAGTATCGGGATTTACAATAGTATATTTATCAATATTGTTTTTATTAACATGATTTTTGTTCACATGAAGTACAGAATCATGATATACTCCGGAAGGCATTGTAAATGTACGGTACTTCTGTATTAGCTTAGAGGCATGCGGGTGCCAAATTACTCTCGGGTTTTCACAATAAATATTGTTCATTAATTTTTAAAAAAAATTTTCCCGCTCCGCGGGAGTTTAAAATACTATAGCGGACAGAAGCCGCACTTTGGGCAAATCGTAACTTTCCGGTGGAAATAATCAAAGATTAGAAGGTGTGTCAGTTACTACATACTTATCGAGTTAGGGCGGTACGATTTTGGAATAAATCGTGAAAAGCCGGGTAATACCCGGCTAATCATTAACGGTATCCAATAGGAGACATAGTTTACCAAGGAAACCACCTTTTTGCAAAGAAGTAGTAGCACCAGCAAATTGACCGACAGCAAACGAGACGGAGTTAATCCAAGTTGTAGCAACATTAGTAAACCGTTCGGTAGAATCCCAATCTTTAGCCTGATCAAAATTGAACTTAGCATGCTGATTCGAGATATCAATACCAGTCTGTTTATACAACTCTGTCATAGTCTGTTCACTAGCTAACATACCTTGCTTTTTCATCATATAAGTAGACGCATTAAGGTTCATTACACGAGCCATTTGAGTAGCCATCATATCCTGCACTTCAGCAGCGTTAAGAGATATACGAGAATTACTCTCTTTCATTTCCTGATACGTTTCTTACAAAGGAGTTCAAACTCCTTAGAACGTAGATACCTATCAAACTTCATTTGAACTATATTCTCATCTATCTGTGACTGTTGTGCTTTCATTGTATTAATACGCTCACGAGCTTCAGACATGGCAACATCTATTTCCTGAAGTTTCTTTGCGGCTACTTCAGCTTCAGCATGATTTAATTGGCCGAGTTCGTGATTTACATAAATAGTAGAATGATTCAGTTCAATATCACTTTCAGTACGAGCTTTACGCAGCAGATAATCAGCGGTAAGTAAACTTTCTTCAGTGTCCGTTTTCTTACTTTGAGAATCAGCAAGGCGAGCTTGGGCAGATTTCAAGCCAGCATCAGCAGCGATTTGTGCAGTCTGTCCATAAGTATTCGTAGGTATCACGTTAAACCGAGGCGTAGGAGCTTGAGTAGGAGCTTCAGGTGCAGTTGCATTTCCTACGTCACCGCGGGAGTACATCAAATCCGGATTTAATCCGGCGTCTTTCAAGCGTTGCATTTGGGCAGCAGGTGAATTATAGGAGTTATTCTTTTCATACATTTGTTCTATCCATTGCTGTTGCGCCAAACGTTCATCACGAGCAAATTTGCTTTCACGATTAAATGCTTCGACTGACTGCTTTCGATTACTTTATTTCCAAAGAAACTACCAATAGCAGAAATAGCGGCACCACCGATGCCGCCAATTACTGTACCTAATCCAGGGGAAATTGTGGAACCGATAGTTGCGCCAGCAGCAGCACCACTTCCAACACTAGACATAATCAGTTATTTTGAGGGTTAATATATTTATCACCAAATTTCTTTTGACGAAGAACTTGAAGGGCTTTACGCTGGGAAGATTTTTCCATTTCCCAGGCAGTAGCCATATCCATATCACGACGGAACTGTGGTTCTATATTCCAGGAAGCATCACCGTTAACGTCAATAAAATTTACATTCATAGGAGAAACGGGAATACCACGCTTTGCCATTTCGGCTACTTGTTGAGGTGTTAAACCTAGATTAGGTTTAGTTCTTTCAAAATCTTTTTTGCACATCAAATTTACATTCAACGGATTTGTAATCCGGTTTAGTATTTCTAGCCATAAGTGTAAAATTTAAAAATTTTAAAATTTATTTGGGCGTTCGGGCGGGCTTTACGCTACAATCTCTTCGAGGATTTTCGCTTCAATCCCTAACGCACGCAACAAAGTTGCTATTAATTTGCGTTTCACGCAGAGGGAAAATACTTTTCCCTTTTAATCTTACGATATTGCAAAGGTAGGTATGCGCGCGCGACAAGTCCAATGAACCTAGTATTAATAATTGATTAAATATTATAACAAGGTTCTAATATTTAACAATTATTACTACTAGAACCCTTGGAGCAAGTCGCACACACATGCCTTAAAAAAGCAATGTCGGAAGAAAAAAAAGAAAAAATTATTTCCTAGGAGTACATAGTTCATAAACAGCAAGCGAGGCAAATTGAGATGACAAGGAATTGTAATAATTTAACATTTCATCATAAGTCATACACTTAAATTCCTCAACAAACGGTTTATAAACATCAATAGAATACCTAAACAAATAATAATTTCTCATTAATCCAAACGAGGTATTGCAACACGACTGATTGGCAATCGAGCAGTAGAGTTAAATTTCACGTATCCAAAAATCTTATCCGTGTACTCGGTAACGCTGAATACCTGATTAACCGTATCAGGGTTAACAAGTAAAAATTGTTGTCCGAGTTGAGGAAGTCCAGAGAATGTGCGATGCATGATAAAATTTTTCATATCAGTGCGGAACAAACCGTGCGCATTATCATATTTAGCAACGTATTCATACCACGGACGTTGGTAACCAAATGTTTTATTCATAGAGTCTAAGTCAGATGAAGTATCTATATTCAGTGGACATATTTCTTTATACGTAACAGGTTGGAATCCAATACGGTCAAATTCCGGTTGATAATGATCCAACAAACCGTTATATATAAAATCTTTAGGCAGTAATTGTGTATAAATAGGTACAGGAGTTACAGTTAACAAACCAATAATGTAAGATTCTTCATCGCAAAATACTTCAATGTTATTAGGCGTAGAACCATAAACTCCAGCAATACCGGTTTTAGAACCAAGAGCTTCAGCATACTGTCCTTGAGAAGATGCTCCTTGTTGATCTACTGTTTGTTCAACCGTACGCATTGACAATTCACGAGAAATACCTCCAATAAATTCAGGCATGAGAAGTTCATCAAATCGAATATTAATATCCCAACGACCTTGCATAATTTGTTTATACGAAAAACCTTTACGCATATTAAGCTCCAAAAACTTTTGGTAAGCGTTAACATAACGGAGAGTTTCAATTGTAAATCCAGAACCTTGTTGGGTTGTAAGAGCAGCCAATTCGGCATAAGAATTAATAGCGGT
>ERZ1027604.34-NODE-34-length-5219-cov-2.644737_pt1 | contig 5219 bp, 5 predicted proteins | sample MGYA00520527_ERZ1027604 | MGnify/ENA primary metagenome ERZ1027604 (study PRJEB33329, sample SAMEA3488623) | human gut metagenome | biome: ENVO:feces | place: Malawi | collected 2008-09-19 | study: EMG produced TPA metagenomics assembly of the PRJEB9818 data set (The...
AGGTTCATGATTCCGCTTCGCGCATCCGCAAGAGTGCGGCATTTGGCGAAATCATCATCATGATAGTTTACATTCCGCTGATGACGCTTGTGGGCATCGAGGGCAAGATGTTCCGTCCGATGGCGCTTACCGTTTTCTTCGCCATTCTGGGTGCCTTCATCCTCTCGCTCACCTTATGTTCCGATGGCAAGTGCGCTCTTCCTGAGCAAGAAGGGACATGTGCGTAAAACTTTCAGCGATAGGATGATAGAGAAATTGCAGGGCTGGTACCGACCGGTTCTGGAATGGGTCTTGGCGCGATATAAGGATGTGATTACCGGCGCCGTTTCGCTCTTATGCATGAGTGCCGTAGCCTTCCATTTCCTGGGTGGCGAATTTATCCCGAGCCTGGAAGAGGGCGATTTTGCGGTAGAAATGACCATGTCGCAGGGCACGTCACTCTCGCAGATGGTAGAGAGCTGCTCCAAGGCGGAGAAACTTCTGAAGGCTGAATATCCTGAAATCAGGCAGGTGGTGAGCCGCATAGGTAGCGCCGAGATTCCTACCGACCCGATGCCTATGGAAAGGGCCGACATTATGGTGGCGCTCAAGCCGAAAGCCGAGTGGGCTTCGGCAGAAACTACCGCCGAACTGATGGAGAAGATGGAAGAAACCCTGAAGACGATTCCGGGCTTGAAGGCTGAGATTTCGCAGCCTATCCAGATGCGCAACAACGAGTTGCTTACGGGCATCAAGCAGGATGTGGCGATTAAGATTTTTGGCGACAATCTCGATGTGCTTACCCAGCAAGCTGATAAGGTTTCCAGAATGATCAGGAATGTGCCGGGCGTGAGCGGAATCTTCGTTGAAGAGGTATCCGGATTGCCTCAGATTCAGGTAAAATACAACCATGAACGCATGGCGGCTTATGGGGTAACTGTTGACGAAATCAACCGCATTCTCGAAACTACCTTTGCGGGCGCTACGACTGGAGCTGTTTACGAAGGCGACAAAAAATTTGACATCGTTCTGCGTCTTGATCCTAAGGAGCGCAACTTACAGTCGCTTCAGTCGCTCCGTATTCCGCTGGCTGGTGGCGAGAGCATTCCGCTTTCCCAGTTGGCTGATGTGGTTTACGAACCGGCTCCGGCTCAGGTTTCTCATGAGAATGGCGCCCGCCGCATCTACGTAGGTTTCAACGTGAAGGGTAGGGACGTGCAGAGTACCGTAAAGGATATTCAGACCATCCTCGACGAGAAACTGAAGCTGCCTGAGGGCTACTATTATAATTATGGTGGCGAGTTTGAGAATCTTCAGAGTGCCACCCAGCGTTTGCTCATCGTGGTTCCGATAGCGCTCATCATCATTCTGCTGCTGCTCTATGCCACGGTCAAGAATCTGCGGGAGTCGCTCTTCGTGTTCTCCGCCATTCCGCTTGCCGCCATAGGTGGCGTCTGGGCGCTCTGGTTGCGCGGAATGCCTTTCAGTATTTCGGCGGGCGTAGGTTTCATCGCCCTCTTTGGTGTGGCGGTTCTCAATGGTATCGTGCTGATAGGTCAGATGCACCAGATGCAGAAGCAGGCGGCTGTGGTTCCTGAGGAGAATGGCGCAAGTTTGGCGGCTGTTATTCAAAAAAGAATTATTGACAGTTGCATGATTCGTCTCCGTCCGGTTCTGATGACGGCCCTGGTAGCCTCTATGGGTTTCCTCCCGATGGCATTATCCCATGGCGATGGAGCAGAAGTCCAGCGTCCTCTTGCCACGGTTGTGATTGGTGGTCTCATTACCAGCACGCTCCTCACGCTCCTAGTTCTGCCAGCCATCTACAAGATGTTTACGAAAAAGTAAGATTTAGAAATTAAGAAAATAATGAACAGAAAAAAGATAACAGAAAATAGGGTGGTGGTTTGTTTTGCCGCCATCCTTCTCCTGCTGCCATCCCCAGCAGGAGCCCAGCATTTTGATGCTCATATTGCGGGCAGGAAAGTTACCCTGCAGGAATGTTTCGATTTAGCTGCCCGACAGAACCTTCAGATGCAGGCTGGAAAGAAATCGGTAGAACGTGCGCAGGTAATGCAAGGCACGGCTTGGGAGCTGGATAAAACCGAGGTTGCCTTTTCGCAAAACCCAGCCACGGGTGGCGAATCGGATAACGGATTTACCTTCACCCAGAGCCTCGATTTTCCTACCGTCTACGCCTCGCGCCGCAACCAGCTCAAGGCTGAAGCCCAGGCAGAAAAGAGCCGCTTGAACGTGATAAGTCAGCAACTGAAGGCTGAAATCGCCAACACCTATTATCAGATGCTTTATCAGGCTCACAGACTTCAGATATTGCAGCGAATCGACTCAGTATTAGAGCGTTACAGCAAGATAGCTGAAATGCGTTACAAGGCAGGAGAGAGCCGCCAGCTGGAATATCTCTCTGCCGACCGCAAATGCAACGAAAACCGCCTGGAAATGGCTGATGTGAAGAGCGAAATCGAGCGTCTGCAAATCGACCTCATGTCGCAGCTCAACACGCAGGAACCCGTAAAACCGGCAGAAGAGAATCTCTCGGCCATCGCAGCCCAGAATCTCAGTTCCTATCATTATCAGCAGTCAGCCGACGGCCTTTACCAGCAGGATAAGCTCATCGCTATCGACAAGGAAATCAAGGCAGCCAAGGCGAGTTTTGCTCCGAGTTTATCCTTCTCTTTGCGCACCCAATGTGTCATTTCCAGTTGGAATCCATACAACATAGACCGTTCGAGATTTGCCGAGGGCAATTTCTTCGGTTTCGAGATTGGCGTAGGCATACCTTTATTTTATGGTTCTACGAAGGCAAAGGTCAAGGCAGCTCAGAAAGACCGTGAATTGGCTGAAATCGAAATGCGTCAGGAGCAGACTGAGAAAGAGCGCGATTACCGTCTCTGTACGAAGCGCCTGCAGGCAGCATCCAACCGTCTGAAATATTACGAGCAGAACAACCAGGCACATTCTGCGCAAATTTCGAAGTTGAGTGCGATAGAATATGAAAATGGCGAAATTTCGTATATTGAATACGTGAATGCCATTGAGGAAACCATCGATGTTCTGATGAAGCATGCTGATGCGATTAATGAATACAACCAGGCAGTAATCGCTATCCAGCGTCTTACGGGCATGATGTAAGATTCTGTTCTGAGTATTTTTCTTTTTGATTGAAATGAGAATTAATCTCAGAACAGGCAGAAAGGAAGTAATGATCAGAAAGGGGTGAACCGGTTCCATTTTCAGGTTCCAAATTTCACCTTCTTTTTTTTCTCATAACACCTATTTACCATAATACCTGTTAGAATTAAAAGAGGAAAGTAAAAAAGGAGGAAATATTCCGTTGTCAGCCACATAGGAAGGAGAATCTTTATTAAAAGCTGCACAAAAAAGGGCGAAATCTAGATTTTTTGTTACGAATAATGTTAAAAATGTTACATTTTAATGCTAATAGGAATTTATTTTGTAACTTTGTACTCCGGACGGCCGTAATAACTAAATTCAGCTTTCCAAAAATCTAAATACCAAACAATGGGAGATTTAATAAAAATAGTTGGGGTACAATATGCAGTAAATTCTAACCACGTAAAAGGTGAGGATATGACTGCACAAGAACAACAAAAAACAATAGAATTTCTGACCATGCTGGACAGAAAGCACCCCTATGTTTCGGTAAAACCCGAACCTACTAACGAAACTGATGAAGAAGCTTTTGTTGCGCGCTTTGCGAGTCGGAAGGCAGGCTATGTACGTAATAGAGAAGAATATAAATCATTGGCTCAGGCTGCATTGACAACCAGCGGACGGGGTTATTTCCGCGCTCGGGTTAAGGAGGTTATAATTTCTGCAGAGGGCTATTTTTTTGTGAAGCAGAAACTGATTCTACTCCAATTGTGCCCATCTTGCATAAAGACCATTGGAAAGAATGGGAGCCGCTCCTGCCTTTATTTCCTATGACAGAGGAGTTTTTATGCGTAGAAGATGCTACGATGATGATGATAGATATTCTGAGACATGAGACGTTAACTTCTGATGAAGAAGAGGAACTTCAGGAATACACAGAGACTTTAATAGCAATGGGAAAATACGCTCTATGGTACGAAGCGAAGGAGGGAATAGAGAATGTCATAAAAGCTATGGAAGCAAAAAAGGGCGACAAGATGCGCTATATGGCGAATGAACTAGAACACTTATTGAGTGGTTTATGCAATGAAGGTCGCCAGAAGAAGCTCCGCAAAAGTTGGCTCCCCCATCTACTATCCACCCATGAAGCAGAAAGGGCATGGCATGACTGGTTGCACTTAAAAGGTGCCGACTGTCATAAACCAGATAATTTGAAAATGATGTCATGGTTGGAAGATATAGAGACAGAACTTTCCAATATTCCGGCATTGGCTCCTTATTCCAATGATGATAAGATAGCCATGCTCATACGCGCTCACTACACACGCATTCCTTTGGATAAGTATCGCCAATTGCTTACCGCTTTCGTGATTAGAGACCGTCTGCGCATGCGTTTGGGGCTGCCAACAAACAGCTTTGCTCCTTTTTCAGTATGTTCAGTCTCTTACAGATTTCCTGTACGTCAAATTGTTTTACCAGTCTCTCCACCTCTTTATGCACTTTCCATCCTTCGTCTTCATCGAGTGCAGGATGCACAAAATGGAAGAGTTCCTGTTGGACTGCTTCTTCGGCAACTTCATCGGTTTCACTAGCTTTTTCTGTCACCTCTGCCTCGTAATTCTCCTCCGTCACTTTTGTTTCTTCAGCAAAAAAATACCTTTGCAATCTTCATCATCTGCTGTGCAGACAGATTGCCCTGGATAGTCAGTTCTTTGTGCTGGTTGTTGTAAATAACATTGCCTGCATAATAATTATTACTCATATTTCTTCCTTTTTTTATATTCTTGTAATATTTTTGTATGTCTATAATTCTGATGGCAGCAGAGCAGAATTCCCTTCTTCCTGGTGGTCAAGATGCAGATGCTTACTATGAACATCAAATGTAGAATCTCCTGCATGATAGTGTTCTGCCTGAATCGTAGGCTTCTTTGCCACCTCTTTTAAAGCCTTCGTCTGTTCCTTGATGGCATTAATCTGTATACCTTCTCCTGCTGCCATCCCCAGCAGGAGCCCAGCATTTTGATGCTCATATTGCGGGCAGGAAAGTTACCCTGCAGGAATGTTTCGATTTAGCTGCCCGACAGAACCTTCAGATGCAGGCTGGAAAG
>ERZ1027604.35-NODE-35-length-5130-cov-2.202079_pt1 | contig 5130 bp, 5 predicted proteins | sample MGYA00520527_ERZ1027604 | MGnify/ENA primary metagenome ERZ1027604 (study PRJEB33329, sample SAMEA3488623) | human gut metagenome | biome: ENVO:feces | place: Malawi | collected 2008-09-19 | study: EMG produced TPA metagenomics assembly of the PRJEB9818 data set (The...
CATCAGTCATACCATCCATAACAGTAGATTGTGTAGGATGCATCTGGGCCAAAATATTCTGCACATTCATATCACCAAGAAGACGACGATATTTTTCCTGATTTAAAAGAATCTGGGTCATATCAGCTTGAATCAAATCACCTTCAGGAGATTCGTCATACATAACTGAATCATACACAGACTGTTGATAACATGGATGATCCTCAATCAATTCAGGGATAACCTCATTTTTAATATAATCCGAGTTTTTATAAGCAAAATTTCTCATAACGACACACAATTAATAGGGTAAACCATTTCTATCCAAATTCTGGACAGCATATACTTGAAAGTTAACATTACACAACAACTGGTCAAATGCAACAGAACAGTTGGCGGCATCAATCTGGGGAACAAAAATAGAGTTCAATTGTTGAGGGCGAACCTTCATAGATTGGTAAGACCAAGCACCAGCAGAAGTTAATACTTGCCAACCATCAAGAGGAGCAGCCCATGACTGATAAGCAGCACCAGCACGGAATCCGGCATGAACAGTATCAATACTAGATTTCCACTGCCAATAGCGAAGATTATAACCTAATGAACCAGAAACATTACGGCCGGGATTATTCTGAAGGTTCAGAGCAGGAACAGCCTGCATACCAAGCTGATCAAATGCAGGCTGCGGAAAGTCAGATATAGCAGTAACAGTCAGCTGGGGAGCCTGTCCTGTCAAATTCCAATCCAACATAGGCACAGCATGATAAACACACATAATTATTTGATGTTCGGCACCACAATCATAAGTAATAGTATGACCAGAGGTACTGGATACACCTTTACCAGCAATAGAGGCTTGAGAAGAATCAGTATCAAGATTGGTATTAACTACTTCATTAATATTAATAACACTAGACCAACCTCCGATATAATGCGAATGATTTCCCATGTACTCGGGAGCCTTAATGTTGAATTGGGCGGCCATTTGATCTGAATAGTCCTTACTTGTAGAATTGGACTACCTCTTTCCAACGCTGTAAATATTCAGTCGCACGAATTGACAAGGCAGAGAGATCAGAGTTAAGAGAAACAGGATAATTTGAACCGGTACCAGCAGAAGAAAGAGCAACAGCTGCGCCAGAAGTATTGACAAGAACAGAACCGGTACCAGAAGCATTAGCAGAAACGAGATAAGACGAGGAATGAGAAGAAAATTTGGCAGGCAAGATAGCTACCGAACCATACTGGGAAGAAGGAAGCATACCCATGAAATAATCCTTAGGATAGTTCGCATAGCGAAGCTGAATCATATCTGTAACCAATCCAATATTACCAGTACCAGACCAATAATCTACATTATAAGCATAAGCTTTATGCTTCTCCCATTGAGAATTACTGTAGAAATCATAATAGATTTTCTGATAAGCAAGGAATGGAAGAGCACTAACTGTCTGCGACGTCTGATAAACCAGAGGATTATCAGTATCACCAAGATTATCAACACCTAGATATTTCTTAGTAATAGCAGCCTTACCTGTATTACTAGAAGCAATCAAAGAACCATAACCAAGCATGTCAAGCAACTTACAGGAACCGTAAACAATAGGAAGGCCTGCATCGTCACGAGTATTAGTCTGGTCACCAGCATTAGCCGTTTGAAGAAACAAGTTAAAGAGGTTCTGAGTAACATTAGGAACAGAAGTAAGTGCAGACGTATTAGAAGTAGAGCTAGCTGCACTAGTCATATAATCCGTCATCTGTGTAAATGCCTGTGGAAGCGCACGAGAAATCAGACGTAACGGCACAGCATAAAAATCATAATACTCTTTAATACGAGTATAAGCAGCTGTATTAACCGGAACAGTACGAGTAAACCAGTCCGAAGAAATACGATACTTATTACCCGGAATAGCAATCTGCCAATAACAGGGGAGGATCTCACCAACTTTAGCAGTAAACAACTTTTTCGAACTCAAATCGAAAGAAGACCGATGAACAGGAATCCTAGATCGGTCTAAAGGATTAAAATCACTCATAATTTAACAACATTAAAAATTAAACCATACGATTAAATATATTATTCGCATCATTAAGCTTTTTATGCTTAATCATATCGCGACAGAATGTGCCACTACGGAACCGGAGTTGCTCAAGAAGCTGAAGCGTTTCACTTGATACGGCCTGCAAGACATCAATTTCTTGCCCGTTCTGAGGCAACGCAAACATACAATCTGAAATTTCAGGGTATTGGGAACGGAGGTTATATGCATCTCGTAGATTTTCATAATCCGCTTTCTTTTCATATTCTATACCTGTTTTAATGATAAAATTAATACGACCGGAGTAAGCGCTAATATCAGAACCGAAGGAAGGAAGATGCCAATTTCGGAAGAACTTATAGACATATAGGAACAACCGATATAACTTATTAATATAAGATTCAATATCGACATCACTAGAACTGTTGCAGAACCTAGTAAGACACCGAGAAGTATGTAATATAATCTTATCATCATCAGTGAGAATAAAATTAGACTTAAGATATTGATAATAAGCACGAACAAGAGCTAAAATTGAACCTTGTTTGTAATCGATGAATCCAAATTTTGCAATCCTCTGCGGCGTTCGGTGAACAGCGAGAATAATTCGAGCAATCGAAGCAACATCGTCATTGACAGCAGACGAGAATCGGGGCAATAAGGTACGGATATACGACATGGGTGGAGTTGACCGAACACTAACGCCATTGAAGTTATAGACTCTTCCGTTAACGACGGAATCGATTTTTTGCTCAATCTGCGCATAAGGGTCTTCACCTTCCAAGAAATCGCAACCTTTTTCAAAAAATCCGATAGATGCTCGCGATCTGGGTCTAAATGCGCGGCATGACCTATATAATAAGGGAGCAGAGCACAAGCTGTTAACGTAACTCGCAACGTACGAGCCAGCTCCACCAGCGGAACGTTGGAAATCTGAACGACCGAGCTTCCAACTCTTATCGTGACAGTATCGTAGAACCTCAGAGATTTCGTCCGAGTTTGTGAATAATAAGAGATGATAATGCGGGCGGAAATGCACGGGTCCGTACTCGCCCACAGCGTAAAAATGTAACGTCTCATAAGAACCTAATTTTTGGAATAAATGTTTACGTAAGCGTTTGATGTAGTTCTGAATATCAACATAATTCAAGAAGGGAATAAGGTTATCACGACCATATTGTGTAGAAACGGGATAGTCCGTTTTGTCAACGGCTTGCGACTTAGCAATAAAACTACGAATAGCGTCCATACTAAGAAACCAATTATCCTTAACAGGTACATATTCCTTAATCTCACGGTCAAACGGCACAGTGCCTTGTACCTGTTCGAAGAATACATGACGCAACACGGAGTTATCATCACATTGATACTCGGAAACAGGGATATATTGATGATACTCATTACCATAATGAATATCTCCTGAAATGCCTACGACGTCCTCATATTCACTATGGAGAACCTTGCAATTCATAAGAGGAATATTTGCATTGTCATAAGTAAGAGTTACAAAGTAAGAGTACTTGAAAGCACTTCCAGCGGTCTTCACACGCATAGACGCTTTTTTAGCACGCTTATGGATACAATAATCGCATTGACCACAATCTACAGCAATACGTGCACCATTATACTTATTCGTAATAACGAACGATGTTGACAATGATCAACAGTCTTAAACAAATCAGGAGAAAATTTCATAACTATTTACGTTTATCTATTATTTGTCGACGACGACGCGAACAAAATGAAATATGAATAAATGTCGGATATATAATAAGCTGATCAAATGGTGAAACATTATCAGAAAAGAAATGAATCATTTCAAGAAGCTTATCAAACGTAGTAGATCCATAAGGCTTAAGATCGACAGCCTCACCTACAAGATGCTGGGAATTCGGAGCACCATTGCAAGCCTTATTCTGTTCAGGAGTACGTCTAGCACTAGTCACCGAAAAGTGAGCATTAGAGTACAACAAATACTCAAAAAAATGCATAAGAGTATAATTCATAAACCAATAGCATTTAAAATGTAACCAAGGGCAGCAGAAACAGCGCCAATTACAATTTTCCAAATATTATTACTTTTCATTACTTTGAGTTTTAAGTTCAACAAAATCATTTTCTTCCTTAATCGAATCCACAATAACAATAAGACCCATCGAAGAAACTCGCTCAGAATAAGTTCCAAGACCATCGAGAGAATTGACAACATAAGGCGAAAAAACATCACGACCAGTGTTTTTGTCTTTAACTGAAATAATAAATTTCTGCATAATTGTTTTTTTTTAGCGTTAATAATAGTTGTAACTTCTACATGGTGCAAAGGTATGAGATTTTTTTGTATCTCCAAATCTTTTTCTTAGAAATTGTGGGGAGAGGACCATTTGTGATGATGTGTGAGTTGTGCGTTTATAGACAAGAGATAGGAGAATTCGAGAGGATAACTCGAATTTGCTTCGCACACAACTAGGGGCTTCGCTTAATTAACAAGTGGATGTATACAGGGGTGTATAGGCACGGCAGGTCAGATAGAACCTGCCTTTGCGCACTCCGTGCTAAAATACCGGAGCGGGGCGCTCCTATAAGGAAGTCGCTCCGCTCCATTTTTCGATCAGGCCCTACGCGGGCGGCGGGTGTATATCGCTCAAACGCCGCGATGGGCTTCTAGTCCTGAAGTATGTTAATCTTTACCACGGCTTAGACGAAAACCAGCACCGATCATATTACCAGAACCAGAGGCAATAGAACCAAGACCACGTGAAACAGAATCCCAATAATGAGTACGACCTTGTTTACGGGACAATTCAGCACCATATTCAGCGGCTTTCTGATTTGCCATAGAAGTTTTATACTCCGTATGCTTACGAAGCTTAACATTTTTATAATCATAAGTACTATCACGATACTGCAACTCATGAGAAGCATTAGCAGCCCTAATCAAAGAATTAGCAGTATCAGAAGCTATACGATTATCAATTTTCTTGCCAGAAGCTTCAGCAGAAACAAGAATAGCACGCTGAATTTCAGTCTGAATCTGCTTTTCCGTCAAAGCACCTTGACTTTGAAGATTGACTAGAGTTTGAGCCTTAATAAACAAATCAGCCTGTTGATTCTG